>Ga0137412_10005180_pt1 | contig 10428 bp, 12 predicted proteins | sample CZODoug2_1_16fun_FD_122160 | JGI IMG/M metagenome (GOLD analysis project Ga0137412, IMG submission 122160) | Vadose zone soil fungal communities from Angelo Coast Range Reserve, California, USA - CZODoug2_1_16fungal (Hybrid Assembly) | ecosystem: Environmental > Terrestrial > Soil > Vadose zone... | reverse complement strand
AGGCCTGATCGACCATGTCGCCCACAAAGCCGCCTCGGAGGAACCCCTCCAACGTCTGAGCTCCCGCGAGCGACAAGTCCTTCAATTGCTCGCCGAAGGACACTCCATCGCCCAGATCGCGAAGGCGCTGTCGCTTTCGCCGAAATCGGTGGAGACCTACCGCGCGCGACTGATGGGGAAACTCCACATTCGCGACCTTGCGAGTCTTGTCAGATTCGCGATCCAACAGGGCGTTACCGCCCTCGAATAGCCCTAACGCGGGTGTCAGGAAATATCTGACGCGATTTGTCGGCTGTACGCGACAGCATCCGAAGGTCCCCACGGTTAGAGTTCAGGAAGGAAGGGGCCTTCTAAACTGACCTCTCAAGGATTCCCTACAGACGGAGAATCGGATTTCGGCAACGATATCGCCAACGCCACGCAGGGAAGAGCCAAATTGGGCAAGAACAGAATGGCGATCAGAGTGTTTCTGGCGAACAGCCGCGTCATCCTTTTGGACAGTCTGCAGGTGCTGCTGGAAATCCAGCAGGACATCAGGATCGTCGGCAAGGCGACGAACGGGCACGACGCCGTCAGGAAGATCCGAAAACTGCGACCGGATGTTGCAATCCTCGACGTTGAACTGGTCGGCCTGAACGGTATCGAGGCGAGCCTCAAAATCGCGGGTCTTTCCCCGTCGACGGCAATCGTGATGCTGGCGACGACGGCGTCGCCGGAATTCATTTTCCGCGCTCTTCGGGCCGGTGCGAGAGGCTACCTTTCCAGGGAAGCTTCCGGATTGGAGCTTGTCGACGCGGTCCGAACCATCCGCGAAGGCAAGCGCTATCTGAGCCCCAAGATCACCGCGACGCTCATCAGCGACTACATCAGCGAGCACCGTTCCCCCAGCCCCCTCGAGAGCTTGACCAGCCGCGAGCGCAACATCCTTCAACTGGTGGTCGAGGGCAGTTCGAGCGCGCAAGTCGCAGACATTTTGGCCTTCTCACCCAAGACCGTGGACACGTACCGGAGCCGCATCAAGCAGAAGCTCGGCATCCACGATTTGCCCGCTCTGGTCAAGTTCGCCATTCAGCACGGTATCACTTCGATCGAGTAGAGAGTCCTTGACACGATGTCGGGAAAACTCTGACAGCGGTTGTTGAGTTGTCCCGACAGCATTGGGTACCCTCGTCGTTTAGCCTTCCGAGCAAGCGATCTATGACGGAGCGACTCAGAATCCTGCTGGCGGAAGACGTGGCGAACGACGCCGAGCTCGCGCTGATCGAGCTCAAGCGCGCCGGTTTGCGCGCCGATCACCGGCTCGTGGATAGCGAAAAATCATTCGTCGACGCGCTGCGCGAGTTCAAGCCGGACGTGATCCTGTCCGATTTTTCGATGCCGGGGTTCGACGGCATGGCGGCGCTCGCACTGGCGCGCGAGAGATGCCCCGACACGCCCTTCATCTTTGTTTCGGGAACGATCGGCGAGGAATCCGCCGTCAACGCCCTCAAGAGCGGCGCCACCGACTACGTTTTGAAGAACAACCTCGTTCGCCTGTCGTCGGCGGTGGAGCGGGCACTGCGGGAGGGGAAAGAGCGGGCCGCGCGCCGCAAGGTGGAAGGAGAGCTCGAGGCGCTTCGCGAGCGGCTGCGGAGCGTGGTCTCCACACTGCCGGATGTCGTATGGTCGGTTGCGGTTCCTTCGCGCGAGATCCTGTACGTCAGCCCCGCCGCGGCCACGGTCTTCGGCCGGACGCAGAGCGAGGTTTACGAGAGTCGCATGCTCTGGGGCGAGCCTATTCATCCCGAAGATCGGCCACGGATGATGGGCCTGTGGCAAGACGCGGTGGTAGACGACACGTTCGAAGCGGAATACCGGATCGTGAAGCCGGGCGGCGAGATACGGTGGATCCAGGGACGCGGACGCTTCGCCGGCGACACGGCAGGCAAGGTGGTGCGGATAGACGGAATTTCCCGGGACATCACCCAACGACGCGAGCACGAGCGAAAGCTCGCGCAGCTCAGCCGCGTCCACGCAGTGCTGAGCGGAATCAGCTCGGCTATCGTGCGCGTGCGCAGCCGGGATGAGCTGTTTCGCGACGTGTGCCGCATCGCCGTGGGGGCCGGACAGTTCCGAATGGCTTGGGTGGGCGTCGTCGACTGCCAAGCCATGCGGGTGAAACCGGTCGCCTGGGACGGCGAGGTACGAGGCTTCCTCGACGCCGCACCTCTCGCCCTGACGGAGACGAGACCCGGAAGTCTAAGCTTGGTCGGGCAAGCGGTCAGGGAAAAGAGGCTCGTGGTCTCGAACGACATTCAGAACGATCCGCAGAGAATGATGAAGAAGGAATGCCTGGAGCGCGGGATCAATTCTCTGGCCGCCTTGCCGCTCGTAGTCGGCGGCGTGCCGGCGGGTGTTCTCACCTTGTATGCCGGCGAGCTCGGGTTCTTCGACGGCGAAGAATTGGGCTTGCTGGCCGAGCTCGCAGCCAATATCTCCTTCGGCCTCGAGCACATCGAAAGCGTGGAAAAGGTCCGATACCTGGCCTACTACGATTCGCTTACCGGCCTCGCCAACCGCACGTTGTTCCTCGAGCGCCTGGCGCAATACGTAAGCGAAGCGAGGCGCGAGCAGCATCAGCTCGCGCTCGTCATCGTCAACATCGAGCGGTTCAAGACCATCAACGATACGTTTGGCCGGGAGGCAGGCGACTCGCTCCTCAAGCAGGTGGTCGGGCGTTTGCTGGAGCTGGCCAAGGATCCAGACCGTGTGGCGCGCGTGGGTGCCGATCACTTCGCAGTGGTGGTTCCCAATCTGAAGCACGAGGAAAGCCTTATCCGGGGACTGGAACAAGGGAGCCGGTGCATCGATGGCGATCCCTACGCCGTGACCGGCACGGAGCTCAGAATCTCCACCCGGTCCGGCGTGGCCTTGTTCCCGGGCGACGGCGATGACGCGGATACCCTGTTCCGGAACGCCGAAGCCGCGCTCAAGAAATCGTCCTCGGGCGACCGCTACCTCTTCTACACCAGGCAGATGACCGAACGCATCGCCGAGAAGGTAACGCTCGAGAACAAGCTGCGGCGGGCGCTGGAAAAGGACGAATTCGTGCTGTATTACCAGCCGAAGGTGGATGTCGACACCCGGAGCATGGTCAGCGTCGAGGCGCTGATCCGCTGGCGGAGCCCCGAGCTCGGACTGGTGGCACCGATGGAGTTCATTCCCCTGCTCGAGGAAACGGGATTGATTCTGCAAGTCGGCTCCTGGGCGCTGAAGCGCGCATCGCTCGATCACCGTGACTGGGTGGAACTGGGTCTGAAGGCCCCTCGTATAGCAGTGAACGTGTCGCCGATCCAGTTGCGGCAACGCGATTTCGTCGATGTCTTGAAACAGGCCATCATCGGCGGCGTCGCGCCGCCGGGCATCGATCTGGAGATCACGGAGGGCGTGGTGATGGAGAACATCCAGGCCAATATCGAGAAGCTGAGTGCGGTGCACGCCCTCGGCGTGAACATCGCGATAGACGATTTTGGCACGGGCTATTCGTCGCTCGGCTATCTTGCGAAGCTTCCGGTGCAGTCACTCAAAATAGACCGATCCTTCATCATCGCCATGGTGGAAGGTCGCGACACGATGACGCTGGTGTCGACCATCATTTCGCTCGCCCATTCCTTGAGGCTGAAAGTCGTTGCAGAAGGCGTTGATTCGGAGGATCAGGCAAGGCACTTACGCCTTCTGCGGTGCGACGAGATGCAGGGCTACCTCTTCAGCAAACCCTTGCCGCGGGACGAGCTGACTGCCCTGCTGGAACCGAGCGGGTGATTGCGCGTGCCTCGACACACGAGATACACTGGCGCCGGTTTTCAACGAATTCCGTTCAGGGTGTCAGCGGGGACGAGTGGCGAGACGAGCGCCGGAACGTCCCCGGGAACCAAGGTTTCAAGTGACGCAGCCCGCTCTTGCAGTTTTTGCCTAGGGGGACTGGCCCGGCGCATCAGTCGAAAAGCGCGTCGGGCACGTACACGACGCCTTCGAAGATGCGCCGCGCGGTCCGCACGAACGAGGCGCGCTCGACCACGGGCGCAGCGCCCGAACAGTCCGTTACCAGGTCCACTTCCAGGCGCCCTGACGGGTGCTCTATTCCGAGCACCCCCCCGGAGAATCCCTTCGGCTCGATATAGCGGTTCGCGACGGTTCCGGGAAGGACCGCGGCCGTGGCGACCGCCAGCGCGCCCGTCACGGCATGCGAGCGATGGCAAGCGTGCGGAGTGAAGTAGCGCGATGCGATGTTTCCCCCCTTCGCCGGACGCGAGACGAGCACCGGCTTGGGCACGACCAGGCGCGATACATCCCCCATGCCCATGCGCCTGCCCGCTTCCAGCCGAATGGCCTCGATTTTTTTCAGCATCGCCTTGTCCGCGTCCAGTTCTTCCGGTGTTTCGCGCCCGGTCTTTCCGAACGCTTCCGCCGCCATGATCATCACCGGCATCGCCATGTCGACGCAGCTTGCCTCGATCCCGTCGATCCGGTCGAGGGTGCTTCCGGTCGGCAGCAACTTCCCCGTAACGGCACCGAGCGCATCGAGAAAGGTCAGATTGATCGGCGCGGCCGGCTCGACAACGCCATCGATATGCGTATCGCCCGCATACTCGACCTGCCCTCCGGGCGTCTGGATTACCGCTTCGATAAGCGTCTGCGTATTGACGTTGTAGATGCGCACCTTGGTGGTGGGATTCCCCGCGCGGACCAGGCCGGTTTCGATCGCGAAGGGACCCACGCCGGCGAGCATGTTGCCGCAGTTCGGCTTGGTGTCCACGAACGCCTCGGTTACGGAGACCTGAGCGAACAGGTAGTCCACGTCGGCGCCCTCGCGCTGTGACCGGCTGACAATCGCGACCTTGCTCGTCAAGGTATTCGATCCCCCGATGCCGTCGACCTGCAGCGCATGCGGGGAGCCCATGACGCTCAACAGAACGGCGTCGCGCCGCCCGGGGTCCGCCGGCAGGTCGGAGGCAAGGAAATACTGACCTCGCGAGGTGCCCCCGCGCATAAGCACACAAGGTATCTTGCGCTGCATGTTCAGATGTCTGTCAGCTTTTGTGCGGCACGCTGAACCCAGGAATAGGGGCTAACATGGCGATGTTTACGTGGAGCCTTCGGTCGAGTCCGTGATCGTACCTCATTGGATCGAGCTCATGCCAAAAGCCGCCCTCGGCTTTCTTCTCCTCGCGCTCGCGGCGTCCCTTGCCGGATGCGCGAATTTCGCCGCCGTCTCGAGCGGGATGCCCGCGCAGCAGGTCGAAGCCAAGCTGGGCGCGCCGGAGACGGTCAGGAAGAACGCCGACGGCTCGGAGGTCTGGGAATATCCGGGTGGCCCGCTCGGAAGGCAGACATACATGGTGACTCTGGGATCGGATCGCGCGGTGCGGGAAGCCCACCAGGTGTTGAGCGAGGAATATTTTTCGAAGGTGCAAGCGGGCATGTCCCGCGACGAAGTGCGCCGGCTGCTCGGCAGGCCCGGGGAGATCATGGTGTTCAAGGGCCGCGACGAAGAGGTGTGGTCCTGGCGCTACCAGCAGCAGAATCCCATGTTCTTCAACGTCCTCTTCGACCGGTCCGCGGGCACGGTGAGGACCACGCAGCGCCTGGAGGAAATCCTGTTCATGGACCAGAATATGTGAAGGAGCCGGGCTCATGAACACGACCTCTTTCCGCGCCGCCTTTGTGCTGCTCCCCGCCCTGTTCGCGGCGGGGTGCGCGAACTTTTCCGCTATCAACCCGGGCGCCTCCGCCCAGCAGGTGGAAACGCTGGTCGGCGCACCGACCAGCGTTTGGAAGAACCCGGACGGCTCGGAGGTCTGGGAATATCCTCGGGGGCCGCTCGGGGTCGAAACCTACATGGTCACGCTGGGGTCCGACCGCGCGGTGCGGGAAGTCCGCCAGGTCTTGAACGACGAAACCATCGCCAAGCTGCAAGTCGGAATGTCCCGCGAGGAGGTGCGCCGGATGATCGGCAAGCCGCGGGACATCGGATTTTCCGACTATACGGACGAGGAAATATGGTCCTGGCGCTACCGGGCGTGGAGAGTCCGCACCATGGATCTTTACGTCCAGTTCGACAGGCCCACCGGCGCGCTCAAGAGGGTCTCGAAATTCCAGATCGATACGGGCGACAGCAAGCCGCGATAAGCGTCCCGAACCGTTCCCGCGAAAGCTCCCGGGCTTCGCCTCATGATCGCAGCGCTTGGTCGAGCCGGCGCCCTGCTCGCCCTGATCCTGGCGGCCGGGTGCGCGAATTTTTCCGCCATCTCCCCGGGGGATTCGGCGCCGACGGTCGAAGCGCGGGTCGGCGCGCCCGGCAGCGTGTGGAAAAACGCCGATGGCTCCGAGGTCTGGGAATATCCGTCGGGCCCAAGCGGCGTGCAGACCTTCATGATCGACATCGGTCCGGACCGGACCGTGCGGGCAGTCCGGCAGGTGCTGAGGGAGGAGTACTTCTCCAAGGTAGTCCCGGGAATGTCCCGCGACGAAGTGCGCCGGCTGCTCGGTCGGCCGAAGGAGGTCCGGTATTTTCCAGCGCGCGACGAAGAGGTGTGGACCTGGCGTTATCTCGAAGTCAACTACAGGTTATTCAACGTTCTGTTCGATCACACCAGCGGCACGGTGAGAAGCACCTTGCGTCTCGACGAAGTCTTCCTCCCCGCCGGGCGGGGCAGGCGTTGATCCTCTTCGCTCATGACCGTTTTTCCTGCTCGTATTCCTTCATCGCCTCGCGGGCGAGCTTGAACGCCTCGACTCCCGCCGGCATGCCGCAGTACACCGCCACCTGAAGCAGGACCTCGCGGATTTCTTCGCGCGTGCAGCCGTTGGTGAGCGCGCCCTTCGTGTGCGCCTTGAATTCGTGGGGGCGGTTCAGCGCGGACAGCATCGCCAGATTGATCAGACTTCGCATCTTGCGTGGCATTTGCGGCCGCGCCCACAGCCAACCCCAGCAGGACTGGGTCACCAGCTCCTGCATCGGCATGTTGAAATCGTCCGCACTGGCGAGGTTGCGCTCGACGTACTCGGCGCCGAGCACTTCCTTGCGCACGGCGAGTCCCTTGTCCCACAGTTCTTTCGACATTGCTCGTTCCTTTCGGTTGATTTGCGCGATCAGGCCACGGTATGGTTCAACTCGCCGATCGCCTCGATCCACAGCCTGACCGCGTCGCCGGGTTTGAGGAAACGGCCTCGCCCCATGCCCACGCCCGCCGGGGTCCCCGTGAGCACGAGATCGCCCGGGTGGAGCGTCACGCGCGAAGACAGCATCGCGATCTGCTCGGCGGTGTCGAAGATCAGCTTGCTCGTGTGGGAGTCCTGCATCAGCTCGCCGTTCACCCACAGCTTGATGCCCAGTTGATGGGGATCGCGGATGTCGACCGCCGGAACGATCCAGGGCCCGAGCGGGCAGGAGCCGTCGAAGCACTTCTGGCTGACCCAGTCGTAATGGAAGGGCGAAGTCGGCGGGTTCTTGTCGCGCTTCATCGCATCGCGCGCCGAGAGATCGTTGGCGATGGTGTAGCCGGCGACGCAGCCCAGGGCCTTCTCTGCCGGCACGTCTTTCGCCTTTCTCCCGATCACGGCCACGAGCTCGACTTCCCAGTCCACCTTCTGCGAATACGCCGGGAGCTTCACTTTCGAACCGGGCCCGGCCACCGAGCTCCTGGACGTCTTGACGAAGTGCCAGGGCTTCTCGCCCAGGTCCTTCATCGTCGGGCCCGGTTCCTTGCCCTGGGCGCGCGCCATCTCGGCCATGTGGTCGGTGTAGTTCGCCCCCGCGCAATAGATATTGCCCGGATAGAGCACCGGGGCGAGGAGCTTCGCGCGCTTCAGGGGCAGGCCTTTTGCCTTGCTCTTTCCCGCGGCGATGCGTTTCGCCGCGGCGGCGAAGGCGCGATGCGCCTTGCCCCAGTCCCCGAGCGCGCCGAGAACCGACGACCACGCCGGCTGCCCGGTGAGGCGGGCCGCGTCGTAGATCTGTTCTCCGACGAGAATCCCCGCGCGCGCCTCGCGCCCGGATTGATAGCTCAGCAATCGATAACTCATCTATCGTCCTTCTTTCAGACAAAGGCGCGCTTCACGCGCCCGATCCAGTCCTCGAACGCGACCATCTCATCGGTCAGGAACTTGCGCGTCGCCTCGTCGGCCAGCTTGCCGTCGGTGAATTTGCCCGCCGACATGCCGATGAACACCTCGGGTTTCCGCAGCCAATGCACGCCGAGCCCGTCGAGGATCCGGCGCAGATCGTACTGGCCCCTCGCCCCTCCGAGCGGACCGCCCGTCGCACTGAACAACGCTGCGGGCTTGTTGTTGAACGGCTGCGGCTGGAACCGCGACATCCAGTCGATCGCATTCTTGAGCGGGGCTCCGACCGTCCAGTTGTATTCGGGCGAAGCGAAGAGCAGCGCGTCCGCAGCGAGGATCTCGTCGCGCAGCCTGGTCGCCGGAGCCGGAAAACCCTTCTCCTGCACGTCGAAGTTGTAGATCGGAAGCTCGGCGATGCTCGTGATCCTCAACTTGAGCCCGGGCGGCATCAACTCCCCCGCCGCCCTGAGCGCCGCCATGTTGTAGGACTTCTGCCGGAGGCTCCCGCAGATGCCGAGTACCTGAAGGTGAGCGGATGTATTCACGTCTTCTCTCGTCGATTGAAAATTCGGGCCCGCCGTCAGCGTCTCATCGCCGCGTCGTAGAAGCTCGGGTCGTAGTAGGGCGAGGGGTCGGTCAGGGCCTTGCGCGGCTGCCCGTATTTCGAGCGCAGCGCGAGCACCGTCTTGACGCCTTCCATGTCGATCCTCGCCTTGCGCTGGAATCCGTCCTTGGGGCTGAGCAAGACGCCGTAGGCGGTTTGCGCGCCGCCCTGTCCCAGGTTGGGAAGATTTTTCAGGAGGATGGTCAGCGCTTCATCCTTGTTTGACGGATCGTAGAGCCATTCCACCGCGTCGGAGAACGCGCGGATATAAGCGATCACCTCGTGGCGGTGCGCGTCCGCCCAGGATTTGCGCGCTCCGGCCACCAGGCCCTGATAGCGGCCGAGCACGTCGGTCGCATTGTCCAGTCGGTGATACCCCTTGGCCTCCGCTTGCACCTCGAACGGCGAAAGCAGGAGCGTGCCGGCGTGCTTTTTCTCCATCAGCGCCTGAAAGCGCTGCAGCACGCCCCCCGCGCGCTCCAGCTTGTAGTCGCCTTCTTTCAGCCCGGCGCGCTCGAGCATCTCGATGAGAACGAAAGCGTACCCGGTCGTGCGCGCGTCGACCGACAGGGTCTTGCCGCGCAATTGCGCGTACGAGCTCACCTCGGGGACGGTGACAAGGCGCAGGAACCCCGTATCTCCGCCCATCACTGCCTGCAAATCTCGCCCGAGCACGGGTTCCTCGCCCTGCCCTTCGCGATAAGCGATGAGGTTGTCGATCGCGGTCATGGCGATGTCGAACTTGCCGTCGATGAGGTTGGTGAGCTGGAACACCGAGCTCACCGTTGGCGTCACTCTCACCTCGATCCCGGTCTTCGCGAAGAGGCCCTTCTCCTGCGCCACCCAGACCGGCCAGTTGAAGCCGCCGGGGAAGACGATGAGGTTGACGGTCTTGGGCGGGGCGGGCTGCGCAATCGCGCAGGAGGCGATAAGCAGCGCAATCAGCCCGCACATCAGCTTTCGGGAAATTGCATTCATGTCTTCCTCCATCGATGGTCTTTTTACTCCGGATCGCCGTCGGTCAGGTAATCCCACATGCGTTCGGCGATGCGCCCCTGCCAGGTGGCTCTGGTTCTGGCCTGCTCTTCGCTCATGCGCGGCGCCTTGTCTGCAAGCCCGGCGCTGAGCGCGGCGAGCTCCACCCGCGCTGCGTCCTCCAGAAAGACCGCGAGCGCTACCGCTTGCTGCGGCGTCTCGGCCCCGGTGACCGCGCCATTCACGTTCACCACGATCGCGGGCGCCTTGCCCATCGTTTCGGCCACCCCGACGGCGGCGGGATCGTTGCGGATCAGGCCCGGATCGGGCCAGAACGGCACCTGAGGATAGAAATGCGCACCCTGGCCGTGGCGCGCCTTGGGCGTAAGGCCCATCGCAGCGAGCGTCACCACGTTGGGAGAGATGAAGCGGCTGATCGCGCGGATCTCGCCGCGACGCTTGTAGATCTGCTGGTGCATCCTGACTTCGCCGAGGACGCCCTCGGGCAAAGGCGCGTCGGTCGACACCACGGTGCCCGGCTCGCCCGGCTTGATGATGCCCATGGGCTTGGGCGCGCACACGAGGAAGGACTTCCCGTCCAGGCGCACGCTGCAGTGGCCGAAAGCGGTCACGAGGCCGGCGCGGGCGAGCGCCCGCGCCATTTTGCGCACGATGATCTGCTGCTGCTCCATCTTTTGCGGGAGGGCGGACTCGAGGTGCGATTACGCCACGGTCTTCAGAGGAGG
>Ga0137412_10005179_pt1 | contig 10428 bp, 11 predicted proteins | sample CZODoug2_1_16fun_FD_122160 | JGI IMG/M metagenome (GOLD analysis project Ga0137412, IMG submission 122160) | Vadose zone soil fungal communities from Angelo Coast Range Reserve, California, USA - CZODoug2_1_16fungal (Hybrid Assembly) | ecosystem: Environmental > Terrestrial > Soil > Vadose zone... | reverse complement strand
GCGTTCGCCGAGAGCCGGATCCGGCCGTCGACGATCGCCGCAGAGGACCTGCTGCACGACATCGGCGCGATCTCGATGATCGGCAGCGACGCGCAGGCGATGGGCCGGATCGGCGAGGTGGTGCTGCGCACCTGGCAGACCGCACACGTGATGAAGAAGCGCAGGGGTGCGCTCGAGGGAGACGGCTCGGGTTCAGGGGGAGCCGACAACAACCGCGTTCGCCGCTACGTCGCGAAGTACACGATCTGCCCCGCGATCGCGCACGGCCTGGACCACGAGGTCGGGTCGGTCGAGGTCGGCAAGCTCGCCGATCTGGTGCTGTGGGAGCCCGCGTTCTTCGGCGTGCGCCCGCACGCGGTGATCAAGGGCGGCATGATCGCGTGGGCGGCGATGGGTGATGCGAACGCGTCGATCCCCACCCCACAGCCGGTGCTGCCGCGACCGATGTTCGGCGCGTCACCCGCCGCGGCGGCCGCGACGTCGGTGCACTTCGTGTCGCCCCAGGCCATCGAGGACGGCCTCGCCGACCGGCTCGCGGTCAACCGCCGCCTCGTCGCCGTCGGCGACGTCCGCAAGGTCGGTAAATCTCAGATGCCGCTCAACGACGCACTGCCACGCATCGAGGTCGACCCCGACACGTTCACCGTGACAATCGACGGCGACGTCTGGGCGGAGCAGCCGGCGGTGGAACTGCCCATGGCGCAGCGATACTTCTTGTTCTGATGACCAATTTGGCGGTGCTACTCGCCCTTTCGGACTCCCGGCTGCCGACGGGTGGCCACGTCCACTCCGGCGGTGTCGAGGAGGCCGTCACCAGCGGTCTGGTCACCGACCTTGCGACGCTTCGGGCGTTCCTGCGCCGCCGCATCCGCACGCACGGCCTGGTGACCGCATCGGTGGCAGCCGCCGTACACATGGGCACGCTGAGCGTTGCCGATGCCGACCGCGAAACCGATGCGCGCACACCGGCTCCCGCCGCTCGCAGCGCATCCCGGGCGCAGGGGAGGGGCTTGGCCAGGCTGGCCCGTCGGGTATGGCCGGAGCGGGACTGGGCGGCAATCGGCGTCAAACCGCATCTGGCGGTGGCGGCCGGTGTGGTCGGCGTGGCCAGCGGTGTGCTGCCCGAGCAGACGGCGCTCTCGGTGGTGTACACGACGATGACCGGGTCGGCGACGGCGGCGCAGCGACTGCTGGCGCTCGATCCAGGTGACGTCGCGGCGGTGACGTTCGAGCTGTCGCCGCTGTGCGATCAGACCGCCGCGGAGGCGGCCAAGGAACTCGCCGACCTGTCCGATCCGCTCCTCGACACCCTGGCCCAGCGCCACACCGAGCGCGAACGGCCGCTGTTCGTATCGTGAACCCCTGAAAGGTGAACCATGCCACCACATCTGCTCGACGGTGAACCCCACGCCCATACCGGTGCGGACGCGAGGAGCAATCAGGCCCAACGCCCCCGGCGGGTCCGGCAGGCAGGCGAGCCGCTGCGCATCGGCGTCGGCGGACCGGTCGGCTCCGGCAAGACGGCACTGGTGGCCGCGCTGTGCCGGCAGTTGCGCGACGAGTTGTCGCTGGCCGTGCTGACCAACGACATCTACACCACAGAGGACGCCGACTTCCTGCGCAGGCACGCCGTGCTTCCCGACGAACGCATCGCGGCCGTGCAGACCGGTGGCTGCCCGCACACCGCGATCCGCGACGACATCACCGCCAATCTGGATGCCATCGACGATCTGATCGCGGGCAACGAGGCTCTCGACCTCATCCTCGTGGAGTCCGGTGGCGACAACCTCACTGCCACCTTCTCGTCGGGTCTGGTGGACGCGCAGATCTTCGTCGTCGACGTGGCCGGCGGTGACAAGGTGCCGCGCAAGGGCGGCCCGGGGGTGACGTACTCGGATCTGCTGGTGATCAACAAGACCGACCTGGCTCCCATGGTGGGAGCCGACCTGGACGTCATGCGCCGCGACGCCGCCATGGTCCGAGGCGAGCGCCCGTTCGTGCTGATCTCCCTTACCGAGGATCCGGCAGCGTCCCTGGTTCTCACCTGGGTGCACCAACAACTACGCGTGCCGGTCTAGAGGTCCTCGCGCACAATGCTTTCCGACGTTCTGATCGTCGCACGCCCCGACCGCACCCCCAGCATCGAGTGCGCGGGTGGGGTGGCGGCCCGTTGCACGGACGCTGACACCGTCCACCTGGTGTCGGCGGCGGCGACGCCGCTCGGCGGCGACACCATCAGGGTACGGCTGGTGGTCGAACCGGGCGCACGGCTTCGGGTGCGCAGTGCAGCGGCGACCATGGCGATGCCGGGCACGGCCACCATGGAATCACGTGCCAGTTGGGATCTGGAGGTGGCAGGCGACCTCGACCTCGACCCGCAGCCCACCATCGTCGCCGGTGCGGCACGTCACGTCAGCACGATCCGGCTGACGCTGACCGGAGATGGCCGGGCGCGCCTTCGCGAGCGAGTCCAGGTCGGCAGATCACGTGAACGGCAAGGGTTCTGGTCGGGTTCGATGCACGCCGACGTCGATGGCGCACCGCTGTTGCGGCACCGCGTGGAACTCGGCGTCGGCTCGGTGACCGCAGACGAACTCGGCACCCCGCTGGCATGTGTCAGCGAACTGCGTTATCCCGAAACGGCATTCGCCGCCGAGGGCACTCTGCTGGAACTGGCTGCCGGTGGCTGCCTGGCCACCTGGCAGGGCGAGCGCCTGAGGAGCTAGCTGGCCGCTCTCTCGGTTTCCTTCGCCGCAGCCGCCATGTCCTCGAGTTGTTCGATCCGAGTTCGCGCATATGCCTGCTGTTCGGTGATGGTCAGCTGACCGCGCTGACGGCTCATGAACGTGATGGACCACGACAGCAGGGTGGCGATCTTGGTCTTGAAGCCGACCAGGTAGATCAGGTGCAGGCCGAGCCACGCCAGCCAGGCGATGAAGCCGCTGAACTCGAACTTGCCGACCTGCGCCACCGCGTTGTACTTGGAGACCGTCGCCATCGAGCCCTTGTCGAAGTACTTGAACGGTTCGCGGGGCTTGGGCGTTGTGCCGTGCTCGCGCGCCTTGACCTCGTTCTGGATGATCTTGGCGACGTACTTGGCGCCCTGGATGGCGCCCTGCGCCATGCCGGGCACGCCTTCCACGAAGGCCATGTCGCCCACGACGAACACGTTCGGGTGCCCGGGGATCGACAGGTCGGGGTTGACCTTCACCCGGCCCGCGCGATCGATCTCGGTGTCGGACTGCTCCGCAAGCTCCTTGCCCAGCGGGCTGGCCGATACGCCGGCAGACCACACCTTGCACGCGGATTCGATGCGCCGGATGGTGCCGTCGGAATCCTTGACCGTGATGCCGTTGCGGTCCACGTCGGTGACCATGGCGTTCAGCTGGATCTCGACGCCCATCTTCTCCAGCCGCGCCTGAGCCTTGAGGCCCAGCTTCTTGCCCATCGGCGGCAGCACGGCCGGCGCCGCGTCGAGCAGGATGACGTGCGCCTCGGTCGGGTCGATGAGCCGGAAGCTGCCCTTGAGCGTCTGATCGGCGAGCTCGGCGATCTGGCCAGCCATCTCGACGCCCGTCGGCCCTGCCCCGACCACGACGAAGGTCAACAGCTTCTTGCGCCGCTCCGGGTCGCTGGACCGCTCCGCCTGCTCGAAGGCCCCAAGGATGCGGCCGCGAAGCTCCAGCGCGTCGTCGATCGACTTCATGCCAGGCGCGAACTCGGCGAAGTGGTCGTTGCCGAAGTACGACTGGCCGGCGCCCGCCGCGATGATGAGGCTGTCGTAGGGCGTCCGGTAGGTGTGCCCGAGCAACACCGAGTCGATCGACTTGTGGTCCAGATCGATGTGCGTGACGTCGCCGAGCAGCACCTGGGCGTTCTCCTGATTGCGCAGGATCAGCCGGGTGGGTGGGGCGATCTCGCCTTCGGAGATGATGCCCGTCGCCACCTGGTACAGCAGCGGCTGGAACAGGTGGTGGGTGGTGCGGGCGATCAGCTTGATGTCGACGTCCGCACGCTTGAGGGCCTGGGCGGTGTTCAGCCCGCCGAACCCCGATCCGATGATGACGACCTTGTGCCGATCCGACGCCGTAGCTCCGGGGTGGCTCATTTCATCTCCTCGTCGACGCAAACCTGGTCAGTACAACCCATAGGTTAGTCGGCGAGCATCCCAGCAGCGCGGTGAGATAACCCACCGCACCATTTATTCATCCCGGGTCGCTTCGCTCCTGCCCTCCGAACGGGTTCACCCGGTGATCAGCGGCTTCAGCTTCTCTGCGACCGCCGTGGCGCCTCCCGGCTGGTAACCGTTGATGCTCGTCACCGGGCTGATGATGACGCCGTCCACGCCTGCATCGAAGACCTTCGTCTTGATCTGGTCGGCGACCTGTTCGGGGCTGCCGAAGACCGCCTGCTGCTTGAAGTCGGCGGGGATGAAGTCCTCGGTGACGTTCTCGTCGATGATCGCGATGACGAGCGCGCTGGTTTCCAGCGTCGACGGATCGCGCCCGATCTTTTCGCACGCCTCCTTGACCACCTGCACCTTGCGGGGCAGTTCGTCGAACCCGGCGATGATGTTGAGGTGGTCGAAGTGCTTGGCCGCCAACGGAATCGTCTTCTTCTCGCCGCTGCCGCCGATCATCAGCGGAATGTGGTCGCGGAATCGCGGCTCGGCCATCGCCTCCTGCGTGCGGTAGTACTTGCCGGTGAACGTCGGGCGTTCACCCTCGAGCATCGGCAGGATGATCTGCAGCGACTCGTCGAGCTTGTTGAAGCGGTCGGTGAACGTCCCGAAGTCATAGCCGAGTGAATCGTGCTCGAGCTCGAACCAGCCGGTGCCGATGCCGAGGACGGCGCGGCCCTGGCTGATCACGTCCAGAGTGGTGATCGCCTTGGCTAGCAGGGTGGGGTTGCGGTAGCTGTTGCCGGTGACCAGGGTGCCCAGTTGGACGCTTTCGGTCACGGCTGCCAGCGCGCCGAGGGCGGTGTAGGCCTCGAGCATCGGCTGGTCCGGCGTGCCAAGACCGGGGAGTTGATAGAAGTGGTCCATCACGAAGACGGAGTCGAAGCCGGCCGCTTCGGCTTCCTGCGCCTGCGCGATCACCGTGGGGAAGAGTTCGTTGACGCCGGTGCCGTAGGAGAAGTTCGGGATCTGTAGTCCGAGTCGAATCGTCACAGAAGCGACCCTAGCCACGGTTAAACGGAACCGGAACCCCGTTTCGCTGCGCGCGAACCCGGGAATACCGCGTCAGCCGAAGTTGGCGAGCGCTCCGTGGCTCACGTGCAGCGTCTGGCCGGTGATGTGCCGCGCTGCGGGAGTGGTGAGGAACAGGGCCAGCCGGGTGATCTCGGCGGCCACCGACGGCGGCGTGGTGGGGATGCCGTCGTAACCGGGCTCGGCACCCCGGCCCGAGGCCACGGTGTTCATCGTGACGCCCCGAATGCCGAAGTGAGTGGCCTGCCCGGCGGTCCAGCTGGACAACGCGGCCTTGATCGCCGATTCCGGGCTGCCCTCGGCAGGGTTGTCGGCGACGACGTTGATGATCGAGCCGCCAGAGCGCAGGTGGTCGCCGAGGATCTGCACGGTGAGCACCGCGGACAGCACCGTGGCATCGAGGGCAACGCGCCAGGACGCAGCGCGTTCGGCCAAGGTGTAGGTGCGCGGGTCACCGGAGTTCCAGTGCGGCGCAGGCACGTTCACGATGGTGTCGATGTGGCGCGGGAACGCCGCGCGGGCGTCCTCCAGGCTGGCGGCGTCGGTGTTGTCGAAGACGATCGCGTCGACGTCCAACTCCTTGGCTGCGACCTCGAGGTCGTCTCGGCGGGAGCCGGCGATCACCACGCGATGGCCCGCGTCACGGAAACCCTCTGCGATGGCGCGACCGAGTTCGGTATCGCCGCCGGTGAGCAGCACATCCATCACCAAGACCTCCTCGTGTTCGACGCTGAACCCAGCGAGTCGGGAGTCATGTTACTGGACGGTAGCTAGCTGGCGAAACTCGCCACGCGCACAACACGCAGACGCGTCACCTTAGGTCACCTAGGGTTTGCATCGTGAAGCGAACCCAATCGATCATCGGCGCCATCTCGGCAGTCCTGCTGGTCATGCTGACCGGCTGCGGATCCGATTCCGCTACCCCCACCTCCTCCTCCACTAGCGCCCCTGCGGGCGGCACGCTCACGGTGTACGCCGCGGCGTCACTGAAGCAGACGTTCACCGACATCGGCGAGCAGTTCAAGACCGACAATCCCGGCTGGAAGGTCGACTTCACCTTCGCAGGCTCCTCCGACCTTGTCACGCAGTTGACCCAGGGCGCCAAGGGCGACGTATTCGCCAGCGCGGACACCAAGAACATGGACAAGGCCGCGACGGCTGGGCTGCTGGCAGGCGACCCGGTCAACTTCGCGTCGAACACCCTGGCCATCGTCGTCGCACCGGGCAATCCCAAGCAGGTGACCTCGTTCGCCGACCTCAACAAGCCCGGAGTCACGGTGGTGGTGTGCGCGCCCCAGGTGCCGTGTGGTTCGGCGACCGAGAAGGTCGAGCAGTCCACCAAGGTGACGCTCAACCCGGTCAGCGAGGAGTCGTCGGTGACCGACGTGCTGAACAAGGTGACTACCGGCCAGGCCGACGCCGGGCTGGTCTACGTCACCGATGCGCTTGGCGCAGGCGACAAGGTGGCCAAGGTCGACTTTCCGGAGGCCGTCGCTGCGGTCAACACGTATCCGATCGGCGTGCTGAAGACCGCCGCGGACGCGGCTGCTGCCCATGAGTTCGTCGACCTGGTCACCGGGGAGGCGGGGCAGAAGATCCTGTCGCAGGCGGGCTTCGCCAAGCCTTGACGCATTCGGCCGGGTTGCCCCGCTGGCTCTACCTCCCCGCAGCGGTCGGGGCGATCTTCGTCGTCCTGCCCCTCGTCGCGGTGGCCGTCAAGGTCGACTGGTCGCAGTTCTGGACCCTGATCACCAGCCGATCGTCGGTCACCGCACTCGAGCTCAGCATGAAGACGGCAGCGATCAGCACCGCAATGTGCATCGTGCTTGGCGTGCCGATGGCATTGGTGTTGGCCCGCAACGATTCCCGGTGGGTGCGCTGGACCCGGCCGCTGATCCTGCTGCCGCTAGTGCTGCCGCCCGTCGTCGGCGGCATCGCCTTGCTCTATGCGTTCGGCCGACTCGGACTGCTCGGCCGCTACCTCGATGCGGCAGGCATCCAGATCGCGTTCACGACGACGGCGGTGGTGCTGGCTCAGACGTTCGTGTCACTGCCGTTCCTCGTCATCGCGATCGAGGGGGCCGCCCGCACGGCAGGCGCCGACTACGACGTGGTGGCCGCGACGCTGGGCGCCCGGCCGACGACGGTGTGGTGGCGGGTGTCGCTGCCGCTGCTGGCACCAGGCCTGGCGTCGGGCGCCGTGCTTGCCTTCGCGCGATCGTTGGGGGAGTTCGGCGCCACGCTGACGTTCGCGGGTTCGCGCGAGGGCGTCACCCGAACGCTCCCGCTGGAGATCTACCTGCAACGCGAGAGTGATGCCGACGCGGCCGTGGCCCTGTCGCTGCTGCTCGTCGTCGTCGCTGCGGTGGTCGTGATCGGCGTCGGCAGTCGCGCGCTCAAGCCGGGTGGCGCCGGTGGGTGGTGACGCGCCGTGACCGGCGTGCAGGTGCGGGCAGTGGTCGAGGGCCGTCGTCTCGACGTCGAGTTCGGCGTCGCGGCAGGTGAGGTGTTGGCCGTACTCGGGCCCAACGGGGCGGGAAAGTCGACGCTGCTGCACGTGCTCGCCGGCCTGGTGCGGCCCGATACGGGCACCGTGCGCGTCGGCGATCGCGTGCTGACCGACACGGCGGCCGGGGTCCAGGTGGCCACCCACGCCAGGCACGTCGGGCTGCTGCTGCAAGATCCTCTGCTGTTTCCGCACCTGGACGTGGCCACCAACGTCGCGTTCGGCCCGCGTAGCGGAAAGCACCTCGGGCGCAAGGAATCCCGCGCCGCGGCCCACCGCTGGCTCGATGAGGTGGACGCCGGGAACCTTGCGGGGAAGATGCCGCGTCAGCTCTCCGGCGGGCAGGCTCAACGCGTCGCACTCGCCCGCGCGTTGGCCGCCGACCCCGACGTCCTGCTCCTCGACGAACCATTGACCGGACTCGACGTGGCGGTGGCGTCGGCGATACGCAAGGTGTTGCGCCGGGTGCTGGCGCGCGACGGGCGCTCCGCGGTGCTGGTGACCCACGATCTGCTCGACGTCGTCACGCTGGCCGACCGCGTCGTGGTGTTGGAGGCCGGCCGGGTGGTCGAGTCGGGCACGGCCGCGGAGGTCCTTGCGAAGCCGCGCAGCTTCTTCGGCGCGCGCTTCGCTGGGGTGAACCTGGTGGCGGGGCGAATCCTCCCCGACGGGAGCCTGGCCACCAGCTGGGGGACGACGTGGCACGGCATCGTCGGCGACGACGTTGGCACCGGCGACGCCGCGGTGGCCATCTTCGCGCCATCGGCCGTCGCGGTCCATCGGGACAAGCCGCATGGCAGTCCGCGCAACACGGTCGAGGTCGTGGTGGCCGAGTTGGACACCAGGGGACCCGCGATCCGGGTGCGCGCCGACGAGCAACCCGATGGGGCCCCGGGGCTCGCCGCCGACATCACGGTAGAGTCCGCAACCGACCTGAGGCTGGCACCGGGGGAGCGCGTCTTCTTCGCGGTGAAGTCTCAGGAGATCACGGTTCACCCTGGGCCGTAACGGAGCCGGCGGTCATCCCGATCAAGTCTTTGGATCAAGCCATCCAGACCCCCGGACGTTGAATGCGGGTTAGCCCACAGGCACCGCCCGGGTCTCGTCGTGCCAGCAATCAAGCTCGAATGCCGTTGGCACGCCTTTTCTTTTGCACAGCAATTTCCAAGGCAGACACTCTAAGAGCAACTCACACTTGCGTCACGGCGGTAACACGGTATTTTCGTCCCATGCAAAAGCCGGACTCCCCCCGACACAACTGGAGCACGGCGAGGAAGCTGGCGATCGCGACGGTGACGGCCGCGACCGCGGTGACCCTCGTTCTGCCCGGCGTCCCGGCCACCGCGGATCCGGTACCGCCCACGCCGGCGCCAGCGCCGCCGTTTCCACCGCCGCCTGCTGATCCGAATGCGCCGCCAGCGCCGCCTGCTGATCCGAATGCGCCGCCACCGCCACCGCTGGATCCGAACGCGCCGCCACCGGACCCCGGTGCGCCCGCGCCTCCGCCGCCGGAGCCTGGCCGCGTCGACAACACCGCGGGTGGCTTCAGCTACGTCGTGCCCGCCGGCTGGAAGGTCTCGGACGCCACCCAGCTGTCCTACGGCCAGGCGTTGCTGACGAAGATCCCTGCCGCGGGTACCGAGCAGCCACCGAGCGACACCAGCGTGTTGCTCGGACGGTTGGACCTCAAGCTGTTCGCAGGCGCCGAGGACGACAACACCAAGGCGGCCCAGCGGCTGGCCTCCGACATGGGCGAGTTCTTCATGCCCTTCGCGGGGACCCGCGTCGGGCAGGCGACGGCTCCGCTGGATGCCGCCGGAATGCCGGGCGCCGCGTCGTACTACGAGGTGAAGTTCACCGACACCACCAAGCCCAACGGCCAGATCTGGGCGGGCGTGGTCGGTTCGACGCCGCCGGCCGGCGCGCCGCGCAGCCAGCGGACTCCCGAGCGCTGGTTCGTGGTGTGGCTCGGGTCGGCCACCAACCCGGTCGACAAGACCGCTGCCACCACGCTGGCGCAGTCCATCCGGCCGTTCACGCCGCCGCCGCCGCCCGAGCCGCCGCCACCGGACCCGAACGCTCCGCCGCCACCGCCGCCGGACCCCAACGCGCCGGCACCACGGCCAGGCCTCGGTGTGCCAGTGCCGGTGACCAACGCGCCGCCGGAGATGATGCCCCCAGGCTGATCTCGGGCCGGCATTAGGACGATCGTGCACGTTTCGGCTGCCGAATCGTTACCGTCTGCGGGTATACCGGAGGGTGATCCAGCGGCTGCGCTGAATCATTCGGCGACAGGCAGGGGTTCGTCATGGAAATGATTGCGGCTACCGAGTTCCTGGCTCGTTCCTCCACGCTCACCAGCGTCGGATGGATCGGCTACATCATCATCGGCGCCCTCGCGGGCTGGATCGCGGGCAAGATCGTCAAGGGCGGTGGCTCGGGCATCCTGTTGAACATCGTCACCGGCATCGTCGGCGCTCTCGTCGGCGGCTTCCTGCTGAGCTTCTTCCTGGACACTGCGGCAGGCGGCTGGTGGTTCACGCTGTTCACGGCGATCCTCGGGTCGGTGATCCTGCTGTGGATCGTCGGGCTGGTGCGCAAGGACTAAACCCGCGGTGAACGCCTCCGGCACGATGTCGGCGTGGCGGGTGCGCCACCCCGGTCCAATGAGCACTGGTCCGCTGGAACGCGTCGACGTGCCGGTGCCGGT
>Ga0137412_10005178_pt1 | contig 10428 bp, 7 predicted proteins | sample CZODoug2_1_16fun_FD_122160 | JGI IMG/M metagenome (GOLD analysis project Ga0137412, IMG submission 122160) | Vadose zone soil fungal communities from Angelo Coast Range Reserve, California, USA - CZODoug2_1_16fungal (Hybrid Assembly) | ecosystem: Environmental > Terrestrial > Soil > Vadose zone... | reverse complement strand
ATCCACGGCGCGGACGGGTTGCCCAGGTTGTCCTCCAGGTTGCTCGACGCCGCCATGTCGACCATGACAAAGGTGCCGCCGGGAGCCAGCGCCCCGTGCACCCGCCGCAGCACCTCCGCCGGGTTGACCTGGTCGTGCACCGCGTCGATGGCGAACACCGCGTCGAACGGGTCCGGCACATCCAGCACGGCCACGTCGGTGACCTCGAAGGTCAGGTTGGTCAGGCCAGCCTGGGCCGCCTCGGTCCGGCCGAGCTGCAGGGCGTCCTCGGCGATGTCGAACCCGACAAACTCCGACCGGGGAAACGCCGCCGCCAGCACCACCAGCGCGTGCCCGCTGCCGCAGCCCACGTCGGCCACCCGAGCACCGGCCTGCAGCCGCTCGGCCAGCCCGGGCACCAGTGGCAGCCAGGCGCTCAGCAGTAGTTCGTCCAGCGCCCGCCGGTTGAGCTGATCCATCGCACCGGTGAACTCCGGCCGGAAGGCCGAATACGGCACGCCACCGCCGGCCCGGAACGCGTGCTCGAGCTCGGCCAGGTGTTTGCCCAGGTGGGTCACCATGGCCGCCATCGGGGCCATGTTCGTGGAGCCGGTGCCGGCCAGGCACGCGGCGTGCTCGGCCGGCAGGGTGTAGGTCTGGTTGGCCGGGTCGTAGGTGATGATTTCGCCGGTCACCATCGCGCCCAGCCACTCGCGCACGTATCGCTCCCGCACGCCGGCGCGTTCGGCCAGCGTTGCCGCCGTGGCCGGGCCCTGCTCGGCGGCCGCGAACAGGCCGGTGCGGTTGCCCAGGTCGATCATGTAGGTGAGCAGGCCGCTGGAGTAGAGGCCAAAGATGCGCCGGGCGAAGTCCCCGACGCGTTCGGAATCCACGGCCCGCGCGCTGGTGGTCATGGGCCGATCTTCACACCTCCGGGTGCCGCCCGCGCGCGCGTGCGTCGAGCCTCTCAGCGTGCGTTGGTGGCGCCGCGGGCTCTCGGTCGGGCTCGGTCACCGGGCGTGGTCTCCCCCGCGGGTCAGGCGCGCGGAGCGGAGCCCTTCCGGGTGAGCGTGCGGTCCAGGATGCCGAGGGTGGCCCGCAGGGCGCCTTCGGGCAGGATCGGGAAGACGCCTCGCTCCCGCCACACCGGGTCGATGGCCGACCAGTCGTAGTACGAGGTGACCAGGGTGCCTGTCTCGCCGGGTTCCAGCCGGTAACCGTAGACATGCCCGATCGGTGGGCGGATCTCGCCCAGTATCGTCCAGGCGATCTCCCGCTCCCGCTCGAACGTGATGATCTTGACTGTGACGTCGTAGCGGCCCATCGGGAAGTCGTTCAGCGCCTCGCGGTCCATGTGCACCACGAAGGTGTCGCCGACCGCCGCCACCGGTTCGCCGGTGGCGTCCATCAGCATGCCGGAGCTGTCGATTGCCACATGCCCGTGCGGATCGCAGAGCAGCCGGAAGATCGTTGCCGGGTCCGCCGCGACAGGGCGCTGGACCTCGAACCGTTCGTTGGCCATCAGGTCATCCTGCCGCCCGATCCGATGATCAGCGAGAGCCGATCGGCACACACGGTCGTCGGGACACTCCGCCGAGTCCGACCCGCCCTACCTGAGCAGGCTCGGTCGCCGGCCGAGGGAGACCGGCGGGTAGTGCCCCGCCACGGCTCCCCGCTCGGGCAGAAAACCCAGCGCGTTGGGCGCCGTCGGAGTTATCGTGTGCGACACGATCGGGCGACTGATGGTCGATCGCGCGGGGAGCTGGCCAGAGCGGACCGGGCGTGAGGGGCTGATGTTCTACGCCGAGATGCTGGATGCCGAACTGCGCGAACGCTCGGCGGAGGAGGCGCGGATCGCCACCTCCCTGGTCGAGCTGGAGCAGCACCCCGGCCACCGCCTGCTCACGTCCACGCCGCTCACCGGCGCCACGGCCGCCCGCTGGGCCGCCATCGCCCCGGTATTGGCGGGGCTGTGGCGAGACTTCGGCCTCTACCGAGATGCGGTGGAGGCGGCCAGGCGGGTCCGGGGTACCCGAGCCAAACCCGCCGATACCGCTCTGGCCGAGCTGCACCGGCTGCTCGTCGGGCCGTCGGTCGAGGTCGCCCGCACGCAGCTGGGGCTGTCCGAGCGCGGCCTGACCGGTGCGGCCGAGCGCGTCGAGAAGGTCACCCTGACCGCGCTGAGCACCCGGATGCACCGCGCGTTCGATGAGGTCAGCGAGCTGATCACCACGTGTGGGCGGCTGCACGAGGACGCACTGGCGCGGCTGGCTCCGTCGGCCGAGCGGCTCCGCGAGGCCGACCGGCTGGCCGCCGAGCTGGACGTGCGGTTGCCCGAGCGGGATGCCGTCGCCGCGACCCTGCTCGACTTGGAGGGGCGAGCCATCGGTGACCCGCTCGCCTTGGCCGGTGGTCAGACGCCGGGTGCTGACCCGGTGACCGCGCTGTCCACCGCGCTGTCCACGCTCACCCTCCGGCTGGCCGACCTCGCCTCGGCCCGGGACCAGTGGCCGCGGCGGCTGGCCGCGCTGGACGCCCAGCTGCGCGAGCTCGAGGCGCTCGGCGAGCGGGAGCGGGAGCGGCGACGGCGGGCCACCGAGCTGGTCGCGGCCGCGCTGCCTGCCCCACCGGAGCGGCTGCCCGGCCTGCGCGCCCGCCGCGCCGGGCTGGACCGGCCGGCGCCCTGGTCCGCCCGGGCGGACGCCCTCGGCGCGTTGACCTCGGAGGTCGGCACCGCGCTGGCTGAGCTGGGCGCCGCGGTCGAGTTGGCGGACGGCCTGGTGGAGCGGCGTGCCGAGCTGCGCGGCAGGTTCGAGGCCTACCGGGCCAGGGCGCTGCGGCTGGGGTGTGTGGAGGCGCCGGAGCTGGTGGGCCTGGAGGAGAAGATCCGCCGGATGTTGTGGACCCGGCCGGCTGACCTGGCGGCGGCCACCAGGGCGGTTGCCGACTACCAGCGGTGCCTGCGCGAGACCACCGATGCGGGACGGTCCGCGTGACGGCGTGCACCCGGGACGGGTGTACCGGGGCGATCGAGGACGGCTACTGCGACGAGTGCGGCCTGGCCCCGCCGACCGCCGCTTCTGGTACGCGTTCCGCGACACCCGCCACCGGACCCGCCACCGCCGCTGGCCCGGCGACGGCTACCTTCGGCGCGCCCACCGCCGGCCCCGCCACCGCCGCCCTCGGCACGCCGAGCGCCGCCGGGCCACCTACCGCGACGGCGTCCGCCTCGGGTGCGTCGACGTTCTCCGGCCGCTCCGGGAGCGGCGCCAGCCGGCCCTCCCGGCGGGGCAGGGCGCGCACTTCGACCACCGGGCCCACCCGCGGTCAGCTGGGCGGCGGCCTGGTGGACGTCCCACCGGTGCCGGTGGCCGACCCGGTGAGCGTGCTGATGACCGACCCCCAGGTCGCCGAGGACCGGCGGTTCTGCAGCCGCTGCGGCCACCCGGTCGGCCGGGGCAGAAACGGCCGAAGCGGCCGGGTGGACGGCTTCTGCCCGAAGGACGGCGCGCCGTTCTCCTTCTCCCCGAAGCTCATCCCCGGGGACCTGGTCGGCGGGCAGTACGAGGTCCGGGGCTGCCTGGCCCACGGTGGGCTGGGGTGGATCTACCTGGCGGTGGACCGCAACGTCAACGACCGGTGGGTGGTGCTGAAGGGGCTGCTCGACTCCGGGGACGCCGAGGCCATGGCGGCCGCCGTGGCCGAGCGCCGGTTCCTCGCCGAGGTGGACCACCCGAATATCGTGAAGATCCACAACTTCGTCCAGCACCCGGGGGCGGACGGCGTCCCGGTCGGCTACATCGTGATGGAGTACGTGGGCGGCTCGTCGCTCAAACAGTTGCTGCAGGACCGCCGCCGCCCGGACGGCACGTTCGAGCCGCTGCCGGCGCCCCAGGCGATCGTCTACGCCATGGAGGTTCTCACCGCGCTCGGCTTCCTGCACGCGCGCGGGCTGGCCTACTGCGACTTCAAGCCGGACAACGCCATCCACTACGACCGGCAGCTCAAGCTGATCGACCTTGGCGCGGTGATCCGGCTGGACGACCAGCACAGCCCGGTGTACGGAACTGTCGGCTACCAGGCGCCGGAGGTGGCCACCGAGGGTCCGTCCCCGGCGTCGGACGTCTACACCGTGGGCCGCTCGCTCGCGGTGCTGGCGCTGGGTATGCCGCCGGCCCGGCGCGGCGCTGCCACCCCGATCCCCGACGATCACCCGGTGCTGGGCGCCCACGAGTCGTTCCGGCGGGCGCTGCTGCGCGCCACCGACCCCGATCCGCTGCGCCGCTTCGAGTCCGCCGACGAGATGGCCGAGCAGCTGGACGGCGTGCTCCGCGAGGTGCTGGCCGCCTTGGACGGCGTGCCCCGGCCGACCACCTCCGCCAGGTTCGGCGCGCCTCGGGGCATCTTTGCCCCCGGCCTGCTCGCCGCCGGCGCCAGCGTGGGCCGGCCGACGCCGCGCCGGGTGGCCGAGGCGCTGGCCGTGCCGTCGGTGGACCCGACCGACCCCGGCGCCGGCCTGCTGGCCACCCTGGCGACCGTGGAGCGCGGGGCGGTGACCAGGGCGGTCGAGTCGGCGCCCGAACTCACTGTCGAACTGCGGTTTCGGCTGGTCCGCGCGCACCTGGACGCCGGCGACCCAGCGGCGGCCGGCGTTGCCCTGGACGAGCTGGCAGAGCGGCACGCCGACGATTGGCGGCTGGACTGGTTCCGAGGACTGACCGCGCTGCTGGCGGCCGGTGACGGTACCGGGGCCGGCGCCGCCGAGCAGCTGGAGCGGGCGGCCGGCGCGTTCGACGTGGCCTACGCGACGCTGCCGGGAGAGGCGGCGCCCAAGCTCGCGCTGGCCGCGGCCGCGGAGTGTGCCGGGCACGACGCCGACGCCGGGCCGCTCTACGAACTGATCGCCCGTCCCGACCCGGGGCTGGCCGACGCTGGGTTCGGCCTGGCCAGGGCGGCATTGCGGGCCGGGGACCGGGACGGCGCGGTGCGGGCGCTGGACGCGGTGCCGAAAAGTTCCAGCCAGTACGTAACCGCGCAGCTGGCGGCGGTCCTGGCGACGCTGCTCGGCCGGGACGGCGGCGAAGTCGGCGTGGACGGCCTGGGCACGGCCGCCGCACGGGTGGAGGGCCTGGAGCTGGACGACGCCACCGACCGGCGGGTCCGGGCCTCGCTGCTGACCGCCGCGCTGGACGTGGCGGACCCCCCGGAGGGGGCGGCCCTGCTCGGGCGTCCCTGGCGGGGACGGGAGCTGCGGCTGGAATTGGAGCGCTGCCTGCGCGGATCGGCGCGGCTGACCGCCGACCCGGCGGAGCGCATAGCCCTGGTGGACCGGGCCAACGCCGTGCGGCCGCGCACATGGACCTGAGCCTGGCGTGCCCCGAGTGCGCGGAACCGGTCGGCGAGGGCGACCTGTTCTGTGAGGCCTGCGGCACCGACCTGCGGGTACGCCGGGGTGGCACCGCGGCGGCCTTGGCGCTGGGGCCCGGCCCGGCGCTGGGGCCCGGCTCGGCGCTGGCGCAGGCCGGCGGCCCGCCGACGCCGGGGGCCGGCGAGCCGTGTCGGCGTTGCGGCGAGCCCGCGCCCGCGCCGGGCGCCGGGGCGGAGGACGAGTACTGCCCGGGCTGCGGGCTGCGGCGCCCGGACGGCACCGACCGGGTGGAGACCGACCTGTGCGCCCTGGCGGGGGTGAGCGACCGGGGTCTGGCGCACGCCCGCAACGAGGACGCCATGGAGCTCGGCACCCGCCGGTTCGCCGGGGTGGCCGCGGTGGTCTGCGACGGCGTCTCCACGGTCCGCTCGCCGGAGCGCGCCGCCAGGGAGGCCGCCAAAGCCGCCCTGGCTGTGCTGCTCGCGGATTCAGGCGCGCCGGCCACCCCAGGCGCGCCGGTGACGTCCCGGGCGGTCGCCGCGCGGGGCGGCCTGCTGGTACGGCGGGCGGTGGCGGCCGCGGCCACCGCCGTCGCGGAACTCGGGGACCCCGGTGACCGGGACGCTCCGTCGTGCACGCTGGTCTGTGCGCACCTGGACCATCCGGACGGCCCCCGCTCCGCCCCGGTGATCACCGTCGGCTGGGTCGGCGACAGCCGGGCGTACTGGCTGGCCGGCCCGGGCGGCGCGGAGCCGTCCCGGCGGTTGACCACCGACCACTCCTGGGCCACCGCCATGATCGAGGCCGGCGGGCTGGACGAGGCCGAGGCGCTGGCCGACCGCCGGGCGCACGCCATCACGCGGTGGCTCGGGCATCACGGCGAACCGGAGCCGGACGTGGTCAGCTGGCGCCCGGCGGGGCCCGGCCTGCTGCTGCTGTGCACCGACGGGCTGTGGAACTACCTTCCCGGCGCCGAACAGCTGGCCGACTCGCTGCCCCCTCCGGAAGACGGCGCCGGCCCGCTGGAGATCGCCCGGCTGCTCACCGGGCTCGCCCTGGAAGCCGGCGGCCGGGACAACATCACCGTGGTCGCCGTCCCCGTGCCGGCGCCCGCCGATGGGCCCCATGGAGAGGAGACCGGATGACCGGGTCCGAGCCGTCGTTCACCGTCGAGGTCGACCAGAACACCTACCTGCACGAGGGGGCGACCGAGGTGGACGCGGTCGTCACGGTGACCGCGACCGGCGCGCCCACCGTTGCCGCGGCCGGCGCGCTCGAAGTGCTGGTGGTGGATACCTCGGGCTCGATGCAGGGGCAGCGGATCCGCTCCGCCCGCCAGGCCACCGTCGCGGCGCTGGCCGAGCTGCGCGACGGCGTGGCGTTCGCGGTGATCTCCGGCAGCGGGACAGCCACCCAGATCTACCCGGGGCGCGGGGGGACCGCCGTCGCCGACGCACGCACCCGAGCCGAGGCGACCGCCCAGGTCAACGACCTCACCGCGGTCGGTGGGACGGCTGTCGGCGCCTGGCTGACGGCCGCTGGCGAGCTCGCCAAGGCGCACCCCGCCGCCGCGCCGCGGCACGCCATCCTGCTCACTGACGGGAAGAACGGGGAGCAGCGGAGGGTGTTCCAGGCCGCGCTGGACGGCGTGCGCGGGCTGTTCACCTGCGACTGCCGGGGTGTGGGCACCGACTGGCGGGTCGAGGAGCTGCGCGCCGTCTCCGACGCCCTGCTCGGCACCGTGGACATCGTGGCCGATCCGGCCGACCTGGCCGCCGACTTCCGGGCGATCATGGAGTCGTCGATGGGCAAGAACACCGCCGATGTGGCACTGCGGCTCTGGACGCCGCGCGGGGCGAGCGTGCGGTTCGTCAAGCAGGTCGCGCCGACGGTCGCCGACTTGACCGGGCGGCGCACCGAGGCCGGCCCCCAGCGCGGCGACTACCCGCTCGGCTCGTGGGGCGCGGAGAGCCGGGACTACCACGTGGGGGTTGCGGTCAACGCTGGCACGGTCGGGGACGAGATGCTGGCCGGCCGGGTGCAGCTGGTGCGCTCCGGCTCGGCCGACGTACTCGGCCAGGGCCTGGTCAAGGCGGTGTGGACGGACGACACCTCGCTGTCCTCCCGGATCAGCCGGGGCGTCGCGCACTACACCGGGCAGGCCGAGCTGGCCGAGGCCATCCAGGAGGGCCTGGCCGCGCGCAAGGCCGGAGACGAACCGACCGCGACGGCGCGGCTCGGCCGGGCGGTGGCGCTGGCGCACGAATCCGGCAACGACAACACCGCGCGGCTGCTGGAGAAGGTGGTCGATGTGTTGGACGCGCCGTCCGGGACGATCCGGCTGCGCAAGAATGTGGCGGACGTGGACGAGATGACGCTGGACACCCGGTCGACCCGGACCGCGCGGTTCCGCGGTGGCTCCTGAACGGGGAGGGAGGGCACGTGACGGTCTCCACCTGTCCCGACGGGCACGCCTCCGGCACCGACGACTACTGCGACGTGTGCGGCACCCCGATGACCGCGGCCGCCGCCGCCCCTCAGTCCTCGGTGGGCGTCCTCGACGGTTCAGCCACCGGCCCTGGTGCGGGCAGCGCTGGTGCGGGCAGCGCTGGTTCGGGCAGGGCTGGTTCGGGCAGGGCTGGTGCGGACGCGCCCGAGGTGTGTGCCAGCTGCGGCGCGGCTCGGGACGGCAGGTTCTGCGAGGCGTGCGGACACGACAGCGCGCTGCCGATCGCCGCCGCGCTGGCACCCGCGGCCAGCGTCGGGTGCGCCGGGCCGGCCTCGAACGCCCGCCCGGCGCGGACCGGTTGGTCGGCGGTGGTGCGGGCGGACCGGGATTGGTTCGACGAGGTCCGCCGGCGGGACGGGCCGGACACGGCCGAGGTGTCGTTCCCGCCGTTCTGCCCGGAGCGCCGGTTCGCCCTGGAAGGAGAGCGGCTGACCATCGGCCGGCGCAGCCGCTCGCGGGGCATCGAGCCGGACATCGACCTGAGCGGGCCGCCGCTGGACCCGGGCGTGTCCGCACTGCACGCCATGCTGCTGGCCCAGCCGGACGGCGGCTGGCAGATCGTCGACCTGGACTCCACGAACGGCACCACGGTCGGTGGCGGGGTGCTAACGCCGAACACCCCGGCCCCGGTCGGCGTCGAGCTGATCAAGCTCGGCGCCTGGACCACGATCACCCTGGTCCCGCCACCCTGACCCCCGTGAGTGGTAATGGCTGCTATGGCGACCATTACCACTCACGGTTCGCGAGCAGCGGTTTCAGTCGCGGTAGCGGGCGGGTGGGGGGAGCGGTACCGGGTTGAGCGAGCCGCCGAACCAGCGGCGGTCGCTGGCCGCAAGGCTGCCGTCCGCGCGGCCACGCTCCAGCACGGCGTTGACCAGCCGCACCAGGTCCGGCGCGTTCGGGCTCATCCCCACCGCATAGCGGGCGTGGTCCAGCGCGCGGCCCACTACCTGGGTTTGCGGGTCTTGGGCAGCCAGCCCGGCGAGGATCACATCGTCGCTGGACACGGCCGCGACCCGGCCCTGCTGCAGCTGGACCACGCAATCCGGGATGCCGGGCAGGGTCACCACGTCCAACCGCCCTGGCAGCGCGCGCAGTACACCCTCGGTGGTGGAGCCGCGCGACGTGCAGACTCGCTGGCCGGCCAGGTCCTCCGCTTCCCGCACGTTCGCCGAGATGGGTACCAGGATGCGCTGCGCCGCCTCCAGGTACGCGGTGGAGAACTCCACTGTCCGCTGCCGGGCGCAGGTGACGGTGAAGTTGTTGACCACCATGTCGACCTGGCCGCGTTCGATAGCGGCGGCCCGGTCGGCGATGTCCAGCACCACGAACTGCACCTTCGCCGGGTCGCCCAGCAGGGCGGCGGCGATCTGGTGCGCCAGGTCGATGTCGGCGCCCTGCAGGTCACCGGTGGCCGGGTTGCGGTAGCCGGACAGGTACTTGCCCTGGTCCACGCCCGCGATGAGCCGGCCCCGGGCGGCGATGGCGGCCAGCGTGGAGCCCGGTGGGAAGGCGCCCGGGGCGGGCAGCGGCCCGGCCGGGCGGAGGCTCTCCCGGGTCTCGGTGCAGGCCGGGGCCGGGGTTGCCGGGCTGGCGGGTGCGCTCACCGCCCCGGGGGTGGTCTCCGGGTCGGCCCCGAACCCGCCGGTGGGCGTGGGCACCAGCAGGCTGAGCAGCGCAAGTGCGCTGGCTACCCCGAGGAACAGCAGCGGGCGGCGGACCTCGACCGGGTTCGGGCCCTGGCCCCCGGTCACCGGTACTCCCGGATCCGGGACGCCAGGCCGGCCGCCGCGGCGGCGGCCGCCGCCAGCGCCAACACCGTCGGACCGAGCGCCATACCGGTCAGCGCGCCGCGCGCGGCGCCGGACTCCTCGACCAGGCCGGCGCGCTGGGTGGTGAGTGCGTTGCCCAGCGCCACGTCCAGCCGCTGGAAGAACACCCGCGAGCCAGCGGGGCCGGTCCCGATCAGCGAAGCGACGGCGTCGGTGTACCGGCCGCCGTCGTCCAGCTCGCGCAGCTGGCGGTGGGCCTGCTGCCAGCGCCGCGCCTGGTCGCGGACCTGGTCGATCGCCCGCGCGCCGTTCGGCCCGGCGGCGGAGGCGGCGGTGGCCAGCAACCCCCCGGCGTCGTTGGCGCCGAGCACCCGGGTGAGCTGGGCGGTGAAGCCGGCGTCCGAGGCGGTGCCGCCGCTGCGCGCGACCAGCACCAGGCTCTCGTTGCTGCGCGCCTGCAGCACCGCCGCTCGCGTCCCGTCCAGGGCGCTGGCCGCCTCGCCGTGCCGGCTCGCGGCGGACAACCGGGAGTCCGCGACCGCGGTCACCACGACCCACCACAGCAGCGCGACCACGAGCAGGCCGGCCGAGGCGACCAGCCCCGGGTTGAGCACCCGGTTCGTCCTGTGGCGCTCCCGCCGCGCGGTGCCGATGAGGCCGGCCAGGGTGGCGGCGCCGATGAGCAGCACGGCGAACGGGATCGCGCCGCCCTTGCCGTAGGCGGTGGCCAGCTCGGCGATCTGCTGGCGGCGCAACTGCTCGACGGCGGGCAGGATGGTCTCGCGCATCAGCCCGGACGC
>Ga0137412_10002124_pt2 | contig 10428 bp, 10 predicted proteins | sample CZODoug2_1_16fun_FD_122160 | JGI IMG/M metagenome (GOLD analysis project Ga0137412, IMG submission 122160) | Vadose zone soil fungal communities from Angelo Coast Range Reserve, California, USA - CZODoug2_1_16fungal (Hybrid Assembly) | ecosystem: Environmental > Terrestrial > Soil > Vadose zone... | reverse complement strand
AGACCCGTTGCCCCACCGAACAGGACCGCAAGCCGGATCGAGGTCTACCGAATCAGAATACCGTCCGGCAAAACTATGACCGCAGCACGGCGGCAAAGGAAAGCCGAAACGAGGCTTCATTCGGCCGGAGCTTCAGTCGGCCGGAGGCACCAGCGAGCGGTCCCCCCACGCGATGAAGGCGGGAATGCGGTAATCGCTCGCGCCATTGCCGTAGCGCAAGGGTGCGCCCTGTGGGGAGGTGACCGTCCCGCCGGCGGCCTCGATCAGCGCATGGCCGGCCGCCACATCCCACTCGCAGGTGGTCGCAAGCCGAGGATAGAGGTCGGCGGCGCCTTCGGCGATTCGGCAGAATTTGAGCGCCGAACCGCATGGCAGGCGTGTCTTCACGCCCAGACGGTCGAGCAGGGCAACGGTGGCCGGGTCGAGATGGGACCGGCTGACGGCCGCAGCCGCGTCCAATTCGGGCCAGGTGCGTGGTCGAATGGGGGTGATTGTGCGGGCGTTGGCGGCTGGTTCGCCGGGCGCAAGCTCAAGCCGCTCCGCACCGCCGCCTGCAGTTGTTCTCCACAACATTCCCAGTGCGGGCGCGGCGATGATCCCAAGGCGCGGGCGGCCGTCCGTCACCACGGCAAGATTGATGCAGAATTCGTCGCTGCCGGCTATGAACTCGCGCGTTCCGTCGAGCGGATCGACCAGCACGAAATTATTGCCGTCCAGTTGTGGCGGGGAGCGGCCGAAAGCTTCTTCTGACACGACAGAAACCCCGGGGAGGACCTCCCCGAGCCCCGCCAGGATGGTTGTTTCGGAAGCCTCATCGGCGGCCGTGACCGGCGAACGATCGGCCTTCATACGCGTGTCCAGTGCCCCCTTGCGTACCACCAAAATGACGGCGGCAGCCTTGGACAGGACGGTCGTCAATGCGTCGATGAGGCCCCTGTCTGATTGCGAAATGGAAACCCGCAGGCGCATCTTGCCTTCTCATTTTCCCCTGGAAGTGCCTCAACCGGGCCCGGACGAGGCATGTCATACACTGTTGCTTTGCGCATTGAACCTCGGCTCTTCAATTTTTGCGACGGCTCAAGCATGATGGCCGTTGATTCGCGCTCACGCGTGGTTCGTTCAAGCTCTGGTCCAACATGAACCCTCGATTTGAGGGATTATGCCAAACAGGGCGTCAAGCAATATGAGCCGCACGTTTCGATGCTTACCGGAGAATTCGATGCTTACCGGAGAGAAGGTCATGCCCGATCCGATTACGCTTGACGCCCTCGATCTTGCGGCGTTGCTATGTTCTCGGGTCTGTCATGACCTGATCAGCCCGGCCGGCGCTATCCTAAATGGCATTGAAGTGTTCGAAGAAGATAACGATGCCGAGACCAAGGCCTTTGCCATAAGCCTTATCAAGAAGAGCGCCGCGACGGCTTCGGCGCGGCTGAAATTTTGTCGGATTGCCTTCGGGGCTGCCGGAGGCGCCGGTGCGCAAGTCGACTTGGGTGAAGCCGAGACAATAGCCCGTGGCTTCATGGAAGACGAGAAGACCAAGATCGTTTGGACCTTGCCGCGGGTGCTGTTGGCGAAAAACCGCGTCAAGTTGGTGCTCAACATGCTGGTTGTCGCCACCCAGACTATACCGCGAGGCGGCACGCTGACGGTTGTCCCTGTCGGCGACAACGAAGCCATGGGTTTTCGCATCACGGCGACCGGGACCAACACACGTATACCTCCGGCCGTGCAGGCGCTGTTGGACGGCACGCCCGAGAACGGGACTGTTGATGCCCATGTGGTCCAGCCATTTTACACCGGCCTCCTGGCGCGCGCCTGCGGACTTGGCGTGGGATTGGAGGCGCAAGGCGATGCAATCGTGGTGTCGACCCGTTAACCCGCGGCGGCTGGCTTGCCGCGTATTGTTAATGATCTAAATCGTTACGAATCCATTAAGTGGCGCGCCCGCTTATAGGGGTGCGCTAGTTGTGCGCATTGCAACTAAAATTAAACTCTTTGCCTGCAGAGTAGTTCTTCTGCGGCCGACCGCAAATAACGAGGTCGTTATGAAGAATTGTTTGATCGTCGACGACTCCAGCGTCATCCGCAAAGTGGCGCGGCGGATATTGGAGGGGCTGAAATTTGAGATTACCGAGGCAGAAGACGGTGAACAAGCAACGGCGGTTTGTCACAGTCGAATGCCCGATGTCATCTTGCTCGATTGGAACATGCCAAAGATGGATGGCTATGAGTTCCTGCGTTTGCTGCGCAAGATGCCAAATGGCGATGTGCCCAGGGTCGTGTTCTGTACCACGGAGAATGATGTCGCCCACATCGCACGGGCACTTCACGCTGGGGCCGACGAGTACATCATGAAGCCCTTCGATAAGGACATTATCCAAGCGAAGTTTCAGGAAGTCGGCGTGATGTGACACGACGGCTCACATTCGGGGTCGGCGGGGTAATTGTAGCGTGTTTTGCGTGGCATGGTGCCAGGTCATTCAATCGGTAATCCGATTGCATGGAGCGCTAGCCCGCTCGTGCGTGGGAGCCGGTGATGGTAAGTGTTGAGTTTGAGTATCTTTGCAGCTTGTTGCGGGAACGCTCCGGCATCGTGCTGACATCGGATAAGCAAAATCTGGCGGAGAATCGGTTGCTTTCGCTGGCGCGCAGGTTCGGTCTCGACAGTGTGTCCGATCTCGTACGGAGCCTGTCCCGGCCGGATGGAGAAGCGCGGATCGTCGCAGTCATCGAAGCGATGACGACGAACGAGACCATGTTCTTCCGCGACAAAGTTCCATTCGCACAATTTCGCGACGTCATGCTGCCGAGATTGTTGAAAGCGCGGGCAGGGCACCGCCGGTTGCGCATTTGGTGCGCGGCAGCGTCGATGGGCCAGGAACCATATTCGATTGCGATGTGTTTGAAGGAGCGGGCCGACGAACTGGCGGGATGGCAAATAGAAATCCTCGCCACGGATCTGTCGAGCGATGCCCTCGATTACGCCAAGGACGGCGTCTACAGTCAGTTTGATGTGCAGCGAGGTGTGCCGATCCGGTCGCTCTTGCAACATTTCTCCAAGGCCGACCACTATTGGCAGATTTCGACCGAGCTTCGCTCCATGGTCCGGTTTGAACGCTTCAACCTGCTCGATGATTTTGCCGGCATGGGAACGTTCGACGTCGTATTTTGCCGAAACGTGCTTGTTTATTTCGATCCGGCGATCAAGATCGATGTGCTTGAACGAATGTCGCGCGTCGTCGGCAGGGACGGTTATCTGGTTCTCGGCACCGGCGAAACTGCCGCGGGTTTGACCGACAGGTTCCAGCCGTCGGAAGATTGCGATGGGCTTTTTGCCGCCAACCCGGTTGCGATGATTGGTAGCCAAGTCCGGGCAGCACCGCACTTGGTTGCGGTCGGCGGACACTGAGTGCCTGTCCACAATTCCTGCTACAAATGATGTGCGTGTCCCGGGCGCACTGCAGCGCGACGCTTTCTTAGCGTCGCCGGTCCAGGACCCGCGACCTTACAAAGGACTAATTTCGTTAAGGTCCCGGGTCTGCGGTGCGCCGTGAGCGGGGCGCCATAGCCCGTCGCAGACGGGCGCGCCCAAACGCTCATGTTGCGCCCGGGACACGAATCAGACTGTTATTCTTAGTCGGGCGCGCGGTTCGGTCAGGCCTCAAAGTAGCGCGAGAACGCCACCGATGAGTTTCAGCCTTCATTCTCCTTTGGGAACATGCCGGAGTGAAGAACGTTACGCTGTGGGAAACCCCGAAAGGCGCGAGCGAAAGCTGACAATGAATTTTGGCACTGATGGAATTCGTCTCGCTGACGGGGTGTCGCAGGGGCTGAAAGGCCCGATGAAGAGACTGCCGGCTTCATGGTCCGTGCCTCTCAATCTCGACCATGGCCAAACGCTCCAGTAGCGAAGCCGCCATGCTCGAACTTCGCAGTGTGCGCGCTGTGATCCAGCGCAACGCCCTTGCATTCGGAGAATGATGATGTCGCCAAATAACAAACCGCTTGTTACCGTCGTTGGTGCGTTGAGTAAGCAGGGTCGCAGCGTCGCGCAGACGCTGCTGCAGAGCGGCCGCTACCGCGTACGCGCACTCACTCGCCGCGTCGACGCTCCCGAGGCGCAAAGCCTGGCGCGACTGGGCGCGGAACTCGTGGCCGTGCCGCTTGGGTTCGGACACACAAAAGACCTCGTGAATGCCTTCCGGGGCTCACAGGGCGTGTTTCTGATGACGCCGCCGATCGCGCCACCAGCGACGCACGAGACGGAGCTTGGCAAACAGGAAGCCGATGCCGCCGTTGAAGCAGGTGTCCAACACATCATTTTCAGCAGCTTGGAAAACGTCGAGCAAATTACCGCAGGCAAGAAGTGGGCACCGCACTTCACCGACAAAGCCAAGGTTGAGGAATACATTCGCACGCTGCCCGTAGCCAGCTCGTTTGTCTACCTGGCGTTCTTCTACACTAATCTGATCGAATATTATTCACCGCGCATGGAAGGCGATACGCTGGTATTCCCGATTTATTTGCCGCAAGACTGCCGTGCGCCGTTCGTCGATCCATTGACCGCGACCGGCCCTGCCGTCCTGGAGATCTTCACCAATCAAGGCGAGTACGTCGGCAAATCGTTGCCGGTGATCGGCGACATCATCTCGCCCAGCGAAATCGTCGAGACGTTTACGCGTGTCACCGGAAAAAAGGCCGCATACCGCCCGGCATTCACGCGCGAGGGGCTGCTGCGGTATTTCCCCGCATTTGGTGGCAACGAGTTGCTGGTGCGAGAGCTTTTGGGGATGGCGGAGTACGCGGCGGAATACAGTTACTACCGCAAAGACCGCGATCTGCAATGGAGCCGGCGAGTGAACCCGAGCAGTCTCAGTTGGGAACAGTTCCTCCGCACGACCAAGTGGGACGGGCAAGCGCGGTCTTTCGGCGTCTGAACCATATCGGCGTGCTAACCAAGTGTGCTGCGTCATTCAAAATGAAGGGGTTCTTTGTAGGGGCGGGTTTGAAACCCGCCCCTACGAAATTAGAGGTCTTGCATCCCTTCAATTTGATTGAAGCGGGCAACTAGAGCGCCTTAAAGTGGCGATACCCGGTCAGGCAGCCGGACGTGGGCTTAGGCGCCGTGTGCCGGCCAGGATAAGGATTGCCATGCCCGCCGTGATCGCGGCAAGCCATAGGCCGGCGGCTGCGAGTGTTGCGGTGGCAGCCCAGGTGATTGACGAAAACGCCTCTGCGAAAGTTGCCAACCGGGAGGATGTCTGACGGCGCCGGAAGTTGCTGCGTTTGGCTTGAGAGCGGAACCACAGCTGAATGGCGGTTGCGGATCCAGCCGACGTTACAATTCCGGCGGCGGCCGCCGCCGCAAGGAGCGGGGAGGCTGCCAACAGCCAAATGACGAATGGCGCAAACGCGAGCGCAATGGCGCCCAAGACGGCTTCGATCTTGGCGCGCACCACTTGGGCGGGTTCTATCGGTGCGGTTGCCATAAGATCAGGTGAATCCTCGCCCGAAATGGTGAGCCAGGCGAGCCCGCCGGCCAGTTGGCCGGCAGCCATCACGAGCACCGGCACAAGCAGGATGAGTGCGCCATCACCATTGCCAAAATTGCGCCAGAGCAGGAGGGCTGGTGGCGCCAGATAGAGCATCTGCATCAACGTCTGAGACAGAAGCCACGGGTCCCGCCACAAGAGCACCCATTCCTTCTGCCGCAGAGCCCGTCTTGGCGGCATGCTTCGGAAGGCCCAGGGAGCAGCGCTAAGGTAGCATTCGGACACCCCGGCGTTTGAAGCCGCCAGTGCCTGCTCGCCAAAGCGCTTGGAAAACACGAAGGTTGCGCCTGCCAGAAGCGCGATGCTCGCAAAGAGGATCGCTGCGAGCGCGCCGAGGCCGCCCACGACGGCATGCGCTGGCCACCAAAGCAGACTGGCTGTATCGGGCGCGTAGGCCATGACCGCGTCCGACTTGAGAAATGCGAATCGCGATAATGTGTCGGTCGAGACGATGGCGGCGATTTGCAAAGCAACCACGAAACCGGCCCCGACCACGGCTGCTATGACCTGCGCCACCATCCGGGTTCGCTTTGGCCCGATCATCCGCAAGAGCGCGGTCGTGACGACAATGGCCAGCGATGCCGCGGTTGCCCCCATTGCAACGACGACCCCATAGGCTGCAAGCCAGCGTACTCCGCCGCCAAATGCCAGTACGTTGATAAACGGCGCCGCCAATACCAACGACATCGCGCTAACCGACACCGCGATTGTGGCGATCCTGACCGCGAAAAGCTTTTGTGCCGTGACCGGTGATGTGAGGATGAGATCGAGATCCGAGCGCGCATAGAAGGCGCGCGTGACCGATTCCATGGCTTGGGAAAGCATGAGCGACCAGGACAGCAGCATGCAGCCCGTGATTGCGACCAATGTCGCTTTGTCGGGATCGACGCCCACCTGCGCGAAGGAGCCGACTGTTGCGGCCGCAAAGGCGTGCATCACGAGGAGAACGACGATGAGCCAGATTGCCACCGATCGTTTGCGCCAGCGTCCACCAGCGGTCATCATCGCCAGCCAATCCCGCCAAGTCAGCCGGGACTCATGGCATGCGAACCAACCGATTGTACCGGCCTGGATCACGCGGCCTCAGCGGTGTTGCGGTTTTTCTTGATGTTCTGGGCAACGAGCGCGAGGAAGGTGTCCTCCAGGCTCGTTGAACTCCTTCCCACCTGCCAACGCAATTCGTCCAGCGTGCCCTCCGCAATCAACCGTCCGCCTGCAATCACGCCAATACGGTCGGCCATGCGTTCCGCGACTTCCAGGATGTGGGTGGTCATTATGATGGTCCCGCCGGCGGTGACATGTGAACGCAGCACGTTCTTGACTTGGCGGGCGGACCCCGCATCGAGGCCCGTCAAAGGTTCGTCGAGGATGATGATGCGAGGCTGATGTACCAGAGCGCCGGCAAGCGCCACCTTCTGTCGTGTTCCCTTGGATAGAGCGTCGCAGCGATGGTGGGCATGCGCCGTGAGGTCGAGCCAACCAATGAGGTCATCGGCGCGACGTTGGGCTTCGGCTGCGTCAACGCCCCAAAGACCGGCGACGAATTCCAAATACTCGAGCGGCGTGAGCTTGTCGTAGATCATCGGCTCGTCGGAAATCCAGGCCATGACGGATTTGGCCGCGACGGGATCGGCCAGGGCATCGATGCCAAGCACGGAAATCGTCCCTGCATCAGGGCGCAACAAGCCGGCCAGCATGCGCAACGTCGTCGTCTTGCCGGCACCATTTGGGCCGAGCAAGCAATAGAACTCGCCGGTGCGCACCGTAAGATCAAGGCCATCGACAGCTGGACGATCATAGGTCTTGCTGAGGCCGGCTAATTCGACGGCTGGCCTGATTACGGTCGATTTGCTCATTCTGAAAGCGTAGCCAACGCGGGTTTCAGTACCATAAATTAATCTGGCCAAATTCACGGCCGTGATTAACGCAATGGATACTCATGTTCGGACGCTTGTGTCCCGACGCATGACGCAAGGCGCGCAATTTGAAATAAAAACCCCGGCTTTGCGGCCGGGGTTGTTCCGAATCTTGGAGGCGGGCTTGAAGTGTCAGCCTGGGTGACGGCTCAGGCTGGAATTCTTTCTTCGCCTTCGATGGGCTCGCGCAGCACGTAACCACGGCCCCAGACGGTCTCGATGTAGTTCTTGCCGGCCGACGCATTGGCAAGCTTCTTGCGCAGCTTGCAGATGAACACGTCGATAATCTTGAGTTCCGGCTCGTCCATGCCGCCATAAAGATGATTAAGGAACATCTCCTTAGTCAGCGTCGTGCCTTTGCGCAGCGAAAGGAGTTCCAGCATCTGGTACTCCTTGCCCGTGAGGTGCACGCGCGCGCCGTTGACCTCGACTGTCTTGGTGTCGAGATTGACGATGAGGTCGCCCGTCTGGATGACCGATTGGGCATGGCCCTTGGACCGTCGCACGATCGCGTGGATGCGTGCCACCAGTTCGTCTTTGTGGAACGGTTTGGTGAGATAGTCGTCGGCCCCAAAGCCAAGCCCGCGGACCTTGTCCTCGGTACCGGCAAGTCCCGACAGGATCAAGATCGGCGTCTTTACTTTGGAGACGCGCAAAGTCCGCAGAACCTCGTAGCCCGACATGTCGGGCAGGTTCAGATCGAGCAGGATGATATCGTAGTCGTAGAGTTTGCCGAGATCGACGCCCTCTTCGCCTAAGTCGGTTGTGTAGACATTGAAATTCTCGGATTTGAGCATAAGCTCAATCGATTGAGCCGTTGCACTATCATCCTCAATAAGCAGTACGCGCATGCCAGTCCCCTTCCTCGCCGTTTGGGGCCTAAGGTCGGCGCGCCGGAGCGGCGGCCTTAGTCGACACTTTCGGAGAAACCGATTCGCGCAACATTAACGAACAATGGTTAACAAAACCTGTTTCCAGCACCAAGAAGGTGCCGGGTCAGCCCAAGCGAATCACGCTTAAGATATTGCCTGAGAGAGGTTTTGTAGCCAAGCGCTTGTTCATGTTCCACATTAGGAATCGGTCGTACCCGATTCTCGGGGTGATCCTGGCGGTTGCCACCGTCATAGCCCACCCTAAGAGGTTCAAGCCCACCGTCCGTGGTCCCGGGGTCACCGGGACTGGAAGGGGTGACCCGACTGGTCCCATCCCCCTCCGAACGGTGACGCAATCATTAACGATGCGGGTAAACACAAGGTTAAGGGTTGGCGCCGGTTGAGCACCTTTCAGGACAAGAGACCTGCGAATCTCAAAGATTTGATGGCGCATGGAAACAAAAAACTAACTTTATGACGGCACACTCGTGATCGAGGTGCGGTGCGCCGCTTGGTTCCTGCCAATGAACATCGGCGTTGAAGCAGCGGTTCCCATAGCCTCGGGATTTCGGGGGAGTATGAGTCGATGAAGTCACGTGAAACACTTATTCGGTTGAAGAAGTTCCAGGTGGACGAAAAGCGGCGCAAAGTTGCGCAGATCGAAGGCATGATCGCAGAATTCGAGCGCATCATTGTCGACCTCGATCGCGAAATCAAAGCCGAACAAGACCGCGCCGGTATCCAAGACCCGACCCATTTCGCCTATCCGACCTATGCCAAGGCCGCGACGGTCCGTCGCGACAATCTCAAGCGATCCGCCGACGAAATGCGAATCCAGCTTGAAGATGCCAAGAGCGCGCTTGGCGATGCTATTGAAGAAATGAAGAAGGTCGAGCTCCTTGACGAGCGCGACCAGGCGCGCGAGCGCGAGGAACACCTGGCGCATGATCAGGTCGAGCTCAAATCGATCGGCATGATACGCCCAGGCGTGCGCGTCGCTTAACATTGTCGAACCCGACATGCATACACGACGTGACGCTATCGCGCTGTTGCCGGCGACCGGGGTAGGCACCGCAACGTTACTCGGCTGCCATTGTTTCGTCGGGCAAGCCCGGGCTCAAGCCGCCAGCCAAGCCCAAGCCGCCAGTGAACGGGCTCGTGCGGGAGACGTTTTCCTATCGGTCAATGGCGGTCCCGACGCGGCGCCGATCGAGCCCAAAGATATCCAGCCGGGTGCGCCGATCATGGCATGGCCGATGGATCCCGTCGGTCGCATCGTGCGCAACGGCTCGCGCCTCAACAAGGTGCTTCTGCTGCGCCTTGACCCGTCCGGCCTTTCGGCGGAAACGCGGGATCGCGCGGCCGATGGTATTGTTGCCTATACGGTGATCTGCCCGCACACCGGTTGTGATGTGACCGGCTGGATCGCCGATCAGGCAATATTGGAATGCCCCTGTCACTCCTCGCTCTACAATCCGCGCGATGGCGGTGCCGTGCTCGGTGGACCGGCGCCGCGTCCCTTGCCGGCATTGCCGCTCAAGCTCCTCGAAGGCAAGATCACCGTCGCCCGACCTTTTACCAGTCGCGTCGGGTTTACGCAGGGTTGAAGCGGCGTTACGCTATCTCGGCGTTTGTCCGCAGCGACAGGATTTCAGCACAACAGCCGGGAGGTTCGTCATGATCCGCAAGACCGCTTTCATGTTTGGCGCCAGCGCGACCGCTTTGTTTGCAGGCCTCGTGACGCTGAGCGCGCAACAAACCGTCGCCCCGGCTTCACTCACCCCGACACCGGAGCCGATGCCGCAGGTCTTGCAGAACTATTCGGTGGTGACGGCCGATCGGCTGCGCAAGCCCGAAGATGGCAATTGGCTGATGTTTCGCCGCAGCTATGACGGCTTCGGTTTTAGCCCGCTCGATAAGATTACACCGGATAATGTGGCGCGCCTGGTGCCGGTATGGAGTTTCGCGACCGGCCAGACCGAAGGCCACCAAGCGCCGCCCGTTGTGAACAATGGCGTGATGTTCGTCGCGACGCCCGGCAATCAGGTGATCGCGGTCGAGGCCAGGTCCGGCAACATCCTCTGG
>Ga0137412_10005177_pt1 | contig 10429 bp, 11 predicted proteins | sample CZODoug2_1_16fun_FD_122160 | JGI IMG/M metagenome (GOLD analysis project Ga0137412, IMG submission 122160) | Vadose zone soil fungal communities from Angelo Coast Range Reserve, California, USA - CZODoug2_1_16fungal (Hybrid Assembly) | ecosystem: Environmental > Terrestrial > Soil > Vadose zone... | reverse complement strand
TATTATATAGGGCCGCCGGACTAGGTCTCTGATCGGCTGGTTCGGTTCAAATCCCCGAAGAGCCCCCGCGCTGACGCTTGGGCTGTAATTTTGATCATTCAAACGGAATCAGGCGGTGATTGGACTAGCACATGCAAACGATCCTGGTAATCGACGATGAGACCGGCTCGCGCGAGTCGAATGCGACAGCGGTCACTCCGGTCAGTGCTGTGGCCACGATCAACTCGCCTGCAGCAGCCGCTTGGACTGCCGGACAAGCTTATTGCCGTAGTGATCGCAGATGTAATCGTTGCGGGCCACCCGCAGGAGATTCATCGCCATGTAGTACGGCAGTCGCGCGGTGATGGACCGGAACGCTGCGTCGCGGTCGGGGAAATGGCAGCAGTATTCCCATAGGAAATGACCGATGAACGGCTCCGCGCGGTCGAGCTTGCCGGTCGCCGACATGAATGCATGCTGCATCTCGCCGGCGACCCGACCGATGTCGAACATCCGGTCGCCCCACCTGGCCCGCTCAAGGTCGATCGCTGCCACGTCGAGGCCATGGCCGAATAGAAAATTGGCCGGGGTTGCATCGCCGTGCAGCCACACCTGCCGATCACCCCACATCGACGTCCTATCTCGCCATAGCCCCTGAAGCCACAGCAATTCATCGGCGTCCCACGCGCCGACGCGGTTCCGGTCCTTCAACTTGTAAACCAAGCTGCTGAAGTACTGGCAGTCGACGTCGAAGTCGACGGTGGCGCAGTTGGCCGTCCTATTATGTTGAGTGGCAAGAAAATACGCCAGCGCTTTCAGACGCCAGTAGAGATGGCTGTCGTTGTGGCGGCGAATGCATAGCTTGATGGCGTGACTGAACTGCTCGCCGGGATAGAACTCGATGGCCAGCACACTGTTGAGATCCAAGTCCACGCCCAGTGGCCGCACCACGTGATGCGGTGAGCCCACCAGGTCATAGCTTCGCAGCCCCTGCATCGCATCGAACTCCCGATAGGCTGCCCGCGCTGCACGATCGCGGTCCCAGCCGAACCTGGGTCCGAAGAACTTGCAGATCACCCGCACTCGGCTGTGCTTTTCCTCGTACGCGTAGACCTCGTTGCTGCCCCGCAGCCGAAAAGCGCGAAACGCCGGGTTCCGTTCGTACACACCCAGTTGTTCCCGGACGATCCGGCACAGAAATCCGTACATGCCGTCATCGCCCGACACGTATCCGACGTATTGGCCAAACACGACGCCTCCCTGCCGTGCCGGCACCGACCCCGAGCTGTTCGCCTGGCGTACACAGAATGTTCAGATGATAAGTTGCGGCCCCCGAGCGCGCACGCCGACGCAGCGAGCATGGGAGCACTCCCGTCGGGAGTTTTATCGCGGGCCGAAGTGGCCGAGTCCGGCCGACCTCAGTCCTGGTAGACCCTCGGGTCCAATGTTCCGATGTACGGCAGGTCGCGGTAGCGCTCGTCGTAGTCCAGGCCGTAGCCGACCACGAACTCGTTGGGGATGTCGAAACCCACGTAGGCGATCTCGGCGTTGGCCCGCAGCGCGTCGGGCTTGCGCAGCAGCGTGCACACCCGCAGCGAGTGCGGATGCCGGGTGTTCAGGTTGCGCAGCAGCCAGGACAGCGTCAGCCCCGAGTCGACCACGTCCTCGACGATCAGCACATCCCGGTCGTTGATGTCGCGGTCGAGGTCTTTGAGGATGCGCACCACGCCCGACGAGGACGTCGATGATCCGTAGGAGCTGACCGCCATGAACTCGAACTGGGTCGGCAGTGGGATCGCGCGGGCCAGGTCGGTGACGAACATGACGGCGCCTTTGAGCACGGTGATCAGCAGCAGGTCGCGATCATCGGCGGCGGCCAGCTCGCGGTAGTCCGCGCCGATCTGCGCTCCGAGCTCGGCGATGCGGGTTTGGATCTGCTCTTCGCCTAGCAGGACCGACTTGATGTCCCCCGGGTAGAGCTCCGGCGATTCCGCTGCCACGAGCACAGCGTGCCATGTCATCGGGCCGGAAACCAACGGTGGTCGATTAGACCGGTTCCCGGTGCAACGTCAAGACCCCGCCGCTGCGACCGGCGACCAGCCGCTGATTGCGCAATGCGGAGCCGACGGCCACCCCGCCCTGGCCGCGCCAGGCGGTGACCAGCGTGTCCACCCCGCGGATCTGCTTGTCGGTCAACCCGATCGCGCCACCGGCGAGCAACCAGCTGCGGATGACACCGCGACGAACCGGGTCGGCCAGCGCCGTCAACGCCTCGGTGTCGAGCCCGTCGGGGGTTGACGCAGCGGACATCGCCTGGGCGATCAGCGAATCGATCAGCTCGGTGTCCCCGCGCAACGCGGTCGCCGTGCGGGCCAGCGCCTCCGCCACACCGCCGCCGAGCACCTCTTCCATCAGCGGCAGCACCTCGAGACGCAGCCTGCTGCGGGTGAAGCGGCGGTCGGTGTTGTGCGGATCGTGCCAGACGTTCAGCCCCAGCTCTGCACAGACGGCGTGCGTCACCTCGCGCCGCACACCCAGCAGCGGCCGGCACCAGGGCGGGTCGTAGGGGCGCATGCCGGCGATCGACCGGGCACCCGAGCCGCGGCCCAGGCCGAGCAACACCGTCTCGGCCTGGTCGTCGAGAGTGTGGGCCAACAACACGGGCCGGTCGCGGCGGGCATCCGCCAACGCTGTGTAACGGGCGTTGCGGGCCGCGGCCTCCGGGCCACCTTCACTGCCTACCTGCACGGTAAGCACTTGAGCGTCAACGCATCCCAAATACTCAGCCTGGCGCTGCGCCGTTGCGGCCGCAGTTGCCGACCCGGACTGTAAGCCATGGTCGACGATCAGTGCGGTGGTCGGCAATATCGTCGCCGCAACACCGGTGAGCGCCAACGAATCCGGGCCTCCTGATAACGCCACACACCAGTGATCGGCGGTGTCGAGAAATTCTGTCGCGAACGCCGCCACCACCGCGCGGAGTTCGGCTACAGCACCCGGTCGATCCATCGTTGCGGGTATTCGATCTCAATCGGCCGGGGCAGGGTTTCCGGACTTGTCCAGACGGTGTTGAACCGTGCCATCCCGACTCGATCCACCACATGGTCGACGAACGCCTTACCCCGGGTGTACTGGCTCAGTTTGGCGTCGATGCCCAGCAACGCGCGCAGCAGCCGTTGCAGCGGCGGCTGCTTGCGGGTCCGTCGCTCGTCGAAGCGGGACCGGATAGTGGACACCGACGGAACCACAACGGGCCCAACGGCATCCATCACATGGTCGGCATGGCCCTCCAGCAGCGTGCCGAGCACCAACAGCTGATCCAGCGCTTCGCGTTGCGGGTCAGACTGCACGGCGCGCAGCAACCCGAGGATGCCCGTCGAGTTCGGGTCGCCTTGTGAGGAGTCGCCACGACCGCGGGCGAAGTCGGCCAGCCGGCTGACCACCTGCGCGACGTCGTCGCTGCCCTCCTGGGTCAGCACACCCAACGCTTGCGACATGTAACCCGACAGCCACGGGTTGGCGGTGAACTGCACCCGGTGGGTGACCTCGTGCAGGCATACCCACAGCCTGAAATCCGAAGGCTCAAGCCGTAATTGGCGTTCGACCGCGATGACGTTCGGGTAGACCAGCAACAGGGCACCGCCGTCGCTGAACGGGTCGTACTGACCGAGGATGCCCGATGAGACGAATGCCAGCACGGCACCGGTCTGCGCTCCGGTGACCCGTCCGCTGATCGCGCCGCGCGGCTTGTCGGTTCCGCCGGTCATTACCCGCATCGACTCGGCGGCCGCCCGAATCCACCCCGGCCGGTCGATGATTCGGGCCTCGGGCACCGCGCCCTCGGTGTGCAGACCGGTGACCTCGCGAACCGGCGGTTCGGCCGCCTTGGCAGCGGCGGCCAGGTTTTCGACCACCTGGCGCCGCGTGTAATCGGTGGCCGACGGGCCCGGGCGGGCCAGCCATTGGCCGACCGTCGCCGCGAATCCCCAGTCGACCGTGCGCCCGACCGTCAAGTCCGCTGAGGCGGTCACGCGACGCACCCGCACGACCACAGAGTCGCGGCCACCGCGTCGATCGCCGTGCGGCCGGACATCCCGGCGTCATTGGAGATCAGCGCGAAGCTCAGCACCCGCCCGCTGCGATCGGTCACCACCCCAGCTAACGCGTTGATCGCGGTCAGCGAGCCGGTTTTGGCGCGCAACCAGCCGGCAGGCCCGGAGCCGGCGGGAGTGTCGTCGATGAAGCGATCCGACAGCGTGCCGCTGCCTCCGGCGATCGGCAACAAGTCCAGCAACGGCCGCAATGCCGGCTGGCCGGATCCGGCTGCCGCTTGCACGACCGAGTCGAGGATTTTGGCGGTGAGGCGATCTTCGACCGACAAGCCGCTGGAGTCGCTCAAGATCGCGCTGCCGGTGTCGATGTGCGCGGTGCTCAGCCGGTTGGTCACCGCGTCGACCGCGCCGGCGAAGCTCAGTGGCCGCTGCATGGATGCGGCCACCTCGCGCGCGATGCACTCGGCCATCACATTGTCGGAGACGTTCATCATCTCGTTGAGCCGGTCGATCAGCGGGGCCGATTGGACCGCGGCCAGTTGCCGCGCGCCGGAGCCGACGGAATGGCCGGTGACGGTCACCTGCTGCGGGTCGACGCCCAGCGCGGTGGCCAGCGCGCGTCCCGCGTCCAGAGCCGGCGTCACCGATCGCCGCGACTCGTCGGTCGCCGGCTGGATCCGTCCGGCGTCGAGCATCACCGACTCGATCGGCGCGATGTCGCCACCCTCGATATCGGCCGGGTCCCAGCCGGGCGCAAAGGTCGGGCCGCTGAACAGCGATGTGTCCACCTGCACGGCGGTCGGCGTCACGCCACTGCGACGGACCTGATCGGCCAGATCGCTGAGCCGAGCCGCGCCGTGGTACCAGGTGTCCTGCCCCGGCGCCGCTCCCGACAGGGTCGGGTCGCCGCCGCCCACCAGCACGATGACTCCAGAGGCCCCCGGTTGATCGGCGGCTACGACGCGGGTTGTCACCCGCGCGTTGCGGTCCAGCGCCAGCAGCGCCGCGGCACTGGTCAAGGTCTTGTTGGTGGACGCCGGCTGCAGGAGCAGGTCGTCGAATTGGCTCCACAGTTCTTCGCCGGTCACCGCGTCGGTGACCCGGCCGCCCAGCCTGCCCAGGTTGGGGTCGGCCACCACCGACGCCAAGGCTGCGGCCAGACCGGACTTGGTCGGCGTCGCGGCGCTGTCGGCCACCGGGACGACGCCCGGCTTGGCGGTGACGGCCTGCGGCGGTGGCGGCACCTTCGGGCCGCCGACACCGCGGCCGCTGCCGGTGAGCAGCGCAGCCGCAGCCACCAAGGCGGCAATGATCGCCAGCACGCCCACCCCCACGATCAGGTGCGTAGACGTACGCCACGTGGTGGGACGCATGACTCTCCTGACTCCTATCCGCCTATTGTGCCCAAGCCCCCGCGGACGGGCGTGGTGTGGGAGCCCTACGATCGACGTCAAGCGACAATTCCCAGGCGAAGGAGCCGGACCGGTGCAATTCGACGTGATCATCGAAATCCCCAAGGGTCAACGCAACAAGTACGAGGTCGACCACAAGACGGGCAGGGTTTTTCTGGATCGCTACCTCTATACGTCGATGGTCTATCCGACTGACTATGGCTTCATCGAGGACACGCTGGGCGAGGATGGTGACCCCCTGGACGTCCTGCTGCTGCTTCCCCAGTCGGTGTTCCCGGGCGTCGTGGTGAAGGCTCGGCCGGTCGCCATGTTCCAGATGACCGATGAGGCCGGCGGCGACGACAAGGTGCTGTGCGTGCCCGCCAAAGACCATCGCTGGGACCACATCCAGGATATCGGCGACGTCCCGGAGCACGAGCTCGACGAGATCAAGCACTTTTTCTCGCAGTACAAGGCGCTGGAGCCGGGCAAGTACGTGAATGCCGCCGACTGGGTGGGCCGCGCCGAAGCCGAGGCCGAGGTGCTGCGTTCGATCGAACGGTTCAAGACCGAAGGTCACTGACTCGCGGCGTTCGGCTCTGAGCGAACGCTGTTGGGTCGAAGCCGCAGCGCCGCGGTGGCATCCTGACTAGGTGGGCCCGCTTCATTTCGCTGCGAATTTCTGGTGGCTGATCTTCCCGCTCGGCGGCGCGATCGGCGGAGGCGTGCGAGCGATCGCCGCGGCCAACGAACGCAGGGCTGATCGGCGACTCGAACGGTATCGGCTGAAGCAGCAGGCCAAGATCGCGATCGCCGAAGCGTCCGGGCGCGGGCGAGACAATGCGGACAGCCAGCGCCGCGAGGTCGTCAAACTCCTTGCCGCCCACGATCGGACCGACGGTCGATGGCTGGACTACGAGGTCGACATCGCCAGGTTGCTCGACTTTCCCCTGATGACCGATATGCGCAATCCGTTGACCGTCGCATTCCACAAGGCCAAGCAGCGGGCCGACCTACTACGTCCGGAACGGCCCGATGACGTGCTCAGCGATCGCAGCGCGCACCTGGAATACCGCGACGCTCTGCACGAATACGTCAGCGCGTTCGAAATCGCCGAAACCGAAGCGATCCGCCGGCGCCGCAGCGACTTTTCCGAAGACGATCAACAACGGCTGGCGCGAGCCCAGAACCTGCTGCGGCTGGCTCAAGACGAGGCCGCGTCTCCGCAGGAACGGCAGAGCGCCTACGCCCGGGCAGGCCGCGAACTCGACGGGCTGATCGCGTTACCGGCCGCCGCGCGGGCCGGCATCGAGCGACGCATCGCCGCCCAGATCGAGGCCTAGCCGGACGACGATGCGGGCCGTGAAGCGGCCCGAGGCTCCCGCTTGCGGGGGCGAGCCCGGCAATCAAGCCTCAGTCCGTCCCGTCGCCGCGGGTGGCATAGACGCTGGCGACCGCGGCCACGGCCAGAGTCGCCGCGATCACCGCGAGACTGATCGACGTCGGTATCTCCGGGACGTCAATATGCTTGCCGCCGTTGATGAATGGCAGATCGTTCCCGCGTAGCGCGTGCAGTATCAGCTTGACCCCAATGAAAAACAAGATGACGCCGAGCCCTTTGGACAGGTAGACGAGCCGCTGCAGCAGCCCCTCGACGATGAAGTACAACTGCCGCAGGCCCATCAGCGCGAAGACGTTGGCGGCCAACACCAAATAGGGTTCGCTGGTGAGACCGTAGATCGCGGGGATGGAGTCGAGGGCAAAGATCAGGTCGGTGGCGCCCAGCGCCACGACCACGAGAGCCATCGGGGTCGCCGACCGTCGCGATCCATCCTTCACGAAAAGCTTTGCACCGTGCCATGTTTCGGTGACAGTCAGGTGTTTGCGCGCGAACCGGACCACCGCGTTCTCCGCGTCTGTCTCATGCGTGACGCCGCGCGCCAATCGCAGCGCGGTGTACACCAGGAACGCGCCGAAAAGGTAGAACACCCAGGAGAATCGGGCAATGGCCGCCGCGCCGAGGGCGATGAAGATACCGCGGAGAATCAGCGCGATGACGATGCCGACGAACAGGGCTTGCCGCTGATACACCCTGGGTACGCCGAAGCTCGTCATGATGATGACGAAGATGAACAGGTTATCGACCGACAGGCTGTATTCGGTGACCCACCCGGCGAAGAACTGCACCGCGAACTGCCGGCCGTGGAAGTACCACGTCCAGATTCCGAAGCACACCGCGAGGCCGCAATAAGCCGACAATCCGAGCGCGGATCGGCGCATCGTCGGTTCGCCTGATCGCCGCGCCATCACCAGGACGTCGAACAGCAGGACCGCGGTCGTGGCGGCCAGGGTGACAATCCACTCCAGCAGGGAGACGTGCATCGGGATACCTCCGGTCGTTGACAACCAGAGGTCTCTTCCACCGTCGGTAGCGACGGCCCGCGGGCCGGTCACCCGATCAGGGCGACGTGATGACGACTCCGCGGCCGAGGAATACTCCCCTCCGCCGATCAGTCTGTCAGGTCGACGTCGTCGCGGCGTGCGCAGCGCGGTAAAGGCTGTGAGTATTTTCAAACCGTGACCGAAGTGGGCGGCACCCCCGGTGTGGGAGCCTTCGCCAGCCCGATCGCGCGCAGCAGCGTGGCCCGCGTGGGTACCGCGACCGCCGTGACCGCGGTGTGTGGCTACGCGGTGGTCTACCTGGCCGCCCGCGATCTGGCGCCGGCCGGCTTCTCGGTGTTCGCGGTCTTTTGGGGAGCATTCGGGCTGGCCACCGGCGCCGCCAACGGCCTGCTGCAAGAAACCACCCGGGAAATCCGCTCGGCCGGTTACGCGGAGATGCTGCCGGGCCGGCGCACCCACCCGCTGCGGGTGGCGGGCATGGTCGGGATCGGCGCCGCAGCCGTGATCGCCGGCAGCTCACCGCTGTGGAGCAGCCGGGTGTTCGCGCAAGCGCACTGGCTTTCTGTCGGCCTACTCAGCGTCGGGCTGGCGGGATTCTGCCTGCACGCCACGCTGCTGGGCATGCTGGCCGGCACCAACCGCTGGAGCCAGTACGGCGCGCTGATGGTCACCGACGCCGTCATCCGGGTGGCGGTCGCGACGGCCACCGTATTGGTCGGCTGGGGCCTGGTCGGGTTCCTGTGGGCCACCGTCGCGGGCGCGCTGGCCTGGCTGATGATGATCGGGGCGTCGCCGGCGACCCGGGCGGCGGCGCGGCTGCTGACCCCGGGCGGCACCGCGACCTTCCTGCGGGGGGCGGCCCATTCGATCACTGCGGCCGGGGCCAGCGCGATTCTGGTGATGGGCTTTCCGGTGCTGCTGAAAGTCACCTCCAGCGAACTGGGCGCCCAGGGCGGGGTGGTCATCCTGGCCGTCACCTTGACCCGCGCGCCGTTGCTGGTGCCGCTGACGGCGATGCAGGGCAACCTGATCGCGCACTTCGTCGACGAACGTACCGCGCGGCTGCATGCCCTGATCGCACCGGCCGCGCTGGTCGGCGCGATCGGCGCGGTCGGCGTGCTGGCGGCCGGCCTGGCCGGCCCGTGGCTGCTGCGGGTGGGCTTCGGGCCGGACTATCACGCGGGGGGCGCGCTGCTGGCCTGGCTGACCGCGGCGGCGGTGACGATCGCGATGCTGACGCTGACCGGCGCCGCGACGGTCGCCGCCGCGTTGCACCGCTCCTACGCGCTGGGCTGGGTGTGCGCGACGGTGGCGGCGACGCTGTTGCTGTTGTTGCCGCTGCCGCTGGAGACCCGAACGGTGGTCGCGTTGCTGTGCGGTCCGTTGGTGGGTATCGGCGTGCATCTGGCCGCGCTTGCGCGTCCGGGCCGCTGATCTGCGGGTACCGCGTGTACGTTGTGGGCTTGAAATGCCCAGTGAAATGCGCGACGTCTGGATCGTCGTCCCCGCCTACAACGAAGCCGGTGTGATCGGCGACGTGATCACCGATCTGCGGTCGGTCTTCGCCAACGTGGTGTGCGTCGACGACGGCAGCGCCGACGACACCGGCGAGGTCGCCCTGCGTGCGGGGGCTCATCTGGTGCAGCACCCGGTCAACCTGGGTCAGGGCGCCGCCATCCAAACCGGCGTGGAGTACGCCCGCAGCCGGCCCGGCGCGCAGGTCTTCGTCACCTTCGACGCCGACGGCCAACATCGCGTCGAGGACGTCGTCGCGATGATCGCCCGGTTGGCGGCTGGGGACGCCGACGTCGTCATCGGCACCCGGTTCGGCCCAGGTGTCAGCCGGCCTCCACTGCTGAAACGGGTGGTGCTGCAGACCGCGGCGTGGCTGAGCCCGCGGGGCCGCAGACTGGGCCTGACCGATTCCAACAACGGACTGCGGGTGTTCAACAAGACCGTCGCCGATCGGCTGGACATCACCATGAACGGCATGAGCCACGCCACCGAAATCATCATGCTGATCGACGAAAACCGTTGGCGCGTAGCCGAACAACCCGTCGAGGTGCTCTACACCGAATACTCATCGGCCAAAGGGCAGCCGCTGCTCAATGGCATCAACATCATTGTCGACGGATTTCTACGAGGAAGGATGCCGCGATGAACTGGATCCAGGGCCTACTGATTGCCTCGATCTTCGCGCTGGTGGTCTTTCTGCTGCGCTCCCGTCGCAGCGTCCAGTCGCAAGCCTGGGTCAAAGTAGGCTTCCTGGCTTTCATGTTCGCCGGTGTGTACGCCGTGCTGCGGCCCAACGACACGACGGTGGTAGCGCATTCGCTCGGCGTCGACCGAGGCACCGACCTGATGCTGTACGCGCTGATCATCGCGTTCAGCTTCAGCACGCTGAACACCTACTTGCGGTTCAAAGACCTCGAATTGCGTTACGCGCGACTGGCTCGCGCCGTCGCACTCGAAGGCGCGCAACCGCCGCAGTGATACCGAGCAAGTCGACGCAATAGCGCGCCCCAATCTGGGTGGTTTGGGGTGTCGGTGTGGAGTTCAGAATGCTGTGACTTGGGCAATGGCAGTGCGGTCTACGCCGGCGAA
>Ga0137412_10005176_pt1 | contig 10429 bp, 10 predicted proteins | sample CZODoug2_1_16fun_FD_122160 | JGI IMG/M metagenome (GOLD analysis project Ga0137412, IMG submission 122160) | Vadose zone soil fungal communities from Angelo Coast Range Reserve, California, USA - CZODoug2_1_16fungal (Hybrid Assembly) | ecosystem: Environmental > Terrestrial > Soil > Vadose zone... | reverse complement strand
CCGCGCGATGCCAAGGGCTTGTTGAAAACCGCAGTGCGCGACGATAACCCGGTGTTGGTCCTGGAAGCGGAACTCCTTTACAGCTCGAAGGGAATGGTCGAGCCGCCCGATGAAGAATTGCTCATCCCGCTGGGTAAAGCGGAGGTTAAACGCGAAGGCAGCGATGTCACAGTCATTTGTTATGCGCAGACTGTTCCGATCGCGCTGAAAGTCGCGGCGCAACTCGAAGAGGAAGATATTTCCGCTGAGATCGTCGATCTGCGCTCGATTAAACCACTCGACGAGAAGGCGATTTTTGATTCCGTCGCGAAAACGCATCGTGTGGTAATTGTTGAACAGGACCATCCGTTCTGCGGTGTCGGCGCAGAAATTTGCTACCGAATTCAAAAAGACATTTTCGATGAGCTGGATGCGCCGATTCTGCGCGTATCACAGGAAGACGTCCCAATGCCTTACAATGAACACTTGGAGCACGCGGTACTGCCCAACGCCGAAAAACTGATCGCTGGTATAAAACGGGTCTGCTACGCGTGAAATCCCTCATCACTTCTCGTTATGCCTGAAATCCAGATGCCCAAGCTCAGTGACACGATGACGGAGGGCACCCTCGTCGCGTGGAAAAAGAAGAAAGGCGACCAAGTCTCCGCCGGTGAAGTGCTCGCCGAAATCGAGACCGACAAGGCGACCATGGAATGGGAGTCCGCCGAGGACGGGACGCTCAGTGAAATTTACGTCCAGGAAGGCGGCAAGGTGAATGTCGGCGATAAAATCGCATTCATCCGCGGAGAAAGCGAGGAAATGCCGAAACAAGAAGCCGCCGAACAGAAAAAAGAAGAAGAGCCGAAGCCAGCAGAGCAAAAAACAGAACAGCGCCAGGCCGAGACCGAAAAACCCGCGCGCGCGGAAGCCCAACAAGAAGAAACTGCGCCACCGCGGCAACAAGGTGCAGGGGCGGCTGTGTCAGCCGCCCGAGCTGCGACGACGCAACAAAAGCCTCAGGCGAGAGAACAAAAACCCGAAGAAGCCCGCGTGAAAGCTTCGCCTGTTGCGCGCCGAATCGCAGCGGAACTTGGTGTGGATCTTTCCATCGTGAAAGGTACGGGGCCAGACGGTCGCATTACCGAAACCGACGTTCGCGCTGCGGCGAAATCTGTAGCCGCGGGCGTTGACCGCGGCGGCGCAAAACCTGCAACGAAAACGCCTGCTCCGATTAAGCCGGGCGAGAGTGCGCGCATTCAACTTTCCGGGATGCGCAAAGTCATCGCGCAACGGCTTGTCGAGAGTCTCGGCCCGGTTCCACACTTCTATCTCACGATCGACATTAATGCGGGACCGCTCATGGAAGCGCGCGAGGAATTGAAGTCCGCGGGCGAAGGCGCGGATGCCGCGAAGATCACGGTGAACGATTTGGTTTTAAAAGCCGCGGTCATGGCTGCGGTCAAGGTGCCGCGTGTGAATGCTTCGTTCGACGACGACGCTATCGTGCAGTACGCCGACGTGGATCTCGGCGTCGCGGTTGCGATCGAAGACGGACTGCTGACACCGGTCATTCGCGCGGCGCAAGACAAATCGCTTCGTGAGATTAGCACGTTAGCCAAGGACCTGGCACATCGGGCCCGTAACAAGCGGATGAAACCGGAAGAATTTCAGGGCGGCACATTCACCGTTTCAAATCTCGGCGGCATGGGCATCGACAGTTTCTCCGCAGTAATAAACCCGCCACAAGGTTTCATTCTCGCCATCGGCAAGATTACAAAAACTCCAGTAATCGACGATTGCGACCAAATCGTGGTCGGCCAGTGCATGTCGATTACGATGAGTTGCGATCATCGGGTAATCGATGGCGCTCTCGGTGCGGAATATTTGAAGGAATTACGGCATCTACTGGAAAATCCGGCACTGCTTTTGGTCTGAGGCGACGCGTTGCTATCCGGACGGCGGCGGCGTTTCCCATGTCATGAAATCGTCCAGCGCTTGGCGGGCTTTGTCCGCGACAAATTCGACAAGGGTCGCGTCATCGACGAAACTTGGAAACGGGCGCCTTTGCCAGCACGCGAGACGCGTGGCTCCCTAGAATCGCCTTCAAAAAACTACTCGGCTCGCTTGCGGACGCGGCGCTCGGCGATAAAATCGGCTTCCTATGGCTAAATATGTGGTGGGCGACCTAGGTACACGTCCTGCTTTCAACCGGCCATCGGCGCTGACGCCGGCTTCCATCTCGAGCAGATGAAGCGACAGAAAAAGCGTCCGAATGGCGGCGCTGTGGATATGACCGCAGAGCACAACATCATATCCTTCAAGAAATCTGCTAAAGAGAATTTATTCCAACCCGTTGATGCTCTGCCCTTGGGAATCTTTCGTTTTCTTTTTGGGTTTTTGTTATGTATTGAGTTTCTTTTCTTAAGCCGTGGAACTTTTCCTTATTACTATATTGAACCCGTTTTCCATTTTACTTATCCACTTTTCGACCTTTTGGGATTCAAGCCCCTGTCTAAGCCGTTTCTATGGTTGATTTTCAACGCCCTGCAAATCTCGACTGTTGGTATCATGCTGGGTCTACTTACGCGAATATGTTTTATCGTTTTTACTTCGGCATTCGGATATTTCTTTCATGGAGAGCGCTCCTTACACCAATCATTGCTATCTCATTTTTCTGCTCTCATTTTTGATGTGCTTTGGCCATTCAGGCTCCATATTTTCTCTCGATAGTCTAATCAATAAAAATGCCCGAAGGGAACAAGTTGGTTACTGGGAGTTATTCTTGTTACGTTTCCAAATTTGTGTTGTGTTTTTTTATGCTGGCCTGGCAAAATTGAATGCAGATTGGCTAATCCATGCCGCGCCCCTTTATTTAAATCTAGTCAAACATTTTTCTGTTCTGAGCTATCCTCTTCAAGAAAAATGGATGGCTGTTGTCCTTAGCTGGGGAGGGATGTTATCGGATCTTGGGTTAGGGATATTGTTATTTATCAATCGCTGGCACAAGTTAACCTTTATTTGGCTTTGTCTATTCAACGGCATCAATATCTTTTTGTTCGGTCTAGGAATCCAAACTTTTCCCTATTTAATGCTCTCGACTTATATTTTGTTTCTACCAGGCCCTATTGTAAGAGAATCCATTGCGCGCCTTTTAAACGGGAAATTCTTGAAACATGTACCGATATTGGATAAGACATGACGAAAAGGAACGTTAGTAATCAAGGCACGCCCATCAAAGGATCGCCTTGGATTCTTGGATTTGTCATTATTTATACATCTCTACAAATTCTGATCCCATTAAGGCATTTGCTCTATAAGAGAGATCTGCAATGGACACACGAAGGAAGTAACTTTTCTTGGCGTATGATGGCGGATCACCATGAAACTAATGTGAGCATCACCATTGAAGATCCCCGCACAAAGGGCGTTTACACCGTTGATCCCCAGAAATTATTGAACGATAAGCAATTAATGATGGCGACCCATCCCTATATGCTGTTTCAATATGTCCAATTCTTGAAACAACTAACGAGTAAACACATGGATATCAAAAATCCCATTATCAGGGCCGACATTGAGGTGTCTGTAAATGGTAAGCCCTTTCAACACATGTTTGACCCAACTTGCAATTTATCAGAAGTCAGCTACTCGCCATTTAAAGACTTAAGATGGGTTTTACCTTATTAAAGCTACTTCATAGGATTGCCGGGCACGGTTGTTGAAGCAAAACTGCTTGCAAAGAAAGCGCTGGTCGCCTTCTGTCCAGCTAAATGATGTAGTAGCAGTTTGACGATCTTTTTCCCGGGCAAGTTGCCCGCGCGGCGTAACAGGCTGGAAGCCTGTGTTACATCGATCTTGTCTCCCACATCATGAAATCGTCCAGCGTTTGGCGGCTCTTGTCGGTCACAAACTCGATCACGGTTGCATCATCGACGAAGCCGAGGACCGGTGTTGCGTCCGGAATCAAATCGAATGGATCAATCAGGTAATTGAGAGCAGCAACGATCCAGAGCAGTGCGTTGTCAGGGATTTGATCGTATTCGCCGCGATGATAGGCGCGAACCAAGCGCAACATGGTTTGCAGATAAGGCCAACATTCTTTGAACGGCTCCCTTGGGACTGCCGCTGCCTTCTTCGCTGCGTCATTGAAAAGCGCTAGCAAAGTCTCAGAATCATTGAGACACGCTTTTGCATCGATCAGAGCCCTGACGAATGCTTCGCTGCGAAGCGCCGGTTTACGGTAGGGAACATTTCGCTCAGAATTTCTCGCCGCAGGCCGGGCCTTTGGTTCTGAGCGCGACTTCGTTTTCGTTTTTTTCATCTCGCGAATCAAAACACTTCGAGGCGCGGATGAGAAGCAGATTCGTAATACGCCACTGCTACGGCTTTGTTGCCAGAATGAGCGGTGACGGTCCAGGCGCTTCGAGTTTCCGCACTTTTTTAAAGCCGGCGTCCTCGAGCCATTTTTTGATTTCGTTAAAGGTGAAGGTGTCGCCTTTTTCGGTGTTGACGAGCATTTGCACGGAAAACATCAGTGAGGGGAGCGGTTTGGTGCGGTCGTCATTCACCAGCCATTCTGCGATGGCGATTGTGCCGCCTGACTTCAAAGCGTGAAAAGTTTTCTTGAGCAATTGACGACTACGTTGTTCACCCTCGCTGTGCAGAATATGCCCCAGCGTTGCGACATCGTAGCCGCCGCCGAAATTCGCTTTTGACAGGTCGCCTTCGATGAAATCGAAACGATCGCGCACACCAAATTTTTCAGTGATGCGTTTCGTTGTGGGGATCATCCCTGCCCAATCGACCGCCGTCGCCCGCACTTGGGGCGATTTCTGGGCCGCCGCGATTCCCCAGATCCCGGACCCGGCCGCAAGATCGATCACGCGCACCTGCTGTTTGGCCTTCGCGACTTTCAGGTGATCGGCAAGTTTCTGCGCGCCGGGGTAGCTCATCGGGATGATCGTCTCCACGAGTTGGCTGAAAAATTCAGTGCCCTCGTTTTCCTGGTTCACTGCGACTGCCGGTCGACCGTTGCGCACGATGTCGGTCAGCCGCAGCCAACGCGAAATCATTACCGGCAAAATCGATCCGAAAAATCCGGCGAGCGAGCCCGGTTTTTCGCTGATAAGAAATGCCTGGCTCTCTGGGGTTAAAGAGTATCTCGATTGTCGATCTTTCTTCAGCAGTTCCAAGCCGACAAGGGCGTCCATGATTGCACGCAGGCCTCGTGCGAATGAGCCAGTTTCTTTTTTGAGTTCCTCAACCGTCTTCGGTCCGCCCTGCAACGTATCAAAAACTTTGTTGTTCACGGCCGCGCTGATGATCAACGGCGGCGCGTAAGCGAACCCGAACTGCTGGAGGCGTTCGGGCGTGACCTTTTTCGTTTCGCGTTTTCTCATAGGTGAATCGACAAATAATTGGAAATGCACTTTCGTCCAGCGGATCTAGCCGAAGTCGCTGGGTTCCTCTACACTTCGGATAAATAAATGAGCGCAAAATGGAAGACGCGCGAACAAATGGAGGAGGGGGAGCGCACAGCGCTCGCGTCCGTCGCGCAAAAATCGGGCGAATCGCGCGGGCGGCAACACTCTGAGCCGAGTCACGCCTATCGCACCGAATTTCAGCGCGATCGTGCACGCATCATTCATTCGCGCGCGTTCCGCCGCCTGGAATACAAAACGCAGGTTTTTCTCAACGGCACCGGTGACCATTTGCGAACGCGCCTGACGCATTCGATCGAGGTGGCGTCGATCAGCCGCACCATCGCACGCGCGTTGCGGCTTAACGAGGATCTGGCAGAAGCCATCGCGCTTGCCCACGATCTGGGCCATTCACCTTTTGGACATTCCGGCGAGGAGATGCTGGCCGAATGCATGCGTGACCACGACGGGTTCGATCATAATCGTCAAAGTGTGCGCGTGGTCGAACTGCTCGAAACGCCTTATCCAAATTTTCCGGGCTTGAACCTGACATTCGAAGTGCGTGAAGGTCTGCGGAAGCATGAGCGACCTTACAGGTTCCCCACTCCGGCAGAGAAAGAATACGATTATCCATCGTTGGAGGGGCAGGTTGCCGATCTGGCAGATGAGATCACGTATTACAGTCACGACCTCGATGACGCGCTTGATTTTGAAATCTTGACCCCGGCGCGATTGGAGGAGAACGAGGTGTGGCGCAACAGTCATCGTGCAGTGCTAGCGCGTTACAGGGACACGCGCGAACCGGAACTGCACAAGTTGATTATTCGCGACATCATTGATCGCGAAGTGCACGACCTGGTTGCGACCAGCGCGGAATCGATCGGGGAATCAGGCGTGCAGAGCGCAGACGACGTGCGCCGGCAAACCGCCCCGCTTATTCGTTACAGCGATGAATTGGCCGAGGCGAACCGCGCGCTCCGGAAATTTTTGTATCAAAATGTCTATTACCATCCGCGCGTCGCGGAAGTGAACCAACGCGCTTGCGAGATGCTGCGGCGCGTTTTCGAAGCGTACCTTGCCGATCCCGATAGACTGGGCGAAGGCGCGATGCGACGAGTCGAGAAGGAGGGCCTGCATCGCACAGTTTGTGATTACATCGCGGGAATGACCGACCGTTATGTAATGGAAGAATACGCGCGCATTTCCGGTAAGGGCGGTCCACCCGAATCGCCCTCGCGAATTTGATTACGTAATGAACCAGGCAGTTGAGCTCAATCGCCTGTACCTACGCAGCGGCGTTGCCGATCTCGTCGCGTAAATATCTGATGAGAAAGCGGAGGCGCTGATTGAGCGAGCGTTCTTCGAGCAGTCGTTGCCGCCGCAATGGATCGCTCACAAACGTCGAAGCCATTAGGTCCGCCAGCATTTCCAGATCGCGCAATTCGGAAAGATACCGATCCAGTTTTGCGGGAAGCTGACGGCGATCGTGCTTTAGGCTGCCGTAGAGCTCGATCACTTTTGCGCCGAGCGCTTCGGTCTCGACGGTAGTGGCGTCGCGCGATTCTACGGTCGCGATGTTGGCGATCGGAAACGGCTTCTCCCGTTCGAAACTGGTGAAGCGCACACGTTGCAGACCTTGCAGGACCAAATTCGATGTGCCGTCACTGCGTTCGACACAGGCGCGAATCAATCCGGCGGTGGCGAGATGGAAAAAATCCTCGGGGGCATCCCAATCCGGGCAGATTGGCTTAACCAACGTCACGCAAAACATCCGATGCTTTCGAAGCGCGTGCTCCAGCATCTTGCGATACCGCGCCTCGAAAATGTAAAGCGGCAGCAGCGCGTGTGGAAACAGCACGGCTCCCGGAAGCGGCATCACGGGTAATTGCTCGGGTAAAGTTATGGATGAGGACATGTTTCGTCATTTGTACCTTATGCGTGTCGAGCAAAGGGCAAGTCTCGAGGGTGAATAGACTCACGGACCGAATCCTAGCGCGCGGACTTGTTCCAGCGACATTTGGCCTTCCACGTCGGTCGCGGCAACGACCGATGCGTAAATCAGCACAGAGCCGGCGCGCGCCAGCAGGACACGAGAAATCGCCCCGAGTTTGCCGATTCCCATGACGGCAAGTGAGAGATTCCAACGGCTGCTTGTCATGAACTCGAGCAAACGTCCGAGTTCCATCGGCGTGTCGGTGCGCGTAGCAACTTTGAAAATATCTGCGCCATGGGATCTGGCTTGGCGCGCTTTCGCCGCCAAGATTCGCGCGCTCGGTGTCGATTTGAAATCGTGGAACGAAATGATTTGCCGGACGTTTTTTGCTTTGGCGATCGCGAGCAAGGCTCGCAGCGTACGGGCTGAACGTAACTCGACGTCGATATAATCGGCGTGACTCAAGAATCGAGCGAGCAGATCCCGCCGTTGCCGCAGCCGAAGTTTGTTAGCGCCACCTTCGCGCGGGTCTCGCGCTGTGATGATGAGCGGCGTGCGCAGTCTCGGTAATACCTTTTCCACTTCATCGGCCATTCCTGCCAAACGATCCAAGCGCAGTTCGAATAAATCCGGCGGCCTGCGCATCCGCACTGCCCGCTCCAGATCGGCGCGCGACGCGATTACGCCGACAACCCGCGGATGCCGCTTGGTCGAGCGACGCGCCATCATTCTTTTGTCACGGACGGCGCAACCATTCTCTCGACGTACTTGGCCAGGATGTCGAACTCGAGATTTACGAGATCGCCGATGGTTACACGATCAAGGTTGGTATGGCGCTTGGTGTAGGGAATGATCCACACCGCAAAGCTTCTCGGAAGAACTTCCGCAACGGTAAGACTGATTCCGTTGACAGCGATGGAGCCCTTGGAAGCCACATAATGCGCGGAGTTTTCCGGCAATGCGACTTCGAGTTGGAAGTCTGCGCCTTTCGTGTCGAAGGCGATAATGGCCGCGACGCAATCAACGTGGCCTTGAACGAAATGTCCGCCGACGCGGCCGTCAGCGCGTAACGCCCGTTCCAGATTAACGGGGCTGTCCTTCCGCAAATCGTGGAGGTTAGTGCGAGCGATGGTTTCCTCCAGCAGATCGAAGCTTAAGCAATCGCTGCGGCACGAAGTTAGCGTCAAACAACAACCATTCACGGCGATGCTCTCCCCGGGGTTGACGTGTCTGGCGGTTCGCGGCGCGGCGATTTGCAACTCCGCCCCGTGATCACGTGGGCGCACGGTCACAACTGTGCCAACTTCTTCGATTAATCCCGTGAACATAATCTTGCGGCAGGATCAGCTAAATAGTTACACCGTTACATCGGATTTACGATTCGACGATTTAGCATTGCGAAGGTAATTAGCCCTTGCACATATCTCCGCCGAACGCGGCCCAGACAACGCTTGCCCGAATGGTTTGGATGACCAGGTCATTTGCAATTGCTAACCTAACGAACTGACATGCCAGCACGGTTGAAAAAAATCCCGCTGACGATCTTTCAGCGCTTTTTCCGCACAGAGACACTTGGCGGTCTCGTCCTGTTGGGATTCGGTCTTGCCGCGCTCGCCATTGCCAATTCGCCGTTGTCCGAAGCTTACAACCATCTTTGGGAAATACCGCTGACGCTCGGTATCGTTCCTCACGAACTTTCGCTGAGCCTGCACGATTGGATCAACGACGGTCTGATGGCGGTGTTTTTTCTTCTTGTCGGGCTCGAAATCAAACGAGAATTGCTGGCTGGTGAATTGTCCTCTGCCCAGCAGGCAGCGCTTCCAATTGCGTGCGCAATCGGGGGAATGGTTGTGCCCGCGCTGATCTATTTGGTTTTCAATTTGCGCGGGTTGGGTGCGCACGGTTGGGGCATTCCGATGGCAACCGACATAGCGTTTGCCTTGGGTGCGCTCAATTTAATTGCTCCGCAGGCGCCGATCGGGGCAAAAGTGCTGCTGACTGCCCTGGCCATCGTCGACGACATGGGGGCGGTGCTTGTTATCTCACTTTTTTATTCGCAGGGGATCGTCTGGAGTGCGCTAGGCGGCGCAGCGGTGACGCTGCTCGTGCTGATTGGATTCAATCTAATCGGTATTCGTCGTCTGTGGCCGTATCTGCTGGTCGGGGTCGTCCTATGGTGTTTTGTTCATGCCTCCGGCATGCACGCCACGATCGCAGGCGTTGCGCTCGCCTTCATCATTCCTACACATTCGCGCATCAACGCGCGGGAATTCTCCAGAGAAGCACGCTCGCTGCTGGATCAATTCGATCGCACGGAAACTGGGGACTTTGTGGTTTTGACCAGCAAAGGACAACAGGAAACGGTGTTTGCGCTTGAGCGGGCGAGCGGAGGCGTAACTGCACCGGTCCTCAGACTCGAGCACGCGTTGCACAATTTCTCGGCGTTCGTGGTGATGCCGTTGTTCGCTTTTGCGAATGCTGGAGTCAAAATTGATCTATCGCTGCGGCATGCAGAGATTGGGTTCGGAATATTGGCTGGGCTGGTGTTCGGCAAACCACTTGGAATTATGATGTTTGCGTTGATTGCTGTGAAGACGGGGATTGCGAGGCTTCCTGAGGCTGTGAACTGGAGATCGTTGCTCGGGTACGGGTTTCTCGCTGGAATCGGTTTCACCATGTCGCTATTCATTGCCATGCTGGCGTTCGACGATACGGCTTCGGTTAACGCAGCTAAACGAGGCATTATCGCTGGTTCCCTTCTGGCCGGAGTTGCCGGGGCTATGATGCTGCGGTCGGGCCGACCTTTGCGCGATGTTAACTAGTTCGCAAAAGTCCGCCGTGTCTCTTGCAGGACAGGCGTCACGTGTGGTGGGATCGCAAAGCGGGCGCGTTGCCGTTCTCTGCGGGGTTCTCTTTCTCTCCGGCACGGGCGCCCTTATTTTCGAGACGTTGTGGCTGCGACTGAGTGGTTTGGCGTTTGGTAACTCGGTCTGGGCTGCGGCGCTGATTCTCTCCAGTTTTATGGCGGGACTGGCGTTGGGAAACGCGCTGGCCGCATCATCGAGAATCCGGCGGTGGCGGCCGTTGTATTTCTACG
>Ga0137412_10005175_pt1 | contig 10429 bp, 8 predicted proteins | sample CZODoug2_1_16fun_FD_122160 | JGI IMG/M metagenome (GOLD analysis project Ga0137412, IMG submission 122160) | Vadose zone soil fungal communities from Angelo Coast Range Reserve, California, USA - CZODoug2_1_16fungal (Hybrid Assembly) | ecosystem: Environmental > Terrestrial > Soil > Vadose zone... | reverse complement strand
TGGCCGGCCGGCCGACCACGCTGCGCCGCTGGCCGGACGGGGTGGACGCGCCGTCGTTCTTCGAGAAGAACGTGTCCCGGCACGTGCCCTCGTGGGTGCGCACCGTCCGGTTGGCCACCCCGGGCAGCGCGGTCGGCTCGGAGGCCATCGACTACCCGCTGATCGACGACCCCGCCGGGCTGGCCTGGGTGGCCAACCTGGCCGCGTTGGAGCTGCACGTGCCGCAGTGGACGGTGGACTCCTCGGGCGACCGCAACGACCCCAACCTGCTCGTGTTCGACCTGGACCCGGGTGAGGGCACCACCATCGTGGAGTGCGCCCGGGTGGCCGAGCGGGTCGCGGCGGTGCTCGCCGAGGACGGCCTGCCGGCCTACCCGCGCACCAGCGGCGGCAAGGGCATGCAGCTCTACACCCCGGTGCGGGTGACCACGCCGGAGCAGACCGGCGCCTACGCCAAGGCGGTCGCCGAGCGGCTGGCTGGCGAGGACCGGGCCCGGGTGGTCGCGGTGATGGCCAAGCAACGCCGGCGCGGCCGGGTGTTCATCGACTGGAGCCAGAACCACCCGGCCAAGACCACGGTGGCCAGCTACTCGCTGCGCGGCCGGGCCCTTCCCACTGTGGCCACCCCGCTGACCTGGGACGAGGTGCGGGCCTGCGGCCGGCCGGAGGACCTGGTGTTCACCGCCGCCGACCTGCCCGACCGGCTGGCCCGCCACGGCGACCTACTGACGCCGCTGCTCGGCGACGGCCACCCGCTACCCCCGTGAGTGCGGGTGGACCGCCCGCTCGCCGGGCGGTGAGCCCTCACGTCCGCCCGGCGCGGCCGGCGGACGCCGAGGTTATGGGCCGGGTGACCGTGTCCAGCTACCTGGCCGCGCACCGAGGTCAGGTGCCCGAAGCCGTCTGGCTGGCCCGCCGCGAGCAGTGGACGCCGGAGGTCTCCGCCCGGGCCTGGGCGGCCGCGCTGGCCGAGATTGCCGCCGACCCCGAGCCGACCGCGTGCGTGTACCTGGCCGTCGAGCCGTGGGCCGGTGTGGACAGAGACGGAGACGGCGTCGAACCGGGTGGGGAGGTCGTGGGCGTGGCGATGGGGCAGCGGGCCGAGATGTCACCGTGGCCGTGCACCGGCCAGGTCAGCGCGCTGTACGTGCTGCCCGGCCACCAGGGCGGCGGCCTGGGCCGGTGCCTCGTGTCGGCGGTCGCCGCCCACCTGCACGAGCGCGGGCTGTCCGCGCTGACCATCGCCGTGCTGGCCGCCAACACCCCGGCCCGGCGCTTCTACCAGGCACTGGGCGGCCGCGAGGTGGCGACCGAGGTGACCGAGGAGGCCGGTCATCAACTGCCCCAGGTCGTCTACGGCTGGCCGGACATCGCGCACCTCAGAACCCCGTGAGTGGTAAGTGGTCCTATAGGACCACTTACCACTCACGGCTCAAGGGTGCGCCTTGAATAGTGTACATGTACATAGTGTCCATGTACGCTATACGTCGTGTCGACGCCGCGCGAGGTGCCGCCCACAGGGTTGGTGTGGCGGTTGTCAATGCGGTGGCGCTCCGCCATCGACCGGGCTATCACGCCTCTGGGGTTGACCCATGCGCAGTACGCCGTGGTGGTACCGCTGCTCAGCATGGAGCGGGCTGGCCGACGCCCCAGCCAGCGCCAGTTAGCGAACTTCACCGGACTTGAGCCGCTTTACGTCTCGAAGCTGGCCCGGGCACTCGAGCGAGCCGGCCTAGTTGAACGCACCAGCGATCCCGACGATATCCGGGCGGTCCAGCTGGGCCTGACTGATCGCGGCCGCGAGGTTGCGACCCGAGCCGTAGAACGGGTCCACGGCCTGCAGGACGAACTCACCGCGCCGCTCGGTGGCCTCAGCAGCCCACAGACGCGGGCCCTGATCGAGTCACTGCAGATCCTGCTCGATGCATCCCAGAACACCCGGGCCCCCGACTCACCGCCCCGCCACACAAGGAAAGAGCAGAGAATCCCACGAACAAAGGGCTGAACATGCACACGCATCGGCTGACACGTGGCATCTTGACCGTGATCATCTTGGCCGGCCTGGCAGTCGGGCCTGTTGCATGTGGGGCGGCCGGGTCTGGTCCCGGCGTCGCCTCTCACCCGGCGGATACCCCTCGCCCACCGCCGGCCCCCAGCCTGACCGGTCAGGACATCGGGCAGGCCGAGAAGGCCACCCGAGCGGTCCTCGATCGGCTTCTGGCAGAGACCGGCACCTCATTCAACGGCTGGGTGATTTTGAACGACCTGGGTGCCGCCCACCCGACCTCCAAGCAGAACGACCTAGTAGGTCGCATCGCGAGCGGGCTGAAAATCGACGGACAACCAGTGCGAGACGCGCTCGCCGAACTTGCCCGCCAGGACTTGATCAAGCCGGCACCAGCCGCCGCAGCCAATCCGGAAGTCACGATCACCCCAGCAGGCGCCACTCGCTTCCATCAGCTCCAAGAGGCCATCAAACAAATCACCCAGCGCCTCTACGGCAACCTCCCTGCCGAGGACCTGGCGACCGCCCACCGTGTGCTCACCACCGTGACCGAACGCGCCAACGCCGAACTCACCAGGTAGCGACCGGCCCGGCAACTCACTCGGCGCTGGTCAGGTGCAGGAGGCAGGCCTGCTCGGGTTCGAAGGTGGGTAGCTGGACACCGACCTGGGTGAGGACCGCGCCGGTCAGCACCACGCCGCCGCGGTCGAGCCAGCCGGGGTGCGCGCGCTGGTGCCGGCGCGCGGGCCCGGCCGGTTCGACCAGGCTCAGCCGGTAGCGGCGGTCCGGATCAAGGCCGGCGAGCCGCACCCGAGGCGGGCGGATGGTGTCGCCGACCGCCAGCTGCACGTAGCTGAACAGTGCCTCGGAGGCGTCCGGGGCGACCACGCCGTGCACCAGGGCCGCCGGGTCGGGATGGTCGACCCGCACCACCTCGCCGCCGTGCAGCAGCCCCCGAACCTGCTTGTAGAACGCGATCACCGCCGCGATGCCAGCCTGCTCGTCGGGGCTCGCCTCGGCGATGTTCCACTCGAAGCCGAAGTGGCCGAACAGCGCGGCCGCGGCGCGGAACGAGAGGTCGTGCACCCGCCCGGTGGTGTGTGACCGGGGTGGCCCGATGTGCGCGCCCATCAGCTCCGGCGGCAGGAACACCCCGGTCCAGCGCTGGATGGTCTGGCGCTCCAGCGCGTCGTTGCAGTCGCTGGTCCACACCCGGTCGGCGCGCTCGAGCACCTCCAGGTCGATGCGTGCCCCGCCGGACGAGCAGCTCTCGAACTCGACGTCGGCATGCCGGGCCCGGAGCTCGTCGAACAGCCGGTAGTACGCCACGGTCTGCGCGTGCACCCCGGCCCGGCCGCCGTGCCCGGCGCCGATCAGGTCCCGGTTGTGGTCCCACTTGACGAAGGCGATGTCGTACTCGGTGAGCAGCCGGTCCATCCGGTCCAGGATGTAGGCGTAGGCGGCCGGGTTGGCCAGGTCGAGCACCTGCTGGTGGCGCTGCGCGGGCGGCAGCACACCCGGTGCCGGGGCGAGCACCCAGTCCGGGTGGGCCCGGTACAGGTCGGAGTCCGGGTTGATCATCTCCGGCTCGAACCACAGGCCGAACTCCATGCCGAGCCCGCGCACGTGCTTGATCACCGGGTCCAGCCCGTCCGGCCATACCGTCTCGTCAACGAACCAGTCGCCCAGCCCGGCGGTGTCGTCGCGGCGGTGCCGGAACCACCCGTCGTCCAGCACGAACCGTTCCACGCCCAGCTGGGCGGCCGTGTCGGCCAGCCGACGCAGGGTGTCCAGGTTGTGGTCGAAGTAGACCGCCTCCCAGGTGTTCAGCACCACCGGCCGGGGCCGCTCCGCCCAGCGCTGCCGGGGCGGACGGGAGCGCAGCCAGCGGTGGAACGCGGCGCTGATGCCGTCGATGCCGGCCGCCGAGTACGCGGCGTAGAGCCACGGGGTGGCGTACTCCTCACCCGGGGCGAGGCTGAGTTCGCCGGGCAGCAGCAGTTCGCCGCCGCCGAGCACCGGGCGCGAATCGGGCTGGTGCTCGGCGTAGGTGACGTGGTTGCCGCTCCACGCCACGTGCAGCGCCCACACCTCGCCATGGCGGAACCCGAACCCCGGTGTGCCGGCGAGCAGCCCGATCGTCGCGTCGTGCCCGGTCCTGCCCCGGCGCCCTTCCCGCACCCAGCTGCCGAGCTCGAAGGTGTGCCGCCGCGGCTGGCGCTCCCTGCAGTGGATGCCGGTGAAGTCGAGCAGTTCGGCGGCCCGCTCCGGCACCGGCAGCGCGGCTTCCAGGCCGTCCACCGTGTACGCCGCCTCGCCGTCGTTGCGGACGCGGTGGCGCAGCCGCAGCAGACCGGACTCGGTCAGTTCCAACTCCCCGGTGAGGGTCAGTCCGGCGACCGGGTCCGTGGCGGCGTAGCCGATCCCGCGCGAGCCGCCAGATACCGAGGTCAGCCGCAGCGTGGGCGACCAGGCGGTGCCGGCCCGGTGCCCACGCAGGCCGGGCCGTCCGGAATGGCCGGCGCCCGGGTCGGGCACCAGGGTCAGCGGTACCGGCTGGTCCGGCACGTTGGGCGGCAGCCCGGGCTCGGTGACCTCGGCGAGCGCGGCCAGCTCAGCCTGGTCGAGCGAGCCCAGCGGCGGCCCCCAGTGCACGAGCGACGGCAGGCCGGGCCCCCGGGCGTCGACGACAACGCTGCTACGCCCGTCCCGCAGATGCCAGATAGCCAAGAGATTCCCTTCAGCTGGAGGGTTGGAACAGCGCGTTGATCTGGTTGTTGGCCCGGGTCAGCGCCGCATCCGGCTCGGCCTTGAAGGAGAAGATCGAGTCGAACAACGGTTTCATGATCGCGGTGATGTCCGCCGAGTGGTGGCTCACCGGGAACGGGAACGTGGTCTTGTTGTCCACGTTCACCGTGAACGGGGTCACGTCGACGCCCGTCTCGCGGAACTTCGCCTGGGCGATCCTGGTGCCGCTGGGCAGCGCGGGGAACACCACGCCGTAGCGGCCCACGATGTCCTGGCAGGCCGGCGAGGCCAGGAACTTCACCCACTGCCAGGCTTCCTCCTTGTGCTGGCTGCCCGACCAGATCGAGTCGGCCAGTCCGTTGAACATGCTGGCCCGCGCCCCGCTGGGGCCCACCGGCAACGGCGCGATGCCGATGTCCACCCCCTTCAACCCGAGGAAGGTGGAGATCATCCAGTCGCCGTGCGGGACCAGCGCGTACCTCCCGGCGCCCACCTGGTCCGAGTTGCTGACCCCGTAGGTGCCGCCGCCGGACACCGCGACGTCGAGCGGCGGCGCGTAGCCCTTGGTGATCAGGTTGCGGTACCAGGTGATGGTCTGGATGAACCGAGGATCGTCGAAGTTGTAGTGGGTGCCCCAGGGGTTCTTGTCGGTGAACTGGAAACCGAGGCTGGCGGCCAGGAACGACCACTGGTTCTGCCCGCTCGAGCTGGCTCCGGTGTCGTCGTAACCGAAGCCGTAGGTTTTCACCTGTGCGGGATCGAACCCCGGCTCGTCGCCGTGCTTGCCGTGCACGTCCACGCTGAGCCTGGCCAGCACCTTCTCGAAGCTGCCACCGTCAGCGGGGTTCCAGCTCATTCCGGCCAGGTCGGCGGCACTGAGGCCGGCGTCGGTCACCATCTTCTTGTTGTAGAACAGTGCGATGGTGTCCCAGTCCTTGGGCAGGCCGTAGCGCTTGCCGTCCGGCCCCACCCAGAGGTTGGCCAGCCCGGGGAAGTATGCGTTGGTGTCCACCCGGTCGCGCGCGACGAACTGGTCGATCGGCTCGAGCTGGTGGTTCTCCACGTACTGCCCGTACTTGCTCAGGTGGTCGGTGAACACGTCCGGCGCACTCTCCCCCACCATGCCCAGGGCCAGGCCGGTCCAGTAGTCGTTCCAGCCCATCTGCTCGACCTTGACGGTGATCCCCGGGTTGCCGGCGTGGAATGCCTCGGCGCAGCTCTGGTAGGCCGGCAGCTGGTTGGCGTCCCACAGCACGTAGCGGATCTCCACCCCACTGCCCTGGGCTCCGGCGCACCCGGCGAGCAGCAGTGCCACCGCGGCGCTCAGCGCCGCAATTCGAGGGAACCTCATCGTCTCCCCTACTTCAGGCCGGTGAACTGGATGGAGTTGATCAGGCGCCGGCCGAAGACCAGCAGCAACAGCATCACCGGCAGCGCGGCGAGCAACGTCCCGGCCATCAGGCCCGCCCAGTCCGGGCTACCCTGCGGGGTCTGCTGGCGGAACAGCGCCAGCGCCACGGTGAGCACCCGGACGTCCTCCCGCTGCCCCACCACCAGCGGCCACATGTACTCGTTCCAGGCCTGCAGGTAGGTCAGGATGGCCAGGGTGGCCAGCGGCGCCGAACTGATCGGCAGGATGATCCGGCTGAAGATCCGGAACCGGCCGGCGCCGTCGATCAGCGCCGCCTCCTCGACCTCGTGGCTGATGCCGAGCAGGAACTGACGCATGAAGAACACCGCGAACGGCGTCATGAAGAAGTACGGCGCCACCACCCCGGCGAACGTGTTGAGCAGGCCGAGCTGCTTGATCAGCACGAAGTTCGGGATCATGGTGAAGATCGGCGGGATCATCAGCGCGGTGAGGAACAGGAAGAACACCGCTTCCCGGCCGGGCCAGCGCAGCCGGGCGAACGCGTAGGCGGCCATCGCGGAGAAGAACACCTGCCCGGCGGTGATCAACGTCGCGACGATCACAGAGTTGCGCAGGAACAGCCAGAAGTTCAGCGAGGCACCCGAGCCGCCCTGCGCCACCGCGTCCTGCGTACTGGCCACCCCGAGCACCCGGCGGAACGCGCCAAGGGTGAGGTCGACCGGGAGGAACGAGCCCGCGTTGGTGGTCAGCTCTTTGGTGTTGGACAGGCCGGTGCGAACCACCCACCAGAACGGGAACAGGGTCACCCCCAGCACGGTGCCGAGCGCCACCCAGGCGAGCACCCGGCCCGGCCGCCAGCGCCGCGATCCCCGGCCCGGCACTGTCGGGGTCACCACCAGCGCGGGCCGCGTGGCGCTGGCCGTGTCAGTTGGTTCGGCGATGGGAATGCTGGTCATCTCGATCACCGGCCTTCACGACAGGTCGGACTGGTTCGCGCGCATGAGCCTGAGCTGGAGGAACGTGATGGCCGCGAGGATGACCATGAGCACGGTGCAGATCGCGGCCGCGTAGCCGAAGTCGTACTGGTTGAACGCCCGCTCGAAGATGTAGTAGTAGAGCACCCGGGTGGCGTTCTCCGGGCCGCCCCGGGTGGTCACCGCCACGGTGTCGAAGATCTGGAACGAGCCGATCATGGTGAGCACCAGGACCAACGCGAGCACCGGGCGGAGCAGCGGCACGGTGATCCTGGTGAAGATCCGCCACTCGGACGCCCCGTCGATGGCCGCCGCCTCGTAGACCTCCCTCGGAATGGCCTGCAGCCCGGCGAAGATCAGCAGGGCGGTGTGGCCGAGGTAGCGCCAGGTGTTGATCCCGGCGATGGTCGGGATCGCCCAGGTCTCGCTGGACAGGAACGGGATGCGGCCGACCCCGAGCCACTCCAGGACCTCGTTCGAGACGCCCAGGTTGAAGTCCATCATCCACAGAAAGATCAACGCCACCACGACGTTGGGAATCAGGTAGGGCAGCAGCACGATGCCGCGGATGACCATCGATCGGGTCAGTCGGTGCAGCAGCACGGCCAGGCCCAGGGCAAGGATGGTCTGGCTGCCGATGTTCAGCACGACGTACTCGGCGGTGACTCCGAGCGCGTTCCAGAACAGCGGATCCTGGGCCAGCTTCACGTAGTTGTCGAAGCCGATCAGGGTCGGCGGGCTCAGCAGGTCCCAGTCGGTGAGGCTGAGGTAGAGCGCCCGCAGCGTGGGCCACAGGAAGAAGGCCGCGAACCCGAGGGCCGCCGGGGCGAGGAACGCCATCGCGGCCAGTCCCTCGCGCTGGCGCCAACCCACACCCCGCACGATTCGTGCCGCTGGTCGCGGGGCGACCGGCGGCACGGTGGACGCGGGTAGGCGCATCCCAGCCACCTCCTTGTGACCCAGCCCGACCGAACACGTTCGAACAATTCACTCGATCGTGCACTGCCCGGCAGGCCTCTGTCCAGAGGTGTCCGTAGGTTTCTTTCGTGATGGCGCACGATTTGACGTGCGGTTAAGCCTTTCCGTCACCAGGTCGACACGAATCGGAGCTGGCCGCCGCGCATGTTCGTTTCTGTTGATTCGCATCCTGTCTTGTTCGAATCGCTGTTCAGCGGTCGCCACTCCACTCGCCCGGGGTGCTCGCCCCACCCGGCCGGACTTCTAGACTCACCGCCGTGAGGCCAGATGCGGCCGGTGCGCGGCGCGGGGCGACGCACCCATTCCTGGCCGGGCCCTATCCCCGCGCGCTGGTCCACCGGGGCTGGCGACTGGGCGAGCTCGCCGACATGGAGAACTCCATGTCCTCCTTCCGCCGGGCCCTGGACGAGGGCTTCCGGTACCTGGAGATCGACGTGCACGCCACGTCCGACGGCGTGGTGGTGGTTTCCCACGACGCCACCCTGGACCGCACCACCGACGCGGTGGGCCCGATTGCCGAACAGTCGTGGGACCAGGTGCGCCGCGCGCGCATCGGCGGCCGGGAGCCGCTGCCCAGCCTCCGTCAGGTGCTCGACGAGCTGCCCGGCGCGCTGCTCAACATCGACGTGAAGGCCGCCCCCGCGGTCCGTCCCACGCTGGACCTGCTCAGCCAGACCGACGTCTGGCACCGGATCTGCCTCGCCTCGTTCTCCGCCGCCCGACTGGGCAAGCTGCGCCGCGCCGGCGGTGATCGGCTGATCACCTCCTGCTCCCCCAGGGATGCGCTGAGCCTGCGGATGCGCGGGTGGCTGCGCCAGGCCCACATGGGCTGGGCCGGCGGCTGGCTGCCGGTGCCCGCCGAGCTGGCCCAGGTGCCCCGCCGGCAGGGCGCGCTGACCGTGGTGGACCCGGCGTTTCTCCAGGCCGCGCACCAGCTGGGCATGGAGGTCCACGTGTGGACCATCAACGACCAGGCCGAGATGCGCGAGCTGCTGGACATGGGGGTGGATGGGTTGGTCACCGACCGACCCGACCTGCTGCGCGAGCTGCTCGCCGAGCGCGGCCAGTGGCCCGGCCAGTGGCCCGGACGGTGACCAACCGGCTCACCTCTGGGCAACGCGTCTGGTGCGTGTACGACTGGGCCAACTCGGTATTCAAGATCTCGGTATCCACCGTGTTCTTCCCGCTCTACCTGACCTCGGTGGCCACCGCTGGCGCCCGGGCGTCCGGGCAGCCCTGCCAGAGCGCGCTGCGGGACTGCGCGGTGTCCCTGTTCGGGGTATCCGTGCAGGCCGGCTCGTTGTTCGGCTTCCTGGTGGCCGGCGCGACCGTGCTGCAACTGGTGGTGCTGCCGATCACCGGCGCGATCGCCGACCGGGCCCGGAACAAGCGCGCCATGCTCGGTGCGTTCGCCCTCGCCGGCGCGCTCGCGACCTGCGGGCTGGCGGTGATCGGCGGCACCGACTGGCGGCTCGGGGCGGTGTTCTTCGCGCTCGCCAACCTCTGCTACTACGCATCGGTGGTGGTCTTCTACGCGTTCCTGCCGGAGATCGCCACGCCGGACGAGCGCGACGCCGTGTCCTCGAAGGGCTGGGCGTTCGGCTATCTGGGCGGCGGGCTGTGCCTGGCCGCCAACATCGCGCTGATCCAGGCACGTGAGGTGTTCGGGCTCACCCAGGCGGACGCCATCCGGATCTGCTTCGTGGTCTGCGGGGTGTGGTGGGCGGCATTCACGCTGATCCCGCTGCGCCGGCTGCCCGAGCAGGCCGCTCCCCCGCCCCCGTCCAGGGAGCACGGCGGCGCGCTGCTCGCGGCGGGGTTCCGCCAGCTCGGCCACACGCTGGCCCAAGCCCGCCGGTTCCCGATCACGCTGGCCTTCCTGGCCGCGTTCCTGATCTACATCGACGGGGTCAACACGGTGGGCGCGGTGGCCGGGCTGTACGGCGCCGAGGAGCTGCGGCTGCCCGTCGAGATGCTCACCTTGACCATCCTGATGGTGCAGTTCGTCGCGTTCGGCGGTGGCTTGGCGCACGGCTGGCTGGCCGCCCGGATCGGCGCCAAGCGGACACTGCTGATCAGCCTGGCGCTCTGGACGGTGGTGATCTGCGGCGCCTATTTCGTCCAGACCGGCCAGCGGCTGCAGTTCTACGCCGTGGCGCTGGGCATCGGACTGGTGATCGCCGGGCCGGCCGCGCTGTCCCGCTCCCTGTTCAGCCAGCTGGTGCCGAAGGGCCGGGCGGCGGAGTACTTCGCGCTCTACACCCTCGGCGAGCGCGGCACCTCGTCGCTGGGACCCCTGGTGTTCTCCGTGGTGGCGAACGCGACCGGGTCGTTCCGACCAGCGATTCTGTC
>Ga0137412_10005173_pt1 | contig 10432 bp, 11 predicted proteins | sample CZODoug2_1_16fun_FD_122160 | JGI IMG/M metagenome (GOLD analysis project Ga0137412, IMG submission 122160) | Vadose zone soil fungal communities from Angelo Coast Range Reserve, California, USA - CZODoug2_1_16fungal (Hybrid Assembly) | ecosystem: Environmental > Terrestrial > Soil > Vadose zone... | reverse complement strand
CGGCGAGCCCACAGTGTCGCTGTCGCCATAGATCGGCGGCCCGGATGGCGTTGAGGTCCTTCCGGAGGGCTTGTCATCAGGGAGAACCGCAATGGCTCGTTTTCGTCCGTCCCGCAAGGCTGTCGCCATCACCGCGGGCGTCGCTGCTTTCGGCGTAATCGCCATGCCGACCCCCGCCCACGCCGACCTGTTGGGCGGCCTGCTCGGCAACCTGCCGCTGTGTGTCGACGGCGGCGGCCTGATCAGCGGGTTGCTGGGTGGCGGTTCCTGTAGTTCGGGTTCGCTGCCGGTGAGCCTCGACCAACTCAAGGGGCCCAAGGGTGACACCGGCGCGACAGGTCCGGCGGGTCCGGCGGGACCGGCGGGTCCGGCAGGTGCGCAGGGTACGCCGGGTACGCCGGGTACGCCGGGTGGTCCGGCGGGTCCGGCCGGTGCCGCCGGCGCGGCTGGCGCGGCTGGCGCCGCAGGCAAGAACGGTGTCTCCGGCTACCAGATCGTGTCGAAGTCCCAGACCCTCAAGGCCGGTAAGGCGATGACCTGGACTATGTCCTGCTCGTCGGGCAAGAAGGTCACCGGTGGCGGCGTGCGGGCCTCCAAGGCCGGCTCCTTCCTGACCCAGGGCACTGGCCCGGCCTCCTCCGGCAGCGGCTGGACCGTGACCGTGGTGAACATCAGCAAGAAGAGCGCCAAGATCACCGGCTACGCGATGTGCGCCTCCGTCTGATCTGACCAGCTCTACGGGCCCCGGTCGGCACTGCCGACCGGGGCCCTGTCGCGTTCGAGTGACGGTCCGTGGATTGTCCGTTCCGGGACCTTTGGCCTCTCCGACCGTGACTTAATCCCTGCATTCCCTGGAAAGCGGTGGATTTTTCTTCACCCGACCGGCCGGCTCGGCCGGTCCCTTCGTCCGATCCGATGCGGTCTGCCCCACGGCACCGTGGAGGGGTCGTCGTCGGACGACCCGGCGGGCCCGACTCCGGTGCGGCCGGCTCACATGACTCTGGGGAGTAGCTTCATCATGGCTCGTTTTGCTCGCCCGTCCGCCCGCACCTTTGCCCTGCTCGCCCCGTTGGCCCTTGCCGCGGTTGCCGTTCCCTCGGTGGCCATGGCAGCGGGCGCGGACAGCGGCCACATCTTCAACTCCTGCGTTGACCAGGACGGCTTCGTCGTCTTCTCGGTCATGGACGCCGATCCGGCCTGCGCCGCGGTCCAGGCGATCATTCGTGCGGACCCCAGCGACCCGGCCAACGCCTCGGTCGTACTGACCCCGGTCAGCTGGAACGAGAAGGGCCAGATCGGTGCCACCGGGCCGGCGGGCGCCAAGGGTGCCAACGGGGTGTCCGGCTACGCCACCGTCACCAAGTCGACGACCGTGGCCAAGCACAAGACCTCGACGCTGTCCTTGTCCTGCGCGACGGGTAAGAAGGTCACCGGCGGTGGCGTGCAGCCGTCCTCGGACAAGGTGGTGGTGCTGGCCTCCTACCCGTCGGCCAACGGCGCCGGATGGACCGCTCGGGTGAGCAACACCGATGGCGGCGGGCACGGCGTCAAGTTGTACGCGATCTGCGCCTCCGTCTGAGATTCGACCCGTTGATCAGCTGATCCACCAACCCCGGCCGGTGCCCACACCGGCCGGGTTCGGCCATTCAGGGATAGAAATCTGCTGCGGATCGAAAGATCTGCACCGGATCGCGATGGGACCCGGCACCGGATACTGGTGGAGCCGATGTCGTCACCGGAGGGATCTGTTGTGGGCACCGAACCAGCCGCCACCCGTCGCGCCCTGCACGGCATTGCCGAACAGGTCCTGGCCGGCCCGCAGCACCGGCGCAGTGGCACCATCCGGTTGCAAGTGACGGCCGAGGGCATCGCCACGGTCGCCGAGCCCGCGGTGAGCCTGACGGCCACTCAGGTCATCGGCACCGTCGGCGCGGTGTCCTTGGCCGGCGCGAGTTGCGCCTCGTTGGCCGCCGCGCTGGGAGTGGACGTCGGCGCTCCGCGCGACCTGTACAAAGACGTCACCGACGTGGACCCGGACGAGCCGCTGTCCGTCGACCCGGTGATCGCCGCGGACCTGCTGGCCGCGTTGTGGCGGGGCCAGGAGGCGCTACGTCGGCTGGCCCCGGCGGAGACCCCGGTGCTGTGGCCGGAGCACTTCGACCTCGGGATCAGCCTGGACGAGGTCAATTACGGGGTCTCACCCGGCGACGGTTACCTCGACGAGCCCTACGCCTACGTGGGCCCGTGGACACCGCGCACCGGTGAGTTCTTCAACGCCCCGTTCGGCGCCGCCCGAGCGCTGCGCGAGCTCGCCGGTGACGCGCTGGACGAGTTCTACGCGCAGGGCCGGCGACTGACCGGCTGAGGAGGCCTCAGTCGGTGATGGAACCGTCGACCAGGTCGCGGATGCCGACCGGCTCATCGAGGGTGACGTCGCTGTAGAGGAACTGCATGCCCGGCACGCAGGGCGGGATCGGTTCGCCGCCGGGGGAGCCGAGGAACACGGTGACCCGGATGACCTCGAGCGCGTAGATCAGCGAGACGTGGTCCAGCACCTCGCAGGTCCCGGAGCTGAAGTACACCCGCAGCACGTTGTTGGGTAGCTGCTGGATGCGGTCCCAGGCGATGATCCGGGGGCCGGAGGTGCTGTCCGGGTGCGGGGTGGCCGCGACGGTGCCGAGGTCCGGGGTGGCGTCGGTCAGGGTTCCGGTGGGCCGTGCCGGATCACGGAACGGTCGTCCCTGGACGTCCTCGTCCAACGTGATCTCGACGCTCTTGAGCATGACGTCATTGCCGCAGGTCGGGCTGCCCGCTGCGGGGTCGGCACCGTCGAACAATCCGATACCGAGGTCGTTGGTGCCGTAGTCGACCTTGACGGAGTCCAGCACGTCACAGGGCTCGGCGCCGGCGTAGAAGTACACCCGCACGACGCGGTCGGACAGCAGCCGGGCGGCCTGCCACCCGACAGGGTGCAGCCCCGTCATGCCGGGGCGAGGGGTGACCGGCCGGGCCTCACCGAACAGGACGTTCGGCGGCGAGCTGGGGCCGGCCGACGCGCTGCTCGCGCTCGGCGTCGGGCTTGCGGTCGCGGCGGGATTCGTGGCCGCCGGCTGGGTGGCGCATCCCGCCACCGTCAGCACCGCCACGCCGAGCACGATTGACGAACGCCGCATCCAGCCCCCTCAACGCCTCCCATGGTGGCGCGCGATGGGTCTCGCGGGGGCAAAGATGACGTTCGGGTGCCGGTTTGTAACCAGAACAGCCGGGGTCGGCCGCAGCGATCCGATCAACAGATCGGGCTGCAGCGCGACCCCGGCTGAAGAGGCGTCAGATCGGGCGGACGTGCTCCGCCTGCGGGCCCTTGGCGCCCTGCGTGATCTCGAAGCCGACACGCTGGTTGTCCTCCAGCGAGCGGTAGCCATCGCTCTCGATTGCCGAGTAGTGGACGAAGACGTCGGGACCGCCGCCGTCCTGTGCGATGAAACCGAAACCCTTTTCGGCGTTGAACCACTTCACGGTGCCTTCGGCCATGCTGGTGCTCCTTCTAGACCAATCTGTACCGCCTTCGTGGCGGTCCGGGCTGCGGGCCGTGCCCCGGGCCCGAAAAGACGAAACGCCCTGCGGCGTCGGTCCGCGGGCGTCTCAAGAAACGTACGGGGAACTGCTTATATGCAACCTGGCGAGGAGCCTAGCAGACGATCTGGCCAGGACGATCAGGCGCGCGGCACCGAAATTTCGATCATTTTTGGGCCGTGACCGGGCACTCGTGACGGATCAGCGGGGTCAGCCGGCAACCTCGCTGCGGTCACCAGACCACAGGATGTGGAAGGCGCCGTCGCGGTCGACGCGGCGGTAGGTGTGCGAGCCGAACCGGTCGCGCAAGCCCTGCAGCAGCGCGGCGGGTAGCCGGTCGCGGCGCAGCGCGTCGTAGTAGGCGAGGGCCGAGGAGAAGCCCGGCGCCGGGATACCGGCGGTGGCGGCGCGGGCGACCACCCGCCGCCACGAGTCCTGGGCGTCGGCCAGCGCCTTGGCGAACGACGGGTCGACCAGCAGCGTGGGTAGCTTGGTGCCGCCGCCGTAGGCGTCGGTGATCCGGTTCAGGAACACCGCACGGATGATGCAGCCGCCGCGCCAGATGGTGGCCAGCGAGGCGAGGTCGACGTCCCAGCCGTATTCCTCGCTGCCCGCGGTGATGGCGTCGAAGCCCTGGGCGTACGCGACGATCTTCGAGGCGTACAGCGCGCGCCGGACGTCCTCCACGAACGCCTTGCTGTCCCCGCTCGCGGTGGTGGCAGCGGCATCGGGCCCCGGCAGGGACGCGGCCGCCCGGCGCTGGTCGACGTGACCGGACAGCGAGCGGGCGAAGACGGCCTCGGCGATGCCGGTCACCGGGATGCCGAGATCCAGCGCTTCCTGCACCACCCACCGGCCGGTGCCCTTCTGGCCCGCCTCGTCGACCACGATGTCGAGGAATGGCTTGCCGGTGGCGGCGTCGACCTGCTCGAGCACGTCGACGGTGATCTCGATGAGGTAGGAGCCGAGTTCGCCCTCATTCCAGTCGCGGAACACGTCCGCCAACTCGGCCGGGCTCAGCCCCTCGGCGTACCGCATCAGGTCGTACGCCTCGGCAATCAGTTGCATGTCGGCGTACTCGATGCCGTTGTGGATCATCTTCACGAAGTGGCCGGCGCCGTCCGGGCCGATGTGCGTGCAGCACGGCGTGCCGTCGACCTTGGCGGAGATCTCCTCGAGCAGCGGCCCGAGTGACCGGTAGGACTCCTTGGTGCCGCCGGGCATGATGCTCGGTCCGAGCAGCGCGCCCTCCTCGCCGCCGGAGACCCCGGTGCCGACGAAGTGGATGCCCCGCTCGCGCAGCGCCGCCTCGCGTCGACGGGTGTCCTGGAAGCGGGCGTTGCCGCCGTCGATGATGATGTCGCCGGGCTCCATCAGGTTCGCCAGGTCCTCGATGACCGCATCGGTCGGCCCGCCGGCCTGGACCATGATCATCGCGCGGCGCGGCCGCTTCAGCGAGGCGACGAACTCGGCCAGCGACGTCGCGGGGAGGAAGGTGCCCTCGTGCCCGTGTTCGGTGATCAGGGTGTTGGTCTTTTCCGCCGACCGGTTGTGCACCGCGACGGTGAACCCGTGTCGGGCGAAGTTGCGGGCCAGGTTGCTGCCCATCACTGCCAGGCCGGTGACCCCGATGTCCGCCGTCATCGCTTCGCCTCTCAATCGGTCGATGACCGAAGGCTATGACGAAGGGCCCCGGCGATCACCGGGGCCCTGACGGATACCCCCGGGATCGGTTGTCGTGGTAGACCGGGTCGGTCCGGAGGCCGTGCGGCCGGCCGGGACGCTGGAGAAACTGATGGATGAGATCGAAGGCCAGTTGAGCGTCGAATGCCCAGTGTGCCGGGAACGTGTCCCGGTGGTCATGACCGACGAGGACGACGTCACGATCACCATGGCCGGCGGGATACCGAACGCGGTGGAGTCCGCGCTCACCGTACGAATCGAGCACACCTGCCGCGCCAAGGCCTCCATGCGAGTTCACGCCGGCCCGGACGGTCCCGTGCGGGGCATCTCGGTGACCGTTCCGGGCACCATCGGACACGCAGAAGCGGGCCCCCGTGAACGGCGACCCGCTTCCGGGTGAAGCCGTTTGATCGCGTTGCGTAGCGGACTGCTACACTCGTATCAGACTGCTACACAGGAGCGTCATTGAACCCGACACCCGATCGCCCGACCCGGTTCGCGGCCGACCTGCTCGACTCGGCTGCGGCGGAGGGCGCCCGCCAGAGCCGATCGGCCAAGCAGCAGCTGGATCACTGGGCCCGCGTGGGCCGGGCCGTGTCCATGCGGGAGACGGCCGCTCGTCGGCGGGTCGAGGCCGCGCTGGCCGGCACGCTCGAGCTGGCCGAGCTGTCCGCCCAGGAACTCTGGGTGGTCAACGCCGAAATCGATGTGGCCATCCAGGAACGCGCGGGGCGCACCTCCTACGGCGATGCGCTCGCCCGTGAAGGAGTCACCACGGTGGCGCTCGACCAGAGCGGAAAGCTCATGCAGCACCACCCGGACGGCAGCTCCACGGTCCTTCCGTGAATCCAGCGCCCCCGTTGGCGCCGTGAGTCGACTGGATCTGGTCGTCGGCAGCAACGGCGCTGGGAAATCCACGTTCGTTCGGCTCACCCTTGCGCCGGTGTGGACTGCGGCCATGTTCGTCAACGCCGACGTCATCGCCGCGCAGCGCTGGCCGGACAACCCCGAGCAGCACTCGTACGAAGCCGCGGAGATCGCTGCCGCAACCCGGGCGCGGCTGATCGAATTGCGTCGGCCGTTTATCGCCGAGACGGTGTTCTCCCATCCCTCGAAACTCGACCTGCTCGCCTCGGCCAAGGCCGCCGGGTACTACGTCGCCGTGCACGCCATCCTCGTTCCCGAGGCGCTGGCAGTAGCTCGTGTTGCTGCACGGGTCGCGGCCGGGGGACACCGAGTTCCGGAGAAGAAGATCCGCGAGCGTTACCGACGACTCTGGCCGCTCGTGGCGAAAGCGATCGCTTTGGCCGACGCCGCGACCATCTGGGACAACTCCCGCCACGACGGGCCGAGATCGGTCGCCCTGTTCGCCGATGGGCAATCGGTCGGTGACCCCGCCTGGCCGTCCTGGGCACCCGACGCGCTGACCCGGCGGTGGCCCTCAACCGCGACCTGACGCGGAGTCAGTTTCGTCGAGGCTTGGCGCGTCCGGATCAGGCGGTCGGTACCGCGACCTGGGCGGCGATTCTCTGACAGAGGTAGGAGATGTAGGGCAGCCGACTGTGTCGTCGGCGTTCGCTGTCTTCGGAACGACGGAAGCGGGCCCCCGTGAACGGGGACCCGCTTCCGGGTGAAGCCGAGGCCTAGAGGTCGTAGTAGAGCTCGAACTCGTGGGGGTGCGGGCGCAGCCGGATCGGGTCGACCTCGTTGGCCCGCTTGAAGGCGATCCAGGTCTCGATCAGGTCGTCGGTGAACACGCCGCCCTCGGACAGGTAGCCGTGGTCCTTCTCCAGCGCGTTGAGGACGCCGGGGAGCGAGTCCGGGACCTGCGCGATCTCGGCCAGCTCGTCCGGCGGCAGCTCGTAGAGGTCCTTGTCCACCGGCACCGGCGGCTCGATCTTGTTCTTGATGCCGTCCAGGCCGGCCATCAGCATCGCGGAGAACGCCAGGTACGGGTTGCACGACGGGTCCGGCACCCGGAACTCGATGCGCTTGGCCTTCGGGTTCGCCCCGGTCACCGGGATACGGATGCAGGCCGAACGGTTGCGCGCGGAGTAGACCAGGTTCACCGGTGCCTCGAAGCCCGGCACCAGACGGTGGTAGGAGTTCATCGTCGGGTTGGTGAACGCCAGCAGCGACGGGGCGTGGTGCAGCAGGCCGCCGACGTACCAGCGGGCGATGTCCGACAGCCCGCCGTAGCCGAGCTCGTCGTAGAACAGCGGCGTGCCGTCCTTCCACAGCGACTGGTGGCAGTGCATGCCCGAACCGTTGTCACCGAACAGCGGCTTCGGCATGAACGTCGCGGTCTTGCCGTTGCGGGCCACCACGTTCTTCACGATGTACTTGAACAGCATGACCTTGTCCGCGGACTTGGCCAGGGTGTCGAAGCGGTAGTTGATCTCCTGCTGACCGGCGGTGCCGACCTCGTGGTGGGCACGCTCGACCTCCATGCCCAGGGCGTCCAACGCGGTGGTGATCTCGTCGCGCATGTCCGCGAAATGGTCCACCGGCGGGACCGGGAAGTAGCCGCCCTTGTACGGCGTCTTGTGGCCCTGGTTGCCGCCCTCCTCGACGCGCCCGGTGTTCCAGGCACCCTCGATGGAGTCGATGTAGTAGTAGCCGGCGTTCTGCTTCGTCTCGTAGCGGATGTCGTCGAAGATGTAGAACTCCGCCTCGGGGGCGAAATAAGCGGTGTCCGCGATGCCGGTTGCCTTGAGATGGGCCTCCGCCTTCGCGGCGATCTGCCGCGGGTCACGGCTGTACGGCTCGCCGGTGTACGGGTCGACGATGCTCATGTTGATGTTCATCGTCTTGGCCGCCCGGAACGGGTCCAGGTACGCGGTGTCCAGGTCGGGGATCAGCTTCATGTCCGACTCGTGGATGGCTTGGAAGCCACGGATCGAGGACCCGTCGAACATCTGGCCGTCGGTGAAGAAGTCCGCACCGACCGACTTCGCCGGGACGTTGAAGTGCTGCATGACGCCCGGCAGGTCACAGAAGCGCACATCAACGAACTGGACGCCCTCGTCCTTGATGAACTTCATGACCTCATCGGCGTTGTTGAACATTCGTCCTCCTTGCCCGGCGCGCCCGGACGACCCTCGATGACTAGGTGCTGGTGGCTGGGCGCATTCTTCCGTTCCGCTCGCTGCGCGCGCCACTGGGGTCCATGTTGAGCATGGGTCGGGTCCGGATGTTTCGGCGACGTTACGGATTTCCCGGTGGTTTACGGTTCCCCCGTGGACCGATGGATGATCGGGTCCTGGCTGGGTGGGCCGCGTTCGCTGGCCCGGGCCGCCGGGATCGAGCTGGGTTACCCCGGGCAGCGCCTCGGCCTGCCCCCCGACGGCGTCAACTCCGTCGCCGGCTCCGGGCGCCGATTGCTGGCCACCTTCATCGACTGGATGATCGGCTCGTTGATCGTGCGCGCCTTCGTGCCCCACCCCAACTGGGTGGAGAAGCTGTGGCTGCCCCCGGTGGCGTTTGCCCTGATCAACCTTGCCCTGATCACCACTCTGGGCGCCGGGATGGGCGGCCTGCTGCTGCGCACGCGGGTGGCTCGGCTGGACGGCACGAACCCACCGTTCGTTTCCGTGCTGCTACGCACGTTTCTGATCATGCTGGCCGTCCCGGCGCTGATCTGGGACCGGGACGGCCGCGGGCTGCATGATCGTTTCGCGCAGACCGTCGTGGTCATGCGCTGATCAGAGGATGTAAAGCATCTCCTGGTAAGTCGGCAGCGGCCACAGGTCGTCGGCGACGATGCCCTCCAGGGCATCGGCCGCGGACCGCACCGCCGCCATTGCGGGCAGGAGTGCCTGCGCGGCGTAGGTGGCCTCGGTCAGGGCGTCGTGTCCGGCGTCCTCGGCCAGGCCGGCGGCCAACGTGGCCAGTCCGGCTCGGAGCGTCGCGATCGGTGCGCTAACCGCCTCGAGGTCGGATAGGTCCGCCTCCAGGCCGCAGGCCTTGAGCGCAGCGACGTTCGCCGCGAGCTCCGTCTGGTACCGGACCGCCGCGGGCAGCACGAGCGTGCTGCCGATCTCCAGCGTCAGTTTCGCCTCGACGCTGACCGACAGGATGTACTGCTCGAGGCCGATCTCGTAGCGGCTGTGCATCTCCCGGTGGTTGAAGACCTTGTACTTCTCGAAGAGCTCCATGGCCGGTTCCGAGATGAGCTCGGGCAGCGCGTCCAGGGTGGTCTTCAGGTTCGGCAGCCCGCGGGCGGCGGCCTCGATCTGCCAGTCCTCGGAGTACCCATTGCCGTTGAACACCGCGGCACCGTGGTTGGTGATCATCTCGGTGAGGATCGCCTGCACCGCGAGGTTGAACTCGGTCCCATCGGCCACCGCGCCTTCGAGGTAGGAGGCGATGTAGTCCAACGCCTCGGCCATGATCGTGTTGATCGTGGTCATCGGGCCGGCCACGGACTGCATCGAACCAGGGGCGCGGAACTCGAACCGGTTGCCGGTGAACGCGAACGGCGAGGTCCGGTTGCGGTCGCCCGGGTCGGTGGGCAGCGTCGGCAGGGTGTCCACGCCGGGCATCAGCGTGCCCTTGCCCTTCGACGAGGTCGCCGCGCCCTTGGCGATCTGGTCGAACACGTCGGCCAACTGGTCGCCGAGGAAAATCGAGATGATGGCCGGCGGCGCCTCGTTCGCGCCGAGGCGGTGGTCGTTGGACGCCGAGGCGACCGAGGCGCGCAGCAGGCCGGCGTACTTGTGCACCGCGCGGATGACCGCGGAGCAGAAGACCAGGAACTGTGCGTTGTCGTGCGGGGTGTCACCGGGCAGCAGCAGGTTGCCGACCGTCGAGGAGCCCATCGAGAAGTTGACATGCTTGCCCGAGCCGTTGACGCCGGCGAACGGCTTCTCGTGGAACAGGCACTCCATCCCGTGCTTCTTGGCGATGGTCTTGAACGTGGTCATCAGCAACTGCTGGTGGTCCGCGGCCACGTTGGCCCGCTCGAACATCGGCGCTATCTCGAACTGGCCCGGGGCCACCTCGTTGTGCCGCGTCTTGGCCGGGATGCCGAGCTTGAACAGCTCCCGCTCGGTGTCCATCATGAAGCCGAGCACGCGCTCGGGGATGGCGCCGAAGTAGTGGTCGTCGAACTCCTGGCCCTTGGGCGGCTTGGAGCCGAACAGGGTGCGGCCCGCGTTGATCAGGTCGGGCCGGG
>Ga0137412_10005172_pt1 | contig 10432 bp, 10 predicted proteins | sample CZODoug2_1_16fun_FD_122160 | JGI IMG/M metagenome (GOLD analysis project Ga0137412, IMG submission 122160) | Vadose zone soil fungal communities from Angelo Coast Range Reserve, California, USA - CZODoug2_1_16fungal (Hybrid Assembly) | ecosystem: Environmental > Terrestrial > Soil > Vadose zone... | reverse complement strand
GTCAGAGTCGAGTCAGTGTTCTTCTCCTCCTTTAGGGTGGCGTCGAGGAGCCTGACCGCGTCCTTATAGCCTAGCTCGCCAGCCCAGCACTTCAGCGTTCCATAGCGCGCAATTTCGTAGTGCTCGACCGCCTGTCCGGCAGCAAGCAGCCCGGCATCGAGTGCGGCCATACCCTTATATTCGGACATGACCTCTTTTCCCTCGTCCAGGATGCCCAAGATGGCATCGCAGGTCTTGCCCTTCGGCGTCTCGTCGATCGCGGCGAATACCTGTTCGAGACGATCAATTTGGCCCTCGGTCTCGATCTGGTGCTTTTCAAAGGCCGCTCGCAACTTATCTGACTGTGCCGCTTTGGCCATCTTGGGCAGAGAGGACAGTATCTTTTTCTCCGCAAAGTAGATGTCCTTCAGTGTATCCAGAAACAGATCTTTCAGTTCCTTGTCTTTCGCCATGTGACCCTCCGGAGGTTTTGTCCCCCTAGAACCTGTTGCATCTCAAGTTGTTCCTAGACGCCTCCGTCGCCAAAATGAAAAGGCCCCAGCGCGAGGGAGCGAGCCGGGACCATCTTCCACACAAGAAATGCCGGTTGCGGTTCCGGCACTTCCACTAAACGCTGCAGGGGCCGTGCGGTTTCCTACCGGATTAAGACAGGAGTCTTCGTCTCCACCAAGCTTGTGTTCACTTTGTAACGCAGATCCACCGTTTTTGAGGACAGGTCCCGCAAGCAGGCGCGGAGTTTCGAGACACGCCGGTGACGCGTCTACCAGATGAGGTCCGCTGCAGCCGAACTTTCAATACATCATGCAATCCTGGCCGCGGCGCGACCGCCCATTTGGAAGCTATCCGGGCAAGAGACTCACGAATGCGGAAGTCTTCGGCTGCGCACCCTCCTCAAGTTTTAGAGCAGCCGGAGACGCGAACACATTCGTCCTGGGCAAATGCTACCGCGTCAAATGATCTTGCGGTTCACTTGGACTGTCAGCAGGCAGCGCAACGGGGGCTTTTTTGGAGTTGGCGCCTGAGCCGATGCCCGGGTACCAGGCTTGGAGTTCCACTGCTTCAGGGTCATGGCGCGAGCGTCCAACATGCCCTTTGTGTTTGCGTTGGCGAATGACGCGTACGGTACGATCGTCAATAATAGGAGCAGTGATTTCATCTCAACTCTTCTTCAGCCCGAAAATCCTCTCGATGGAATACTCACGCGACAGGAGCGAGCGTTCGATTAGGCAGCCAGTTCGTCTACGGACTGACCTTTTAAGAAGGTTGCGTTGCAATCTTGGAAATTGTCAGAAATCGCGGTCTCTGCGAGATGCTCCCAGCGTACAGCTTCAGCGAGTAGGTGCCAACTTTTGTCCGGATCATACACGGCCATCTGACGGCAAAGCGAAGCGCGCGCGCGATACTGAGAAGCGTTTTTCATTGCCACCTATTTCCTCCACTTGCGTCAGAGTCATTATCGTTATGCGAAAGAATTGCTTCAAAGTTTGTCCAGTGGCGCCTCTTGATCCGCTTCAGTTCGCGTAACATCTGCTCCGGCAACGACATTAAGCGCTCTCCCAAGACCCGGTCCGTCCAAAACTGAACTCATCGGGGGAAAGTCGGACGAGCGATGAAAATGCACAACGCCGCCCAGCGGAGTATGATCGCTAGGCGGCGTTGGCCCGTCACCGAGGTCCCTGAAATTCCCCAGCTGATCTGAACTAGTCGACAATTGAAGCGGCCGTCGGTTCACAAGGTAACTTGGGAACTCTCGATTCGGGCAGTTGCACTTCTATTTCGTCGACTCAACGCGCTGAACGCCGAGCCCCTCTGTACTATGGGATACCCCCTTGCTTTGGCGGTGATGCAGCAATCGTCGGAGTTCGCCGGCTCAAAGAGACCACCACCCGAGCGGCCTCATTTTTCGGCGAGGACCCACTGAGGGGCGCGCCGCGCCAAGGCACCCCCATCGCTGCGCGTTGGCGCACACCCAAAAGAGAGTAAAGTACAATGGTGAGGTTGCTTCCGATGGTTCCCCACTGTCGCTTTTTTCTACTCTGTTCTCTCACCGAGATTGCGCAGGCTAAAGGATTGACTACCTTAGGCTCGGACCGCGAGAGTAATATTTGTCGATTTTAAAACGCAACAACGTGACAGTGCATGGAGATGGCGACCAAGCCATGGTTTTCGCGCATGGGTTTGGCTGCGACCAAAACATGTGGCGTCTGGTAGAGCCGACGTTCCGATCCAAATTCAGAACGGTCCTGTTCGATCATGTTGGAGCAGGCGGATCCGATCTGTCGGCGTATTCGAAGGAAAAGTACGCTTCGTTGGAGGGTTACGCTGACGACGTGATCGAAATATGCCGTGCGCTGAATCTCAAGGACGCGATTTTCGTGGGGCATTCGGTCAGTGGGATGATCGGTACCATCGCCTCGACCAAAGCTCCCAGGCTTTTCAGCAAGCTCGTGCTGGTCGGCCCTTCCCCCCGCTACATTAATGACCACGATTACATCGGAGGGTTTTCGGCAGCTCAAATCGAGGAGCTGCTCGAGCTTCTCGATAGCAACCATATGGGCTGGTCGAATACGATGGCGCCCGTCATCATGGGGAATGCGGACCGCCCTGAACTGGGAAGCGAGTTAGCTAACAGCTTTTGCCGTACCGACCCAGAGATTGCCAAACATTTCGCGCGGGTCACCTTCACATCCGACAACCGGGCTGACTTGAAGAATGTCAAGGCGCGGGCGCTCATTCTCCAATGCAGTGAAGATGTGATCGCGCCGCTCACTGTCGGTCACTACGTCCACAAAAACCTTCCGGATAGCCAACTGGTCGTTATGAAAGCGACAGGACATTGTCCCAATCTCAGCGCTCCGGCAGAAACGATCGCTGCGATAAGCGCCTTTGTCTGACGACCAGCCCCCTCAGGCTACGGCCGCTGCGGCCTTTAACGAAGATTTCACCGACCTCTTCGAAAACGCTCCATGCGGCTATCTTTCGATCGGTCCTTCCGGAAATATCTTCAGGGTCAATGTAACGTTTTGTACCTGGACAGGGTTCGAAAAGTCGGACCTTGTCGGAAAAAGATTTCAGAATTTTCTGAACATCGCCGGGCGTATCTATTTCGAGACCCATTTCGCGCCATTGCTACGGATGCAGGGATTTTTCAATGAAGTCGCGCTCGACGTGGTCGGCCGTGATGGGCGGCTCCTGCCGGTATTGGTAAACGCGGTCGAGAAACGGTCCAGCGACGGCACCGTCCTTTTCGTACGAATGACGATTTTTAACGCGACCGACCGTCGCCGCTACGAACGGGAGCTTCTTGGTGCCCGGGCCGCGGCCGACGACGCCAACAAGGCCCTACTGGAGCTGAACACGACTCTCGAAAGACGTGTCGCGGAAGCGGTCAGCGAGCGCCTAAAGACGGAAGACCAATTGCGTCAGGCGCAGAAAATGGAGGCGGTCGGTCAGCTTACCGGAGGCGTAGCGCATGATTTTAACAATCTTCTCACCCTGATCATCGGCGGGCTCGACACCATCGGACGGCAGCTCGTGAAGTTGCCGGAGAGTTATGATTTAGCTCGGATCACACGCGCTCGGGAGATGGCTTTGCATGGCGCAAAGCGTGCGGCCGCGCTCACCGCGCGCTTGCTGGCCTTCTCGAGACGTCAGCCGCTTGCTTCGAAACCGCTCGACATAAATGCCCTGATCAAAGGGGTGGCCGATCTCTTGCATCGAACCCTCGGTGAAACCGTTGCTTTCGAAAGCGTTGCGTCCGCCGCACTGTGGCGCGCCATGGCTGACCAAGGGGAGCTCGAAAACGTTCTTATCAACCTTGCTGTCAATGCCCGCGACGCCATGCCGAATGGAGGCAAGCTGACGATCGAAACCGGCAATGCGTCCCTTGATGAGGCCTACATTGCTTCCATCACGGAGCCGGTCTCCCCTGGCCAATACGTCCTGATTGCCGTCTCCGATACCGGCTCGGGTATGGATCCAGCGACGCTCGCTCGCGTATTCGAGCCGTTCTTCACCACCAAGGATGTCGGAAAGGGAACCGGGCTTGGCCTCAGCCAGGTCTATGGTTTCATCCGACAATCGGGAGGCCATATCCGCCTATATAGCGAGCCCGGCCAAGGGACCACGGTCAAACTCTACCTGCCGCGTGCTCCTGCCGACGCGAAAGATGAAACAATTCGTCCAGTCGTCGATGCTTCAAGCGATGGAGGCCCTGAGACTATTCTGGTTGTCGAAGATGATGCAGAACTCCGCGAGTTCACTTCAAGTGCCCTACGTGAACTCGGTTATCATGTTTTGCAGGCATCGACGGGGCTCGCGGCGCTTGAAGCTCTCGATGCCAATGTCGGCATTGACCTCCTGTTTACGGACGTGGTGCTGCCTAAAGGCCTGAACGGACGCAACCTCGCTGATGAGGCGGTTCGTCGGAGACCCGAATTAAAGGTGCTGTTCACCACCGGTTACACGACGAATGCCATAGTGCATCACGGCAAACTCGATGCTGGCGTAAATCTCCTAGGCAAGCCCTACACATTCGAAACCCTGGCTCGGAAGGTCAGAGCAATACTCGGTTGATAGAAAACGCTACCGCAGGTTTTGGCCCGGTCCAAAAATTGGGATGTCCAGGTGGCTTTTTCTTTCTCACGGCACGAAACCTTCGCGCTGCTCGTCCATTGGTATGCAGCGGCGGAACCGGGAAACGGCAGCCGTTTATGAAGGCCGCGCGGAGTCATGCCCGAGCGGCCTTTTTATGCAGGTCGCCATCGTCCTTGATCAGCGATTCAATTTTAGGACGCGATCCGGAATATGGAAAGCAGATGAGGCTAGTAAGGCAGCCATTTAAAGCGCGCACCACTGAAGAGCTTGCGGCACTGCTCAGCGCAGTAGCAACTGCGATTCTAGCCGTCATAATTATCTCGATGCTCTATTTTGGTCGGGAGATATTCGTCCCTATTGCATTGGCGATTTTACTCAGCTTCGTGCTGGCGCCGCTGGCCGGAACACTGCAGCGGATCCTTGTTCCCCGCGGATTAGCCGTCGTGAGCGTTGTCATCCTTGCCTTCTCGCTTATTTTCGCGATGGGAAGTCTTCTCGCCACGCAACTGACGCAACTCGCGGGAGACCTCCCGCGTTACCAATCGACGATAAGCGAAAAGATCCAGTCCTTTCGGGACACAAAAGCCGGCAGGGGCACGCTGGAACGCGCCTCCGACATGCTGAAGGATCTCAGCAAAGAACTTGATAAGCCAAAAGACGCACCATCTGCGCGCGCCTCAGGCTCGGTCGCTGGTACCAACGCCCCCGCGCCGCCGGCGCCGGTTCCGGTAGAAGTACGCCAGCCCGATCCCGGCGCGCTGGAAAGCCTGCGGACTTTAATCGCCCCGCTGGTCCATCCTCTCGCGACCACCGGCATAATCATTATTTTCGTCATCTTCATTCTGCTTCAACGCGAAGATCTTCGTAACCGTCTCATTCGGCTGGCCGGATCATCCGATCTGCAACGTACGACAGCGGCGCTCGACGACGCGGCGAGCCGCCTTAGCCGGCTGTTCCTGACGCAGCTCATTTTGAACGGCGCATTTGGCGTGGTGATCGGGATCGGTCTGTGGTTCATAGGGATTCCCAGCGCGATCCTTTGGAGCATCCTGGCGGCAGCTCTCCGCTTCGTTCCCTACATCGGCACCGTCATCGCGGCCGCATTCCCCCTTGCGTTGGCGGTAGCCGTCGATCCCGGCTGGTCGATGCTACTATGGACGCTCGCGCTTTTTCTTGTTGTGGAACCGGTCGTGGGCCATGTCATCGAGCCCATGGTTTACGGCCACAGTACAGGGCTTTCTCCTGTTGCTGTGGTCGCGTCGGCAACCTTCTGGACCGCACTTTGGGGACCAATTGGGCTCGTCCTCGCTACGCCTCTCACGGTGTGCCTTGTTGTGCTGGGGCGTCATGTGGAACGCTTGGAATTCCTTGACGTCATGTTTGGGGACCGGCCGGCCCTTTCTCCCCCCGAAATATTTTACCAGCGGATGCTGGCTGGGGATCCGACCGAAGCCGCCGAAAAAGCCGAAGAATTCCTGAAGGAACGTTCTTTGGCATCATACTATGATGAAGTCGCCTTGAAGGGCTTGCAGTTGGCGCAAGCCGATGCCGAGCGTGGAGCTCTTGATCAGGAACGTCTTACAAAGATTCGAGACGCGGTGAGCGAATTTGCCAGCGACCTTTCCGATCAAGAGGACCGGCCCTCGGCGAAAGGCAACTCAACCACCGATGCAGAAGCATCGTCTGCGGTAGAAAGCGTTGCTGAAAATGTGGCCAATGAAAATTTGCCCATCCTCGGTAAAGAAACCCTCCCGCCGGAATGGCAGGGTGAACATCCCGTCCTCTGCGTGGCGGGACGTAGTCTCATCGATGAGGCGGCCGCGATCATGCTGGCTCAGCTCTCGACGGCGCACGGCCTGGCGGCGCGAGTCGAAGGCGCAGAAGCGCTCTCCACGACGAATCTCTTCCCCCTCGAAACCACTGGCGTTGCGATCGTCTGCTTGGTCTATCTCGATGCTAGCGGACCAGCGCACATGCGTTACTCCGTTCGGCGGCTAAGGCGGAGGTTACCAAAGGCAGTAATTATCTTGGGCTGTTGGCTCAGGGAAGCCGACCCAGACGCCTTGGAATTGCTGCGGAACGGCGCGAAAGCCGACCTCGTTGCGGGCAACCTGGGTGAGGCGGTCAGACTGTGTATCGAGGCGACGGGAGTGAAGGACCCACGTCATGAAGTCTCCAGGGAGGAAAAGTCTGCAATAGCAGCGGCGTGAGATTTCCCGTCAACGACGTGGAAGTAGCGGTTATTTCGATCAAAAAACGCGGTGTGATCATCGAAACCCCAACCGAGGCGCGGCAGGCTGAACGCGGTCCATCCATATTGGTGCTTTTTTGATCGCCAGCGTCAGCTTGGCGGTACTAATCATGGGCGCCGTCTGGTTTGTGTTTTTTCGCACTTGCCAGGTTAGCGCTTTGCTCGGCACCGCACGCGGCGCGATCCCACGCAGAGAAGCCACTGGCAATCAGGGGTGTTGCTATAACCTTCTTAGCTAAAGGTCTTTTTTCATCAGCCTAGGGAACGAACCCAACTTTCCCGCGTCACGTTCACGCAAGGGCGCGAGGAAGCTATGGAAGAAGCTCTCGTTATTCTGGTTGTCGAAGATGACCAATCGATTCAGAGCATCGTTGAAGAAGCTCTCAGCGATGGCGGCTACGAACCGGCAATCGCCTCATCAGGTGAGGAGGCGCTGATGCTGCTGCACGAAAACAAGTACCGCATACTCGTAATCGATATCAAACTGGGCAAAGACCGGATAAGCGGATGGGATGTTGCCCGGCGCGCGAGAGCGATCGACCCAGCATTTCCGGTTGTCTATATCACCGGTGGCCCGGGCGACGATTGGGCCGTTCAGGGAGTGCCCAACAGCATCCTTCTGGTGAAGCCATTTGCGCCAGCGCAGCTTGTCACAGCCGTTTCTCAACTTCTGAATACCGGGTCGCCGACGATAGCCTTAGACGCAGGGCAGCTCATGCAGCGACACACTTAGTCCGGCTACTTCCCTGTTGTAGGCCGCTCGGACGCGCGCGGAGCCACCTGGTGGCGCTGCGACCAACCAAGATTTCCGCCAACGCTCCGCCGTCGACTTGGTGGCCGGGCGAGCGTTGATCCACGCCATGTGCAACCTCTATTCGATCACTACTAACCAAGCGGCGATAATCGCGCTGTTCCACGTGATGAACCGATACGTCGGCAATCTGCCGCCGATGCCTGGCGTTTTTCCGGACTATGCGGCTCCTGTGGTGCGCAACGCCGGCGCTGAGCGCGAACTGACCATGATGCGCTGGGGAATGCCACCTCCCCTCCGGGCGCGCTGGCGGCCCCCCGGTCACGAACATCCGCAATGCATCGTCGCCGCACCAGCGAGGCTGGCAGAAGCCGGAAAACCGCTGCCTGGTCCCTTTTAACAGCTTCGCCGAGTACGTGCCGGAGCCGAACCTGAGACCCAGAAAAAGGACTTGGTCTGGTTCGCGCTCCATGATGATCCGACCACTGACCACGTTCGCGGGCATCTGGACCGAGTTCAAAGGCGAGCGTGGCACTACGTCGAAGCCTATTCCCGGACCGCACAACGTTTACGGCTTCCTGACCACCCAGCCAACGCGGTCGTCGAGCCGATCCATCCCAAGGCGATGCCGGTGATCCTGATGACCGATGAAGAGGGCGACGTCTGGATGTGCGCGCCGTGGGACGAAGCATGGGCGCTGCAGCCGGCCTCCGCCCGACGACGCGCTGAAGATCGTGGCGCGTGGCGAAGACAAAGATGACAAGGCCGTCGCATGAACTATGTCGCGGCTAGACCGTTCGCTTGGCGAACGGCAGCAGAAACGGAGCCAGAATGACGCCTCGTGAGCGCAAGGATATGCCGTGGCTCGCCGTTATCGCTGTGTTAGTCGCTGTCGCCGTCATTGCCGGAATAGTTGTTAGCTGGCGTTAGCGGTCACCGCGCCGATGTGGGCCGCAAGCGGGCGTGGAAGACTGGAACGTAGTGGAGTTCACGCAGGCCGGTGCGGACCTATTCGCCTAATAGATAGAAGAAGGCCTCAGCTGAAGGGGAAAGCTGAGGCCCGCTGCGGTTCTTGGAGGTAGGTGCCGGGGTGCTTCCCAGCCATCCCATTAACGCCGCCTCGCAGGACGCGGTCCGTTCAAAAGTGAACTGACGGGCCGCAATTTTCTGGGTTTATTTTACGGAACTTACCCGAGAGGAACAGCATTATAGGACCGGCAAAAAAGGAGGGAGGTTCCTATGCGACGCCGTCGAGTGAAGCAGACCACTTCATTGGATGAACGCCTTGCAGAGCAAGCCCGCCAGATCAGGACACAAGCCGAAGCCCTGCCCCACGGCAGCAAAGAACGCGAGGGTTTGGTGCGGAGAGCTCGGCAAGCGGACACTGCTTCTCACATGAACGAGTGGCTGACATCGCCGGGTCTGCAGCCACCGAAATAAGTATAATGTCCGGAACCGGACGTAGCTGGTACCGTTAGGGTCATCATCGCCCCGATCTCGGCAGCCATCGATGACTGAGAGCGCGTTTGCTCCCGCCTGAACCAGCGCGGTGAACCATGTGCGATCAATGTGATCAACTCCAAGAGAAAATTTCCCACTTTCGCGAGTTCCTGGGCAGGTTCGATCCGCTTACCGACGAGCGTATGAAGGCGATGATCGTCGAACTGGAACGGCGCAAAGACGCGATGCATAAGGCAGCCTGAGTTGGCAGTCGGCGGATGGCCTTTTGAGTTATCGGTATTGCCACGGAAAAGAGATCAGCCGCTCCCGCAATGAGCCGCCGATGTCGGACGCAGACAAGGCTCCGCTATTTTTTCTTGCGGCCCAGGGTCCGCTCGACCCGCCTGCGGCTGTTGCCGACCTTCTTGACCGCTTTCTTCACCGCCGACGCCGACTTGCGCGTCTTCTTTCCTTCGTACCGCACTTCATAGTCCTGGCCGCCCGCGACGCGCGCGCGGTCCTGTTTGCGCCCTCGGCTGGTCTGCTTCTTCGCCATCTCGCATCTCCCTGTTGTTTTTCAAACGCTGCAAAGTGTGTCCGGGTTCCTGTTAGGAACGAACCGGCATCCGAGTTTTTTATCCCTTTTCGTAGCGGAGTTTTATTATGGCGTTCCAGCGTAGGAAACTGGCGGCGATAGGTGAGAAGAAGCCCTTCCCCGGCTTCATCGATCCAGCCTTGGCGACCTCCATCGAGAAGGTGCCTTCCGGGGCGCGCTGGATACACGAGATCAAGTTCGACGGGTATCGCGTCCAGCTTCATATCGCCAACGATGACATCGAGGTCTTTACCAGGCGTGCCAACGACTGGACCAAACGGTTCAAGAAGATCGCGGCCGATGCCTATCTGATCAGCGCGCGGTCCGCGATCATCGACGGTGAGATCGTAGTGCCCTCCGCCGACGGTACCACCGACTTCTCGGTGCTGCAGAACGAGTTGAAGGGTAGGTCGACGAAGATCGTGATGGTCGCCTTCGACCTGCTCTATCTCAACGGCTATGATCTGCGGAAGCTGCCGCTGATCGAGCGCAAGGCGCACCTGAAGAACTTGATCGCCAAGACCGACATCCAGTTTTCGGAGACCTTCGAGGTCGACGGCCGCGACATGTACCAACACGCCTGCTCGGTCGGGCTGGAGGGCGTCGTCTCCAAGGTGCGTGACGCGCCTTACCGCTCAGGCCGGGGCAACGACTGGGTCAAGAAAACCTGCGCCCAGCGCGAGACGCTGACCATCGCAGGTTTCGCACTTGACGACAACGACTGGGACGGCATCTATCTCGGTCGCCGCAAGGGCAAGGACTTGGTCTACGCCGGAAAGGTGGACCACGGCTTCGACAA
>Ga0137412_10005171_pt1 | contig 10434 bp, 7 predicted proteins | sample CZODoug2_1_16fun_FD_122160 | JGI IMG/M metagenome (GOLD analysis project Ga0137412, IMG submission 122160) | Vadose zone soil fungal communities from Angelo Coast Range Reserve, California, USA - CZODoug2_1_16fungal (Hybrid Assembly) | ecosystem: Environmental > Terrestrial > Soil > Vadose zone... | reverse complement strand
GATGAAGGTGTGCCGAGAAGAGGCCAAGCAGGCGATAACGGTCACCGGCGATGAAGAATTTCAGCGGGCGTGGCTGCGTTGTGTCTTCCGCATATTGGTCGAAAGTGCCCAGACGCAATTGGAGCGCGTAAGCGAAGGGGCGAATGTGAAGATGTCCGCGCGCGTCCACAAAATGAACACGCATGGGCGGCAAATAGGGATTTCTGCGGTCCTGCTCAACAGGATTGTAAGGAGCAAGAAAGCCAGCGCACAAGATAATGCCGTGCAGGGCGCCGAGGACGAGGAGCCAGTTTGTTACTTTGCGGCGGCGGATCATGACGAAGGACTCCCCGTGCGGATTCGCGGGTCGAGCCAGAATAGAAGGATGTCGGCAAGGAAATTTCCAGCCACGAGAAAAATGGTGGAGAACAATACGCCGCCGATTACCACATAGATGTCGCGGGCCAGAATGGCTTCCAGGAGAAATGGGCCGAGGCCGGGCCAACTCATTACAACTTCAATCAGGAGGGATCCGCTTAGGAGTGCTCCAATGCTGAACCCGAAAAGTGAGAGGAGCGTATTTGCGGCGGCGGGGAGAGCGTAGCGGTATAGAAGCGTAAGACGCGGGATGCCGTGGCCCTCCGCGGCGAGAAGGAATGGGGCGTGGAGCACTTTGGCGACAGCGGCGCGGACGTGGCGAATGAGAAGCGGGAGGGCCGAGAGCACCAGTGCGGCAACCGGCAACGCCATGTGCCACGCGAGATCTCGAATTTTGTTGAGAGCAGAGAGGGATTCGAAATCCACGGAGGCCATGCCGCCTGTTGGGAACCAGCGGGTTTTTACGGAGAGCACGAGAAGGCCGAGCGCCAGGGCCAGATCGGGGATCACGAGAAGCACGGCGGTGCTTGCGGAAATTACGCGATCCGGTAACTGGCCGAGGCGATCGGCGCTCCAGACTCCGAGCGGGAGGGCGATGGCCCAGGCAAGAAATGTGGCGGTGATGGTGAGGAGAAGAGTGTTTTTCGCACGGACGAGCAGCAGGGGCGCGACGGGGGTGTTATAGGCGAACGAAAAACCCATCTGGCCGTGGAGAACGGAATTTAGCCAGGATGCGTAGCGGATAGGGAGAGGCCGGTCGAGTTGATACTGGGCGCGCAAGGCCACGAGAGTTTCCGGCGCAATCTGCGGGTTGAGGCGCATCTCGTCGAGATAGTTGCCCGGGGCGAATGTGGTGAAGAGAAAAGCGAGGATGGATACACCAATGACCAGCAGGAAGGCGTGCAAGAAGCGGCGGAGGAGATAGCGCATCACGGTTGGGTCGCCGGCCCTGGGGCGAGAGAAAATTTCGGCACGGCTGCGAGGAGCTGCCGTGTGGCTTCGTGGTTGGGATTTCGCAGAATCGCCGCGGATCGGGCATGTTCGACGATCTGGCCGTGGCTCATCACAATTATTTCGTCGGCGAGGTGGGCGGCCATGGTGAGGTCGTGGGTGATGAAAAGGAAAGTCATGCCGTGAGAGCTTTGGAGTTCCAGGAGTAGATTGGCGATCTGGGCTTGGACGGAGCAATCGAGGGCGGAAAGCGCCTCGTCGAGGATGAGAATTTTGGGATCGAGGGTGAGCGCGCGAGCGATGGCCAATCGCTGGCGCTGGCCGCCGCTTAATTCTGTGGCTGGACGTTCAGCCATGTCCGCGGAGAGCCCGACACGCTCGAGCAAGGAGAACGCCCGCAGCATGCGTTCCTTGCGACCAAGCTTCCCCTGCACGGCAAGCGGCTCAACGACGATCTCGAGGATGCTCCATCGCGGATTCATAGAACTTGCAGGATCGGGAAAAATCAATTGGATTTGTGGCCGAATTTTGCGAAGTTCACTCTCTGCGTAGTGGGCGAGATTTGCGCCTTCAAACCAAAGATTGCCCGACGTGGGTGTTTCGAGGCACGCAATACAGGATGCGAGCGTACTTTTGCCGGAGCCGGATTCGCCGACGATGGCGAGCGTTGTGCCTGCGGAAAGGGCGAAGGAAACGCTGTCGAGAGCGAGAAACTCCTGCGGCGGTCCCAAGAGGCTTCGCTTCGAGTAGCGCTTCACAAGATTCTCGACTTTTAAGATGGGGTCCATGCGTCAGTTGATTGGAGCCGCCTCACTCTTTGTATTTGAAACAAGAAACCACGTGTTTCTTCCCCAGGTCCACCAGCACAGGCTCGAATTCCTTGCAGACGTCCATCCTTACGCTGCACCGCGGTTCAAACGAGCAGCCTTTCCGCGGCAACGAAGCAGGCGACGAATTGCCAGGGATAACCGGCAGCAGGGTCTTGTGGCTTTTTTCCATCTCCGTGGAGATGCCTGGAAGAGATTCGAACAGCGCCCGGGTGTAGGGATGTTTGGGCGAGCGAAGCACGGATTCCGCGGGGCCCCACTCCGCGACCTGGCCAGCGTAAAGAACCAGGATGCGATCGGCGAATCCGCTGAGGAGAGCAGGATTGTGAGTAATAAAAATCATGGCGAGACTGAGCTGCTCGCGGAGAGCTCGAAACACGCCGAGGATTTCCAGTTGAGTCACGGGATCGAGCGCGGCCGTCGGCTCATCGGCAATCACGATCGCGGGATAACAAGCGATCGCCTGAGCGATGAGGGCGCGTTGCCGCTGGCCTCCGCTGAGCTGGTGGGGATAGGAGCGGAGGATGCGGTCGGTGTCTTGAGGAAAAAGCTGAATGAAAACGTTGCGGGTGCGTTCGCTCAGTTCGTTTCTTGATAAGGATTGGTGAGAGGCCAACACTCGGCGAACCTGCTCGCCGACGCGGATAGTGGGATGAAGCGCCAGGGAGGGTTCCTGAAAGATGAGGGAGACGCGACCACCGCGGATGTTACGGAGTGCTTCAGAGGGGGCCTGGAGAAGATTTTTGCCTTCAAAAAAAACGGCGCCGTTCCCGATGTGACCGTTGGGAGGAAGAAGGCGCAAGATCGATGCCGCAAGTGTGCTTTTGCCAGAGCCGGATTCGCCGAGGACGCCCAGAATTTCGCCGGGCATCAGGCCGAAACTTACGCCAGACAAAACAGGTCGAGACCTGTGCTCGTGCGACCGATAGGAAACCTGAAGATTCTGGACTTCGAGAAAGGACTCCATGGCCCGGCCACAATCGGCCTACCCCCACTGCGATTCATGTTGAGGCAGGAAGCGAGGAGGGACAAGGGAAACATGGATGAAGGCGGACCAAAAGTAATTCGGAGAAAATGGAGGAGAACAAGGCGAGTAAGAATTAGATGGATTGCAGGGATCCAGGAGGGTGGAATCCCCGCAATCCGAATTTGGGCCTATTGTCCCGGCCCAATTCTTGGCGTTGGCCTGAGCACAAGGGCCGCGCCCGGAGAGATTAGTGGGAGGCGGCGAACTCCGCAGGCGTGGCCCGATTGGAGGCAACGTCTGTGCGCGGAGTCATCGAGAGAACGATGTATTCGCGCTCCTTGCTGTCCGCCTCGGGGACGCGGAGGAGCATTTTGTCTTTGTGAATGCGGAATTGCGCGGTCTCGCCGACCGGCAGCAGCACCGGATGCTTGTCGTCTTTCGGCTGGATACGATAGGTCACCCGATCCGTCTGCAGGACGTATTCCTGACACAAGACTTGTCTGGTGTTCTTGTGCTGGCCGTCCGTTCCAAAGATTTCGCCCGCGATGGTCTTGCCATCTTTTTCGGCGTAACCGCAAGACGCAGATTCCATTTGAATCAGCACGCCCTTTTCATAGGCCGGCGCGTCTTTGGCCTGAACGCTCATCGTCGTCGCGAAAACCAGAATTACAATCATTCCTATTCTCATCGTCGCCCTCCCAGAAAAAGATTGTTATTTCGCCCAGACGGCAAAATGATTGCGCCATGTGCCCGGACCAGCAGACTGGGCACAAGAAGCCCTCGCCCCTCTGTAGGCCGTTTCCAGTTCATCGTATAAGGGATGCCCACAGTTAGAAAAATATAGGCTCTTTGGGGCTCGTATATCCGGAAACCAGCAGAGTCACGCTCAAGCCGATGCAGCGCGGCCCGAGCGTTGAAGAAGCGATTCGCTCTTGTTTACCTAAGGAGAAGAGAATCGGAAAATTGAGAGAATTAGAAATTCGGAGAAGCCGCGCGGGCCGCCGGCCGACCTTCAGAAGAAGCTATGGATCGCGCGAGCGTGAGGCGTGGGGCTCGCAACAAGAGGAACAGTTCACCCGCCCAGAGTAAAATGTCAAGTAAGCGTCCGCGCTGGAGATTGCTCAGGTTCTGAGATTGCAGGCTGACGTCGAGCGCCCTTCGCGAGCATTCCTCGATGAAGGCTCGCATCGAGACCACGTCGACGGGTTCAGCGCTGAACTTGCGGCCCCGCGGATCAAGGCCGTCAAGCCTTTCATAACAACGCATCAGGAAGTGGCTCAGGCAGAGAGCTTGGCGATCCAGTGTAGTAATCGCGGCGCTGCCACAAGAACCCACCCAGCAGCTTCGTTTCCCAACCTTCGTATCCATCCCACCCAGACCCATTGATTTAACCGTGCGACCGGTCTCACTCTTCTTCGGATCTTTCTTCAATGTATTTAGATGCGCGATGCGACCTAAACGGTTTCATCATGGGAAAAGATGTTGTTCATTATTGGACACTCGCCGGTGGCATTTGTTTCCGACCGAAGCTACACTTCTGGATCGAGGACGTCGCGCTCACCGCGGCAAGCTCGCTCACGTCGAGAATTGTTTCCGCGGACCGCGATTATGGCTGACACCGCGCTCCGCAATTCTCCAGCACGCCGTAGGGCATTTTCGTAAACCGCTGAATTGCATCCAAAACTTAGTTCGATGTGCGGAAGGTTTCCACAGGCGCCACTCTTGTACTTTTGGACCGTCTCAGCATAAACTCCCTCGGAGCATTCGTTTTAGCGAGCCGCCTCAACCTTATGAGGAACTCAATGGCTCGGGCGAATAGGGGTTGTGATGTCTGGGGGGAGAGAAAATGAGAGAACTGTTGTGTGCGTTCTTTGTCTTGACGCTCTCGTTGTGCTTCGCCTCATCCGGGTGGGGGCAAGCGACGGGCAGTTTCTCTGGCACGGTTACTGACAAATCGGGATCGGTTATTTCGGGAGCCAGCGTAACAGCTACTTCGCAGGGTACCGGCCTCTCTCGTGCATCCAAGACGGATGACGCTGGCCATTACCTCATCCCCTTGCTGCCGGTAGGGATCTACACCTTGCGTGTCGAATTCCAGGGTTTTCGCGCCGCGGAGACGAAAGACTTGCGCCTGCAGATTGACGAGGCGCGTGAATTGGATTTTAGCCTCTCTCCTTCCTCGGTCACTACCCAAGTGGAAGTGTCGGCAAACGCCGTAGCCGTGGAGACGGCCAATCCTTCCCTCGGACAGGTCATCACCGCCGAGCAAGTGGCGCAGCTTCCTCTGAACGGGCGCGATTTCGTCCAGCTCGCCACTCTTACCCCCGGCGCTACGGCGGAATCGAACCCCAATAGTTTTTTCACCTCCGCCGCCAGCAGTGAGGTCGCCACACGCGGCTCCTTCTCACTGTCGGTCGGCGGCTCCCGTCCCAACAGCACCGATTGGGTGCTGGATGGCGTAGACAACAACGAATTGACTGCCGGCGGTATCGGGACTTTTTCCTCGATCGATGACATTCAGGAATTCAAGGTTTTGACATACAACTACTCGGCCGAATACGGCACTCGCGCCGGACCTACCGTGCTGGTCACAACAAAATCCGGCTCCAACGGCTTCCACGGATCGCTCTTTGAGTTTTTGCGCAATACTGCGCTCGACGCCAAGAGCTTCTTTGCGACTTCGGCGGAAAAATTCAATCTAAACCAATATGGAGGTTCCATCGGCGGACCGATTCGTAAGGACAAAACCTTCTTCTTCGTCGATGGCGAACAGAAGACTCAGCGCCGCGGCGAGACGTTTACGGGGTTGGTCCCCAGCGTGGCGATGCGGCCGAGTGCAACGCAGTCCTTTGCGGATTTCACGACCGTAACCGGCACAGTGATGGTTGGCGGAAATGCCGTTACCGTACCTGGCATAGTCAATCCGAACATGCTGGGAACTTCGAGAAACCCTGCCAACTTTCCAAATGTCTATTTCCAGTGCGATGCCAGCGGCAATCCCCTGCCGGCCGCCGCGAATGGCAGCCAGGCACAGGGGACCCCGTGCGCCAAAATACCGGCCAGTCTGGTCAACAGCATCGGTGCGTCCCTGCTTAACTTCTACCCCCTGCCAAACGCCAGCGCTCAGGGATTCAACTTCGTGAGCGAGCCTGTCCGCAAACTTGACGAAACCAAGATTGACATCCGTTTGGACCACACCGTGTCCGCCAACGATAATCTCTTTGCCCGTTTTAGCTACGACGACGCCGTCTCCTACGTTCCCGGCGGCTTCTCCGGCGGATTTGCCGAGGCCAACGCCTTCGGCAGCAACCAGGGCATTATCAACCACGCGCGCAACGTGGCCATTGGGGCGACCCACGTCTTTTCACCTTCGACGGTGAACCAGGCGAGCTTTGGTTACAACCGCATCTTCGACTACATCACTTCTCAGGGCACCGGGAGTTGTGAATCTGCGAAGCTCGGCATTCCAGGCGCGAACTTGGGCTGCACCGGCATTGGCAGCAGCGCTAAGTGTACCCCAGGCGCTTATAGCTGTGGATTGGTCAGTACCTTGCTTATAGGCGGCTACTGGTCTGTGGGCGATCGCGGCTACTCTCCCTTCCAGGGTGGCACAAACATCTTCACATTTAAAGACTCCCTCGCCCTGAGCCGCGGCAAGCACGACTTCAAGGTCGGAATTGATGTTCGCGCAAATCAGATGAACGTCGGTACCGAAGCCTTCCAAGACGGATTCTGGATTCCTGGTGCTATTGGCAATTTTTCCGGCTATAGCGACACCGCCTCGACAATTCCCGGCAATCCGGAGGCGGATCTTGTTCTCGGCCTAGTGGGCGTGTCTGAGCACGATCAGACCTTCAACGGCCCTGTCACCGGTCGTCGCTGGAAAATCTACCGCCCCTTCGTTCAGGACGATTGGAGAATCACGAAAGACCTCACAATTAATTTGGGCTTGGCGTGGGATCTCACTACTCCCATCTCCGAGGCCGGTGGGCGTATGGCGGACTACATCCCTGCCACTGGTACGGGCACGGCTCAGCTTCTCGTTGCCAATAAGAACGGCGTGGGCTCTTCGGCCGGGGTAAACAGGAATTGGACGGCCCTTGAGCCGCGCATCGGCGCGGCTTGGAAGGTACTCGGCAGCGAGAAGACCGTGCTCCGCGGCGGCTATGCCATCTATCACGATTCCGCTTGGAGCCAGGGTGCCCAAGGCCTTTGGCAGAATCCTCCGTTCTTTGCCGAAGGCGACAATTTTGGGCTGGCCCAAAATTCCGGAATTACTTTCGGACCCCAGCAAGTTGGCTGCCCCACCACCACTTCGTACTGCGCTTCATTGGTCGGCGGCCCGGCGGTTACGGGCGTTACCACCTCCCAGGGTTTTCCGATTTTTAATACACCGCCCGACCTAGCCACCTTTACCGGAACGTTTTTTTACCAACCCCGGGACTTCAAGCTCGGCAAGGTTCAGCAATTTAACGTGAACTTGGAGCGGCAAGTCCCAGGAAACGTCGTACTCACCGTTGGCTACGCCGGTGCACGCGGCAACCACATCCTGGTGGCTGGGAATGACATCAACACCAATGGACCCACGGGATGCACAGGAGGAGGCACATACACCATCGGTTGCGGTCCCGGCGGAGCTCGCTTCGTTTCGCCATACAATGTGCCCAACGGCAACGCTATTCTAGAGTTCGGCGATCTCGGCAAAACCAGCTACGACTCGCTTCAAATCAAAGCCGAGACCAAGACCGCCAGGTACGGCCTTTACGCCCTCGTCGCGTACACCTACTCGCACACCCATGACAATGGCCTCAGCGACGGTCTGGGCTCTTTGCTGAGTGCGCCCTACTTCCCGCTCCCGAATTGGCAGACGCTCGATTGGTCTTTGTCTCAGATCAACCTTAACAACAGTTTCACCGGCAGCTTCATTTACGATTTGCCTTTCGGCAAGGGCAAGAAGTACGGCACTGCCTGGCATAGCGTCACCAACTCCCTGCTTGGGGGCTGGCAACTGACGCTCATCGAACAAATCACCTCCGGCTTCCCAGACCCCCTCATCGACAGCGCCAACCAGTCCGGGGTCTTTTTCAACAACGGCGGCAACGGAAACAACTTCAACCGTCCGGACCAGGTTTCTGGTTGCAATCCCTACGCCGCCAGCCACAGCAAGCTTCAGTGGATTAATTCCGCTTGCTTTGTTGCGCCCCCTGCCGGCCACTTGGGGAACGCTGCCCGTGTTCCCGTCTACGGTCCGGATTTCGTCAATACCGACTTCTCCGTCATCAAACAATTCGCGCTGCCTTGGGAAAACATGAGCTTGAATTTCCGAGCGGAGTTCTTCAACCTTTTCAATCACGCGCAGTTCGGTTCGCCGATTAATGACGTTAGCGCGCCTGGTTTTGGCTCGGTGAACTCGACTGTGAACAACCCCCGTCTCGTCCAATTCGGTCTGAAGCTGACGTTCTAGCCCTCGTTCCTGGCTGGAGGCTCTACGCTCGGAGGTGGCCGACCCAGCGCATTCCCGTGGGCCGACCACTCTTTGGGCGGAAACGCCGGCAGGCACCCGATTGCCGCATCCTTGGGCTGACGTCATGCGCCATTTCCAACGCACCTTTTAGAATAGATGCGACGGAAAAATTGATAAACACAAATCCGTGCAACTGCACTTGCTTGCGCGCCGCGAATCCCTGAGAATCTAAGGTTTACAGATGCGTGTTTTTCCGCACGGTGGCGGCTTCCCGCGCCCAAAAGAGAAGCGAGTGAAATGGCCAGTCAGGTAAATTCCGTAAAGCGTATCGTCGCCTACTTTTCGATGGAGATTGCCTTGGAGAACGCCATGCCGAGCTACAGCGGCGGACTCGGCGTTCTTGCGGGCGACACCATTCGCGCCGCTGCCGACTTGCGCCTGCCCATGGTGGCGGTCTCCTTGCTTTACCGCAAAGGCTTCTTCACCCAGCGCCTCGCCGAAGATGGCTCGCAAACCGAAGAACCGGTCGAGTGGCGCGTGGAAGACTTCTTGAAGGAGGAAACCGCCCGCGCCAGCGTCTCGATAGAAAACCGCCACGTCGAGCTGCGCTGCTGGCGTTATTCCGCGAAAGGGGTGCGCGGTTTTGAAGTTCCCATTTACTTTCTCGACGCCGACCTTCCTTCCAATGCCGAAGCCGATCGCAACCTCACCGGCACTCTGTATGGCGGTGATTCCTACTACCGCTTGTGCCAGGAAGTCGTTCTGGGAATCGGCGGCGTGCGCATGCTCCGCGCGCTCGGCTACAACGACCTCACGCGCTACCACATGAACGAAGGCCACGCGGCGCTGCTGGCGCTGCAATTGCTGTACGACGAAACGACGAAGGCCGGGCGCAAATCCATCCGCAGCGAGGACATCGAAAAGGTCCGCAGCAAGTGCGTTTTCACCACACATACGCCGGTGCCTGCGGGACACGACCGTTTCCCGATGGAATACCTCACACGGGTATTTCCGGACCAGACGGAGTTTCTCGATTTGAAAGATGCTCCTACCGCGGATTTGATGAAGCGCGTCTTGCAGGCGGAGCAGAATTTCCCGGACTTGCGGGAAGCGGCGCGCCTCGGGGCCTCCCTCAATTTGACGCAGCTGGCCCTGAGCTTGAGCACCTACGTCAACGGCGTTGCCAAGCAGCACGGCGAAACTTCGCGCCAGATGTTTCCGGGAGCAGCGATCGAGGCCATCACCAACGGGGTGCACGCCGGGACGTGGACTTCGCTTCCGTTTCAACAACTCTTTGACCGCTACATTCCCTCGTGGCGCGAGGACAACTACAGTTTGCGTAGCGCGCTGGGCTTGCCCGCGGAAGAAGTTTGGGCGGCTCATCTGATCGCCAAGTTCGATTTGCTCGAGACGGTGCGCAAGAAGACCGGACTCAAGTTCGATTCGGAAGCGTTCACGATCGGTTTCGCGCGCCGCGCAACGGGATACAAGCGCGCCGACTTGATCCTGGCCGATCTTGATCGGCTCCGGGAGATTGCCAAGAACGCCGGCCACTTCCAGATTATTTATGCCGGCAAGGCGCATCCGAATGATGGAGGCGGCAAGGACATCATTCGCCGTATTTTCCAGGCGAAAAAAGCGTTGCGAAAAACGGTGCCCGTGGTTTTCATCGACGACTACAATCTCGAGCTCGGCGGGAAGATAACTTCCGGCGTGGACCTCTGGCTCAACACGCCGCAGTTTCCTCTCGAAGCTTCCGGCACCAGCGGCATGAAGGCCGCGCTGAATGGCGTGCCAAGTCTGAGTATTCTCGACGGCTGGTGGGTGGAAGGCCACATTGAAGGGGTCACCGGATGGTGCATCGGGGA
>Ga0137412_10005170_pt1 | contig 10434 bp, 10 predicted proteins | sample CZODoug2_1_16fun_FD_122160 | JGI IMG/M metagenome (GOLD analysis project Ga0137412, IMG submission 122160) | Vadose zone soil fungal communities from Angelo Coast Range Reserve, California, USA - CZODoug2_1_16fungal (Hybrid Assembly) | ecosystem: Environmental > Terrestrial > Soil > Vadose zone... | reverse complement strand
GCGCCGCTGGTTGTTGCCGGCGTCGGCGTCTCGATGGCGATGCCGGCGGTTCAGAATGCCGTGCTGGGTTCGGTTAGCGTGGTCGAAATGGGCAAGGCGTCCGGCGTCTTCAACATGGGACGCTTCCTCGGCGGCATGTTCGGCATCGCCGCTCTGGTGGCGGTGTTTTCCGCAAATGGCGCCGCCAATTCGCCTGCCGAGTTCAGCGCCGGTTTTGCGGCGGCGATGATGGTCGCGGCAGCGCTGTCATTGCTGGGAGCGTTTGCAGGGGCATGGCTGCCGGCCCGTCACCGCGTCAGCGCCGCGCAGACGCCGCAAAGCGCCTGATCTCGCAGCAGCTGCCGGATATCGATCGATCACGATAGGTTTTAACTCGTGCAATTAGGAAAACGGCCTTGGACCCGAATGTCCAAATGCTTACATAGTCCAAAGTATGGAGATATCTGAACCCGAAAGCCCCAGGCCCATGACCACCGAGCAGGCAGCACCGGCAAAACCCCATCGCGTGGTGATCGTCGGCGCCGGCTTCGGCGGACTGCAGGCGGCGTTCGGTCTGGCCGGCGCGCCGGTCACCGTCACGCTGGTCGATCGCCGCAACCACCATTTGTTCCAGCCGCTATTGTATCAGGTCGCGACCGCGTCGCTGGCCACTTCAGAGATCGCCTGGCCGATCCGCTATCTCCTGCGCGACCGCCCCGACGTCACGACCCTGTTCGCCACGGTGTCCGGTGTGGACGCGGCGGAAAAGCGCGTGCTGCTGGATGACGGCGACGCCCTGCCCTACGACACGCTGATTCTCGCCACCGGCGCCCGCCACGCCTATTTCGGCCATGACGAATGGGAGCCGTTCGCGCCCGGCCTGAAGACGCTGGAGGACGCCACCACGCTGCGGCGCCGCATCCTGATCGCCTTCGAGGACGCCGAGCGAGAGAGCGATCCGGGGCGGCGCGCGGCGCTCCTGACCTTCGTGATCATCGGTGCGGGTCCAACCGGCGTCGAACTCGCCGGCACCATCGCCGAGCTGGCACACGACACGCTGCCGCCGGACTTCCGCAATATCGACACCCACAAGGCGCGCGTTGTCCTGATCGAGGCAGGGTCCCGCGTGCTGGCCGGCTTCCCCGACGACCTGTCGGCCTATGCGCAGCGCTCGCTGGAAAGTCTCGGCGTCGAGGTCGCGTTCGGGCAACCGGTCACCGAATGCACCGCCGACGGCGTCGTCTATGGCGACAAGAAACTGGAAGCCAAGACCATCATCTGGGCCGCCGGCGTGCGCGCATCGCCCGCGGCCGAATGGCTCGGCGCGCCGGCAGACCGCGCCGGCCGGGTATCGATCCTTCCCGATCTTACCGTTCCCGGTCATCCGGACGTCTTTGCCATCGGCGACACCGTGACGATCAATGGTCCCGATGGCAGCCCGATCCCCGGCATCGCGCCTGCGGCCAAGCAGCAGGGGCGTTACGTCGCTGGTCTCATCAAGGCGCGGCTGCGCGGCGAAACACTTGCCCCATTCGTCTACAAGCACGCCGGCAGCCTCGCGCAGATCGGCAGGCGGCTGGCGGTGATCGATTTCGGCCGCGTAAAACTGCGCGGCGGACTGGCGTGGTGGGTGTGGGGCGTCGCCCACATCTACTTCCTGATCGGCCTGCGCAACCGGCTCAGCGTCGCCATGAGCTGGCTGTGGATCTACACGCGCCAGCAGCGCGGCGCGCGCCTGATCACGCAGGGCCGCGCCAAGGTAAGCAACTACTGGCCGTAAACAAAAACTCGTCATGCCCGGGCATAGTAGTCTGCCTTGCGCAGACTACGTAAACTTGTCTGCGCTCCCGGGCATCCACGTCTTAAGCGGCACCATTCGAGAAAGACGTGGATGGCCGGGACATAGGCGAGCGGAAGCGACGCCGTCCTTCGGACGGCTATGCCCGGCCATGACGGAAAATATGTAGGCGGGGCGTGGCCCCGGTCTCATTGCTTCTCGATTCCGGCGTTCTTGATCAGTTTTTCCCAAAGCACCAGTTGATCGCCCACGAAAGCGCGGAGTTCTTCCGGCGTGCCGGAGAACGCATCCATGCCGAGCGTTGCGAGTTGCGCCTTGATCTCGGGCTTCTCGACAATCTTGCGGATCTCGGTGTTAAGCCGCGTCACGATCTCCTTGGGCAAATTGGCCGGACCGAAATAGCCCTGCCAGGACGTGATGTCGAAATCCGGCACCCCGGCCTCCTGCATTGACGGCAGGTTTGGCACCAGCGGCGAGCGGTCCTTGGTGGTCACGGCCAGCGCGCGCAGCGCGTTGCCGTTGACATGCGGCAAGCCCGTCAGCACGTCCGTGAACATCATGGTGATGCGGCCGCCGATGACGTCGTTCATCGCCGGAGGCGAACTCTTGTAAGGCACATGCAGCATGTCGATGCCGGCATTGTGCGCGAAGGTAGCGCCGGAGACGATCGCGGACGAGCTGCCGCTGGCATAAGTCAGCTTGCCCGGATTGGCCTTGCCATAAGCGACAAGTTCGGCGACGGTTTTCGCGGGAACGTCGGGATGCACCACCAGCATGAACGGCAGATCGCCGGTGCGCGCGATCGGCGTGAAGTCCTTGACCGGGTCATAGGTCAAGGTCTTCAGCAGGTACGGATTGGCCGAGTGCGTGGTGTTGGTGGTGACGAACAGGGTGTAGCCGTCCGGCGCCGCGCGCGCGACATAGGTCGCGGCGATCATGCCATTAGCGCCCGGCTTGTTGTCGATGACGATGCCGACGCCGAGTGCCACGCCCAGATGCTGCGAAATGATGCGCGTTGTCGTGTCGGTGCCGCTGCCCGCGGCGAACGGCAGCACCAGCGTGATGGTCCGGTTCGGATACGGGGTCTGCGCGGCGGCGGATGCCAGCCCGGTGAAGATCAGCGCGAATACGGCGGCTGCGCGCAGTCGTTGTGTCGATAGCGAAATCATTCTGTGTTGTCTCTCCCATCGACGTTTCTGGATCGGCTGTTGCCGGCCACGCTAGCCTGCCCAGCGCCGGAGCGGAAGCGATACAGCGCCGCAGCCGTAAGTTCATACCGCGGCCGATGCCTGCCGCGACGCGATCACGACGCCCGCCAGCACCAGCAGATAGCCGACGAGGTGAAACAGCCGCGGCTGTTCGCCGAGCAGCAGGATCGCCATCGCCGAGCCGAACACCGGCACCAGATGAAAGAACGGCGCCGCGCGGTTCGGCCCGATCAGCGCGATGCCGCGGTTGAAAAACAGATATGCCAGCGTGGAGGGGAAGATCACGACATAGGTCAGCGTCGCGGCCGTCAACAGGTCGAATTTCGGCGTGTAGCCGGTCGAGAATTCCCAGATCGAGAAAGGCAACAGCAGCAGCGCGCCGCAGCCGGTGGTGAAGGCAATCAGCGACAGCTGATGCGTCTTCGGCCGGCGCGGCATCAGCGCCGAATATAGTCCGAACGCCAGCAGCGCGCCGGCGAACATCACGTCGCCCTTGTTGAACTGGATGCTGGCGAGCGCGCCGAGGTCGCCGTGCAGGATGATGGTGAGTACGCCGGCAAGCGAGGTCGTGATGCCCGCGAGCTGCGCCCATGTCAGCCGCACGCCGAACAGCAGCAGCGACCACACCGCCACGAATAGCGGTCCCGACGACTGGATCAGCAGCGCGTTCAGCGCCTGGGTGTATTGCAGCGCCCAGTAGGACACCGCGTTGTTGATGGCAAATCCCGTCGCCGACAGCAGCACCAGGAGCGGCAGCCGCGCGCGCAGCGCCGGCCAATCGCGCATCAGATGCGGCCAGGCGAACGGCAGCAGCATCAAAAACGCGCCGATCCACCGCACGCAGGACAGCGTCATCGGCGGAACGTGGCCGGCGACGTAACGCGCGAGCACGATGTTGCCGGCCCAGAACAGCGCCGTCAGGCTCAGCAGCAGATAGGGTTGGTTGTTGAGCCATCTGGCGGGACCGGGGGCAGACGGCGGGCTTGCGGGAATCATCATTGCTTCATGGGGAATTGTGCCGGAATCATGCCGCGCGACAAGTCCCGGGGCTGCAATGCTACAATGTCCTGACCTCGTCGAACGCCATCAGGAGCCTGCCATGGGTGTGGATCTATTGAATATCGAGGGCCTCAAGGAGCTTGAGCATCAGGCACCGGTCGTGATGGTGAACCTGATGCGCTTCCACGCTCGATCGCTCGACGGCAACGGCAGCGGCTGGGATGCCTATCTTCGCTACAGCGCGCTGACGGTGCCGATGATCAAGGCGCGCGGCGGAACGCTGCTGTGGACCGGCAAGGCCAAGACGGTTGCGCTCGGTCCGCAAGACGGCAACCAATGGGATTATGTGGCGCTGGTGTATTATCCGTCCGTGGCTGCTTTCATCGACATGATGACGTCAGCGGATTACGAAAACTTGAGCGATCCGCATCGCCGCAACGGCTGCGCGGAGCACGCGATCATCGCGACCGCCGAGGCCTACAGCAAATTCAAGATCGGCTAGAGGCTCGAGGACGGTGCGGCCGGCTGCCGCTACGCGATGCGTCTGAAAGCAGCGGACCAAGCGCGCCGTGGCAGGCCGATTTCACCAGCGCGCAGACCTCTTCTACGGAACGATCCGCACCAAGCATGGCGAACATGGCGAAACTGGTGAGCGCGAAGATCAGGTCGACAGCGTCCCGCCGCGCCCGAGGCAACGCCGTTCTCCGGGCCATTCGTCCGATCAGAACATTGAGGGTTTTTCGTCGGCGTTCATTGCGCCCGATCAGTGCCTGCGCGAATTCGGGGTCGGTCGCCATCGCCTCATGCAGCCGGCCCACTGCCGGGTCCCGATTCCAGAAAGCGCAGAAGATCTCGACCAACCGGTCGAGTGCCGCGTTTGGATCCGGCATCGCCATTGCATCGGCGATCTCCGTAAGGCCGCCTTGTCGCGCAATCTCATCGAAGACGGCTTCGAGCAATCCCCGCCGCGATCCGAACTGATGATAGACGGTCAGCCGTGTCACCCCCGCAGCCTTCGCCACAGCCTCCAATGAAAAGCTGGCGATGCTGGCATCCTCGCGCAGCGAACGGGCCGCGGCATCGATGACGCGATCCCGCTTCGCCGCCGCGGCAGCCGCTCGAACCGAACTCGTGTAGGGGCGGGTCGACATCCCGGCTGCTCGCCATCCTTTTGCCAAATTAACTATACATAATGTATATCTAATTACAACTCGAGCCCGGAGCGATGCCATGCAGATCGCGCTCATCATAGCCTTGTCACTTCATATTCTGTCCTCTGTGTTCTGGGCCGGCACGAGCTTCACGCTGGCGCGAACCGGCGGCGTCGGCGGCGAGCTGCTTTTTCGTCCGCAGATGGGCGCGGCGACGATCGCCATCTTGAGCGGCGGCTATCTCGGCCACCTGGCCCATGCTGGTTCATTCGGCACGGCCGAGCAAATCCTGGCGCTGGGCGCGCTCGCGGCACTTGTCGCTGCGGGGGTTCAGGGCGCCATCGGCGGCCGCGCGATCAGAAGCCTGCGCGCCGGCACGGCCGACGAGGCTGGCGCGCGGTCGCGCATCGCTACGGCCCAGCGCATCGCCGCCGTGCTGCTCGCGATGACGGCAGTATGCATGGGAGCAGCGCGCTATGCGTGAGGCTAGAGCATGATCCGGAAAAGTGGAAACCGGTTTTCCGAAAAGAGCATGCTCAAACAAAAAGATAAAGCCAGAGCCAGATTCAACTCAGTTGAATCAGGCGCTAGCTGATCTCCTGGCGCATGATCGCCGCGGCGTCGCACATCGCCTTCAGTTTGCCGAAGGCGATGTGGCGCGGCATGTATTTCATGCCGCAGTCGGGCGCCGGTATCAGCCGGTCCGCGGCGACGTATTTCAAGCCGTTCCGGATACGATCGGCAACAATTTCGGCGGTTTCGATCTCCGGGTTTCCGAGGTCGAGCACGCCAAGCATGATCTTCTTCGACGATAAATCCTTCAGCACGCCGAGATCGAGCCTGGGCTGCGCCGCCTCGATCGAAATCTGTTCGGCGCTGGTATCGGCGAGTTCCGCCAGAAACGAGTAGCCGGCCGGCTTGGTCGAACCGGGCACGACGGCGGCGTAGCCAAAGCACAAATGCACCACCGTCGGCACCGTGATGCCCTGCAGCGCGCGGTTGATCGCCTTGACCGCATAGCGCTTGGCGAGTTCGGGATTGTTGCGCACCCAGGGCTCGTCGAGCTGGATCACATCAGCCCCGGCCTTCTGCAGGTCCAGCGCCTCCGCATTGACGGCGTCGGCGAACGCCATCGCCAGTTCTTCGTCGTCTTGATAGAATTCGTTCTTGGCCTGCTGGCTCATGGTGAACGGGCCCGGCAGTGTGATCTTCGCCGCGCGATCGGTGTTGCGGCGAAGAAACTCCATGTCGCGCAATTCGACCGGACGGCTGCGGCTGACGGCGCCGACGACGCGCGGCACCGGTGTTTGCTGTCCCGACCGCGACACAATGATCGCGGGATTGTCGATATCGATGCCTTCAAGCGCGGTTGCGAACCGGTTCGAGTAGCTCTCCCGGCGGATCTCGCCATCGGTCACGACGTCGATGCCGGCGCGCTCCATGTCGCGGATGGCGACGATGGTCGCGTCGTCCTGGGCTTGCTCGAGATATGGCTCCGGAAGCCGCCACATCGCGTGCATGCGGGTGCGCGGAACCACTTTCGACAGCATGGCACGGTCGACCAGCCATTCCGGCTGCGGATAACTTCCGACCACCGTGGTCGGCAACAGATGCTTCGGCATGTTCACGATGCTCTCCTTGTTGTTGTGATGGGGCGCCGGTTCAGGCGGCTTGTCCGACCGCTTTGGCGACTTCGTCCTTGACCGGATTGCGCAAGGTTCCGATCCCGGAAATCTCGACCTCGACCACGTCGCCGTCTTTCATCCAGAGCGGCGGGGTGCGATAGGCGCCGACCCCGCCGGTGGTGCCGGTGACGATGACATCGCCGGGCGCGAGCTCCGTGAAGGTCGAACAGTAGGCGATCAGGTCAGGCACGTCGAACACGAGATCGGAAATCGGCGCCGCCTGCACCTCGACGCCGTTGAGACGCGTGGCGATGGTTTGCTTGCTGACATCCGGAATTTCGTCCGTCGTCACCATCCAGGGCCCGAAGCCGCCGGTCGCCATGAAGTTCTTGCCGGGGGCAAACTGCGAGGTGTGCCGCTGCCAGTCGCGAATGCTGCCGTCGTTGTAACAGGCATAACCGGCGACGTGGGTCAGCGCCGCCTCGCGCGAAACGCGGCGGCCGCCCTTGCCGATGATGACGGCCATCTCGCCCTCGTAGTCGAAGCGTTCGGATTCGAGCGGCCGTATCATCGGCTGGCCGCTGCCGACCTGGCTGTTGGCGAAGCGCGTGAAGATCATGGGATGTGGAGGTGTGGGATGGCCGCTCTCGGCGAGATGCGTGGCGTAATTGACGCCGATGCAGAAGATCTTGTCGGGATCGGGAATCGTCGGCAGCAGCACGACGGCCGCGAGGGCATGATCCGGCTGCTCGCCTTGCAGCTTCTTCAATTCATCGAGGGCGCCGTGCGCCAGCAACGACTTCAGGGTCGGAAAATTCTTCAGCCGGCGTCCGGCATCGATGATGCCCGCGTCGGTCACGATGCCATAGCTTGCAACGGCGTCTGTCTTGAAACTCGCAATCTTCATGGTGCAACGCTTTCTTCGATGGTTGATACATAGGGCTTGATTGGCAGTACGATTCTGCCGGCGCGGATCGGCATGCAGTCCGGCGGGAATTCCTGGCGGAAGCGGGCGCCCGCCTCAACGGCGGAATCGAGAAACGTTTCGAGATGGCGCATGGCGCCGGTCGGCAAATCGTGCAGGACCGTCAGGCTCCAGGCCTGCGCGCGGCATTGCGCCAGCGCCCGATCGGTCCAACCCTCGGGGTCGTCCCAGTCGCGCGGTATGGAATTCCACAGCACGCAGCTATAGCCGCCTGCGCATAGATGATCGACGACCGACGGTTTCAGCAGACGGTCATCGAGATTGCCACCGCCGCCGAACGGCCGGAACCAGCGCTGCGGATGCGCAAGCTCGCCGATCAGATCCTGGGTACGCGCGATCTCGTGCTCCGCAGTATCCGCATCGCGCTGCAGGCCGAGCGGCATCGAATGCGTATAGGTGTGGTTGCCGATCCAGTGACCTTCTTCATGCGCCCGCGCCGTTAGCCGGCGGCGTTCGGGATCTCCAAGCTTTTCGCCGATGACGAAGAAAGTGACCTTGATGCCGCGCTTGCCGAGGGCGTCCAGCACACGCGGCGTCACCTCCGGCTCGGGGCCGTTGTCGAACGACAAGGTCAGGTCGAACACGAAAAACTCTCCGTCAGGTCGCAGGTTGAATGGCGCCGGCCGTGATATCGTCCGCGGCGCGCTGGCCCGCGCGCGACCCGGTCTGCCAGATCGACGCCTTGCGCTCGATCCATTTGATCGCGGCGTTGAAGGCGATCGCCATCGCCAGCACCAGCAGCACGCCGGCAAAGACGTGGGCACTGTCGAGAATGGTCCGGTAGCGGGAAATCAGGTAACCGATGCCGGCCGAGGAGATCAGCATTTCCGATACCACGACGCCGACGATGACGAGCGCGCCGCCTATTCTCAGGCCGGACAATACGGTCGGGATCGCCGCGGGAATGATGACGCGGGTGAGCCGCTGGCTCAGCGTGGCGCCCATGCTGCGCGCGGCCAGCACGAGTTGCGGATCGATGGTCTGGATGCCGGCGGCGGTCGACAACATCGTCGGCAGAAAACCGTAAATGGCGGCGAAGGCGATCTTGGATTCCGAGCCGATGCCGAGCCATACGGTGAATACCGGATAGAGGATCACCAGCGGCACGGCGTAGATGCTGGAAATCATCGGCATGATCAGCACGCGCGGACGCGGCAGGCTGCCGACGATGGCGCCCGCCAGAATGCCGCCGCCGCAGGCGAACACCATCGAGATTGCGATCTCATAGAGGGTCACGGCCAGTGCGTGGCCATACTCGCCGGCGTCGTTCCAGCCCGCGGTAATCGTCGAGGACAGCGAGGGGAGAAACAGCTCGGGAATCAAGCCGGCACGCGGCAGCATCTCCCACAGCGCGATGAGGCAAATGACGATCAGGCGGCGCAGCGTGGTTGCGGACATCGAAATGCTCATGCCGATTTCTTGATATGACGCCAGATGCGGTCGCGCAGCGTGCCGAAGGTTTCGCCGCTCAGCATCTCGTAGGTGCGGGGACGCGGCAGCGAAATCGTCAGGTGATCGACGATGCGGCCCGGCCGGGCCGACATCACCACCACCTCGTCGGCAAGATAGACGGCCTCGGTCAGGCTGTGCGTGACGAATACGACGGTCTTTCCGGTGGCCGCCCAGATGCGCAGCAATTCGTCGCCCATGGTCATGCGGGTCTGCTCGTCGAGTGCGGCGAACGGCTCGTCCATCAGCAGCACCGGCGGATCCTGGACCATGCCGCGCGCGATCGACACGCGCTGCTTCATGCCGCCGGAAAGTTCGTGCGGATGCCGCTTGCCGAAGCCTTCGAGGCCGACGAGCTTGAGCGCGTCCTCGGCCTTGGTGCGCCGCTCGGATTTGGCGACGCCGCGCAAGGCCAGCGGGAATTCGACGTTTTCCTCCGCCGTCAGCCAGGGAAACAGACTCGGCTCTTGAAATACGACGCCGACCCGGTCCGGATCGGGTTGCGGGATCGGCGCGTCGTTGATCAGGATGGTGCCGGAGGTCTGCTGACGCAGGCCGGCCATCATCATCAAAAGCGTCGATTTTCCGCAGCCGCTCGGGCCCACCAGCACCACGAAGCGGCCGGGCTTCACCTCGAGCGAGACGTCCGACAGCGCCTGCACGTCCTGTGTTGACGTCCTGAAGATCTGGCCGACATTGCGGACGGCAATCGACCCGGCGCGGGCGACCGGCTTGAGCGGGGTTACGTTCGCCAATGGCTGCATCGTGTTTCTACCGATCTGACCAGTTCGTTGAATGTCATGGCGATCACGGCGATCATGATGACGCCGGCGAGCAACTGCTTCATCTGGAAGTTCTCGCCCCAGGTCGCGATCTGATGGCCGATACCATCGCGCGAGGCGTACATTTCGGCAAGAATGACGCCGGTGAGATTGAAGATCATGGATATCCGCAGCGCTTCCAGCAGCACCGGCAGCATGCTCGGCAGGTAGACCCGGAACGCGGTTTGCAGCGGCGTCGCGCCATAGGAGCGGGCGACGGTCAGATGCTCGACCTTGACGGACTCCACCGCCGTCGTCGTCGACATGATGACGATGAAGATCGTTGAGAAGAACCCGAAACCGACCTTTTGCGAGAAGCCGACGCCGAACACCAGAATGAACATCGGCAGGAAGATCGATTTCGGAATGCTGAAGGCGAAGAACAGCAGCGGTTTTGCGACCTCGGCGAAGTAGCGGTT
>Ga0137412_10005169_pt1 | contig 10436 bp, 8 predicted proteins | sample CZODoug2_1_16fun_FD_122160 | JGI IMG/M metagenome (GOLD analysis project Ga0137412, IMG submission 122160) | Vadose zone soil fungal communities from Angelo Coast Range Reserve, California, USA - CZODoug2_1_16fungal (Hybrid Assembly) | ecosystem: Environmental > Terrestrial > Soil > Vadose zone... | reverse complement strand
GGATGCGGACGCCGTCCAATGCCTTCGGGATTTCACCCATGATCACAACTCCCTTCGGCGATGGCCGTCACAACATTGCATACCGTATGAGGTAGACAACAGTGTGGCGCACGTAACAGCCAGTTGTCCAGCGATCGACAAGTTTTCGATGGGACTGCATCGGGCGGGCTAAATGCGCCGATTCCGCGGCCCAGCGGGGCCAACTTGGCGCCTGGTTTGTACACAGCGAACTCCCAGCTAGAGCCGCCGGCACGCACAACTCGCGAGCGAACCCAGACTCCTTGGCCCACAAGGGTTTTCACCGCTGTGGTGATCGAGTCCATGGCCTCCGGCGCGGCATGACCACCCGTCGTCAATCGCCTATTCGGCAGGAGGTGCACAGGGAGCTGATCTTGCGCATCTCAGGATTGTATGTAGTATACCGCGACATGTGATCCCGGTTACTTTTCCGGAAGGCGGGTGACTGGCTTCACAGACCAGCTGTATGCAATATCCCATCGGCAGTGCGGAAGGCCCAGGCTGAGACGTCAGCCTCGGCGACATGCTCAGCCTCGACGCGAAGGGGTCATCTGATGAATTCCCCCACCAACCCAAGAAAACAGTCGCAGGATCACAGGGCACCAGGAGGTTCGACAGCATGAGTTCGCCAACGCAGCCGAGGTACCGAGAGGTAATCGACGACAACGGCAGGGTGTATCGGATCGGCGAGACCGACCGCGACATCATGGGGCGGTCACGGGCATGGATGGTGTGGCTCCCGTGGATCGCGATGATGGCCATCAGCTCATCCGAATACGCGTTCACCTCCGCCGAGGAAACGCTCTCGGAGGCACACGGTTGGCACGGCGCCCACATCTTCTGGTTGTTGGGCGTGTGGGTGCTCTTCCAGGCAGCAGTTGCGTTCCCCGCGGGCCGGCTGCGGGAAAGCGGCAAGCTGTCGGCGCGCTCGGCGATGCTGCTCGGTTCCGCTGGGGCGCTTCTGGGATATCTGTCGCTGGCCTACGCGCCGCACGTCCTGATCGCGTACCTGGGCTTCGGGTTCTTCGGTGGAGGCGGAGCGGGGTTCGTCTACGCCACCTGCATCAACATGGTGGGTAAGTGGTATCCCGAACGGAAGGGCGGGAAGACGGGCTTCGTTAACGGCGGCTTCGCCTATGGCTCTGTGCCCTTCATCTTCCTGTTCACCAGCTACATGGATCTGGCGAACTACCAGGGCCTGCTGTTGGCGGTGGGTATCTTCCTTGCCGCCTTGGTCGCGGTGACCGGCATCTTCTTCGTCGATCCGCCGAAGAACTGGTGGCCGCCGCATGTCGACCCGCTGAAGGTCAACGATGATCCGCGGATTCGCCGCGCACTGCTCAAGAACCCGCCTGCGGTCAAGCAGTACACCCCGATGGAGGCGATCAAGACCGGCATCCTGCCGCTGATGTGGTTCGTGCTGCTGTGCACGGCGGGCATCAACATCTTCGGAATCGCCATGCAGGTGCCGTTCGGCAAGGAGATGGGCTTCGCCGGTGGCATCGTGGCGCTCGCGATGAGCCTCAAGGCCATCATCAACGGCACCGGGCGCGGGGTGATCGGCTGGATCTCCGACCGGTTCGGCCGCAGGGACACGCTCATCATCGTGTGCGTGGTGCTGGGCCTGGCCCAGTACGCGGTGTACTTCTCCGGCTCCATCGGCAGCATGCCTCTGTTCCTGCTGGCATCGATGGTCTCCGGATTCGGCGGCGGCGCGATCTTCCCGCTCTTCGCCGCTATGACGGCCGATTATTTCGGTGAGAACAACAACGCAACCAACTACGGCCTGGTTTACAGCTCGAAGTTGGTCTCCGGATTGGTCGGTGCGGGCATGGGCGCGGTCGTGGTCGACACGTGGGGTTACGGCGCCGCGTTCATCATCGCCGGTTCGGTCGGTATCGCCTGCGCGTTCTTGACGATCCTGCTGCGTCAACCAAAGCTGAAGCAGCAGACGCCGACTCGGCCTGAGCCGACGGCACCGACGCCGGCGGAGGCCAAGGTACTCGTGGACGATTAACCGTCCGCTCGTTTCGCACAGCACCCCGGGTGAGGACTGGTTCCGTTCAGGACCTTCCAAACCCGGGGTGTTTTGCGTGGCCGATATCGAAACCGCATATCGGGTATGCAAGACATGTCCGCCGCAATGCGGTTTATTGCATACGAAAGTCTGTACCCTGTTATCCGCAGGTAGCCACTTGGCCTAAGGAATACGCGATGCCACTTCCCACCCCGACTCCGCGCAAGCGGGACCAGGCTCCGCAACACCACACCCTTGCCGACGCAGCCGCGCGCCGGGTGCAGCGCCCCGCGCCCCTGCGCCAGGCCGTCTACGACGCGATCGTCGACCTGATCGTGCAGGGCACCCTGCAGCGGGGCCAGCACCTGGTGGAGAACGAACTGGCCGAGTACCTCGGCGTCAGCCGGCAGCCCGTGCGTGAAGCCCTGCAGCGTTTGCAGACCGACGGCTGGATCGACCTGCGCCCAGCGCAGGGCGCGTTCGTGCACACCCCCTCCGAGGACGAGGTGGACCAGCTCCTCGGCGTCCGCACGGTCCTGGAAACGTACTCGGCTCGGCTCGCCGCCGAGCACGCCACACCCGAGGACGTCAACCGGCTGTGGGTGTTGCAGCAAGACGGGCTGAACGCGCTGGCCGCCAACGACTCGGAGGGGCTCGTTGCGGCCAACGCGGCCCTGCACGCCCACATCAACGTCATCGCGGGAAATACCGTGCTGGCCAGGCACATTGGGTTCGTCGAACGCCGATGGCGCTGGTACTACCTCCCGATCGCACAGCCACGCGGCCAGAGCGCCTGGACCGAGCACGCAGAACTGATCAAGGCCATCGCCGCCGGGGACGCCGATCTGGCGAGCAGCATCATGAATGGGCACACGGAGCGCACGCGGCAGGTCTACAGCGAGCAGCGGCTGGCCAAGCCCGACGAGTAGCGGGTCGATTCAGCAGCGAAGCGGCTCGCCGGATGGGATCCGCTCGACTGCGGAATAGACGTTCATCGACGATCCGCGCAGGAAACCGATCAACGTCAATCCCATTTCTCTGGCCAGATCAACCGCGAGTGACGACGGCGCGGAAACCGCTGCCAAAGAGGGGATCCCGGCCATCACTGCCTTCTGCACCAGTTCGAAGGACGCCCGGCCACTGACCATCAGCGTGGTGCCGGTCAGCGGCAGTCGCCCCTCATCGAGCGCCCACCCCACGACCTTGTCCACCGCGTTGTGGCGGCCGACGTCTTCCCGAACGCACCACAAGTCGCCGCTCGCGTCGAAGAGTGCGGCAGCGTGCAGCCCGCCCGTTCGGTCGAAGACCCGCTGAGCGGCCCTGAGTTTCTCCGGCAGGGTGGCGATCGTTGCGGCGGTGAGTCGCAACGGATCACGGTCGACTCGCCACTTGCTGATGGTGCGCACCGCCTCGAGGCTGGCCTTGCCGCACAAGCCACACGACGACGTGGTGTAGAAATTGCGCTCCAGCGACACGTCGGGAAGTGCAACACCGTCGGCGAGGAGCACGTCGAGCACGTTGTACGTGTTGACGCCGTCAGCGGTCGCACCCGCGCAGTACCGGATCGCGGCGATGTCCGAGTCGGCGGCCACTACGCCCTCGCTGACGAGAAAACCACGGGCAAGGTCGAAATCGTTGCCCGGAGTCCGCATCGTCACCGTGAGCGGACGGCCGGCCACCCTGATCTCGAGAGGTTCCTCCGCGGCGAGAGAGTCCGGGCGGGCCGTCGCAACCCCGTCGGCCATGCGCACCACTCGGTATCTGCTGGTTACGCGTCCCACGCCGGTACTCCTTCTTTGTGGCCGCCGTTCAATTCGAACGCTGGACAAGTGATCCACGTCATAGTTATGCTAGCCGCATACTGTATGCAATCATAGGGAGGGCGAAGATGGACAGCAACAGCCAAGGCGTCGCAGTCGCCGAAGTCCGGGATCTCCATGGACGCTCCTACCGGGTCGGCGAGCGGCCGCAGGACATCATCGGCCACTCCCGCAGATGGATGCTTTGGCTCTCATGGGCGGCCATGGCGGGGATCGGCGTGCTGCAGTACGGCTACGGCGTTGCCGTCACCGCCCTGCACACAACCAACGGATCGAGTGCGACGGGCGCGCTGTGGGTGCTCGCCCTCTGGGTGGTGTTCCAAGCGGGCGCGGCAGCGCCCACGGCCGCGTTGAGCCATCGCTTTGCACTCGCTCCGGCGCGCGCAGTGCTCGTCGGTGCCTTCTTGTGTGCGGCCGGCCCCCTGACCCTCGCCTTCACGAACAGCCTGGTGCTCGCGGTGCTCGGTTACTCCGTGTTGTGCGGCACCGGTGCCGGAATCGTTTACGCCACATGCGCTTCCACCGTCGCGAAGTGGTATCCGGAGGAGCGCGCTGTCCGGGTCGGTTCCGTGACCGGGGCATTCGGCTATGGCGCCGTGCCCTTCATTGCGCTGTTCGCCGCAGTGCTCACACCTGGAAACCGGGCGGAGATCTTCGCAGGGGTGGGCCTGTGTGTCCTTATCGTCGTCGCCGTTTGTGCAGTGCTCTTGCGCGATCCGCCCCGAGGCTGGTGGCCACCGGAGATCGACCCCAAAGTGTGGGCCATCGATAAGCGGGTGAACCGCAGTCTGCGTAACAACGTCCCAGCGGTGCGGCAGTACGAGCCTGGCGAGGCCGTCCGGACGCCTGCGTTCGTGGTCATGTACCTCATCCTCGTGTTCGCCGCCGCGGCATCGCTGCTGGCCATCGTGTATGTCCCGTTCGTCGCGATGTCCCACGGTTTTTCGCTCGCCATCGGCGCGTCGGCGGTTGGTCTGCTCGCTGTCGTCAACGGCGCGGGGCGCAGCGTCGCCGGCCGGCTCTCCGACCGATTCGGTCGACGCCAGACGCTGAGCGCCGCGCTTCTGCTCGAGGGTTGCGCGCAATTGGGACTCGTCTATTCGGCGTCGATCGGGCAGACCGCAGCGTTCGTGATCTTCGCCGCGCTCAGCGGGATGGCGGGCGGCGCTTTCTACCCGCTGTTCGCGAGCCTGGTTGCCGACTATTTCGGTGAGCGAAATGCCGTGCGCAACTTCGGAATGGTTTACAGCGCCAAGCTGTTTGGCGGAATTATCGGCGTCGGGCTGCCCGCATTGGTGATGGGCTCGCATGGGCTGACGCTTCTGTTCGTCGCCGCAGGCCTGCTCAGCCTGTGCGCCGCCGTCATGACGCGGCTGCTCCATCGCCCCGGATACCCGGCGTTGCACCTGCCGCGGTAACGCCGAATGCCCTATTACCAAGGAGTTTTGATGCCCACCACTACCGAAGTTGATGAGCTGCATCAACTGATCGCCGACCTGCGGGGGTGCGTGACATCGTTGGTGTCGACGTATGGCGACTGCCCGGCGACGCGTCGAGTCGTGAACGACGCCGAACGCATTCTCAACGGCATCCAGCGGCTCGACATCGACATCGAAGAGCTGGAACTCACAAAAGGGCTCGCCCAACCCAACGGGTCAAGCGTGATGATCCAGATCCCGGACACCCCCTACGACAACGACTTCTGGCGAGACGTCGACCACGAGGGCATCGGCGGACAGAACGGCGCTTGCGCGGGCGTTTCACGCAATGGCAAACGCAGATAGGAAAATCCCAGCGCGGAGGACATCGGTCGGACTCTTCCCGGTGATTGCTGAAGCGGCTTGAACCAATCCGGAATCGCAGGCCGGTATTGACCAGCAGCGTCCGTCCTCCGCAGGGGGCATTGGCCACAGGCGCTGGTCTTGGAAGAGAAGAATTGCCAGAGTCTCAACAGTCAGTCGCAGCTCCATGCCGCCAACTAGCTGCTGCGGGCCATGGGGTTGGTGTGCAAGCGATCCATCGCCCTCAGATGGTCGCAGAGCGATCCCGGCGGCGCACCGGCCTTATCTGGATGACATCGGTCCGCTAGCAGGATAGGTACGTGACCCCGGGTAGTGCCCGGCGGACACGGCATCATGTACGGACTTGGTGTTGAAACCGAATCGCCGTTCCATCGCCTCAGTTAGCGCGGTGCAGAGGCACAACATCCGTTTGCCAGCGCGGGTTGCTATTGCGCGGTACGGATGACAAAAGCGTCTGTGTTCTCGTCGTAACCGATCGTTTCGTCCACGAATAGTTCCCCAACCGTGTGGGCGTCCTCAGCGACCGCGATGAAGGTGGCTTCCTCCTCGTCGTATCTCACCGATCCTTGCACGAACATCGCCGCGACCTCGTGCCCATCCGCTCCGAAAACGACAAGCTTTAAGCCTCCGGCATCCTTGAGGTATTGCGCGGCTTCGGCACGTGTCGTGACCATCGCTGGGATTCCTCTCTGCTGGTGGCTTTGGTTGCAACACAGTATCGTCCCGTGGCGCACAGCGAGTTCCGCGTTGACGGTGCGCCACGCGCGGTCGACCGATCACGAGACGCCCTGGTGCTCGGGCCTTGCATCCGGCGAACGAATCGAACTGCCCAAGGAGGCCGCGAAGGTCCTCGCTGTCGAGCCCCGTCGGGGCGAGCGGGCGTCGTCGGTCGTCTGTTTCTCGCCGCCGGAGAACTTCCCACATGTAGTAACCGACGGATTCGGGTGGCGTTCCGGACATCGCCCATCGCGTGAGCCCGACCTGTCGGAGCACCGACTCGGGGGCGTGGACGCCGTCGAGCAGGCTTATCGCAGAGCCTCGGGCGTCAGTGATCCTTCGAATGTGTCAGGGTGATCCGGCACAGCCCCTTCGACCTGGGCTTTACATCACCCGTGTCCGCGCCTGCCGTCCCCTGATCTGAGCCCGGCCACCTTGGCGACATGCGCCCGACGACCGATCTTGTTACCGTGCCACGGGGGGTCGCGCTAAAACCAACAACCGATAGAGGGGACATTTTGTTGTCTGAATCGACTGTACGTACGTCCGTGAAGATCACGAGCGCGGTCGCCGCTGCGCTGGCCTTCTCGCTGGCTGGTGCCGGTAGCGCGCTGGCGGACACGATGGGGGCGGACGCTTCCGGCGGCGGTGACTTCGGGTTCGATGTCAGTGGCCCGCCGCTGCCCCCACCGCCTCCGCTGCCCGCACTTCCGGCGCCCACGGCTTCAGCGTCTGGAGGGACCGGTGTCGGGGTGGATACGCCGTTGGGTTCAGCCGACGGTGGAGTCCAGACCGGCTTCGGCGTCGGTCTCCCGACACTGCCCCCGCCGCCCGCACTTCCGGCGCCCACGGCTTCAGCGTCCGGAGGGACCGGTGTCGGGGTGGATACGCCGTTGGGTTCGGCCGACGGTGGAGTCCAGACCGGCTTCGGCGTTGGTCTCCCGACACTGCCCCCGCCGCCGCCCCTGCCGTCGGCTTCGGGTTCGGCTGGCACACACCTGGGCTTCGGCCGCTGACACGCCGATCACGAGACATGAGCCCCGTCCAAAAGGACGGGGCTCATGTCTTAGCACCACCCACGATGGTCACCACTCGGCCGTCGACCACGCCCGATGGCCGTCGTGGGAAAATCCTATTGAGAAGCGGCCACGGCAATCTAGACCGAAGTTACGACGGTTGGATTGAGGATTTCTTGGTTTGAGCTGGGGGTTCGGTGATTTCTGGGTGTGGTTGTTCTGGCTACGCGGCGGTGAGTGGGATGGCGGCGTTGATGAGGTCGAAGGCGCGGCGTTGATCTGGCGTGGGTTCGGCGAGCATGGCGATGTCGGTGCTGGTGCCGGTGTAGCGGACCTGGTTGCGGGTCAGGGTGGCGAGGTGGTCGAGCAGGCCAGAGAAGCTGCGCAGCGGATTGCGAAGTTCGTCGTGTTGGGTGGAGGCCTTGGTGTCGGCGTGGGTGGAGCGTTGGGCGGGGGCGACGGGGTTGTCCCGCTGGGGTGGGTGTTCGTCGGTGAATGTCATTGGGGCCCAGGCTTGGCGCAGGTGCCAGATGAGGTAGCAGGCGAGCATGCAGATCAGCACGTGGGCTTTGACGCGGTCGTCGAGGCGGTGGTGGATGGGCCGTAGGTCCAGGTCGTCGACCTTGATGATGCGGAAGTCGCGCTCGACGTTGGCCAGGTTTTTGTAGCCGGCCACGACCCCGGCTGCGTCGAGCTGCTCGGCGGGCACCGAGGTGCGTAGCACGTAGATGCCGTCGAGGCGGGCTTCGGCGTCGATGCCGGCGTGGTCGCGTTGGTAGGTGAATGTGGTGTCGGTGATCTGGCGGTGAAAGTGCTTGCCCACCTTGTATTTACCGATCACTTTCCCGATCGTTTCACCGATCTTGCCGGCCCCGGCCAGGGCGCCGCGGTGCACACGGTCGGCGATGGCCGCCAGCTGGGTCTCGGTGGCATTGAGCAGCTCGGCGCGTTTGCGGGCCCGTTCGGCGGCCAGGGCGGGGTTGCGGCAGGCGATCAGCCGTTCGCCGGGGTAGTCGAGGTGGGTGATCTCGGCCAGGTCTTGGGTGTCGAACAGGCTCATCTGCAGCGGCCCGTCGTCGGCGGCGAGTTTGGCGATCGCGGGGGCGCGCAGCGCGGTGATCCAGCCGAAATCGGTTCCAGCCTCGTTGAGTTCGCGTAGCGCGGCGATGCGGGCGGTGGTGATCATGCCGCGGTCGCCGACCAGTACCAGCTTCTCGAGCCCGAAGGTGTCGCGGATCACCGCGACGATCTCGGTGAACGCGGCCGGGTCGGCGGTGTTGCCTGCGAACACCCGCACCGCGATCGGCCGGCCGTCGGGGTCGGTGAGCAGCCCGTACTCGATCTGCGGCAAGCCCTTCTTCCCGTCGCGGGAATAGCCGCGCGCGGCCAGCTCACAGCACCGGCCGGTCACCCACGCCGAGGTCAGATCGAACAGCGCCATCCGCGACGGATTGGCTTGCGGCGCCAGATGTCTGGTGGCCAAGCGTTTCTCGATGCCGTCTTGGCGGCCGGTGAGCCAGTCCATCGCCGCGTAGACCTCGTCGGTGGACGCGCCGGCCACGTCCATGTCCACGCCCAGGGTGGTGTCGGGCCACCACGACAGGGTGGACAGCTTCGACTTGGGCCGCACCACCCGCGAAACGATCAGCGCGAACACCAGATCCCGCGACTGGCATGCCGGTCCCAGCAGGGCGGGCAACCCCAGCCGATGCGCCATCGCCGTCACCGCCGCGACATGACCGTGCGGCAGCGACCGGGTGATCGTGAACGCCTCCTGCGCGGGGACGAGCCGTTGGCCTTTCAGCGTCGCCTCGATCGCGTCGATCGCATCGGCGGGCAGCTTGGAGAGGTTGGCCAGCGTTTCGTGGCGGACTTTCTTCCCGTCGCGGTAACTGCGGCGCACCAGCACCGACTCGTAACGGCGCACCGTGCCCGCCGTGTCCACATACTTGCTTGGGGTCCGGGCTACATGCATCCGCGCTGACTGCGCCATAACTCAATGATACAAGCCGAACTCGGAGGTACGTAGTATTGAAACGCCTAATTCACTGGCTACAATTACCCGGCGTAAACGTCCGCCGATCCCAGCTCAACCAAACAATTCGCCTATCTCACCTGGCGCAACTTCGGTCTAACACGAGCCCGCTGACTTGAAGGGTGAGATGAACCGCACAAGTCACCTAGCGATCTGTCGGCCAGGAACCCAGATATCGCACATCCGCGCAACGACGGTGCAACGCCATGAGTGCCTCGGCGACCGCGGCGTCCTCGATGTGTCCGACACAGTCCAGGAAGAAGATGCAGGTGTCCAACTCAGTTCTGGTGGGCCGGGATTCGATGCGGGTCAGGTCGATGCCCCGGATCGCGAGCTCCGTGAGGGCCGACACCAGCGCCTCGGTTGCATTATCGATGCGCAGCACCACCGATGTACGGTCGGCGCCGGTCCGTGGCGGCGGGGGCCCCGGCGGGCCGGCCAGCACGAATCGGGTGCGCGCGTCGGGTTCGTCGACGACGTCGAACGCCAGCGCGTTCAGCCCATAGCGTGCGGCGGCCAACGCGGTAGTGACCGCGGCGTCGGCGAGACCGTGGGACACGTCATGCGCCGCCGCGGCATTGGAGTTGGCCGGCACCAGTTGCGCCTTGGCTAGGTGCGTCGCCAGCCAGTGCCGCACCTGGGCGGCCGCGACCGGGAACGCCGCCACCGTCGCGACGTCGGCGCCCGCGGTGCCGCGCTGGACGGCGATGGTGTACGACACGTCCAGGGTCAGTTCGGCGAAGATCTGCAGCGGTGTCCCGGTTGCCAGGCTGTCCAGCGTCGGCAGCACCGATCCCTCGATCGAGTTCTCAATCGGCACGCAGGCGAAGTCGGCTTCGTGGGACCGGACGGCGGCCAACGCAGCCGCGGTGCTCTCCGCCGGTACGGGTGTCACCGCAGCCGATGGGTTCTACCCTGCGAGCGGGTGGGGGTACCTCCCGCGTGCGGGGGAGTGCCGAATGCTCCGGACCATGCCGTTGGCGGCCATCCGCAGCAACGCCGCTTCGGTGA
>Ga0137412_10005167_pt1 | contig 10437 bp, 7 predicted proteins | sample CZODoug2_1_16fun_FD_122160 | JGI IMG/M metagenome (GOLD analysis project Ga0137412, IMG submission 122160) | Vadose zone soil fungal communities from Angelo Coast Range Reserve, California, USA - CZODoug2_1_16fungal (Hybrid Assembly) | ecosystem: Environmental > Terrestrial > Soil > Vadose zone... | reverse complement strand
AAGTTTTTTGGCGGAGAGCGCTACCAGGATTTGAAGCGCATCATGCGCACGCTGGATCTGCACACAGTTTGCGAGAGCGCGCGCTGCCCGAACATGGGCGAGTGCTGGGAACATGGCACGGCTACGTTCATGATTCTGGGGGATATTTGCACGCGGGCTTGCGGATTTTGCGCGGTGCCTTCCGGCAAGCCGGTGGGACCGCCGGATGAAGAGGAGCCGTTTCGCGTCGCGGAAGCCGTAGCTCGCATGGGTCTGCGCTATGCGGTGGTGACGTCAGTGAACCGCGACGATCAACCGGACGGCGGCGCGCACATATTTGCGCGCACTATCGAGGAGATTCGGCGGCGCGTGCCCGGTTGCAAGGTGGAAGTGCTGATCCCGGACTTCCGCGGGGACTGGAACGCGCTGAACACCGTTCTCGCGACTAAGCCGGATGTACTGAATCACAATACGGAAACGGTGCCGCGGCTTTATCGGCAGGTGCGCAAAGGGGCCTTGTACGAGAGGTCGCTCGAATTGCTGAGGCGCTCCAAGGAAGCGCATCCGGACGTACCGACGAAAACAGGATTGATGCTCGGACTGGGCGAGGGCAAAGAGGAAGTACTCGCCACTTTGCAGGACTTGGCTGCACAGGGTACGGATATTCTCACGCTCGGCCAATATCTTCAGCCGACGAAGGAACATCTGCCTATCGTTCGCTACCTACATCCCGATGAATTCGCGGAATTCAAGATCTTGGGCGAAGCTATGGGATTCAAGCACGTGGAGGCGGGGCCGCTGGTGCGGTCGTCTTACCACGCTTTTGAGCAAACCGAGTCGGCGGTTCGGTAGAACCTCAGAGCTCGTTGCTTACTTCCACGTTACGCGACAACTGCAAAAGCGGCGGCAAGACCGCCGCACTCCCGTAAGCGACCTTATTTTGGCGTCACGGTGGACCAGTCTGTGAACGGAACCGCTCGGCCGCCGCGCACTACGGTCGGGATTACGTGATCGAAGCCTTTGTGGGACTTTGCGGAATAGTTGAGCTTTAGCTGCGGGCCCAGGCCGAGATCTTCCTCATGAATCGATTCGATGCTGTGTATTAACCCCTCGCGAGTTAACTCCTTGCCGGCGCGTTTCAGCCCTTCCACCATGACTACCGCATCCACGAAGCCCTCCAGGCTGACGAAATTCGGGCGTGCGGAGGGAGCATATTTCGATAACGTACGCCGGTAGAGAGCCACGCCTTTTAGGTCCGTCAGATAATATGGCGGGACGACCTGGGTGATGACCATCCCTTCGGCGTCGTCCCCGGCTTCCTGGATGAGCTCATCCGTGCCGACGAACGACACCGTAAGAAACAGGGGCTTCCAGCCCTTGGCGTGCGCCTGTTTCAAAATAGGCGCTACTGTGTTCGGTGGGCCCACCACGACAACCGCCTGCGGCTTCGCGGCGCGAACCGTATCGATGGCGCCTCCCACATTTGCGGTTTGCCGTTCGTAGGACGCGACTTTCACCGGCTCCGCGCCGCGCGTCTTGAGTGCCTCTTTGACGCCTCCCAGGACGGCAGCGCCGAACGCATCTTCCGGGTAGATGACGCCGACGTTGTGATAGCCGAGCTTGTCCCAGACGCCATCCATCTGCTCGCGCGTTTCGTCGTAGTAGGAAGCGCGCACGTTGACGATCCAGTGGCGCATTGGTGTGTACAGCGTTTGGGCTCCGGTGAACAGGCCAATGACGGGGATTTTATTGCTCTCGGCCAGCGGCACGTACTTTACCGCGGTCGGAGTGCCCACGAAGAATCCCAGGGCGAAAACCTTGTCGTCCATCAGGCGGTTGAAGCAAGTTTCGGTTTTCGCAGGGTCGTAACTGTCGTCGTAAGCGACTAACTTAAGCTTGCGGCCGTTTACGCCGCCTTCTTCGTTGACCAGGTTGAAGTAAGCGTTGGCGCCATTCACTGTTTCGACCCCAAGCGAATGTGAGGGCCCCTCGAGAGCAGAGCACGAACCAATGACAATAGTCTTGTCCGTAACGCCGGGGGGATTTTGAGCGCGGGCCGAAAAAGCTGCCATGAGCAACAGGCACACGGCCCTACACAGGACGACGGACCGGGGGAAGTCCTTCTTCATCACGCACCTCACACAACAGACAGTTTGGTTTCGGAAGATGAGTAGATGTTGAAGCGATATTGAATCTGCCAGGCAGGGTTGTCAATGCGGGAGATGGACGGTGGAACCAAGCAGTAATTGCGAACAAAGTACGGGTCAGGTTAGCAGGGAAAGCGCAACCCCGGGGGCAGGGGCCGCATCTGTGCGGTCACAGGGATTTACGCATGCCTCATGACGATGGGCAAAAAACACCCCGGCCCTGAAATAGGGCGCGAGGAATCGTTGGAACGGGCCGGGAGGTTCTACGAACGGCTGGTTGCGGCGGCGGCAGCAGCGACTTTTTTGGCGGCTTTCGCAGCTTTAGCGGCGGTTGACGCTTTGCGGCGCCTCTTCGTCTTTGGCGGCGTGGCCGGTGCTTCGCCGATGAGCTCTGCTGTCATCATGCTGGTGACGAACAGCTTCGGCCCGTGATCATCGAAATCAACCGAGGTACGCTCCTGGTCTGACGCCGTTACGATTCCCAGACCGTACACATCGTGTTTGATTGTCTGTCCTTCTTGCATTGATTGCACAACGTCCTCCTGGACCACTCACTCGACGCGGAGAAAATTTTTGGTGGGTGCTCCAACTGATTAGCGAAAGCACCCAAATTTTACTGGCTAGAGCCCGGTAACGTTCTCTGCCTGAAGGCCTTTGGGACCCTTTGTTACTTCAAACTCGACAGCTTGCCCCTCATTCAACGACTTATAGCCGTCCATCATGATCGCGGAGAAGTGCACGAAAACGTCTTCCCCCGTTTGCCGTTGGATGAAACCATAGCCCTTTGAAGCATTGAACCACTTCACTGTTCCTTGTTCCTTTGACACCGCTGCCGACCTCGAGTTGGGATTGCATTGCTACTCTCGATCCGTCTGCTGGTCGACGCAGCGATGAAGGGCTTCGTCTGCCAAGCGCCGTGACATCCTTTTGCCCGCAAAAAAAGGCCGCAAAGTTTGTCCTTGCAGCCTAATGAACGAGTCAAAAGGTAATACAAGAGCAACAAACGCTGAAAATGAAGATACCACGAAAACCGTATTTTGTCCATGCCGCTACCCGGACGGCGTCATTGTCCATGTCTGAGGTAAGCTACTCATAATACTTGGCTTATGGTGAAATTTGAAGAGGGACGCCGGAAAAAAGTAGCGGGAATTGCTTACTCGAGGGACTCCGGCTGGAGCGTCAAACTGCCCTCGCCAGATGACTTTTTCTCCCAATATTTGCGAACCCAGGCTTCCCAACTCTTGCCTGCCGCTGGATCGCGGCCGGAGAACGCGAGTGCCGCAATTTCGGCATAGGAAATCTTTACTCGCTGGTTGGAATCGCGAGGCAAAAGTCGCACAAACGAGCTTTCCAGGGTAGTGCCAGTCACACGGTCGAAGATGTAGCCGTCGATTTTACTGCCATCCTTCTTAGTGACCGCCACGTCGCCGCGATAATCGAACGCTTTTTCCAGCGCATCGCGAAGTTCGCTCTCGCTGGCAAGGTCGGGAACCCAACCCTCAACGCTTTCGTGGACGGTCCCCGGCGCCACTTCCAGGGTTTCTGGATCAATTTTCTGGTCCAAAGCAGCGTTTGCCGCTCCGTGGCGTTCGGCATGCGTCGGGGCGCTCATGCGCGGGTTTCCTCAAGCTGCGATTTGCTGCCGGAATTAATCTGCACAAGAGGGTTGTAGGTGTGCACTGGCTTGGTCGGTTCGTTGAGCAGAGCCAATGCATCGGAATCTTCGTACGTACCGGCAAAGGCAGACTTTGCCGCCGCCCAGATGCCACGCAGTCCGCTGAATGTGTAATCCACCGCGCTCGCTTCGTAGCCGCTGTGTACCATGCAGTTCGCGCACTTTGGATTGCCGGATTCGGTGCCGTAATTGTGCCACTCTACGGTATCGAGGAGTTCCTGGAAGGTGTCGGCGTAGCCGTCCTGCAGCAAATAGCAGGGCTTTTGCCAGCCGAAGATATTGTAGGTGGGCATGCCCCACGGTGTGCAGGCGTATTGCTGCTTGCCCATCAGGAATTCCAGGAAAAGCGAAGACTGATTGAATCGCCAGCTCTCTTTACGATTGGAAAGAATTGCGCGGAACAGTCGCCGGGTGCGTGCGCGCCCCAGGAAGTGCTTTTGATCCGGAGCTTTATCGTAGGAGTAACCGGGGGAAAGCATCATGCCTTCCACGCCCAGCTCCATCATTTCGTCGAAAAACTTGCGGACGCTGTTGGGATCGGCACCGTCGAAAAGCGTCGTGTTCGTCGTGACTCGGAAACCGCCCTTGACCGCTTCCTTGATCCCTTCCATGGCCAGGTCGTAGCCACCTTCGCGGCATACCGAAAAATCGTGGTGCTCGCGCTGTCCATCCATATGTACGGAAAAAGTCAGGTACTTGCTCGGCTTGAAGAGATGGAGCTTTTCTTTGAGCAGCAACGCGTTGGTGCACAAATAGATGTATTTCTTCCGCGCTACCAGGCCTTCGACGATTTTGTCGATCTGCGAGTGCATCAGCGGCTCGCCGCCGGGAATCGAAACCATCGGCGTGCCGCACTCGTCGACCGCTTTAAAGCATTCTTCCGGCGTCAATTCCTTTTTCAGAATATGGGGCGGATATTGAATTTTGCCGCAGCCCGCGCACGCCAGGTTGCAGCGAAACAGCGGCTCCAGCATCAGCACAAAGGGATAGCGCTTGCGCCCCAAGAGCTTTTGTTTCAGCACGTATGTGGCGACGGTCCAAGCTTGTGAAATCGGTACCGGCATTTAGCCTGCTTATCTCCGAATTAGAGGGGAATACGGCGAACAGGCCCCCCAGCCTTTTCTATTGTAACCGACACGGGTGCAATTCGCCGCGTCTCGTTTTTCATAGCGTGCAAGGGGATGTTCCTGACTGGCACGGCGCGTGCCCTTGCCTATGCGCCGCGAACAAAGGCGTAAACTTCTTCGCGGGCCCGGAAAGCTCCAGGAAGGCTCAATGTCCCGACCTAATCTCCTTTCGCTGTTCGACGAATTTAGCCGTTATGGCAGCGATGTGGCGGCGATTCAGCGCCGGGGATACCGCCGTGAATCGTGGACTTACGGGAAATTGGCGACAATTGCCTTCGGCTTTGCGCACTATTTGAAACAGCGCGGCATTCGCACCGGCGATCGCGTCCTGCTTTGGGGCTCCAATAGCGCCGAATGGATGGCCGCCTTCTGGGGATGCCTCCTGCGCGGCGCGGTCGTCGTGCCAATCGACGATGGCGCCACTCTCGATTTTACCGCTCGTGTTGCACGTGGAACATCCGCCAAGCTGGTGATTGCCTCGGCGGGCAAGCCTACGCTTCACACTGCCATCGTCACGCTGAATCTGGAGGATTTGGCCGACAGGTCCAAGGAGTCCGGCACGGGTATCACTCGCCACAATCGCGACTTGTCCTTGCCCAACCATCAATCCTTTGCCGATGAACCCATCACTCGAAATCACGTCGCACAAATTCTTTTCACCTCGGGCACCACTGCCGAGCCGCGCGGAGTAGTTCTGACCCATGGAAATTTTCTGGCCAATCTCGAGCCGCTGGAGCGCGGAATCGCGTCGTACCGAAAGCACGAGCGATGGTTACATCCATTGCGCTTTGTAACCCTCGTCCCGCTTAGCCACGTCTTCGGGCAGTTCATGGCTCTGTTCGTGCCACCATTGCTCGGGGCAACTGTGGTTTTTGAGGCGTCTCCAAATGCCGCCGAAGTGATTCGCAGCGTGAAACGAGAGCGGGCCACCGCGCTGATCACCGTGCCCCACATGCTGGACCTGTTGCGCAGCGGTATCGCCCGTGACTTGGAAGCGCGTGGCGAAACGGAATGGTTTGCGCGCACTTTCTCAGCGGCCAAGGCGCAGAAGTTCCTTCGCCGGGCGTGGATGTTCCGGCGCATTCATCGGCGCTTCGGATGGAAATTCTGGGCGTTTATCTCCGGCGGAGCCGCGCTATCGCCGGAAACCGAAGATTTCTTCAAGCGTTTGGGTTATGCGGTAGTGCAAGGCTATGGCATGACGGAGACCGCTTCGCTCATCAGTCTAAATCATCCCTTTCGTGCGACGCAGGGCTCGATCGGCAAAGTGTTGCCCGGGCGCGACTTCCGCCTTGCCGAAGACGGCGAGATTCTCGTGCGCGGAGAAAATGTTGCCAGTGGCTACTGGCAGAACGGCGCGTTGCAAGACTCCAGTGGCGCGGCGCAGGAAAATGATGGATGGTTGCGCACCGGAGACCTTGGCGAGTTGGATTCCGAAGGCAACCTGCGTTTCCGCGGCCGCAAGAAGAGCGTCATCGTCACGCCCGCAGGACTGAACGTTTATCCGGAAGATCTGGAGGCAGCGCTGCGCCGGCAACCCGGCATCCGCGATTGCGTGGTAATTCCGCAGCAACGCGAAGGAAATGCCGAGCCGCTCGCGGCTTTGCTATTGAAGGAACCGAGTGACCAAGCGGCCAGCCGCGTGATCGAAGGCGCGAATCGCTCGCTCGCGGAATATCAAAAAATACGCGCGTGGGTAACTTGGCCCGATCCCGATTTTCCCCGCACGCCGACCGGCAAGCCGAAGCTGGCGGAAGTAATCGCCCGCGTGACAGAACTATCCAGCGAATCCAAAAACGATGATTTTCCAAATGTAGCGGCCACCGACCGCTCGACACAAACGACTGGGAATGGCGGGCGCCTTTCGTCAGAAACAACCAACCGCGTGTCCGACGTGCTCACCCGGCTCGCGGTACGAGAGCAGTCGCAAAATCTCGAGCGCGACCTAAATCTCAGCTCCCTCGATCGCGTAGAACTGATGAGCGCCCTGGAACACAGCTATCAGGTCGAACTAAACGAAACGGCCTTTGCGGAAGCGAAAACTATTTCGGACGTGCGAAACCTACTGCGTCACCCTCCAGCCCGCCGCACCGAATATGCTAATCCGCGCTGGACCCAACGCGAGCCGGTGCGGCTGCTACGACTGGCCGTTTACTACGCGCTCGTATGGCCGGCGACGCAAATTCTCGGCCATCCAAAAATCATAGGCCGCGAAAATCTAAAAAATGTTCGCGGACCAGTGCTGATCGTCTCCAACCACATCACGCGCCGCGCCGATATCGGCTTGGTTCTGGCGGCGCTGCCGGCGCGTTTTCGTCATCGTCTCGCAACCGCTATGGGTGGCGAGTCGCTGCAACGTATGCGTAAACCGCCGGCCGATTGGTTGTTTGCGAAGCGCTGGGCCTACCAAATCGGCTATTGGTCGGTCGTCGCGCTCTTCAATGTATTCCCTTTGCCGCAGCTCTCCGGCTTTCGGGAAAGCTTTCGCTATGCCGGAGAATCGATCGACCGCGGCTACAGCGTCCTGATTTTTCCCGAAGGGGAAGTCAACAACAGCGAGGCGGGCGATATGGCGCCATTCCAATCAGGGATTGGCATCCTCGCGGAAAATCTGCGTGTGCCCATCGTGCCGATGCGCCTCGACGGCGTTTGGCGGATGAAACGCGAAGGCCGCCGCCTCGCGCGCGGAGGAGAGATCATTCTCCGTATCGGGTCACCCATCACCTTCGCGCCCGGCGTCCGTCCAGAGACCATAGCGCGCGAACTGGAACGGGCCGTTGCCGCCTTATAGCGCTCACCGAAAGTAATTTGCGTTAAGGCGTTCCTACCTCGTGAAGTCGAGCGACAGTTCCGGTTCCAATTTGCGCGACGTACAGCTCTCCAGCTGCATCCTGTCCGAATCCTGCGAGATTGTTCGCGCCAGAATTTGCCAGCAGCGTCGCCACCCATTTACCCTGCGAATTCTGCGTCAGCGACCAAATGCGTCCGCTGATGAAATCTCCAAACACATAGTTGCCAGAGAGCGCCGCTATATTCGTACCGTGATAAACATACCCGCCAATCACGGTCGCGTCGCCCTGCGAACGGTCATAGTCATAAATAGGATCGACGAGCGTCAGGCTTGGGCAGTTGCCGGTGAAATTGAAATCGTGCGTGCCTTCTTTGCATCGCCAGCCCATGTTTGACCCTTTTTGCATTGGCGTGAGCATGTCGACCTCTTCGAACGCGTTTTGGCCGACGTCACCAATCCACAAATTTCCGGTCGCGTGATCGATCGAAAACCGGAACGGGTTGCGCAGACCGTACAACCAAATCTCCTTCGCTGCCGTGGCGTTTGCAACGAAGGGGTTATCGCTCGGAATAGTGAATGTTCCATTGCAAGTGACGCTGATTCGCAACATTTTGCCCAGGCGCGTGGTCAAGTCTTGTGCGTTGCCGATAGGTGGGTGCATGTCGCCGCTGCCCCCGCCGTCGCCCAGGCCGATGTAAAGAAATCCGTCATTGCCGAAAGCCAGGCCGCCCCCATTGTGATTTGTCTCCGGCTGATCGACCGTGAATAGGTTCTGCTCGCTCGTTGGATTGACCGTGTTCGCCGCCGCGGTGGCTGCGCGAAACTCCGAGATGAATGTCTGCAGCTTGCCGTTTCGGGTGGAGGTGTAGTTCACATAAAAACAGCCGTTCGATGTGAAGTCCGGATGAAAGGCAAGTCCCAGGAGTCCCGTTTCGCCGCCGGAGGCAACGGAGCTGGAAATATCCAGATAAGGCGTCCCGAGAACATTGCCGCTCTGAATGATCTTAATTCTGCCGGCCTGCTCAACAACGAAAAGGCGGCCGGAACCATCGCCAGCCTGCTGGATATCGAGCGGAGACGCGAATCCGCTAGCCACCGGCACGAGTTCCACCTGCAACGTAACCGGAGGTGGAACGGGCACTCGGGTTGAGCTGCCGCCGCACGCTGCGGCAAAGCTCACACAGAACATGCACACCCCTGAAAAACAGAAACCGATCGAGAATCGCGCCAAGAGATAGCCTCCCGGCTGGGACGCTTATTGTGCCAACCTCCCGGCGCCACGTCGACTCGTTGGCGTGGATTTGTGTCAACACTTTGCAAAATCTGTGGTTACCCGGGTCCGGCGCGGCGCGCGGTTCTGTGGCAAAATAGAGGTTTGCAGGAACGATTTCATGGGTAACAGAACGACACTCGAAGCAGAACGGCCCGCTAAGCCACAGAAGGCCGGAAAAAAAAACCTAGCGGGCACCGGCGCCGCCAAGGCTGGATCGCAGGAACGCGAGCGCATCTTTGACGCTTTTCGCCGCTGGGGCTTCAACGAAGCCAATCTTGATCCGCTCGGATTCTTCGGTCCATTCCCGCAGCCCGACTTGGAAGGGCTGACCGGAGAGGCGGCGGAAGAAGCGCGGCGCATTTATTGCGGCACAATCGGCGCGGAATTCATGCACCTTCCGCAAGTCGAGCGGCGTCGATGGATCGCCGAACGTATCGAAGGCTCCGCGCCCCAAGTCGATCAGCCAAGGGTGCTCGAGCGCCTGATCCGTGCCGATCTCTTTGAACAGGTTTTACAATCGCGCTATCTAGGTACCAAGCGCTTTTCTCTCGAAGGCGTCACCGCGCTGATTCCTCTGCTCGATTCGATTCTGGACAATATCGCTGAACATGGCGCGGTCGAATCCGTCATGGCCATGAGCCACCGCGGCCGCCTCAATGTGATGGTTCACGCTGCGTGCAAGGCGCCGCACGAAGTAGTCGCCGGGTTCGAGGATGTCGATCCGCGCAGCGTGCTTGGCGCCGGAGATGTGAAGTATCACGTGGGCGCTACTGGCACGTACATCACGTCCGCGGGTAAGGAAATTGGTATTCACCTGGTCTCGAATCCGAGTCACCTGGAGGCGGTCGATCCGGTGGCCATGGGACGGGCGCGCGCTAAGCAAACACGCTACGGCTCTGGAAGCGCTGCAAAAGTCGTGCCCATCGTGATGCACGGCGACGCCGCCTTCGCGGGCCAAGGCGTTTGGGCAGAGACGCTCAACCTGGCAGATCTGCAGGCCTACACCGTTGGCGGAACAATCCACATCATCGTCAACAATTTGATTGGCTTTACCACGCGGCCCGAGCAAGAACAATCCTCGCGATTCGCCTCGGATATTGCCAAGCGCCAGTATGTTCCGGTGTTTCACGTCAATGGCGAAGATCCTGACGCCGTCGTGCGCGTGGGCAAGTTGGCCGCAGACTATCGCGCGCAATTTGGCAGCGACGTGGTGGTCGACATCATCGGCTACCGGCGCCACGGTCATAGCGAAGTCGACGATCCCACCATCACGCAGCCGCGCGTGTACGAACGCATTAAGAATCATGCGCCGCTCTGGCGCATCTACTCCGAGCGCATCGGCGTGCAGCCCATGCAAATTGTCGAGAATGTGCGCAAGGAGTGTGAAGAAGAGCAAACAAAGGCGCGCGCGATCAGAAAGATTCCGCAGCTTCGGCAGTTGCCCA
>Ga0137412_10005166_pt1 | contig 10438 bp, 11 predicted proteins | sample CZODoug2_1_16fun_FD_122160 | JGI IMG/M metagenome (GOLD analysis project Ga0137412, IMG submission 122160) | Vadose zone soil fungal communities from Angelo Coast Range Reserve, California, USA - CZODoug2_1_16fungal (Hybrid Assembly) | ecosystem: Environmental > Terrestrial > Soil > Vadose zone... | reverse complement strand
CAGGAGGTGGTTGCCGCGTATGCGGACTTGTCCAAGGCCTCGCATCACATCGGCCGGTGGCCGCGCTGAGCCAGAACCGCCCAAACCGTCCGCTGCTCGGTGCATGGACGCCAACACTCGCTCGAAGCCACCGCCGTGAGCGCCCTACGCGCGCGCAGACGGGGAACCGATTGACTTCGCGTGGTATGCAGGTCTAACGTCCTCCTGAGAGAAGTAGTTCCGGAAATTTCAATCGGAAAGGAGGGGACCGTGAATTTGAAGGGTAGCAAGACGGAAAAGAATCTGAAGGACGCCTTTGCGGGCGAGTCGCAGGCGAACCGCCGATATTTGTACTTTGCGGCCAAGGCGGACGTCGAGGGGTTCAACGACGTGTCGGCCGTGTTTCGTTCAACTGCCGAGGGTGAAACCGGACATGCTCACGGCCATCTGGAATACTTGGAAGTTTCCGGCGATCCGGCGACCGGGTTGCCGATCGGTCCGACCGCGCAGAATCTCAAGGCCGCGATCGCCGGCGAGACGCACGAGTATACGGACATGTATCCGGGGATGGCGAAGATGGCGCGGGACGAGGGTTTCAGCGAAATAGCCGACTGGTTCGAAACGCTGGCGAAGGCGGAACGGTCGCATGCGAACCGCTTCCAAAAGGCGCTTGATACGATGTAGTCGGAAGGTACCGCCCGCATGTTGGGCAAACGGCAAGCGGGCTCCGTGGCGGAGCCCGCTGTCGTTTCGTTGGAGAGAAAACCGTGGCGGACGATCCTATCAAATCAGGGCATGAAGGCGGTCTGAAAGCGCCTACCCGGCATGCTCTCGGCTGGCAGGAACCCGACTTCTACGACGCCACGGCGCTCGAGAAGGAACTCGAGCGAGTGTTCGACATCTGCCACGGATGCCGCCGCTGTTTCAATTTGTGCAACGCCTTTCCGACGCTATTCGACCTGATTGACGCATCGAAGACCGGCGAAATCGACGGCGTGGACAAGAAAGACTTCGCGCAGGTGGTCGACCATTGTTACCTGTGCGACATGTGCTACATGACGAAATGTCCGTACGTGCCGCCGCATCCGTGGAATGTCGATTTTCCGCATCTCATGCTGCGCGCCAAAGCCGTGAAACATCGCAACGGCGGCACGCGCTGGCGCGATCAGGTGCTGAGTTCCACCGATGCCGTGGGCGCCATCGCGGGCATTCCCGTCGTCGTCGAGGCGGTCAACGCGGTCAACAAAAGCCCCTTGGGGCGCAAGTTGTTGGATGCCGTCCTGCACGTGCATCCCGACGCTCCCGTACCCACGTATGTCTCGAAAACGGTCCGAAAACAGCTCGCGCGGCGCCCTGCCGGCACGGTCGCGCAGCCGGCCGGCAGCACCAGCGGGAAAGTGGCGCTGTTTGCCACCTGCTACGTCAATCGCAATGAACCGCAAATCGGACTGGATCTCGCCCGGGTCTATGAACACAACGGCATCGAGGTGGCGCTGGCGGAGCGGGAGACATGTTGCGGAATGCCCAAACTCGAGTTGGGAGACCTGCAGGCCGTAGAGCGGTTGAAAGACAACAACGTCCCGCAGCTGCTCGCGATGATCGAACGAGGTTACGACATCGTCGCGCCGATCCCTTCCTGCGTCCTGATGTTCAAGCAGGAGTTGCCGCTCATGTTTCCGGACGATGCGGGCGTTGCCAAGGTTCGCGACCACATTTTCGATCCGTTCGAATATCTTGCGCTGCGTCACAAGGCGGGGTTGCTGCGCACGGACTTTGCGCGGCCGCTCGGCAAGGTGTCTTACCACGTAGCCTGCCATCTGCGTGTTCAAAACATCGGCCTGAAGACCCGCGACGTGCTGCAGCTCATCCCCGGCACCACCGTGGAGCCGATCGAACGCTGCTCGGGCCACAACGGCACATATGGCGTCAAACGTGAATTTCGCGACAAGTCGCTGAAGATCGGCAAGCCGGTCATGCAGCGCGTTCAAGCCGGCGGTGCCGACTATTATGCGAGCGATTGTCCGATGGCGGGCCATCAAATCGAGAGCGGCTTGGAGAATCACGCGCAGCCGACGCATCCCTTGACCTTGCTCAAAATAGCGTATGGCCTGTAGGGGCTCACATGCATAAATTAGCGCGTACGGATCTCATGAGCTTGGAACAGTATGCAGTCGATCGGAAGCGCCTGCGCACCGAGGTCATCGCGCACAAGTTGATCCGCAACGTACAGGTCGGACCGAACATGACATGGTGCTTCGAGGACCGCGTCACGATTCGCTATCAAGTCCTGGAAATGCTGCGCGTCGAGCGCATCTTCGAAAGCGCGGGCATCCAAGACGAGCTCGACGCCTATAATCCATTGATTCCGGATGGGAAGAACTGGAAGGCGACCATGCTCATCGAGTATGCGGATCCGGAAGCACGGCGCGTGGCGCTCGGGAAACTGATCGGAGTCGAGGATCGATGTTGGATCCGGGCGAATGAGATGGAGCGGATTTTTGCGATAGCCGATGAAGATCTGGAACGCGCGAACGACGAAAAGACGTCAGCGGTGCACTTTCTGCGTTTTGAGCTCTCGCCCGCCATGGTAGAGGCGGTAAAGAACGGCGCACCCTTGAGCGTCGGGGTCGACCACGAGAACTACCATCACTCGATCAGCCCGGTGCCGCTGCCCGTGCGCGATTCGTTGCGCGCCGATCTTGACTAACTCGGCCGCAGGCCGAGTTGAACGCCGCGCACGCGGGTGCGACGCATGCGTCGCACGGGTAGCCATGGGTCCGGCGCATGCGCCGGACGGGTGACCATGGATGGTCACCCCGGGCTTGGGCGAAGCAGGGACTGCGTAGCCCAATGGCTACCCAGGGCTTGCGCGCAGCGGGGACAGCGTAGCGCAATGCCCCGATAAGGGGTGAGGCGCGCAGCGCCGAATACTAGGCCGGGCTTGCGGTGCGGTCTGCTCCCGGCAGAATTATTTTCGTATCAATCTTGACGCCCCCTTGCAACGTGCGGGTTACCGGCGTCTTGGCGGCGATCTCCAACAGGCGGTCCGTTTGTTCGGTGCTCAAAGGTTTGGAGAACGAAAGCCGTCGATCGATGTGATCCGGCTGATCTTCCGCGGTGGTGTAGCGGAGACCCACGGTGATTTTTCCAAGTTCCCAACCCTTGCGCCCGGCGTACATTCGTAACGTCATCGACGTGCAAGCACCGAGACTCGCCAGCAGCAGTTCATAGGGTGAGGCGCCTGAGTCGCTCCCTCCACGTGCGATCGGTTCGTCGGCCGTCAGCCGATGATGTCCCGACACGATTTGTTGGACGAGTTTGAATTCGCTGGTTACAGTCACGTGCGCCATGAAATCTCCTTCGTGGGGAGCCGTCACAAAAGGCTGGTAGATTCGACGGTCATTATACCGGTCTGCGCGGAGACCGGTGCAATGTGATATGGTTAACTACGGCACTAAATCTCCTCTAAGTCACAGCATTCCGATCAATCGCACCGTGCCGTTTAGCGCAATCACAAAAACCTGGCCCTTGCTTCTCGGCATGGGGGTACTCATGCTGGGCGCCGGTCTGCAAGGCACCCTTCTTGGCCTTCGCGCCACGCTCGAAGGGTTCCCGGCGCTGCTGACCGGCATCATCATGTCCTGTTACTACGTGGGGTACGTTCTCGGAACCACGATCGCGTTGCCGTTGGTGCGGCAAATCGGGCACATCCGCGTATTCGCCGCCCTCGCCGCGGTCGCCTCCATGTCGATTCTCGTCCAGGGCAGTTTCGTCTATCCGTTGGTTTGGGCCGCCATGCGGCTGATCTCGGGGCTATGCTTCGCGGGCATTTACGTGGTCGCTGAAAGCTGGCTCAACGATCGCGCAAGCCGCGCGAACCGCGGCAGATTGTTGGCGGTCTACATGCTCGTCCTGTACCTAGGTCTCGGCGCCGCACAGTTCCTATTGATCGTTTCCAACCCGCTCACACCCGGCCCGTTCATGTTGGTCTCGGTGCTGATCTCTTTGGCGATGGTTCCCATCATGGTTTCCGCACAGCAATTACCGGAGCGTTCTGTGCCGCGGAAAGTCAGCCTCCCCGACTTGTATCGCAATTCACCTCTCGGTGTCGTGGGAGTCACCGTGTCAGGCCTGATTTCCGCCACCCTCTTCTCAATGGGCCCGGTGTATGCACGGCTCAGCGGGTGGGAGACGACCCGGGTTGCCACTTTCATGGCGGTCAGCATTCTCGCCGCCGCAGTGACTCAATACCCCGTCGGCCGGCTGTCGGATCGCATGGATCGCCGCACGGTCATCGCCGCGGTTTGCACGCTCGCGACTCTGGTCGCAGGTTCCATTGTCGCATTCCCAGCGATGCCTCCCGCGGTCTTTCTGACGCTCGCGGCCGTGTTCAGCGGGCTCGTGCTGACGCTCTATTCGCTCTCCGTATCGCATGTCAACGACAAGCTTGAACCCGCACAGATGGTCGCCGCGAGCAGCGCTCTTTTGCTTCTCAATGGGACCGCCGCGGCCATCGGACCGGTGCTTGCAGGCGGTCTCATGGCGACTTTTGGCCCGCGCGCCTATTTCGCGACACTCGCGACGCTTACCGGTGTCTTGGCGGTCTACGATCTATGGCGCAAGTCTCGACGCAAGTCGGTTCCTCCCGCTCAGAAGGGTTCGTTCGTCGGCGCGCAGCCCAGGGCATGACCGTCTCGGGGACGCCGCGCGCCTCGGGAACTTTTCGATATCCGCGAATTCTACCCTGGATTGATTAAGGAGATATCGATGGTCAACAACGCAACACCCACGCTCATTCCGGCAACGGTCCTGGCCGCGAAGAACCAAGTGAGTTTCCCCAACGAGAGCGACGACTATCGCCGGGCGCGCCAGACACTGCTCGTCGAGGAGATCGAACTCAGGCGCCACATCGAGCGGGTCGCGGAACAGCGCCGTGCATTGCCGCCGGGCGGCGAGGTCACCGGAGATTATCGCTTCGAGGGCGAGAACGGGCCGGTGCGCTTCGTCGACCTCTTTGGCGAAAGGCAATCGCTGGCAGTCTACAGCTACATGTTTGGGCCGCAGCGCGAGCGGCCATGCCCGATGTGCACCTCGCTGCTGTCGTCCTGGGACGGCGGAGCGAAGGACGTCTACCAGCGCGCCGCCCTCGCCGTCGTCGCGCGTTCGCCGATCGAACGGTTGGTCGCATTCAAGAAGGAGCGCGGCTGGCACCATCTGAGATTGTATTCGGACTTGAGCGGCGACTACACCCGCCGCTACGTCAGTGCGGACGACGCGGATATCCCCGGGTTCAACGTTTTCACCCGGCGCGACGGAGTGATCCGCCATTTCTGGAGCGGCGAGATGGGCCCCGCGACCGCCGACCCGGGCCAGGATCCGCGCGGCGCTCCCGATCTCAATCCGCTCTGGACCATCCTCGATTTTCTGCCCGAGGGGCGCGCTGCGAATTGGTATCCGAAGCTCGACTACGCGGCGGATTCAGTGACCCCCTCGCGCTAGTAACCCGTCGCGATCGAGGTGGGGTGCAATCCCGCAACCACGGTAGGCGCAGTCATCGGCGTCAATGCACCGGTGACCCCGATCGCGTACTGTGACAGGCTGGATTCGCCACGATTCGTCGCGTAGGCGTAGGCACCGGTGGGATCGACGGTGACGGAACTGACCCCGAGTCCCGCCGCCACAGAGCCTGTCCCGATGGCCGTCAATGTCCCTCCCGCACCGATGGAGAATTGGGAAATCGTGCCTGCGACGGGGGGTGCTACCGCGGAGCCAGTATTCGCGACATAAACGTATTTTCCCGAGGGATCGACCGTCACGGAGAACGGGAAAATGCCGCCGGTGGGCGCCGGTGAACCACCGGACAGGGCTCCCGTCGTCGCATCGATGACGAACTGAGACACGGTATTGTCGCCGGCGTTGGCCACATACAGGTAGGCACTCGTCGGATCGACGATCAGCGAGTTGGGTTGGCTCGTTGCGCTCCCCGTATTCACCGTCGCCGGGGTCATGGGGGTCAGAGCGCCGTCGGCGCCGACCGTGTACTGGGAAATGGTTCCCTGGGCCGCGACGCAGCCGGGACCTGCGCAGGCATAGTTGGCCACATAGGCATATTTGCCGTCGGGTGAGATCACGATGGAGGCCGGGAAGGAACCGGCGGCAACCGTGGGCGTGCTCATCGGCGTCAGGGCGCCGGTCGTACCAATGTTGTACTGGGATACGGTGTCATCGCCGAAATTGGCGACGTATGCGTGTTTGTTCGCCGAATTGATGGTGACGCCGTTCGGATGACTGCCGGTCATCACCGCTGGAGTTCCCAGCGGCGTGAGCGCGCCGCCGGCTCCGATGGCGTACTGCGACACCGTGCCGGCATTGTAATTCGCCACGTACACGTATTGACCGGTGGGCTCGACGGACACCGAGAAGGGACTCGCTCCCGCAGCGACCGTTGTGGGAGTGAGGGACGACAATGCGCCCCCCGGTAGAATCGTATATTGAGACACGGTGCCGGCGTCGAAATTGGTGGCATAAGCATAAACCGTCGCATTGACGTCCAGCGTCACGGCCGTGATTGCAGGACCGCCGGCGTAGGTGCCGCCGATCATCGTCGTCCCCGCGCCGACGGCGGAGGCCAACCCGGTGCTGGGACCGATCGCCGCCACGGCCGAATTGGATGACGTCCATGCGACCGAGGTGGTCAGATCCTTGGTCGTATTATCGGTATATGTTCCGGACGCGGTGAACTGCAGCGTCTTGCCCGGCCCGATCGTGGACTTGGCGGGCGTGATGGCGATTGAAACCACCGTGGCCGCGGTCACCGTCAAGGTGTCATTCCCCGTCACGCCGCTCAACGTCGCGGTGATCGCGGACGTGCCCGCGGCGACCGAGGTCGCGAGCCCGGCCGTACCGATGGTCGCAACCGTGGTGGTGGCTGAAGCCCACGTCACCTGCGACGAAATGTCTTTTTTGGTGCCGTCGCTGTAACTTCCGGTCGCCGTCAACTGGGTCGTCGCACCCAGCGCGATGCTGGGACTGGCGGGCGTGATGGCAATGGACGTGAGTGTCGCCGCCGGGGTCATCGGCGATCCACCACCGTCGCCTCCTCCGCACGCGGCCAGCAATCCCGTGAGGACCAGCAGAAAAGCGACCGCGTGGCCTCGCCGGCCACGATCGCCACGCCCCAAGACACGGTGAAGAACCAAAGCATTCATAGCATCCCCCGCCCTATAGTTGTAAGAAGAGTATGCGCGCAAGAATCGGAGTGTCAATTCATCGCTCCTGTGTCTGAATGCGCGATGGGCGCGATTCGCTCGGCACATTTTTTGACAGGAACCAGCCATGGCATTTCAATTCGCATGCGGCCGCTCTGCGACGCGTCGACTGCTCATCCCGGCATTTCTCTTGATGCTCCCCGTTCACGCCTCGGAATTGTTCCCGACCCGCCTGTATGACGTCATCATAGAGACTGGGATGCCGCATCTCGAGGAGAATCTACGCTATACCACGACTCATCAGCGGAGCTGCATCTCGCCGAAGGATCTTGCCACCGAGTTCCCCATCCTCAATCATCCGACACTCGCCGGATGCACGCTGGGTGGCGGAGCCCGAAAGGATGACACGGTCAGATTTGGCCTAAGCTGCGACGACAAGCACGGAACCACCGGGACGGCAGTTTGGCATATCGACAAGCAGCGAATCCGCGGGCGCCTCGACGTGAAACTGGGCGGCAAGAATATGACATTTTCTCAAACCGTTACGGCCAGGGTCATCGGAAATTGCCCGTAACACAAGGATTGTTCGCAGCATGCGCGTAATTGAGCGGGACGAGGTGACGAGGCGCTTGACGTACCAGGCGTGTATCCCGATCGTCAGGCAAGCCATGATCGATTTCTCGAACGGCGGCACGCGCCAACTCCTGAGATCCATCATTCCGCTGGCCGACGGACGCCTGTTTGGAATCATGCCGGGTGCGTTGGGTGAGAGCGCGGCCTTCGGTGCCAAGCTCATCAGCGTCTATCCCGAGAATTTTTCGAAGGGCCGTCAGTCCCATCAAGGTCTGGTGGTTCTCTTCGAGCCGGGTACGGGAGAACCGGTGTGCATTGTGCATGCCGGCGAAATCACCGCCATTCGTACCGCGGCGGCCAGCGCGGTTGCAACGGATGCTCTCGCGCGAGCCGATGCATGCCGTCTCTCGATCTTAGGCTATGGCGAACAAGCGGCGACGCATGCCAGGGCGCTCCTCAGGGTACGAAAGATTCGCGCGGTTCGAGTCTGGGGGCGCTCACCGGAACGGGCGCATGCTTTCTGCCGGCGGATGAACGCCGAGCTCGGCATTCCCTTCACCAGCGCGCCTGCGGTGGAAGAGGTGGTCGACGACGCCGACATCATCTGCACGGTGACCGGTGCACGGGAGCCGATATTGAAAGGCGCGTGGGTGCGTGCGGGAACGCATGTGAACGTGGTTGGATCCAGCTTCGCCGGGCCCGTCGAAGTGGACAACGATCTCGTTGTCCGGTCGCGCTTCATTGCCGACAGCCGTGAAGGCGTGTTGCGCCAAGGGGCGGAGTTCCTGAAAGCGAAAGAGGCGGGTCTCATCGACGATGGCCACATCGCTGCCGAGATCGGCGAGGTCCTCGCGGGCAAGGCCGTCGGCCGGCGGGCCGACGACGAGATTACGATCTACAAGTCCCTCGGCCATATCGTCCAGGATTTGGCCTGTGCATGGGCGCTCTATTTGCCGGACTTCAATGTGGGTTGCCAGCGGAAATGAATGCCCTCGGATTCGATGGTGCCAACGCCGGGATAGGGAAAATGCGGCGAGAAAATCTTCTCATGGCTCTTGGACAAATCGCTCAGAAGGGCTCCCCGGCTCGCCTTGGCCACGGCGCGATCACTGTCAAAGCCCATGGCCCAGTCGGGTCTGACGAGCGAAACGATCGAGCTGTGAGCGGAATCCCCGATATCGAGAATTCGATCGTCGCCGTTGACAATCTCATAGCCCATGTGACCCGGGGTATGGCCCTTGATGGCGACGGCGGTGATGCCGGGCGCGACCAACGTACCGGGTTCGAAGGTCTGCACTTGAGCGGAGATGGTCTTCACAAGCGTGGCGAGATCGCTCTGGCTTTGCATGAAGACCCATTCGGCGTTCGACATGCGCACCGTTGCCTTGGGAAAGGCCGGCATGCCGTCTGCGGTGGCGAGACCTCCCACATGATCGCCGTGGACATGAGTGATCAATACGTCCGTAATATCGCCGGCCGACATGCCCGCTTTCTTCAGGCTCTGCATGAGCACGCCGTGCGCCTTAGGACCCAATCCCGTGTCGAGGAGGATGGCGTGGCCCTTGTCCTTGACCAATAGCACGTTGACGCTCAAGGCAACGACATCGGGCGAAGCACCCGCCGCCTTCAAGACCTTGGTTACTTCCTCGGTCTTGCCGTCGACTCCGAAGACGGAGCCATCATTCGCGGCCGCGAAGTCGGCATCGTGCAGCGCGAACGCAGTGAGCTTGCCAATGTTGAACTTGGTCGCGGCCGGCTCAACGGCGATTGGACCGGTTGTTGCAGCTACCCCGGCCACGGCGGTCAGCATGCCTGCGGCGAGAATCATCGATCTCAACAGTCTCATAGGTCACCTTCACCTTTGCAGCTTCGAGAATCATAGCAAATCCGGCGAAATGTACGCTGCAATGGCGTAGCCCGACCCATACTGCATTCTCACTCGCGAACGATAGCACCGCGGGACTGTCAATCGCCATGCCAACGGTGGTCGGGTCAAGTCAAACTGGGCGAGTGATAGCTGCTTCCGTCACGTAGTTCGCGACGCCGCGCGCTGCCGAAGGCTTGAGAGCCTGCTACTGTGAAGCTCGACGCCCCCATTAGGCTGTGGAAATACCGCGGACAGCGCAGTGGGCGATTCTCGTTCACGCTGTCAAATTTGATTTGATCCACAGGCCATCACTATGGAGGGCGAGATGAAACCATGGCGCGCAATCCGATGGATGCTGTTGCTCACCGTCGAAGTGACTGCCGCCGGTGTGCGCGATGCGGATGCGGCTACACCGAATCCCACGGCGGTCATCGCGTTGAGTCCTTCGACGATCCCCTCGGGCGCCAGTTCGACTATCGCCTTGTCGAGCTCGAACGCGACCTCCTGCACGGCGAGCGGCAATTGGGCGTGGTCGGGAGTCGTCGCGACCAGCGGTACCCGAGTCACCTCGCAGAGCGGCTCCTCGACCTACAACGTCACCTACACCCTCAGTTGTAGCGGAGCGGGCGGATCTGCTTCGTCATCGGCCGTACTCACCGTCCAGCCGGCGGGAATAGCGACCGACACATCGACCGCAACGCCAATCACCATTAGCTCGGACGGAAGCTCAACGCTCAAGGGGTCGGCCACGAACGCCGCGGCACCCGGGCAACCCATTGCAACGGGGAGCCCGCAGTCGGGCACCTCGTCC
>Ga0137412_10005165_pt1 | contig 10438 bp, 13 predicted proteins | sample CZODoug2_1_16fun_FD_122160 | JGI IMG/M metagenome (GOLD analysis project Ga0137412, IMG submission 122160) | Vadose zone soil fungal communities from Angelo Coast Range Reserve, California, USA - CZODoug2_1_16fungal (Hybrid Assembly) | ecosystem: Environmental > Terrestrial > Soil > Vadose zone... | reverse complement strand
GATGTGCCCTGGCTTCGATCGGTGGCATGCCCGCATCCACGGCCTGGTCGAGTACACCGTCGATCCCGGCGACGGCGGCGAACGCCAGTTGCTGCGCCGACGCGACGCGGGCCATGAATAGCAGCCACGCCGCCTTCGGGTGACCCGGCGCAAGGGCTGCGAGCCGCGCGGCCGTGAATGCAAACCGCGTGTTGGGATCGGGCGGAATGATCGCGTCGGGCCGCGTCACGCTGCCCGTCACCGTTGGCTGCCACTTACCTGTCATCGTCCTACCGCCTTGCCTCAAGCAACGGTCCTAAGGCGATGACCAATTGGCAAGAGTGAACCCAGCGAAGTGATTGTTGTTTCAGATGCTCGCTTTGCTGACCTTGTTGCTCGTGCGGTTTCGACTTTCCTTCCCCAGCAACAGACGTGCCATCTTTGCGGGAGCAGCAATATCAATAACTTGATTTTCGAGCTTCGGTGGATTTGGACAGTTTGTCCAAAGCGTCAAACTTTCCATCCTCTCCCGGAATCTCGGTAATGAGACGAACGAAGCGGCATGTGTGCCCGCCGACATCGCCGCACCGAGATGCGTTCGATGCCTGCAACAGTTGTTGACGAGGTTGAGCAATCGGGCTGTTTAATACAGCGGTGGAATTGCCTATTGTTCTGAAGCAGACTTGCTGCGAAAGCAAACCTTCCCCCGCCGATCGAAACGCACAAGAATGTGCTGAAGTAATCCGTCACACGGTCCGGTGGATAGCGATGGACCGCGAGCACGATGGGTGAAACCTCGCATGCTCCACTTTGACTGCTTGCCATCGGAATCCGAGAATCGTCCCAACGGCCCTGACATTCCTGATTGGTGCCAGGTGGCCCTGCGGCGATCGCTCGTAAGCTTTTAAGGTTTGGACGGGCCCGAAGCGCTCCGATAGAAGGCTAGCAAGGCTCCTGGCGACTTTTTGCCAACCCAATTCCCTGTTGCAGATAAAGGCTTCCCTGCTTGGGCACAAATTTTCCCTGTTAACTCAGTCAGGGAATTTCCCCAAAAGTGCCTGCAGCGCAGAGGTTTCTTGCTTTGACAACGTCTCCCGACATGCCCAAATCTCGAAATTCGTTGTAAATTCCGTGTTGGCAGGGAATTTTGCCGGAGACCGGTGCGATCACGACTGTGTCGCCAGCCAGGCATTCCGGCCTCCGGAGAGACTTCCAAGGAGACGCGAGAATGGGGCCGGAAATCCCGGCTTTTCGCGCATTCGCTTTCGTCTCCAGACTCCCGGTTCGCCGAAGTTGAGGGGAAAATCGCCAAAAGTCTCAGGCCACACCGGCAAATATTCCCGTTTTCCGGAGACTAACGGCGGAGACGGGTTCGATCAGGACTGCCGCTATGGGCGGCCCAGGAACGGCGCGAAGCGGAGCGTCGCGAACTGCTGCGCAAGTCGGTCGCGGCGAGTTAGTCATTCCTGGCTTCGCCAAAATGTCGGTCGTGAACAAGCCTGCTACTGAAGCCCGCAGCGGTTAAACCCTTTCACGAAAGAGCCTATGGAGTTCGGCCAAGCCAGCCAGCAAGTCGGTCAAGGCGTCACTCCTGAAGGTTGCAAAGACGCTGTTTGAAGCCGACGGGTTGGTTGGGGCGTGTTCGTTCGTCTGAACTGTGGGTAATTCCATCACACCCCAGACAGGCACCTCCACCCGCACACTATGCGCCCCGAGACGGAATCTCTGGAGGGCCCAGGGGGACAGTCTCGCAAAGGCCATGCGGTGTAACGCCCGCGTGGCCTTTTGTTTTTTATTGTCTGACCGTAAAAATAGGGACTCTGGGTGAACGGCCGCGCAAAGCGGTCGTTCACACGCAAACAGCATCTCGTGACTGACACTGTTTGGCATAAAATGGAGCCAGTCGGGCACTGATACGGTTTTTGCACAAATGGAGTCAGTTCGCGACTGATAAGAAAATACCGAAAACCCTATCAGTCTAAGCACAGAATGCGGCCAACGATTTCCGAAACTCAGGCTATGCCCAATCCTAAAAGCATCATGCTCTAGTCTTCGTCCGGCTCGCGCACGACCGGCGGTTCGTCGGCGCGGTCCCCTTCCTCTTCGTCCTCTTCATCCTCTTCGTCTTCATCAGGATCTCGGGGCGGCATCGTGTTGCCCGTGATCACCAAGGGACTCCAGTCGATCAGCCTGTTGGAAAATTCCTCGTGGATGTGTGGGGTCATGTTGTTGCTCCTGGGGTGTGGACCCTAGTCTAGGGGATTTTACCCCTTCTGCTGTCATTCGGCATGCAAATTTGACCCCTTAGCCGGGGGATTCGGTCGATCGAAGTGATTAGTTTCGGACCGGAAGCACTCGATGGCGCGCTATCTTGGATTTCCTGCGACATCATGGGTGTAACGGGCGGTTATGCTGCACGGCCGCTTCGGATCAAGAGCCGAAGTTGTGGTCTGCTCTGCGGCCAAAAGCTGTCGGTCGAGGAATGTCGGCGTTGGGGTGGTGGTCTCAACCGGGTTAATGCGGACGTGGCCCCGTTCAAAAGCATCTCCCTCAAGAGCAGACATCTCTCATCCCGGTTCCGCGACCGCACCTCTGTCGTATTTGAGGAAGATCAAAGCGCCTCGCTATCGAGCGGTTAGGTTTTGCTGAGCGTATCACCGAGCGGCGGTCCCAAGGGCGCTGTTACGGAGTTATGCGCGGGACCCAGCCGACCCCTCTTTTCTTTAGGTCCCGCCTCTTGTCCTGCCGCAGTGGCATGCGCGGCTCCGCTCAGCAGCAGGGCCGTGCTTTTTTTGCCACCAAGGCAACGCATCATCGAAGCAGTCGCGCCGTGTTAGCGGCCGCCTCAGCCAACATTGCATTTAACTGTGACTTGGTGAGTTCCTTAGGCTGCCTCACTACTGGCTTGCGCGTAGACACAACCTTATGAACCGGGCGAGCACAGGCCGCCAACAGCGCTGGCTTTCGCTTCGGTACCGACACGATCTTGGGTTTGGCGGTCGGCGGCTTGTGGCCGCGCTTCAAGCCCATGCGCAGCAACTTGGCGCACACCGCGTTGCGGCTGTGCCCTAGTCGAGTGGCGATCTGCGCGGCGCTGTGGCCGCTGGCCCAGAGCTTTTTGAGGACTGCAACGGTGGCGGCATCCCACATGAGGATATCACCTTACACCCAACGGGCGAAAAATCGCAACTCAGCTCTTAAAGCGCATCCGGGGCGCCCGCTACTTCGCCTTCGCTACATCTGATGCCAACGAATGTGCCATCCCTTGAACTTCGTCTGATTGGTAGTCCCCGGTGTCGCCTGAGGGACCAGCATGGCGAACACCATCCGGCTCCGGTGACACGGGACCAAACCGTTTTGTGTCGTTGGGATCGGCAAGGCGATAGAAAGTATAAAAGCTCTGCGTGGGTTCGAACAAAACTGTTACGCCGCTCTCAAAAACCTCCACCACTGTGAAGTCATCTTCTGTCGGATGCTTCATCATCTGCTGCTCCTGCCCTTTGGGACAGCCGATCGTAACGCGCTCGCGATCAATCCCAATCCGCTATAAGCCGTCATCGGTCAGAGCGAGCCCACCCAAGGCTTCCTTGGCATAGCCAATGTCCTTTAGCCGGGATTGGACGCGGTACGGAATGTGGCGCGTGGCTGGATGCACTGCGATTGCCGCAAAGCCTCAAGTTCAAAGTCGCTTAGTTTCGGGGGAAGAATTGGTCCATCTTGCGAATATGCGCCTGCGGCGCTTCGATTCAAGCCGGAATCGGCTGCCCTCGAAAGTGGATTGACCCGGCACGTGGCACAAACGGGGCGGCCGGGTTTGCATCGTATGGAGACCGGGTTCGATCTACACTACGTGGCGGACGCGGCAGTGCAAATAGTGATATATTGAAATATGGCAGATGGTCAGGTCGTACTGGTGACAACTGAACCATTAGGGGGCGGTTCACCCGTCCGCTCGGTCTACTTCGTGGCCGAACAGGATCCGGAGAAGGCCAAAGCAACGATCGGTGCAATGATGGCTCCGAATGAGAAGGTCGAAGCGTGGGGCCGGCTTCCGGAGCCAGCAGTCAAAGCTCTCGGATTGAAACCTGGTGACTTCAAGCACAGCTGACCGGCATCGAGTGAAATTCCTGGAAAGGTCGCGATAATTAGCAAGTAAGTCTGCCACATTTGAATTGAACGGCTTTCTTTTTGATTTGCCGGAACGAACCACCATATGCTCGGTTGTCATATGTTTCCGGGCATTAAGGAGACGTGATGACAAACAGAATGGTCCCAACAAGTATCGTCAGCAGAATCGACCAGGCGATTAGTCCGCTAAGTCCGGCCAGAACCCGAATCAGACGCTTGGCCAACAGACGCAAAATCCAAACCGGGGCGGCGGCCAACAAAGAGATCCGCAACGCTAATGGAAACGAACTGCTCGCTTCGACGAACAGTTTTGTTTAGCAGAGTTCTTCCGGCTCCCAATCCGCCTTCTTCGACACTTCCCATTCTTAGGCACACGATGCCCTTCGGGCCATGCCCTCCGAGGAGGTAGCTATGGAACATCAAATTTTCATTCGCCAGCAAAACCTTAAACTCTATCGCAGTCTCGTCGCTGCGTCGGAAGCGGCGGCAGCGAAAGCTGACGCGCGGCAGGAGAAGCTTTTAAAGCTACTGGCAGCGGAAGTAGCGAACGAAACGCCACCCAGAAAGAGCTAAGGCGTTTGCTAAAGAGGCTCACCGTAAGCGCAATCCGCCGGATCAGCTTCGTTTGCGCCCAAGCTCGGATCGAAACGGAATAGCGTGGAGCAGTAGGGGCAGACGATCTCACCGGCATCGCCGATCTTGAGGTAGATGTGTGGGTGATGGCAAAGGCTGGCGGCCATATTCACCAGGGTGAACGAGACAGTTGACCTTCATCTTTCCCATCCTCTGGCCTCAATATGCCTTCACCGTTATCTCGCTGATGCCGAGTTCGCCAGACCGTCTAATTCATCAGGCTAGAACCATCAGCGCCATGACCGCCCGTTCGCGGCGGCTGAAGGACGCGTGACGTTCCCGAAGTTCCCGTATCTCCGCCTCATGATCAAGTGCGGCTTGGCTGCGTTTGATGCCGTCCAGGATCGCCTTTAACAGCACATCGTCGGTGAAGGGCTTCATCAAGAACTCGTAGCTCCCCTCTCATTTCCTAGGCCGTCGTCGGTACGTCGCGGTAAAAAAACTGGCAATAAACATTGGGAATGTGCAGTTCGTGTCAGGATTTTGTCAGGCATTCCGTAACACTTTATTTCTGAGTCATTAGCTGATGGTTCGCGTCGGCGGGCAATCCAAGAGGGCTGAATCGAAAGACACGATGCGTGAATTTCCCCGTGACCTTCTGCGGCGGCGAATAAGGAGCCGCCATTGCTTTCATCCAATTATGTTCATTCATCGGACATGGCTGTTGTCGTGGCATTCTATAGGACATGGCAGCAATTCAGAGAATGTGAACGATGATCAGTAAGCGCGCTGCAATGAATGGCTCGAGCCTTGCTTTCCGGATTGCCGGCTTGCGCCGGACGATCAGATTCGGCGATACGCACCGCGCCCTTGGCGATCTCGACCGTTGCTTGGGGGAAAACCCTTCCGCTTCCGAGTTATGGGTCCTGCAGGCGATAGCGCTGATGAAGGGGGGCAGGCCCACTGAAGCCGACGGTGCTTGGCAAAAAGCGGTCAATTTGCATGCACGCCCCGATGATCTCGCCCAACTTCTGGTACGAATGGCCCGCGAGCAGCAGGACGAAGAACTCGAGATTTGGGCGCTTCGGACTGCGCTATCCTCCTGCACGGAACCGCAAGGGCTGCTAACCCGCCTTTTCGCGTTGCAGATGCGACGGAACGACTTCATGGCGGCCTTGGCATCCGCAGATCAACTCATCGCGCTAAAGCCGGATTACGAGCCTTATCTGCTGCGGCGTGAAGCAAGTTTGATGGGAATGAGACACACGGGCGATGCCGTGTTGGAATGGTTGGTCAAACAATCGCCTGTATCGGATGCCGTCATAAATACGTGGGCGCATCTTCTGCTGGAGCGCGCGGGGCGAGCGAACGAGGTGATCGAACGGCTGGCGCCTTTGGCCGCCAAGCCCGACGCCACATGGGCCGTGCATTGGTGGATGGGCAAAGCGCTTGCTCACGTGGAGCGTTCAAACGAAGCGATAGCCTCTTTCAAGCGCGCCATCGAAATCGATCCCGGTACGGCCAAGCCATGGCATGACCTGGCCATCCTCCAACGGCACCTCGGGTTGGCGATTGAATCGCAGTTATCATTTTGTAGATCGCTGGAGCTCGAGCCCAACAATCCGACGGGACTGCGTGTTGCCGGTTACGAGCATACCTACGCCTATGGCGACGCTGCGTTCCGGCGCGTGACCCTGGCCTTAGCCCGTGTGCATGGCGTTTCCAAGCCGCTGCAGGTCGAGGTGCATTATGCCGCTGCCAAGGCCCTTGAGGATGTTAGCGAATTGGATGCCGCATTTGAGCATTATGCGCGTGCGGGTCAACTTCAGAAGCAATTAACCCCCTGGAGTGCGGCACCGTCGCGCCGGTTTCTGGCGACACTCAAGCGCGAATTCACGCCGACGCTGCATGCCGATCTACGATCACGCGGGTATCCGTCGCGCAAGGCCGTATTCATCATTGGAATGCCGCGTTCTGGGACGAGTTTAGTCGAACAGATCATCGCGAGCCATCCGCAGGCGCGCGGCGCTGGCGAGATCGGCGCAGCGGATGCGGTTATTGATGGTTTGAAAGTCGGCGGAACGACGATCCTCACAGATCGCAACTCAGGACATGCAGATGCAGCGGGTGGGCACCAAGCGTTGACCCTGTACGAACGGGGGCGTCGCTATCTCGAAACCATCGAAACAATCGGTGGTCCCGATGCATTGCGAATTGTGAATAAAAGACCGGGCAACTTCACCTGGACGGGTCTTCTTGATGCGGCAATTCCGGGCAGCTATTTCATTCACTGCCGACGACATCCTGTCGAGACGTGCCTGTCTGCGTACAGGCTCTTTTTCGGAGGCGAGGTCCCTTTCTCCTATGATCTGCGCGATCTCGGGCAGGCCTTCCGCCTGTATCAAGAGTTCATGACATACTGGTCGTCGTTGATGCCGGCCGGCCGGATTCTTCACGTGCGACAGGAGGATCTGGTCGACGATTTCGAAGGCGAGGTCCGCCGTATTCTGAATTTCATCGAGTTGCCCTGGAATGATGCGTGCCTTGCATATTTTGACAACGATCGTATCGTCCGCACGGCCAGTTCCATCCAGGTGCGCCGGCCGATCTATGGCCGCCCGATCGACGACTGGCGAAAGTACGAACGGTATCTGGGGCCTTTGCTTCAAGAACTAGGGGACCTGGTTCCCAACTACGAGGGCGAGGTGAGGGAGCGCCAACTGACCGTATGATTATGATTACCCGGTGCAAACCGCACAAATCGCTCGCACCGAGGGTCGGGCGGATCTGCGTCTGCTTGACGTTTCTGCGGTCGACCTGATCAGGAGGCTCTTGCGTGCCCCGCGGCTTCTGCCTGCTTTGCCGCCGAGCCCGGTGCTTCCTTCCTGAGCAGGCGCACGCACGGCTTCCCGTCTGCCGATCGGCCGATTGTCTTGATGTCTTTGTCGGGGAACCGCCGCTCGAGCAGGTCACGCATAAGTCGTCCGATCGCGTGCGGTTCGCCTGCAGCCTCCACAAGCCACGGTATAGTACCGGACGCCCATTCCTCCGGCTTCAGGCGAACTCGCTGCTCCGGATAGCTGCTGAGGCGCGTATCGACTTCCTCGCTGACACACGCCCATAAAACGATGGCAAGCGGAACCGTGATCCCGGTTTTACTATCCCGATGATCCGCGGTCATGAACTGGTTGGTGGCGATTGCAGGCATCACCAGCCATTCGAGATCGCTGAGAAAAGTGTGCCGGTGCTGAGGCGTCCGCATCAGAATGACCGTGATTTGGCCCAGCGTCGCCACGAATTTGAGCGCGGAAAGCGGGTTTTCGCCCGATCGATTTTTGATATCCGCGATTGGGTCATTTGCCACATTGTTCGGCTTCATCGATTCGAATGTCATCGCTACGCTCCTTGATGTACTTTCTTCACTTCCATTCATTCGGTACTACGACCGCACATCTTCCGGTTGTATGGACGTTCATGACATCTTCCGCAGCGTCCGAGTCCGCTTGCGCCGGATTCCGCAACGCATCGATACCCGATCGCCCGTCGCCAGGATCAATAGAATTAAATCGCAGCACGAATTCGGCACCTCCCAGCGGAGATTGGCCGACCTTGATCGACCCGCGATGCAGGTCAACGGCAATCTTGACAATGGCTAAACCTAGTCCCGAGCCATCCGCCCCCGTTTCCCCGCGCTCGAATGGTTTGAACAAGCGTTCGGCATCGTCGACATTCAGGCCGGGTCCGCTATCGTCGATCTTGATCACGCACCCTGGACCGCATGTGATCAGCACGTTATTGCCCTCCGGGCCGTGCTTGATCGCATTTTCCACCACGTTTTGGACCGCCTCCATTACGGCAGCTTGATTGCCGAAGAACGGTTCCGGCCTATCGACAATTCGCGACAGTTTACACGAGTGCCTCTCGGCGAGCGGCAGCAATCGTGAAACCACCTTATCTGCGATGATGCCCACATGGATCAATTGGGCGTTTCTGCGGGCGTCGCGGGATGCCTCCAGACGCGCGATCGTCATTAGCCGGTACAGCGTAGTGCTCATCTCCGCGACGTCGGCCTCGAGAGCGCGTGCTCGCGCATCAGGAATCTTGTTGAGCTCGAGCAGAACGATGGCAAGTCGCGATCTCAATTCGTGCGCAACCTGGGCGACCATCTTGTCCTGTGCCTTCAGCAGCGAGGCCACGCGCGCCATCAGCCGGTTGATGGCCCTCGTGAAAATTGCCGCTTCCCGCGGCAATCCCTTCATCCTGAACATAATTGGATCTTCGTTGACGTCAATCATGCGAGCGCGATGGGCCGCCACGGTCAGCGGCTTGAGCGCTCTCCGCACGGCAAAAATGGCTGACAGCATGGTGAGGGCAAGTGTCGGTGCGAGAGGCTTCCAGACGTCGCTCATGATCTCGGAGACCAGCGCATTGAAGCGATAGAACTCGGGATCGCCGTGTGTCATCACTTCGACCCAGACGTCTCGCTGTTGGGTTCTGAGCTTGATACCGCCGACTACTTCGAACCAGCTCGAATCGATTTTCCGCTGCCAGAATTCCGGCAACATCGACGGATTTTCGCTTGGCGGAGACAAGCGCTCGACCTCGGCGCCATTGCTCTGCATCAACACCCGTGCTTTCTCGTCAATGATGCGGAACCCGTACGCAGCGGCATTTTTACCGTGGTAGGGCTCGAGCGCGGATTCACCGATGTTTTCGAATTGGCCGTCACGAAACCTCGCGGCCGCGATCAGCCGCTCAGCCTCGGTCATGATGAAACGCTGAGTATAGTAGCGCTCGTCGAAGAGGTTCTCTTCGAGGGTCCATCCCAGCTGAAGCGAAATCCCCAACAAGCCGGCAACGAAAATCCAACGGGCCGTGATGGTCCCGATATCCGGGAGTCGTTCGATTGCCTTCGCGCCGCTCACATTCTTCTCTCGAGACGATTCTCTTCAAGCACGTATCCCAGACCCTTCACCGTTCGCAACTGAATGCCTGCCGGACTTTCTGCGAGCGACCGGCGCAAGCGCGACACGAGCTTTTCAAGGGCGTTGGGAGAATTCTCCTTTCCGAGCTTTTCGAGTGCCGATTGGATCGCCTCCTTGGCGACGAGGTGTCCGGAGCGGCGCATCAGCAGGCTGAGCAGACGTTGTTCGCTTGGCCGCAATTCGATCCTCTGGCCACGGCAAAATACTTCATTGGTACCACAGTTGAGCACAAGCCGTCCGGCACGCAACTGTTTCTGCGGCGGCACGTGCCAGCGCCGCACCAGCGCCCCGACGCGCGCGAGAAGCTCGGCAACATGGAACGGTTTGACCAGGTAATCGTCTGCCCCGGCGTTAAGCGCCGAGACTCGATCGATAATCTGCGAGCGGGCCGTTGCCACCAGGATCAACGTATTGGTTCGCCGTTTGCAGATTTCCTGGAGAAGGCTGATGCCGTTGGTGTCTGGCAAACCCAGATCAATGAGATAGAGCGCATGCTCCACCACTGACGAAATCTCGCGAAACTCTGCAGCGGTCCGTGCCGTATCGACGGTGTAACCGGCATCGCCCAGATGGTCAGCAATTAGATATAAAAAACGGGCGTTGTCTTCGACAGCAAGAATACGCATGGTGCTTTCTCCAACGAAGGAGTATTGCAGCCTACAAATTCACCTTGCCCGTTCCCAGCTAATCGTTTTCCACCCATCTCGCGCTACGGGGTCATCGTTGCGCGAGTCACGTGGCGTTTGATCCGATATTGCTGGAAACCCCCTACC
>Ga0137412_10005162_pt1 | contig 10440 bp, 8 predicted proteins | sample CZODoug2_1_16fun_FD_122160 | JGI IMG/M metagenome (GOLD analysis project Ga0137412, IMG submission 122160) | Vadose zone soil fungal communities from Angelo Coast Range Reserve, California, USA - CZODoug2_1_16fungal (Hybrid Assembly) | ecosystem: Environmental > Terrestrial > Soil > Vadose zone... | reverse complement strand
GCCCTCCAGATCAAGAGCCGCTTGCACGAGAGGGAAAAATGAGAAAAGGGAACAGGCTCTGCGCCCTGTTCCCTTATTGTTCCCCCGCCATTTTTGGCCAACGTCGTAAGTTGTTAATTCTTTGGTTGCGGGGGTAGGATTTGAACCTACGACCTTTGGGTTATGAGTGACGTAGTCAATGTAGTATCAATGAGTTAGAGGGCGCGATTGGTAGTTTCAAAGAGTCTTAAGTAGTTGAAAGTAGGTTTAGGGGGTTCTTATTTTGGGGTTGGTTTGGGTTTAGCGGATGAAAATGACCGAGCGCGGCTAGTTCACGCAAACCCAACGGTCGCCTTTTTGGTGTCACGGTCATGCAGGAACTCAGTTGAAACTTGAATATAAAGCTGATGGGAGCCAAGCTTCGCCACGATATCGCAGACTGCTGACGGAGACGTTGCTGCCTGTACGGGCTTGACCATGGGGCGACGCTGCAAAGAATCAAGACTGCTGCGGCTGGCCGGATTCGTCTAAGGCGGTTCCTCTGAAGTGTTTCTCGCCGGGTCCGACCCATCAAGCGCATCAAAGCGTCCGGGCCATGCAATTCCATGGAAATCTGGAGAGTTCCGCCATATGCTCCCGCTTGCATCTGCTGGTCCTTCTATCTTGCGTGACGATGGCGCCGCGAGGAGATGCCCAGACGACCAATTTGGTCTCCCTCCCCTGAAGCGAATGGAGCATCCAGCCATCCGATGCTCTATCAACTCACCGACGAAACAGTTTGAGGTTATACGCATCTGCTTTACAGTTGGCAACGCCGTTTGTCAGGATGAGTCCATGCTTAGGTTTCAGCGAATTTCGATAGCATTTCTCGTTCTCTTTGCGGTGTGCGGCAGCTTATGGGCACAACCGGTACCGCTCGACCCCACGAAAAATCTTCCGGTGTCGGCGGCCGCATCGCATACGTTGCTGCCGGAGGAGTACATCTGGACTGCGGACGATGTGACGGTGCGGCGACCCGATCACAGCAAATATCCATGGAACCGACAGGACCTGCGCGTGGAACCGCATGTGTTTCGGGCGCATTTCCACATAGCCGAGCTATCCAAGGTCGCCACGCTCTATGTCGCCGGGCCACGTGAGGCGCGCGTATTTGTGGATGGCCGAAAGGTGGAAGACTTCTACCTGAACGTGGACGAGCCGATCGGCTTCCATGTCTTTCATGCCGATGCTACGGCTGCGTTGAAGCTTGGGGACAACGTGATTGCGGTGGAAGTGGTGCGCGGACGCGGAATTGTCAGCGGCGGCGGTCCTCTGACGACACAGCAACTGACCTATGGAGAGGTGCTTGTCGCGAAGATTGTCCCGGCGGGGTTTGGGGTCGATTTGCCCGCGTTCGTCATCACGGATCACTCATGGAGATCGAGTGCGAAGGTTGTAGAGCACTGGTCGGAGGCGGTCTTCGACGACTCCGGATGGAAGCCGGTGGAGTCGTTGGGGCCGGTGGAGTCAGACGTGGATCTGCGTCAGTGGTCAGCCGATGCCGGCATGTATGGCTGGCCTGGTTACATGGGAATATCGCCTCAGCTGAGGACGTTTGCACTGTCGGCGTCGGCAGTCTCGCATGTATTTACGGGACAGGCGAGCTTCATTCATCTGGACGCGTTGACAGACGCTTCAGGAAAAGGATCGTTTACCGTTACAAATCTAAATAACGCTGCGACAGATGCGGAAGCACCTTCACTGTTATTGGATTTTGGACGTGAGATCGCGGGAAGACTGCTGGTGGAGTCCGCATCTTCCTCGGTGAGCACCCTGTCGATTGCTTATGGTGAATCGGAGATCGAGGCGCTGGCGACCGGGATGAGCACGGGGCAGCAGGGTGGAAACTATCTGGGAACGAATGTTCTGGAGGTTCCGGCGAACGGCATCGCGCGTGGGCCGAAGTCGGGGTTCCGCTATGTGAGGATTCGTTTTCTGCGCGGCGCTCCAGTCATGGCGTTCAAGTCCATTCGTGTGGAAGGAATCTACTATCCGGTGACGTATGCAGGCAGCTTCGAATCATCCGACCCACTGCTCAATCGCATCTGGGAGACCGGCGCGTATACCGCTCATCTCTGCATGCAGGACGGCATATGGGATGCGGTGAAGCGTGATCGCGGCCGATGGGTGGGCGATATGGACGTGGAGGGCCGGGTCATCTCGACAGCCTTCGGAGAGAGCGCCTTGATGCAAGAGACGCTGCGTGCGTTGATACCTGAAGGCAGCGGTCCGGTGAATGGGATTGCCAGCTACTCGGCACTTTGGGTAACCTCACTTTATAACCTCTTCCTGCATGACGGTGACCGCAAATTCTTAGCAAGCGAGCATGACGCCTTGCTGCACATTCTTGCCAACATGGACGCAGGCCTCGATGCCGACGGGCTGTTCATGAATGGGAAGCATCAGTGGCTCTTTGTCGATTGGTCGCCCGGTTTATACGCGATGACGCGAGAGGCGATGATCGGCACGAATATGGAGTATGGGCTTGCCTATCGGGATGCTGGCCAGTTGCTGATGATGTTTGGAGATAAGGCCAATGGCGAGAAGTATCGGATGCAGGGAGAGAAGACACTTGCTGTGGTGAGCATCCTGTGGATGGGCTTCGCCCCGGTGGGGATGTCGGCGACGTTCTCCAACTGTGTCTCTTCGCGATGCGCCCGGATCCACTCGGAGGACTTGAGCAGATAGGGGTAAGCCTGCGCCAGCCACGTTTTGTCGTGGGTGTAGAGATAGTAGTCCCACACCGCACCGGCGTTGCCTCCGGTGTTGTCCCAGGCGGGATAGCCGCTGGTGGGCGGGCCATCCCACTCCCTGTCGTCGGTCATGATGCGGAAGGCATGTTCGACGGACTGACGAGCGGGCGAGAGTTGGCCGGCGACCTCAAGGGCGCGAGCTTGAAAGTACTCGCCGCGGCCCCAGTACTGCCGATAGACGTCGGGTCCGTCAAGGGCCCAGAGGTCGCCCTGCGCGTCATACTCGGTCAGGATAAGCACGTAGGCAAGGGAGGAATCGAAAAAATCGTTAAGCACCTGCTGAGGGTAGTGGATGCGTGCGCCACGAGACCAGATCCCGTCCCATTGCGCGACGGCTTTCTGAAGCAGGGCGTCGCCGCTGAGAGAGGATAGCTCGGCGTTCCGCTTGGCGGACCACTCGTAGGGGGCCCGTAGCCAGATGGTCCTGGATTGGTGCGGGTCGAGGGAGGCTTTGAGGGCTAACGTGAGGCCATGGTCTTCGGCGGCCTCGGTGGCATCCCCGTTATCGGAGACGAGCGCTACATCTTCGCCGCTCTTGGAGATCAAGGCGTGACCCTCGACATGGCCGGGAAGGTTCCGCTCGCGGCCGCTGAGTCTCAAGACGAAGCTTTGAGGCGAAGTGTCTTCATTGGTGAAGGTGAGCTTCACGAGGTCGAGGTCGTGGCTGCCGGAGTTGGTGGTTGGATCGACGGAGGGGTCGGCGTCGGGATCAGCCGAGATGGCAAGTTCCTCAAGCGATAGGCCGGAGGCGGAGAGTTTCGAGACGATGAAGGGATAGCGACCGTGGTAGAGGGTTTGCGAGGTCGTTGTGAGGGGAGTTAGGCTGCCGCCCGTGGTTGCAAACGGTTCGATGGCGAATGCGCCATCCATCTGGCTGGAGAAGCCGATCGGCACATCGAGCGGCTTGCGCTTCAGCGACCACTGCGACCACTTGAGCGAGCCATCCTTCTCGACCGTGGTCTTGTGTGAGCCCATTGGCAGACCGATGAGACTTTGGGCGTCGGAGTTGGCGTAGCGATGATCGATGCCAAGATCCGCAGTCTGTGCAAGGCAAAAGGGTGCGGCAAGGAGCAGGGAAGCGGCGCTGAAACAGAGAAGGCGGTGTGGAGCTGAATTCAATGCGGAACTCTTTTCCAGCGAGAAGTATTTTGTCGGGAAGTCTACAAGGAATTTTCAGTTCAGTACAGTAAGTTCCAGTTATATGCGATTCCGGATGTACCAGCCAGGGTTGAGGCGCTCGTTACCCTGGAGGTGGCGGAGTATCCGCCCACGTATTCAAAGCTATAGGTCGCACCATTTCTCATCATCAAGAGCGTGGCAGATACGGCCTTGTTGAGCCATGGATTCTCAATCCGGCGATGTCTTGCGGCGGTAGCGTACGACTTCCAAACGGCCGCGCGGTTTCATTCTCCTCTAGAAAAACCAGCCACGAGTTTTCCTGTACAAGAATTTCGCTAATTTCCAAATCGTTCAAAACCATACATGCCGTCGAGAGTGCGTCAGATTCAGCAGCGGTATCGGCCAACGCCCACGCACGGTTTTGTCGCAATGTTGGCTGGCCAGTGCGTGGATCAAAAATATGGGCTCCTTTCACCGCCGAACCCGAACCACTCAACGAAACGTTCTTCAAAACAAGTCGTTGTCGTGAATGGTCATCACCCAGACCGCATGACCAACCGGTGGTCTCCAGTGGCGGCTCGCCGGCCAAAATACTGCTGCCGCCTGCGACGAGCAAAAATGAATGGCAATCCCATTCACGCAACAATTCCGCCATACGGTCCAGTGCAAACCCCTTACCGATGGCTCCTAAATCAAACTCCAGTTTCCCGCTCTCGCACCGAATGGAAAGTTCTTTCGGCAATAAATTCCACAGTGGCAATGAGGTCTGTGTTTTCAATGCAGTGGCAGTGATGGAAAATGCACTGTGTGTGGCCAATTCCATTTTTTTAGCAACTTCTAGGCAGGCAAAAGCCGGCTCGCTCAAACGCAGTTTCTCGCCGGGGGTGAGTTGAGCGATCTGCAAAATATCGCTGCTTGCACGAAAACGACTTAAATGCGATTCCAATCTGTCCAGCAGATCGAACGTGGCTTGCGCGGCTTGCGCGGCATAAGTCCTTTCTCCATTTGCAACGCGCACCTGAAAGTGGGTTGCCATCGCGTGATGGTTGAATTGGTGGATGTTAGTCATACGATTCATTTTGGCGTCCACAAAATGATCAACACGCCAGGACGAGCGCCAAAAAATTCCGGGCGAAGATCTTTCAACTGATCTCCATATTTTTCTGTAGCCTCGGTGGAAGTGATGAAGAAATCTGCTGCGCCGACTTCTTGACCCGGTTGCCAAAATCCAACTCCGGAAAATTTCCGCAAATACCACGGCAACGGCCACGGATCGGAAGCGATGACGGCGATTCGTGGGTGCGCATTTTTATTTTGGCGAATCAGTTCTTCGAGCCGCGTCGGCAGACCCAGCAAATCTTCGGAGGTGTGGGCATAGGCATAAGGATTTTTTTCGTCTCCAGGATTTAGAAACACGCGTTGTCGCGTATCGTGCGCAATTAAAATTCCCAGCGCAATCAGAAAGGTCAAAATTGTCATGCGAACATAAAATTTTGCCGATGCAAACCAGAATGATTCAATCGCAAGGCCAGCGAACAGAGCGACGGGTAGCCAAAAATTCAAAGCCAGCCAAGGTGTCTTATATGGGATCGCACTGTAAATGGTGACGATGCACAATGTATACAGTGCCAGAAAACCATAAGCAGAACGATCTTGTTTTCTGAAGGCTTGAAAAAAACCGATCAATGCCAAGCCAGAAATCATTCCGCCTGACCAACCGCCAACAAGGAGTTGGGCGTAATACCAGAATGGTTTTTCATGTCCTTCACCGCCCGCTCGTGAAGTGAAATTTGGGATCGCTTGCGACAAACCCGCCAACGCTTTCCAGTTTTGGCCGAACCAGGTCAGCAGCATTACGCTGACAAACAAAAAAACAACGACCGCGGTAATCACCAATTTCGGTTGCCACAAATCGGCGACGTCTTTTCTGCGAGGCTTCCAAAGCCCGAAAGTCAGCGCGGCGACGGCGAGCGCAAAAAAATGAATAACGGCGGTTTCTTTGCATGCAAACATCAAGGCAGCGCAGGCGCCAGCCAGTGCTGCCTGCACGACAGAATTATTTTTAAACGCGCGCCAGCCAGTCAAAACAAATCCAAAAGTGGCCGCAACAAAAAGGGTTTCGTGAATGAAATAGCGGTTGTAGTAGACGGGCAGGGGAGCGGCGGCGAACAACAACGCGGCAATTAGACAAGGAATGAAACCGAACATTTCACATCCCGCGCCAAAAAGCAAAATCGTAGCGGTTCCTGCCAGAACTGTTGTCAGGCGCAATTCGGATTCTGTCAGGTCAGAAAACTTTTTGGTGCCCTGCAATTTGGCCAGTGGCAGGGTAGCCGCAGCAAGCGCCGGGCCGTGGCGGTCTTGCGGATCGTAATTGAATCTTTCGCCAGCCAGCAATTGGCCGATGATGTAAGCGTTGATTGATTCGTCGGTGTGCATCGGCCGTTCGCCAAGTTGCGGCAGACGGACGGCCAGCGCAAGAAGCCCAAGTGCAATAAAAACCGCCCAGCGGATTTTAGGCAGAGGGTTTGCCAAACACTTCGACCTCGATATATTGGTTCAATTTGTTGGCCGTGTTGCCATTACTGTAAAGACGGATATAACGGCCCTTCACACCTTTGGCGTCAATTAGTTTACCTTGATACGTTTCGACGTAATTCAAATCCTTACCAGCGCCAAGACCAAGCTCATTGCGGAAATCATTGTTAAAAACAGTGGTCACGTCTTTACTGAATGCAGGATCACTGGAGACTTGCACCACGACATCACGATAAACGCGCGCTTGTGAATGGAAGTGCCAAATGACGACGGCGAAAATATCCGCATTTTTTGCTAGATCAATCTGCACCCATTGTTTGCCAGGCCCAAGTTCGACCCAGGAGCCCTCGTCACCGGCCTTGTCTCCGTCAGTGACGAGATCAAGCGTGCCGACAACAGGTTCTTTATCGCTTGCGGTAACTTTTTTGCCTTTGGCTAGGTTCACTGTACCAACGGGAACATAAAAATCAGGGCGCTTGCCTTTTAACGCAGGCTCTAGATTCGGCATGTTGATTGGCACGGGTGTTCCGACAAAGACTGGCGGCGGCAATTCAACTTTTAAAACGACTTTGTTCTGCGCAAACATTGTTGTAGCGACAAATAGCGCGATCAGGAGGGGCAAACTTTGAAATAGTTTCTTCATAAATAAGCTCAAACTTTCACTTCTTCGGGAGTGATGACAAGTCTCGTTTGTGCCGCGATGGCTTCATTCGCCTTGTGGATGATGTATTCGCTGCCGAACGCTTCGTCAGCAGGGCAATTCAATTTGGCTGTGCCGCGGATGGCATTAAAGAAGTTCTCCAAATGCGGTTGATGCGGCGGTTTATTGAAAAATACTGGAATTTCATATTGCGCGAGCTGCGCAGTTTCACGCACATCCACTTTCGTGGCGTCTACTGCTGGAACATCTTTGGCGCGTATGTAGCCTTTTTCAATCAAGTCATCCCATGAAACCGCAGTCGCGCGAGCTTCACGATAAATCGCACAAAGTGACGGATCTTCGGACATTTTGATTGTGCCTTCATCGCCCATGAACATCTCGAAGTAGCCGCCACCAGCACTGGTGGTCGTCTGCACTTGATAAAGTGCGCGCGCTACACCATCGGCCAATGGAAATTCATAAATGACCATCGCGTTGTCATACCAATCGTGGTTTTGGTAATAGTCCAAACCACCGCTGGCGACGACGGACTTCGGCAGCATACCTAGCCACCAATTGAAAATATCTATCTGATGTGCGCCGAGATCAGACAACGGACCGCCGCCAAGTCCTTTGAACCAGCGCCAATTACGGAACTGGTGCATGTCTTTGTAGCCATATTTGGCGAGCATGGCGCCAGACAATTCATATTTCTTAGGCCAGCCAAAATCTTCCTTTACTGCGCGGTTCCATTGCGCTTGCATCGCCGTCAGACGGCCGCAAAACTTTGCGTCACGCAGCAAACGGTTCATCGCAAAAAGATAACGGGGATTGCTGCGCCGTTGATGGCCGATCTGCAACAGTTTGCCAGTCTCACGCATCGTGTGCACCATGGAACGTGCGCCCTCGATCGTGTTGCTCATCATCTTTTCGCAATAGACATGCAAACCTGCTTTCAGACAGGTGTTCGTAATCGGCGCGTGCCAAAAATCCGGTGTGGCGACGACAACCGCCTGCAAGTCCTTTTCCTTGGCGAGCAGGTCTTCGTAATTTTCGTAGGCGCGAACATCATTGCCAACTTTTTTCAGATAACGCACGCCTTCGTCGCGATGGTAATCCCAGATATCGCACAGTGCCACAACCCTGACACTCTCGATATTCAAAATGGATTCCAACAAAACTTTGCCTTCTTCGCCGTAGCCGATAAGTGCGATGTTGAGAGTGTTCAGCGAAGAAGCTCTTTGGGCGACCGGCTTTTGGCCGGGCTCAGAATTGCAGGAAGTCAATAACAGGCCAGCACCAGCAACAGCAGTTGTACTGATGAATTCGCGGCGATCGATGAGTGGCTTTACCATTTTTTGAGAATCGCAAATCTATTGTTTTTGGCGAGTAACAACGCGGCCGCAACTAGGCCGATATGGATGCCCAAATACGCCACTCCGTCGGATTGATTGATCACAATCAACCCGACCGTCAGTGCGAGATAAATCAATGCTTGGGTAAACAGCGACAAGCGGGTGCCCAAACCGATCAGCAACATGATTCCGGTCAAAATAAATGCCGGACCAAGCAGGTGATCAAATGTTGTTAATGCGAATTTAGGCAGCAACAGTTCATGGGCGAATTTGTCTTTGAGACCAGCAGGTATGCCGGAATAGTTCGCCAGCGAATAGAATTTAATATTCACATTTATCATCACACCGCTTGCATCCGGTTGGCCGGTCGCGGGATCAATCACGGGTGTTGCCACTGATCGATACGCGCCAAATTTTTCAATACCAACGAGCAAAGCGCGCAGGCCTAGCCAAAGGCGTAAAACCAGAAAGGCGAGGGTAAAGTCGGATTTGCTTTCTTTGTGATAATCCAGGTTCTTTTCAGTCAAATCGGCCATGTGTTGTCTTTTTGATCATTTAGCGAAACTTCAGAGGCTGTCAAACTCTCCAACATCAAAAACGAAGGAAAGAGTTGAAACCGAACTGCGGTTATACATCAGGTTAATTTCCATGGAGCACGGTATTCACGCGTCATCAATCTGCTGGCTTCAGGGTCATTAAGGATCTTTTCATCTTTCACGCTCCAGCGGATTTTCCGTCCTGTGAGCATGGAAATTAAACCAAGATGCCCGGGAATTGTCGAATGATGGCCAGTTTGTACAGGAGTAATGGTCTGCTGGCGTGATTTTACGCAATCCAGAAAATTTTGTTGATGATTGTTGGAAATATAAAGTTTCACTTTGCGTAAATTTCCCGGCAGACTTTTGCCTTGTTTCCACGCTGGATTTGAGGCGTCAAATCCGCCGCGATCCACCCATACCCAACCTTCGGTACCGATCCATTTCACACCGCTCTTGATGTCATCGTACCCGCCGGCAATTGTCATCGTGATGTCGCGCGGATATTTCAATTCGATGCGATATTTGAGTGCTGTGTTCCAAACCGCGTCAGCTGCAGGAAATTCGCCATGACCTTCAATCTCCGACGGTCCGGAACGATCGAAATCCAAACCCCAATGCGCGATATCGCAATGATGACCGATCCAATCAAGCAACTGTCCGCCGCCGGTGTTGTAATTCCAGCGCCAGTCCTTATGGGAACGCGCCGCAATGTAAGGTTCCATTTTGGATGGGCCGATCCATGTGTTGTAGTCCAGTTCAGCCGGTGGATCGGTGACTAAAAGATTCCACGCTGGCGTGCCGGGCTTGACTTCGGCCAAACTGGAAATCTTGTCCGGCAAAGAAGAAAGTTTTTCCAACGCTTCTTTTTCCGCACCTGTAAAATCCTTTTGGCCGGATGGCAAGCCAATCTCTACGTGAGTTACAGTACCGATGAGTCCGTTGCGAACGATCTCCGCCGCTTTATGAAACGTCGGAACGGAACGTTGCCACGAACCCATTTGCCAAATGATGCCGTTCTCTTCGACTGCGCGGACAATCGACTGTTGTTCGGCAATCGTGCGCGCTAAAGGCTTTTCGCCGTAGACATCTTTTTTGCGACGGGCGGCTTCGGTGGCGATCAATTCATGCCAGTGATCGGGTACTGCGATCATTACGGCATCAATGTCTTCGCGCGCAAGCAATTCACGGTAATCATGATATCCCTTGCAATCGTTGGTTTGATAATGGTCGTTGACCAAGCCAATCGCTTCCTGCAAATGCTTTGTGTCAATGTCACATGCCGCGACCACCTGACAATCCGATGACGCCAAAAATCCTTGCGTATTGCCTGGCCCCTGCCAGCCCATGCCGATTACACCAACGTTGATGCGACTGTTGGCTGATTTTTGTGGTGCGCTTTGCAATGCGTAGCTGGGAAGAACGGCAGGAAGTATGGCGGCTGTTCCAGCAGCTTTCAAAAAGTGTCGACGGCTTAATGA
>Ga0137412_10005160_pt1 | contig 10441 bp, 9 predicted proteins | sample CZODoug2_1_16fun_FD_122160 | JGI IMG/M metagenome (GOLD analysis project Ga0137412, IMG submission 122160) | Vadose zone soil fungal communities from Angelo Coast Range Reserve, California, USA - CZODoug2_1_16fungal (Hybrid Assembly) | ecosystem: Environmental > Terrestrial > Soil > Vadose zone... | reverse complement strand
ACGCGTCGCAAACTGTTCGACCGTGTCGTGTCCGACAAGGCGCTCGTTACCGGCTACCACTTCCCGTTCCCCGCCGTCGGCAAGATCGTGGCGGACGGCGCAGGTTACACCTTCGTGCCCGCTGCGTAATTAAACACGACGTATACGGAAGCGGCCATCGCCTCCCCACATCGTTGGCCGCTTTCGACGCAACATCCTGGATTCTCCAACAAAGGTACATTGAAATGCGTTGGTTTTCGGCATCCATCGTCGCCGCGGTCGTTGCGATCGGGGTCTATATCGGGTCTGCCATTGTCTCTCTAAACGGTTTGGTCGGGGCGGCGAAAGCAGGCAGCGGCGCGGAGATTCTGGCGCGAACCGATGTGCCTCGACTGAAACGTTCTCTGGTTGACCAGATTGTGACTGCATACCTGATCAGGACCGGTCAGAACCGCCCGATCAAGCCAATTGAGCGGTTGCTGGCAAACACTTACGGGGCAACGATTGCGGATGCGCTAGTTGCGAAAATGCTCACCGCCGAAAATCTCACGAACATTCTGAAAAACGGATCGCTTGGTGCCGATGGCGACAGTCAATTGATTGCGCTCGCTGGCATCGATACGTCGAAGGTGCTGGAATCGCTTGGTCGCTTGTCCCTTGTAAAGCCGGTCGAGCTGTCAATCCGGCTGGGCGATGCAGAAGGTGCTGGGGCTATCAGTCTTCATTTCGAAGGAAACGGCTGGAAACTTTCAGGCCTTAATCTTCCAACGAGAGCGGCCGAAGAACTCGCCATGGGTCTACAGGAAACCAAGCCTGGGAAGGGCTAAACCCATCGATGCCATCCGCGCGAATGTTCCTGAACTCTCGCGCGGACCGTCCACTACGAGTCGGAGCGCATGTTGAACCGGGGTCAACGTTAGAGACGCTTCCGCACATCGGTTGCGAGCTGTTGTTCTTGGTAGGGTCGGCAGGTAGCAGCGCTTTGAGCGATCGCAGAAACTGTAGACCGCTGTGAGCGATCTGCCAGCCAGCAACATCCGTATTGGCAGCCGTATCCGCACGATGCAGATATTGTTGAAAAAGTCCTTTTCGCCTAGTGGACGAAAGTTTTTTGGGACCGCTGATGCGCTTCGCGCGCGTCGACGTAAGGGGCCACATCGTGTCACTCAAAAACGACCACAAACCTTCGTGGGAGCACTATAGAGCCTCGTAACAGTTGAGACGCCCAAAAGGCGACTTTCGCAAGATTTTCCGCATCGCTCGGTTTTCGACTTTTGCAACAGTATCTGCAGGATACGGACGCACCGCGAACGGCGGCTGGACACACAACACAATGGAAGTCACGAACGCGATCTGACCTTGGCTCTTTTGACGAGCGGCCGCTTTGCGCCAGGAGCGGCCATCCAATAGCTGACAAGCTTCGATTATTTGCTTTCAGTCAGCCGCCGCCAAATTTGGATGGATCATCGTAGGCACCACTGCGAGTCGGGGGTGACGCCCGGAATGATGACCGCCTTGCCGGTGGTCCCCTTTCTTGCGATCGGAGGAACGCGATCTATCCCGCTAACTTCGAAAAGTCTGGCTTGCGACGTTCGGCAAACGCCGCGAATGCCTCGCGAGCTTCGCTGGTCTGCAGGCGCTCGCGAAACAATGCGCCTTCCCGGCTGATTTGAGCGGAGATTTTGTCCATGTCGCGCATCAACGCCTTGGTGTGGTTCAGTGAGCCGGCCGGCCGTTGGGTCAGAACCTCAGCCGCTGCCCGCGCCCGGGCGCGCAAGTCTGCTACCGGCACCACGGCGTTGGCCAGACCGCAGGCCAATGCGGTGGCGGCATCGAGCGGTTCTCCCAACGCGAACATCGCGTAGGCGCGGACGTGTCCGATCCGCGCCGGCAGCAGCCAGCTTGAGGCCGCTTCCGGTACCAGCGCCAGATTGACGAACGGCGTAATCAACTTGGCGGTCTCGGCCAGGAATACCAGGTCGCAATGGAGCAGCATCGTGGTGCCGACGCCGACCGCATTGCCTTGAACGGCGGCGATCAGCGGACGGGTGGCCTTGCCGAGGTTGCTGATGAACCGATGCGCCTGCGGCTCGCCGGTGGCCTTGCCATTGGCCTGGGCGCTGAAATCGGCCAGGTCATTACCGGCCGTAAAGCTGTCGCCGTCGCCCTGGAACAGGACCACGCGGACAGCCGGATTCTTCTCCGCGCGCTCCAAGCCATCCGACATCGCGCTGTACATCGCATTGCTCAGGGCGTTTTTCTTGTCGGCGCGGGCCAGCGTCAAGGTCATGATGCCGGCATCGATCTCGGTTTTCACATGTTCAGTCATGATCGTTCTCCTTGCAGGTTCTGTCCGGTCGCCGGACATCGGATGCGACCGGCGCTTTTCGTCTCGCGGATTGACCGCTGAGAGCCTGCCGTCCGGCTTCAAGAATTTCGTCGGACAGCTCCTTGTCGCCGGCCGCACGCGCGAGTGCGATCGAGCCCATCATGGTGGCAAGCGCGGCGATGGCGATCTGGCGCGCCTGCTTCGGTGATTTTCCCGGCAACAGCCCGGCGATCACGCCAATCATTTCGCCGAGCTTGCTTGCAAATGCGCGGCGTGCCTTCGGGCTGGAACGGGCAATATCGGCACCCAGCGCCGGCAGCACGCACCCGCGTGCGCGATCATCCCGATGACCGGGCTTAAGATATGTTTCGACGAAGGCGTCGAACTGCTCCTCGGCGGGCATACCGTTCATGTGGTTTCGCCATTGGGAGATGGTTCGATCCATCGCCGCGGCGAACGCCTCGATAACCAGAGCTTCGCGCGATTCGAAATGAGAGTAGAAGCCCCCATGCGTCAGACCCACGAGCTTCATCAAATCGGCCACGCTCATGCCGTCGACGCCGGCTTGACGCAAACCACGCGAGGCTTCCTCGACGATCCGGCTCCGGGTTTGCAACCCATGACCTTTCACGTAGCGCATGGCCGCCTCTTGAGCATTCTCATCACCATTTTTCCGCGAACGGGCGAATCTCGGTAAGGAAGGACCATGCCGAGCGGTCCTGTCCGTACAGGTGCCACAGTTCGTCGGCGATCGCGGATGGTTTGATAAAGAACTCGTCGGATGCTTCCGGCAGACGGTCGCGCATGCGCGGAACATCGATCACGGCATCGATCAGGACGTAGGCGACGTGGATACCACGTGGCCCGAGATCACGCGCGATCGATTCCGATAGAATCCGCTGCGCTGCCTTGGTCGGGGCAAAGCCCGCGAAATTCGCCTTGCCGCGAATAGCGGAGGTATTGCCGGTGACAAGGATGGTGCCGCTGCCTGCCTTGATCATGTCGGGCGCCAGTTCGCGCGCCAGATACAACAAGCCCATCACGTTCACCTGAAAATTCCGATCAAGCGTTTTCGGCTCGATCTCGAGAAATGTCCCCCACCCGCCCCCTACGGCGTTGTGGATGAGAACATTCGGGGAGCCGTATGATTTGCGTATGTTGGCAACAGCGTCCCTAACCTGGCTTTCGCTGGAGACATCGCAGATCATCGCATGCGTATCGGTGAGTTCCGCTTCCAGCGCGCCAATGCGATCCGGCGAACGCGCCATGGCGATGACACGAAATCCCTCCGCTGCGAAGCGCCGGACAATCGCGGAACCGGTGCCGGGACCGACACCCGTAACGATGGCAATCGGCTTGTCAGACATCGGCGCCTCGTCACGAGTTAATTTGAAACAACAGGGTTCCGAGCAGCATCGGCGGATCAAGCGACCGGTTTGGATCTCATTCTATTATATGATATAAATCATATAATGCAACGATGATCCATTCGCCGGAAGCGCCTAATGCCCTGCAAATGCCGGTTTGCGCTTGTCGATGAAGGCGCGGACTGCCTCCTTGTGATCGCTCGTCCGCGACGACCGGACCATGTTCTCGGCTTCCTGATCCATTGAATCCAGAAAATCCAACTTCAGGGCATGGTCAAGGTTGTCCTTCATATGGGCCAGCGCGATCGACGGCCCCTCCGCCAGCGACCTTGCGAGCGCAAAGGCGGCCTCCCGCAATTCGGCGTCGGGCACCACGCGGTTGATGAGGCCCATTGTCTCGCAACGGCGCGCGTCGATCCGCTCCGACAGGAACATCAGTTCCCGTGCCCGCGATGTTCCGACCAGTCGCGTCAGCTGCCACGCGATGCCGTAATCCCCGGTCAGCCCGATCCGGGCGTATCCCGTCGACATGATCGCGGACTCGGCGGCGATGCGGATGTCGCAGGCAAGCGCAAGCGCCATCCCGGCGCCGGCCGCGGGTCCCGGAAGTGCAGCAATCGTCGGCTTCCTCACCGCCACCAGCGCGCCCGTCAAGGTGCGTTGCTTGGTCCGCAGATCGGCGACGCGTTCTTCGAACGGCGTTTCGACCTTACTTGAATTACTCCCCATGCCCTTGACGTCGCCGCCGGCGCAAAACGCCGAGCCTGCGCCTGTGATCAGCAGCGCGCCGACGCCGGGGTCAGCGCCGCATTGCTTGATCATCCGCCGCAAGGCGGGCGTGAGATGATCAGAGAGCGCGTTGCGTGCCTCCGGGCGGTTGAGCGTTATCAGCGCGACGCGATCGCGGATTTCGCACAACAACTCACCAGTTCCGGTGTCGATTTCGATCCGACCTTCTGCCATCTCAATCACTCCCGTTTTTATTCCACCGAAGTCGCGATCGCGAGCAATCTCCTAAATGACGATCACCTGGCCGCACGGCTCGGACGAATAGATCAGTTCCATCTGTGCGGCCCGATTGATCAGGACGGCGCGTTGATTGATGTAGGCCTTGTCCGTGATCTCTCCATCCGCGAGCGAAGGCGGCTCCTCGAGGAGCGTGAAGGCACAGATGCGCTCGCTGCTTCCGACACTGGCGTTGTAAAGCCGCAGGCACTGCTGAAGAAACGCGATCACGCCGGGGTCCTGATTAGGATTGCCATCGGCATTGGCGGCGTGCTTTTTCGCCATGATCGGATTCAACCAGCCCAGCACTGCGCAAGATTGACGATTTTCGCCGGCAACGACGACGTCCTGCAAGACACCATGAGTGGCCGCCAGTGCTGCAGCTCGGAGATTGCCCACGGCCACCCATGTGCCGTTGGCGAGCTTGAAGTTTTCGGAAACCCGGCCGGTGAAGCGCAGACCGCGGCTGGGGTTGGCAGGATCGATGAACGAGATCGTGTCGCCGACCCGGTAGAAACCTTCATCGTCGAAGGCCGCCGACGTCAAATCCGGCCGGCCAAGATAGCCGGGCGTCACATTGGGGCCGCGCACACGGGCCTCATAAGTGTCGCCGGCAGGGATCAGCTTCAATTCCACCCCGGGAGCCGGAAGTCCTAACTCACCCGGTGTGTCGGTTGCCCAGTGCGTGGTGGCGATCGTGGGCGCCGTTTCGGTGGTGCCGTAGCCTGCCATCACCGGAATGGGCCTGCCCGTCGAGGCCTTCGCCAGCTGATAGAGCTTGTCCAGCGTGGTCCGTGATATCGCAGCACCCGCATAACTCATCCGGTCGAGCTGCCGGAAAAAATTGGTCCGCAGATCCTGGTCGGTTTCCAGCGCCTCGCACAACAGCGTGTATCCCGCCGGCACGTTGAACATCGCCGTCGGCGATATTTCCTTTAAATTGGCGATCGTCTTGTGAAACAATTGCGGGACCGGACGCCCCTCATCGATGTAGAGCGTGCCGCCATGTTTCAGGATGCCGTGCAGGATGACATTGCTTCCCATCGTGTGATGCCACGGAAGCCATTCCACCTGCACGGGCGCTTCACGAGGCGCCACCAGCAGCGCCCCCATCTGCAGCGAACTTGCCATCATCTTGTGGGTGTTGATCACGCCCTTGGGAAGCCCGGTCGAACCCGAGGTGAACAGGATCTTGGCGGCGGCTTCCTTGTCGATCGAACGAAAGGCCTGCCTAAACTCCGCGCCGGGACGCGTCGAATAGAGCGACTGTATAGACACGGATCCAGCCCTCTGATCCGCCGTCATCCACGTCGCGGACGCAAGCTCCGGAATTGCGCGTGCAGGCGAATAGGTCTCGCTGTCCTGCACGAAAACAAACAAAGGCCGAAGCAGCGTTGCGATATCCTGCAAGCGAGCCAGGCCGCCCGGCATCAGGGAGTAGTTCGGAGATATCGGGGCTACCACGACGCCGACCGACATGGCCGCGAACATGACGATTGCCTGTTCGATCGAATTGCCGGAGAGAATGGCGAGCCGGTCGCCGCGATTGGCGCCCAGATCTATCATGGCCTGCCCGACCGACCGTACGCGCTGCCATAGTTCAGCATAGGAAATCCTCTGCCACTCGCCGTCTCGGCCGCGCTGGGCAAGAAATACGCGTTGCGGCGCCTTCTCCGCCCATTGCGGGATGAAATCCAGGATCGACCATTGCGGGCTTTCGAACCCGATCGGAGACCGCAGCACGAGCGTCCCGTCGGGGCGCTTCTCGATCCCGACCTCTCGCGGCGCAAATCGGAGGCCTTCTGGAAGGACAGATGGAGATTCGTGACGAGTCATGCGGCGGTTGCTCCTGTCCATTGTTCGTCGATTGCCGAGGGCTTCGCGTGTCTGGCCCTCGGACTGCAAACGGCTTCTACGCGGCGAGTTGAAGAATCTCGACGATATCTTCCGGACCCTTGATGACCCGTGGGTTCGCCCTCGTGAACACCGACAGCATCGCATTGCGGCCGATCAGCTCAAACTTCTCCTTGGTCACACCGACTTCCGAAAGGTGGCCTGGCAATCCCAGTCGACCGATGAACTGGGCGAAGATGTCGCTGGCCCTGGCGTCCGGCGCGCGCCACGCCTCGGCGATTTTCCGTTGCGCCTCGTCCGTCACGGGTTGATTGTATTTCAGTACGCTCGGCATCATCACCGCCGTGCACAGATAATGCGGAACATCGCAGGTGCCGCCCAGCACGTGACCGATCGCGTGGCTGGCCCCCATCGGAACACGACATTGCAGTCCGAAGGCGGACATCCAGGAGCCGAGTTGGCAAAACTGCCGGGCTTCCAAATCGTCCGGGTTTTCCTTGGTAGCCTGCAGGCCATCGTACAGGTACCGCAGGCCACGCAGGCACACGCTTTCCACCAGCGGATTGCCTCTCGGAGAACAAACCGCTTCGATCCCGTGGTCCATCGCGCGGGTGCCTGATCCAAGCCACAGGCTCTGCGGGGTGTGCCGCGTGATTTCCGGATCCAGGATGATTGACAGCGGCATCATCAATGGATGACTGAATATCTGCTTCAACTTCCTGCGCGTGTCCGTGACGAGGGTTCCAGAGTTATATTCTCCACCCGAAAGCGTGCTCGGAATCGCGATCATCCTCACCTTCGGCGCGCGAAATGGGCCGGGCCGGGGCCCCTCGGGCGTCGAAACTAGTTCAAATCCATCGAGGCCGGATTCGTCGGTGATACCGTGTTCAAGGCACATCAAGACGATCTTGGCCGCATCGACGACCGATCCGCCTCCCACGGCGACGACCAGATCCGCCTTCGCCTCTGCAAGCTCCGCCGTTGCCGCAACCGCAGACGCTCGCGTCGTATGTTGCGGGACGCCGTCGAAGGTACCGGCATATCTGCTACCCAGCGCCTTGCGGATCTTCTCGATCTCATCCGTTTTCGTGTTCAGCGTTCTGCTGACGATGAGGAAGACGCGCTTGGCATCACGTCGCTCGGCCTCCTCGCGCAGCGCCTGGGCCGCCGGCTTTCCGAAGATCACCTGATCCATCGGCGGATACTGATGAAAACCGACTTTGGTCATGCTCATTCTCCATTGGTGATATTAGCTGCAAGACGGCGCATCGACGTTGCCCGACGGCGTCTCCCTCACACGTCATTCGGAACTGGCGTCCAAAACACCACCGAACGGTTCCCAGCTGCTGCCGCTCCACCGCTGCAACTGCATCTGGCTCCAGATCATGTTGCTGGATCCGCTGGTATTGACCTCGACTCCCGGGAAGGCCGTCGGAAGCACGACACGACTGAGCGATTTGGCCTGCTTGACGATGTTTTTCCGAGAGAGGTCATCCCCGCATTGCTTGAGTATCCTTTCCAGAATCATGCCCTGCATATAGCCGGTCAGATAGCTGGTGTTCTCGAAGTCCGCGCCCGACAGGTACTTGGCAAAGAACGCCTTGTAGCCCCGCACGCCTTCATCGTCGCTCCACTTCGCATCGGTCGGGTCCTTGTTGATGGTACCGACGATGACGCCAGTGGAATTCTCCAGCCCGGCGGGCTTCAACGTGCCGCCGATCGAACCCGACGGAAAATTGATGATGACCTTGGCCTTCCAGCCGATCTCCGCCGCCTTGCGGATGGCCTGCGCGGCGAATTTCGGCGTGCCCGCAATGAACAGTGCCTCCGCGCCCGAGCTCTTGAGATTGACGACCTGGGAGTCCACGGTCGGCTCGGTCACCTCATAGGCGGCGGTGACGACGCGCTTGTCGAACTCTCCCTTCAAAAACGACTTGAAGGCGCTGACGTAGTCTTTGCCGAGGTCGTCGTTTTGAAAGAGGATCGCATATTTTGCGCCGGGCAATGCCTTGTCGAGGAACTTGGCGTAAATTGTTCCCTCAGTCTGGTAGCTGACCAGACCCGTCGTGGTCAGCGGATACTCGACGACGTCGGTGAATTTGCTGGAGCCACTGACGATCGCGATCGAGGGAACGCCCTTGCCCTTGAGATATTTCGCCGTCGCCGAATTGCCGGGGGTGCCGAGCTGGCCGAACATGAATGACACCTCATCGCTTTCGACCAGCTTGCGGGCGTGCTCTACCGCTTTCGGCGGACTATAGGCGTCGTCCATCGCGATGTAATTGATCTTGCGGCCGTTGATGCCGCCCCGGTCATTGATCGACTGCACATAGGCCACCACGCCCTTGCCAACCAGGCCGATCGAGGACGCTGGACCGCTGAACGGGAATATCCCGCCGATCTTGATTTCCGTCGCGGTCACGCCGGGTTCGTCGGCAGCCAGCGCGGGCGATGCGAGCAGCGACGTAACTACACACGCGACGACGAAGCCGAATTTGATACTCATGTCTCTCTCCCTTTGCGCCGGTTCGAGCCGTGCGCCTTGCCTGTCAGGCTGGTTGTTTCGAAAAGTCGCCGCTCGACGAAACGTCGCGAGCGGCGCACTTCATGCAACTTTCATCGCCTTTGACGGCTCGGCGCCGTCGAGGAATCCGATCAGCCGCTGGCGAATGATTTGCTCAGCCTCGAGCATGATGCGGTCGATCAATTCCTTCACCGTCGGGATGTCGTGGATCAGGCCGACCACCATGCCGCAGCTCCAGGCGCCGGCATCCATCTCGCCGTCGAGCATCACCTTCGGATAAACGCCCGCGACCTGTTCGTGGATATCAGCGATCTTCAGGCTCGCGCCCTTCTCACGCTCGATCTCGAGCAGATGATCGACGCCCTTGTTCTTCAGCACGCGCTCGGTGTTGCGCAGCGCGCGCATTACCAGCACGGTATCGAGCTCGGAGGCCTCGACCAGCGCCTTTTTGACGTTGGGGTGGACCGGCGCTTCCTTGGTCGCGATAAACCGCGTGCCCATGTTCATGCCGGCGGCGCCCATCGATAGCGCCGCGACCAGGCTGCGCGCATCGGCCATGCCGCCCGAGGCGACGAACGGGATCTTCAGTTCATCGGCCGCGCGCGGCAGCAGGATCATGTTCGGAATGTCGTCCTCGCCGGGATGGCCGCCGCATTCGAAGCCATCGACGCTGACGGCGTCGCAGCCGATCTTCTCGGCTTTCAGCGAATGCCGCACCGAGGTGCATTTATGGATCACCTTGATGCCCGCCGCCTTCAGCGCCGGCATGTATTGCTCGGGGCTGCGGCCGGCGGTTTCCACCGCCTTCACGCCGCCTTCCCTGATCGCGGCGATGTATTCCGGATAGGGCGGCGCCGTAAAACTCGGCAGGAAAGTCAGGTTCACGCCGAACGGCTTGTCGGTCATGTCGCGGCAGCGGGCGATTTCCTTGGCCAGCAGCTCCGGCGTCTTCTGGGTCAGGCCGGTGATGATGCCAAGACCGCCGGCATTCGACACCGCGGCTGCCAGTTCGGCAAAGCCGACATAATGCATGCCGCCCTGGATGATCGGATGTTCGATGCCGAACATTTCGGTGATTGCTGTTTTCACGTGTGAACTCCCCGTTTTCCGATCAGTGGACGATTTCGAACAGACCCGCCGCGCCCATGCCGCCACCGATGCACATGGTCACCACGCCGTATTTCGCCTTGCGCCGCCGGCCCTCGATCAGGAGGTGGCCGGTGAGCCGCGCGCCGGTCATGCCATAGGGATGGCCGATCGCGATCGAGCCGCCGTTGACGTTCAGTCTGTCGGGATCGATCCCGAGCTTGTCGCGGCAATAGATCACCTGCACCGCGTAGGCTTCATTGAGCTCCCAGAGGTCGATGTCGTCAATCCTGAGAT
>Ga0137412_10005159_pt1 | contig 10442 bp, 7 predicted proteins | sample CZODoug2_1_16fun_FD_122160 | JGI IMG/M metagenome (GOLD analysis project Ga0137412, IMG submission 122160) | Vadose zone soil fungal communities from Angelo Coast Range Reserve, California, USA - CZODoug2_1_16fungal (Hybrid Assembly) | ecosystem: Environmental > Terrestrial > Soil > Vadose zone... | reverse complement strand
ATCAGCAGCCGGCCCTCCACGGGGTCATAGAACCTGGCAACCAACTTGACAAGTGTCGACTTGCCGGCGCCGGTCGCGCCCACCAGCGCGACCGTCTGACCGGCCGGGATATGCAGGTCCAGCGCCGGCAGGATCACCTTCTCGTTGTAGCCGAAGCGCACCCCGTCGAAGTCCACCGCGCCGTGCGCCACCGGCAGCGCGGTCGGCGCAACAGGCTCGACGATCGAGGACTCCTCCTCCAGCACCCCGGACAGCTTCTCTAGCGCCGCGGTGGCCGACTGATAGGAGTTGTAGTACATCGACAGGTCCTGCATCGGGTCGAAGAACCGCCGCAGGTAAAGGAGAAACGCGGTCAGCACACCGACCTCCATGTGCCCGCCGATCACCCGGTATCCGCCGTACACCAGCGCCGCGGCCATTGTCACGTTGCCGAGCAGCTTCACGCCGGGCACGAAGACCGCGATCAGCTTCATCGACCGGCCGTTGGCCGCCCGGAAGTCGTCGTTGAGCTCGGCGAAGATCTCATCGTTGCGCGGCTCGCGCCGAAACGCCTGCACCGCGCGGATCCCGCCCAGGGACTCGACGAACTGCACGATCAGCAACGCGATCGCTTCCCTGGTACGCCGGTATGCCCGCGCGGAGTGCTTGCGGAACCAGGCCGATAGCCAGAGCAGCAATGGGAACGCCAGCAGCGTGACCGCCGCCAGCGGCATGTCCAGCACCAGCAGGATGACCCCGATCGTGACGATCGAGAGCACCGCGGTGACCAACCCGTCCAGGCCGGCGTCGAGCAACTCCTGCAGCGACTCCATGTCGGAGGTGAGCCGCGAGATCACCCGGCCGGAGGTGTACTTCTCGTGAAAGGACAGCGACAGCTTCTGGAAATGCAGGAACACCCGGCGGCGCAGGTCGAGCATCAACGCCTGCCCGATCCGCCCGGCCCGCATCAGGAACTGGTAGCGCAGGAACGAGTCGGTCAGCGCCGCGACCACCATGCCGCCGGCGACCAGCGAGAGCGGCGTGTAGTCGCCGCGGCGTACTCCCGGAATGCCGCGGTCGATGCCGATCGACACCAACAGCGGCCCGGCCATCGACGCGAAGTTGTCGACCAGCATGATCGCGATCGTCAGCCACAGCGCCTTTTTGTGCGGGCTGAGCAGGCTGCCCAAGAGGCGCCGGCTCCGGGTGCGCAGCAAGCCGCCGATCTGGGCGGAGACCTCATCGGACTCCTCCGCCGCGACGCCCCGCCAGCCCTTCGGCTCGAGTGGCGCCGGCTGCGGGGTGCTCATATCGCTCCTTCTGGTTCCAGGTCGGCATCCGCCGACAGGATCGCCCGGTATGCCGGGACGGTCTCCAACATCTCGTGGTGGGTGCCGATGGCCGCGATCGTGCCGCCGGCGATCAGCGCCACCCGGTCGGCCAGCAGCACGGTCGAGGGCCGGTGCGCCACCACGATCGCGGTGGTGTCGGCCAGCACCCGGCGCAGCGCCTCCTCGACCAGCGCCTCGGTGTGTACGTCCAGCGCCGAAAGCGGGTCGTCCAGCACCAGCACCCGCGGCCTGGCCACCACCGCGCGGGCCAGCGCCAGCCGCTGCCGCTGCCCACCGGACACGGTCATGCCCTGCTCACCGAGCCGGGTCGCCAGGCCCCAGGGCAGGTCGTCGACGAAGTCGGCCTGGGCCAGCTCCAGCGCCTGCCGCACCTCGCGTTCGGAGGCATCCGGGTAGCCCAGCGTGACGTTCTCCCGGGCACTCGCGGAGAACAGGATCGGCTCCTCGAACGCGGTGGCCACCAGCTGCCGCAGGTTGGTCAACGGCAGGTCGCGGACGTCGCGACCGTCGATCGTGATCGCGCCCTCGGTGACGTCGTAGAGCCGGGCCACCAGTGCGGTCAGCGTGCTCTTGCCACAGCCGACCGCACCCACGATCGCGACCGTCTCGCCCGGCTCGACCACCAGGTTGATGTCGTGCAGCACCGGCGTATCGCCGTCGGGATAGGTGAATCCGACCGAGTCGAAGACCAGCCGGCCGGATCCGTTCAGCAGCGGGGTGGCGCCCGGGCGGTCGGTGACCGTGGAGACGGTGTCGAGCACCTCATAGATCCGGTCCGCCGCGCTGATCGCCTCCTGCGCGTTGGCCAGCAGGTAGCCCATCGACTCGATCGGCCAGATCATCAACTGGAACAGCGAGCTGAACGCGACCAGCGTGCCCAGCGTCAGCGTGCCGTGCGCGACCCCGATCGACCCGACGAAGACAATCACCGCGAGCACGATCTGCGGATGCGCCTCGATGATCGCCCAGATCACCGCCAGCGTGTGCACCTTGTCCATCTGAAAGCGGCGCAGGTCGCGGGCCTTGTCATCGAAGCGGTCATAGACCAGCCGCCGGCGGCCGAACGACTTGATGATCCGGATCCCGACCGCCGCCTCCTCCGCGGCGGTGGCGATCTCGCCCTGCTGGTCCTGCACTCGGCGGGCCTGCTTCTTGTAGACCCGCTCGAACTTCAGCGACACGATCGCCAGCGGCGCGGCCAGCAGGATGACCAGCATGCCGAGCAGCGGGTAGGTGAAGACCAGCAGCGTCGAGACGATCACAAACGTGGCGGTGTTCACCACGATGAAGATCATGCCGAAGCCGACGAACCGCCGGATCGTGGACAGGTCGCTGGTCGCCCGGGACAGCAGCTGGCCGGATTCCCAGCGGTCGTGGAACGCGACCGGCAGCCGCTGCAGGTGTCCGTACAGATCGCGCCGGATGTCGGACTCCAGCCCGAGCGAGGACTTCACCAGGCCCCACCGGCGGGCGAAGATCAACAGTGCCTCGGCGGCGCCGAAAAGCAGCGCGAGCAGCCCGAGCGGCCAGATCGCGCTGGTGTCGTGATGCCGGATCGGGCCGTCGATCATCCGCTTGGTGAGTAGCGGGATCGCGATGCCGACCAGGGTGCCGATCATCGCGGTGGCGGTGGTCAGCACGATCTGGGCCCGATACGGGCGGACATAGTGGCGGATACGCCACAGCGAGGAGATCTGCGAACGACGTGCTGGGGCTGAGTTCATGGCGTACCCGAACCTACCGCCGCAACCCGACAAAACGCATTCGAATATCGCGCCGGGCGTAACCGTTCTCTTGGCCAAAAACGGCCCGCCGTAAGGGGATCAGCGTCGTCCGCGGGTACCGAAAACGATGTCGTCCCAGGAGGGGACCTTGGGTTTGCGGCCGGCCTTGGCGGCCGGCTTGGCCGCCGGCTCGGGCTCGGGTGTGGGTTGCTCCGGCGCCGGTACGGGCTGGGGTGCCGCTTCGGTCACCCTGTCCAGGGCCGGTGCGGTGGTCTCGACCGGTTCGGCCCAGCCGTACGGCTCGGCGCTGGGCCGTGGGATCGTCGGGTCCCGCCGGGTGATCACCGAGGGACGCGGGGTCGGCACCGGACGGTTCGCCTGCGCTTGCCCGTTCGCCGGTACGGGTCTTGGGTTCGGCGCAGGCGGCGGTGCCGGTTGCGCTGCGGGCTGCTCGGCCAGCTCCTCGACGTACTCCTCGTCGTCGACGGGGTCGTTGTCCGGTACGAACGGCACCGCGGCGATCGTCCGGCGGCGGGGCTGCTCGGCCTGCAGCTCGGCGGCCAGGTCGTCGGCCGGGGTCAGCGTGCGGCCGGCCAGGTCGAAGGACCACTGCGCCCGGCGCGGCGTCTTGCCCGCCATCCAGGACAGGGTCAGCCACCAGGTGCCGTCCTCGCGCCGGTAGGCATCCCAGTCGGCGGTGTCGGGGTCAATGCCCTGCCGGGTGAGCCGGTCATCGACCTGCTCGCCGAGCTGCTGCGCGCCTTCGCTGCGCCGGATCCGGGTGCGCCTGGCCTCGACCGCCACCTGCTCCCGCTCCTGCAGGACCGGGTAGGCAAAGCGCATCACCCGCTGCAGCGGGGCACCGGCGGCGTCGGCGACTTCCTCGGGGCTCTCCCCGGCACGGATGCGGGCCTGGATCTCGCGTGGGCGAAGCGTGGCGTCCATTTCGATCTCGATCTGGCCGACTCGGCTGCGATCGCCGCGGGAGGCCGCCCGCAGACGCTCGTCGATCGGCAGCAGGAACTGTTCCCGGACATTGCCGTCGTCCTGCAGCAGCAGGTGGGCACCGTCGTCGGCTACACCGACGAACTGCAGTTGCCGCATTCCCCGCCCCTGTCTCTTCGCGGCCGCAACGTGGACCAGCCGGCCCGCCCACCCCGACGGTGTGCACCCATATTGAGTGCACACCGCTGGACGTGCGTCCCGACCCTACGACAGCCGACCGGCTAGTCCTAAGCAGGCGCGCGGCGGGTCTGTCCCCTATTGCTCGGCTCCGCGCTCGCTCCGCTCCTCGGCGCCCTAGGGGCGCCTACGATGCTCACTCGCTGTCGCCTCGCCCCCTATTGCTCGGCTCCGCGCTCGCTCCCGTATCTACAGCCGAAATCCTGACCCGGTCGGAAATCCGGCTGCGGCACCGAGCGTCGTCGCGATCCATTCGTACTTCCCGTGGGTCTTCGGAAGCTTGGCGGTACCAAGAGGTGGGGTGAGTGATCGCGTCAGCTTTCCGGAGTTGTCCAGTACGAGGAGTCGCCGATCCTTGCTGAGGCCGGATTTGGTGGTCCACGCAACGACGTAGTGCCGGCTGTCCCGCCAGCCCACTATGGTTGCCGCGCCGGGCTCGCTGCCAGGCAATTGCGGGGAGTTGCGCTGTCCGGTCTTCAGGTTCAACAGGGCGCCGTTCTCCTGCACCAAATACGTGCCATCGGGCGAGATCTGCTCGGTGCCGGCGGTGTTGCGGGCAGCGGCAGGCAGCTCGATGGTCTTTCCCGGTACGCCGGTCAGGTCGAAGAATCGCACCTGCCGATCCTTGCTCGCGGAATCCTCGTCGAGTGTTACCACGCTCTTATCGCCCGCACCCCAGACGACCGACCGGGAGCCACCGGGTGCGGCCTTGGGCAGGTGTGCCAGCGGGCCGAGAGTATTCGTATCGACGTCATAGATCCGGAATCCGGCCAGATTTCCGTCCTGGCCGTCGACCGGGATCAGGAGTCGGGTCGAGTCCGCCGACCAGCTGGCGCCCTCATTGCCCGGAGTGCCGATATTCAGCTGCCGAAACGCGCGGTCCTTGCCGGCCACTGCGTCGGCGGCGGTGCCGATACGCGTTCCGTCGTAGGCGGCATAGCGCTGGCCATCCGGCGAAGCGATGAGATCGAAGCCGACCCTGCTCTGGACGTACTTTCCGGTCTTCGGGTCGAGCACGACCGTAGCCGCGTCGCCCTGCTGGCCACCCTGCTGCCCGGCGAAGCTGTGATAGGCGACGACCAGGTTGCGGGGCGGCAGTTTCGTCACGGGTGGCGGTCGGTTGCCTGCGGGAGCGTGCCCGGAATGATGCAGGGACATCGGCACGGCGACCGCTATCGCCAGCACCGCGGCCACGCCGGTGGCCATCGCAGCGATGTTGCGCCGGCGCATCCGGCCCGCTCGGCGTAGGGCGCCATCGGCGACCGCTACCGGGGGCTCGATGGTGCCCAGCTCGGTCAGCCGGTCGTGCAGCCGGCGTTCGGTTTCGGTGTTCATCGGGGTCCCTCCACTGGGTTGGGGTGCGGCGTGAGCTCGGGACACACGGCGCGCAGTTTGGCCAGCGCGCGGTGGCACTGGCTGCGGACGGTGCCAACCGAGACGCCGAGCACGTCGGCGACCTCGCGCTCCGGTAGGTCGTCGAAGTAGCGCAGCACGACCACGGCACGTTGCCTGGGGGCAAGCAGCCGCAGCGCCGCGGCCAACGACAGCCGAAGGTCGAGCTCGGCGGTCGGATCCCGCTGCTCGGCCCCCTCCGGCACGTCGGCGGTGCTGTGCTCGCGGCCCCACGAACGATGCCGCCACCAGCTCACCTGCTGGTGATACATCGCCTTGCGTACATAGGCTTCCGGGTGATCCAGCCCGTCCCATTTAAGGGCGGTACGGGCCAGGCTGGTCTGCAGCAGATCCTCGGCCGCCTCCCGCTGGCCGGTGAGCAGGTACGCCGTGGCGAAAAGCGCACCGGAGCGGGCCGAGACAAAATCTCGGAACTCGCGTTCGGCCTTTGTATCCATCCGTCCTCCTCGCGTCACCCCAACAGACGCGCGAAGGAGCCGTCAGCTATGCCCGGGGCACTACAGCCGTTCGACTACGAAGTCGATGCACGCGATCAGCGCCGAGACGTCATCGGGGTCCACGGCCGGGAACGTCCCGATCCGCAGCTGGTTGCGGCCGAGCTTCCGGTATGGGTCGGTGTCGACGATCCCGTTGGCCCGCAGCGTTTTGGCGACCGCGGCGGCATCGACCGAGTCGGCGAAGTCGATCGTGGCGATGACCTGTGAACGGTGTGCCGGCTCGGCCACGAACGGTGTGGCGTAGGCCGACTTCTCCGCCCAGGAATACAGCCGGCCGGAGGAATCGGCGGTGCGCGCCACCGTCCACTCCAGGCCACCGCGGGCGAGCATCCAGTCGATCTGGTCGGCCAGCAGCCACAGTGTCGCGATCGCCGGGGTGTTGTAGGTCTGGTCCTTCACCGAATTGTCGATCGCGGTCGGCAGGTCATAGAACGGCGGAATCCACCGCTCGCTCGCGGCGATTTCCCGCGCCCGATCCAACGCCGCCGGCGAAAACAGTGCCAGCCACAATCCACCGTCGGCGGCGAAGTTTTTCTGCGGCGCGAAGTAATAGGCATCCACATTGGACGCATTCACCGGCAGTCCGCCGGCGCCCGAGGTGGCGTCGACAACCAACAACGCATCGGGATCGGCGCCCTCGACCCGGGCGATGTCGGTCATCACACCGGTCGAGGTTTCGTTGTGCGGCCAGGCATAAACGTCGACCCCGGCCTCGGCCTTGGGCGCCGGACGCGAACCCGGGTCGGCGGTGATCACGGTCGGCTCGCCCAGAAATGGCGCACCTTTTGTCACCGCCGCGAACTTGCTGGAGAATTCCCCGAAACTCAAATGCTGCGCCCGGTCCCGTACCAAACCAAAGGCCGCGATATCCCAGAACGCGGTCGCGCCACCCAACCCCAGCACAACCTCGTACCCGTCGGGAAGATCAAACAGCGACCGCAGCCCCGACCGGATCCGGCCGACCAGCTGCTTCACCGGCGGCTGCCGGTGCGAGGTGCCCATCAGCGCGGCGCCTTCGATTGCGAACGCGGCCAGCGCCTCCGGCCGTACCTTCGACGGCCCGGAGCCGAACCGGCCGTCGGCCGGCTTGAGATCGGTCGGTATCAGGATGTTGGTGGTCACCGAGCCATTCTCTCAGAGGGTCTCGATGTCGTCCCAGCCCTCCACCTCGGAGGGCTGCCGCGGTCCCGGCCCGACATAGAGCGCGGCCGGGCGGACCAGCTTGCCCAGCCGTTTCTGCTCCAGCACGTGCGCGCTCCAGCCGCCGGTGCGCGCGCAGGTGAACATCGCCGGCATCATCGCGGTCGGTACCTCGGCGAAATCGAGTATGACCGCCGCCCAGAATTCCACGTTGGTCTCGATCGCGCGCTCGGGATGGCGCTCCCGCAAGGCTTCCAGCGCGGCATGCTCCAGCGCCTCGGCCGCCTCGTACCGGGTCGAGCCCAGCTCCTTGGCGGTCCGGCGCAGCACCCGGGCCCGCGGGTCCTCGGCCCGGTAGACCCGGTGCCCGAAGCCCATGATCCGGCCGTGGTTGTCCATGATGTCGTCGATGACCTTTTTGGCGTTGCCGGTGCGCTCGACCTCGTCGATCATCGGCAGCACCCGGGCCGGCGCGCCGCCGTGCAGCGGGCCGGACATCGCGCCGATCGCACCGGACAGCGACGCGGCCACGTCGGCGCCGGTGGAGGCGATCACCCGGGCGGTGAAGGTCGAGGCGTTCATGCCGTGCTCGGCCGCCGATACCCAGTAGGCGTCGATCGCGGCCACGTGTTTGGGATCCGGCTCGCCGCGCCAGCGGACCATGAACCGCTCCACGATCGTGGCCGCCTCATTGACCCGCGACTCCGGAACCGCCGGCTGCCCGACCCCGCGCGCGGACTGCGCCACATAGGACAGGGCCATCACCGACGCGCGGGCCAGGTTGTCCCTGGCCTCCGGGTCGGAGATGTCCAGCAGCGGTTTGTAGCCCCAGATCGGCGCCAGCATCGCCAGCGCGGCCTGCACATCCACCCGTACATCGCCGGTGTGCACCGGCAGCGGGAACGGCTCGGCCGGCGGCAGTCCCTTGCCGAACTTCCCGTCGACCAGCAGCGCCCACACATTGCCAAAGGTCACGTGTCCGACGAGGTCCTCGATGTCGACCCCGCGGTAGCGCAGCGCACCGCCGTCCTTGTCTGGCTCGGCGATATCGGTCTCGAACGCGGTCACTCCCTCGAGACCCGGCGTGAAGTCGGCCATCGATCCTCCTGTGTGAACCCCGTGCGGTCGCTGTCTTTGCATTCTTCCCTACCGGCCAGTACAGCCGCGATGGGTCGCGCTCGACTGTCGTTGCGGTCACGTGTCGGTGATGTGTTGGGGAAGTATCTCTCTTGACGCTGAGTAACCCCGTCCGGTGGGCACGCCAGCGCTCACCACTCGATGGAATGCGCTTTCCCCTCGGTTGGTCCGGGCATTGCCAAGACTCTAGGATGGCCAATGTCGTTAGTTTGCCGAACGAGGCAGGGAGCGTTGTGCACGGCGAGCCACCGGATGCCGACCGACTGGCCGATATCCGCCGTTCCTACGAACGCGGCGCCCTCAACGAGACCGATCTTGCCGGCACCTGGGTGGAGCAGTTCGGCCGCTGGATGGACGAGGCGGTCGAGTCGCTCCGCTTCCCCGAGCCGACCGCGATGGTCGTGGGCACCGCCGATGCGACCGGCGAACCGAGCGTACGGACCGTACTGCTCAAGGGGTACGACGAGCGCGGGCTGGTGTTCTTCACCAACTACGACTCGCGCAAGGGCCGGGCGCTGACCGCCAACCCGCGCATCTCGGCGGTATTTCCGTGGTACGCCCTCGAGCGGCAGATCCTCATCAGCGGCGCGGTGGAGCACACCAGCCGCGAGGAGTCCGAGCGGTATTTCCACTCGCGCCCGTACGGCTCCCAGATCGCGGCCAGCATCAGCGAGCAATCCCAGGTGATCCCGGGCCGAGCCTGGCTCGAATCCCGCCGCGACGAGCTCGCCGCGCGGCATCCGGACACGGTGCCGTTGCCGGACTTCTGGGGTGGTTACCGGATCCGGCCGGCGTCGGTCGAGTTTTGGCAGGGCCGGCCTGATCGGCTGCACGACCGGCTGCGATATCGACTGGCCGATGGAGCCTGGCTGATCGAGCGGCTGGCCCCCTAATAGATGGCCCTCTCGGTGCGGTTGCGTGGTCTTGCCGTAGACACCCGACCGCTGGCGGTACCGGCATTCCGGCGGCTCTGGCTCGGCCAGATCGTGACCGTGGTCGGCAATCAGATGACCCAGGTCGCGGTGCCGGTCCAGGTGTATGCGATCACCCATTCCTCGCTGCAGGTCGGCCTGACCTCGATCGTGTCGCTGCTGCCGCTGATCGTCTTCGGCCTGTTCGGTGGCGCGATCGCCGATGCGATGGACCGGCGGATTCTGCTTCTCATCACCGGGATCGGGTTGGCGCTGACCAGCCTGGCGCTCTACGGGCAGGCACTGATGAGCGGCGACGGTTCGCTGCCGGTGCTGTGGGTGCTGATCGCCATCCAGTCGGCGTTCTTCGCGGTGAACGGGCCGACCCGCAGCACCGTCATCCCGCGGCTGCTGGACTCGACGCTGGTGCCGGCCGCGAACGCGCTCAACCAGGTGGTGTTCAACGCCGGGGTGATCATCGGGCCGTTGCTGGCCGGCGTGCTGATCGGTGCCGGCGGGCTGCCGTGGGCGTACTTCATCGACGCGGCAACGTTTCTGGTCGCGCTCTACACGATTCTTCGGCTGCCCTCGATGGTGCCGGAGGGCGCGCGGCGAGCCGGGGTCGCCTCGGTTTTGGAGGGGCTGCGTTTCATCCGCCGACAGCCGGTGCTGCTCACCTCGTTCGGGCTGGACATCGTGGCGATGGTGTTCGGCTGGCCGCGGGCGTTGTTTCCGCAGCTGGCCGCGACCGTGTTCGGCTCCGGCGGCTTGGGTTGGTTGTACGCCGGTACGGCCATCGGTGCGTTGGCGGCCGGGTTGTCCGGCGGCTGGCTGTCCCGGGTGCACCGGCAGGGCATCGCGGTACTGGCCGCGATCACGGTGTGGGGTGGCTCTATTGCGGCGTTCGGGCTGACTCGGAATCTGCCGCTGGCAGTGTTCTTCCTCGCCCTGGCCGGCGCCGGCGACATGGTCAGCGCGGTGTTCCGGTCGGCCATCCTGCAGACCGCGGCGCCGGATGTCATGCGCGGCCGGCTGCAGGGGGTCTTCGTCGTGGTGGTCGCCGGCGGCCCGCGGCTCGGTGACCTGCGGGCCGGCGGGTTCGCCGCG
>Ga0137412_10005158_pt1 | contig 10442 bp, 12 predicted proteins | sample CZODoug2_1_16fun_FD_122160 | JGI IMG/M metagenome (GOLD analysis project Ga0137412, IMG submission 122160) | Vadose zone soil fungal communities from Angelo Coast Range Reserve, California, USA - CZODoug2_1_16fungal (Hybrid Assembly) | ecosystem: Environmental > Terrestrial > Soil > Vadose zone... | reverse complement strand
ACACTCCTTGCGCAAAGCTAACTGGCTGCTAGCCTTCTCCAAAAATCATATAAAAACGTATTGATATGGCGATTATAGATGTGATATTTTGCTGATTCGCAGGAGACCGATCGTGCACAAGCTCTTGGCGCCCCGGGAAGCCGCCAACATTCTCGGCATCAGCTATCCCACCCTGAAGCAGTGGATCTATCACGGAAAGATCAAGTCGGTAAAAACACCGGGAGGCCACCATCGCGTGCCGGAGAGCGAGATCGACCGCCTGTTTCCTAAAAAGCTGAGTCACGGGGACATCGAGACCCGCCGTGGGAATTTTCGCAAGATCAGCGGTCGCAACCAATTGATCGGACGTGTGGTGGCGATTAAATTCAGCGGGCTGCTCGCGCAAGTTACCCTGGCGATCGGCGAGCAACACATCACCTCCATCATTACCGCCGACGCTGCGAAGGAGCTGCGGTTAAAGCCCGGTGAACGGGCCGCGGCGCTCATCAAATCGACTGAAGTAATGATCTTGAGAGTTTGACTCGTGGCTCGTGGAAAGGCATGGCGCAGGTGGTTCCACGCATTCCCGCTCGTGATATCTGCTTTCTTTGCCCCGGGTGGAATGCGAGCCCAGGGCAAGGAAATCCGCATCGCCGCTGCCGCGGATTTGAAATTTGCAATGAGCGAGTTATCGGAGCGGTTCGCGAGGCACACGGGAACCAAAGTGAATGTTACCTTCGGTTCCAGCGGAAACTTTTTCTCGCAAATCCAGAATGGGGCGCCTTTCGATCTGTTTTTTTCCGCGGACGTTGAATATCCGAAAAAGCTGGAAGCGGCCGGGCTCGCGGAGCCGGGGACGCTCTATGAATACGCCATCGGACGGTTGGTGATCTGGACGCCGGCGGACGCGAAGGTGGATGTCACCAAGGAAGGATGGAAATCTCTGCTGGATTCAAGCGTCGAGAAGATTGCCATCGCGAATCCGGAGCACGCGCCTTACGGGCGCGCGGCCGTCGCTGCGTTGCAAGCCTCAGGCAGCTACGAACGGATGAAGCACAAGTTGGTATTTGGAGAGGATATTTCGCAGGCCGCGCAATTCGTGCAGTCAGGATCTGCACAGGCAGGAATTGTCGCCCTGTCCCTTGCCGTTTCACCGGCGATGCGCGGTGGCAAGAAATGGGACATTCCCGCGGAGATGCATCCCACGCTTGAACAGGGAGCAATTGTCTTGAAAGACGCCAAAAATAAAGCCGCCGCGCGGGCATTTCTGGAATTTGTAAAGAGTGCTTCGAGTCGAGCCATATTCAACAAGTACGGTTTCGCTATTCCAGACAGGACCAGTGACCTAGAAAAGAAATAACGCTGGGTCGCTGAGCACAAAGGAAATCCTGAGCAGAGAAGCAAGCGAAGAGTAGGCAGCAATCGGAGAAACGCATGGAAGCATTGTGGTTGTCGATGAAGTTGGCCGCCAGCGTCGCGGCCATATTATTAGTCATCGGGATGCCCGTTGCGTATTGGTTAGCGTTTTCGAGTTGGCGCGGCAAATTCCTGCTTGAATCGGTGGTTGCGCTGCCGCTGGTGCTGCCCCCGACCGTTCTCGGGTTTTACGCGCTCGTAGCCATGGGGCCGCGCGGTCCGCTCGGAAAACTTTGGATCGCGCTGTTCGGCCATGGGCTGGCGTTCACCTTCGCCGGGCTAATCCTTGCATCGGCGTTGTACAGCTTTCCATTTGCAGTCCAGCCGATGATCGCTTCCTTTGAGGGAGTCGATCGAAGATTGCTGGACGCCTCGGCCGTGCTTGGCGCGGGAAGTTTGCGAACATTCTGGCGAGTCATCCTACCGCTGTCGCTACCCGGAGTCGTAACAGCAGCAGTCCTGAGTTTCGCTCACACCTTGGGAGAATTCGGCGTGGTCTTGATGATTGGCGGAAATCTGGCGGGAGTCACGCGGACCGTCTCCATCGACATTTACGATCACGTGCAGTCCCTGGAATATGGCGAAGCCAACCGCATGGCGCTAGTCCTTCTGATAATTTCTTTCGCTGTCTTGTCCTTTGTCTATGCGGTGAACCGCCGCGTGTGGACTCCGTGGGCAGCGAAGTAGACCCCAGGATGCTTAGCGCGCGAATCCGCAAAGAGCGGCGGAGTGCCGGCGCCCCTTCCTTCACCCTTGATGTTTCCGTCGAGGTCTCTACAGGCATCACCATTCTTTTTGGAGCGTCCGGAGCCGGAAAATCCACCTTGCTGGATTGCCTCGCGGCGCTGGCACAGCCAGATGAGGGGCGAATCGCCATCGGTAACGATGTTCTGTTCGACTCCGCGGCCGGAGTCCACGTTCCCGCGCCGAAGCGCAGAATCGCGTACGTTTTTCAGACTCTGGCGTTATTCCCTCACCTCAGCGCGGAAGAAAACGTCGCCTACGGATTGCGGGGTTTGCCCGAGGCAGAAAGGCGAAGCCGCGTAGAAGCCATTCTCCAAGCTTTCCGCGTAGAGAAACTCCGCAGACAGAAGCCAGGTGAAATTTCCGGAGGCGAGCGCCAGCGGATCGCGCTCGCAAGGTCGCTGGTAACCGAGCCACGCGTACTGCTGCTTGATGAGCCCTTGACGGGCCTGGACGCGGAACTGAAAGCCACGATTGTGGACGACTTGCGCGCATGGAATACCGCGAAAGAAATCCCGGTTTTGTATGTGACCCACAGCCGCGATGAAGTGGATGCCCTGGGCGAGCGCGTGATCGCGCTCGACAACGGACGCGTCGCCAGCTCCGGCCCACCAATGGAAGTACTGAACGCCCCACGCCGCAAAAAGCTGGCGCAGGCGGCAGGGTTCGAGAATCTTCTGAGCGCCACCGTACTCGACCTCCGCGAGGCCGATGGCGTTATGCGCGTTCGCCTTGGCCAGAGCGCCTGTGAGATTGAAGTACCGCTAGGCTATGCCGTAGCCGGGAGCCGCGTGCAGGTCGCAGTTCGCGCGGGCGACATTTTGCTGGCAACCGAACGCCCGCACGGTTTGAGCGCGCGAAATGTTATCGCCGGTCGCATCGTCTCCCTGGAACAGCGCGGCACGATAGTCATTGCTCGCGTGGATTGTGGCGTCACGTTTGTCGTGCACGTCACGCCCGGCGCAGTGCGCGCACTGGAATTAACCGCCGGTCGCCCCGTCTGGCTAGTGCTGAAAACGCACTCCAGCCACTTGGTCGATTAGAACAAGAGTTTAAAAGCAAAGACTCTCAAGGTTTTGGCTTCGCGGGAGCAGGCACCGCAGCCTTCGGCGCGGCAGCGGTGGAGAATTTGACTTCGTCAGCTTCCAGGGCGTTGTTCTTGGGCGTGGCGTGGATGACCACGGCGTTCCCGACGGCGATCTCCGACAACTTGCCGGGCTTGTCCTCGCTGGCGTCAGCCGGCTTGGCGGCCTTTCCGGCGACATGAGAGATGTACACTGTCGAAGCGACAAGTTTGACTTCCACGGATTTTCCATCTCGCGTCTTCACCAGCATGGACTCCGCGCTGATTTTTTCAACCGTTCCGCTGAGGTGGACTCTATCGCCGTGAGCGAACGCATTGCCCGCGGCAAGCACAAATAATAAAACCAGCAAAGATGCGCTAAGTTTCATAAAGTCTCTCCATTACATATAGGTCTGGCAAGCTCTTTCTTCATTTCTGCTTATGAACTTGTGATTCCGCTTTCCGCTGCGGTGTTGCCCCATTCAAGAAATCATTTTCCTCTTGTTCCTCTGCCCGGTCGTCCGGGCCTTTGGGATTATAGTGCTCCATTTCGATGCGCTCCGCTGCGGTGAGATGAGGAAGGTGGCGGATAAAATGAACCAGCCTCCAACTGTCCAGCGTGCCTCCATGCTCGCCGCCATTGGAAAATGCCGGCATTCCCGTGAACCGCACGCCGTTCTCGATGATCCAGAAGAGCTCTCCATCCGTAAGGTTCTGCGTTTCCGCCAAACGTAGATCCGGCGGCTTGGGGTAGAGTCCATTGCCAATCACGCTTTTCCCACTTCCGTCATTGGCGTGGCAAATCGCGCAATGATCCGCGAAATGCAGCCGCGCATCCCGCAGTTCTTCCGCAGAGGCGAGCAACGGATTCTGGGCCAGTCGCGCGTTCGCTGGCATCGCCAGACGGCGCATCTTGCGAGCGGCCATGGTTTCAAGTTTGCCGGGAGTTGCCCGCGAACTTAGACCATCGTGCAAAAATGAAGCTGCCACTGCCACGCCCAAGCCGAGCAGCACTACAACGACGATAATCACCAGAGTTCTGCGCTTCATGGCTTCTTGAATATGTTAATAGATGCGCTGCAGTGCAGCCAGCCAATCATTCCCCCATTCCCAATGACCTAGCGCACTTGCATTTCATTCCAATCGAGAGCAATGTGCGAATATCAAGCATTTCGAGGAAAACTTCGCGAAAATGAACGGCCTCGCCGAGGTAGCCCCGCAAGGCTCTACCTCTGGTAGGATACTCAGGAAATGGCGACGCCCACAATGAACGGCAGGGCACTGACAGCGGTGGAGACTTGCCCGGCGGAATTTCATGAAATTCTGCACGCCGCTGCCTGCGCCACGGAATTAACGTTTGAGCAAGGACTAGTCCTGGCGACTGCGCAAGGCCCGGCGTTCGAAGCGCTAGTGGCCGTCGCGGATCGCTTGCGGCGAGAGACCGTCGGCGATGCCATCACTTACGTCGTGAATCGCAACATCAATTTCACCAATGTCTGTTTCGTGGGTTGTAGTTTCTGCGGTTTTGGACGCGGGCCAGCAGCCCCTGACGCGTACTCGCTCTCTTTCGATGAAGTGGTCCGCCGCGCACGCGAGGCTTGGGAACGTGGTGCCACCGAAGTTTGCGTTCAGGGCGGATTGCCGCGCGACCTCGATGGATTTTTCTATCGCGATCTGCTCCGCGCCATCAAGCATGCCATCCCCGGGATGCACGTGCATGCCTTCTCGCCGATGGAAATTGATTACGGCGTGACGAAAACGGGCATGGCCCTACTCGATTATTTGCAAATGATGAAAGACGAGGGACTCGGCAGCATCCCGGGCACCGCTGCGGAAATCCTGGATGATCGCGTACGCCAAGAATTGAGTCCCAATAAGTTATCGGCCGCGCGATGGGTGGAGATCATCACCGCCGCGCACGAGCTGGGCATTCCCACGACTTCAACGATGATGTACGGGCACGTGGAAGAACCCGCGGACTGGGTGCGCCACATGCTCCTCCTGCGCGCGATCCAAAAGCGCACCGGTGGTTTCACGGAATTCGTACCGCTAGGATTTATCCATGAAAATACGCGGCTCTACCGCCATGGTGGAGCGCGGCCGGGAGCAAAGCGGGAAGAGCACCTGAGAGTGCACGCCCTCGCGCGCGTGCTGCTCCACGGCGCTATCAAGAACTTGCAAGTCTCCTGGGTAAAGCTCGGCTTCGAAATGTCGCTGGCTTGTTTGCAGGCTGGCGCAAATGATTTCAGCGGCACGCTCATGGAAGAAAGCATTTCCAAGGCCGCTGGCGCAACGTTCGGGGAATATGTGTCGCCAGAGGAATTTCGCGCCAGGATTCGATCGATTGGGCGTGTCCCAGCGGAACGCACCACAATCTACAAAATTCGGCGATCGTTCGATGATCCGCAACTGGACCCACGCCCCACGGCAGCGCATCTTCCGAGGCTGCGGGAGGAGGGCCACGTGCCATACACTGAAGGCTCTTACTGAGCGATTGCCATGCGAGCACTCCTCTTACCCATCAAGGATTTGAACAATGCCAAGAAACGGTTGATGGGTGTGCTGACGCCGGAGGAGCGCTTTGGGTTAGCCGAAGCCATGTTGAAGGACACCATTCGTGCGGTGCAAGGCGTCAAGCGCGCGGAGAAAGTTTTCGTGGTCACGAACTACAAACCCGCGATGCGCCTTGCCCAAGAAGCTGGCTGGGAGATTCTGCACGAGGAAGAGCAGATTTCTGAGAGCCATTCTGTGGACGCCGCTTCAAAGATCTGCGAAAAACGAGGCATCACCGCATTGTTGCGCCTGCCCCTGGATGTTCCGCTTATCCTTTCCAACGACATCGACGAACTCTTCTCCGCCGATTGCGTGGCACCTGCTTTGATAATCGTTCCCTCGCGCGATGGCACTGGAACAAACGCCATACTGAGGGCTCCGCCGACGCTATTTCCCTCTCATTTCGGAAGCGGAAGCTTCGCGAAGCATCTTGCCGAAGCGGAAAGCGCCCATGCCCATGTCACGATCCGCCACAATGCCCGTCTGGAGATGGACGTGGATGACAAAGCCGATTTGCGCACGCTGCTCGAACATGACTTGACAGCAACGGAAACGGGAGGCTGGCTCCACGCCAGCGGCGTCGAAGAGCGGCTCCGGCCACACCTCAAAGCGGGAGCGATGACTGCGCGATGAAGGGGAAAATCTGCGCCAATCTCGATGCGGCCGTGGCCGATATTCCTGATGGCGCACAAATCATGTTCGGAGGCTTTGGAGGCGCGGGCTTCCCGAATAACCTGATTCAGGCGCTGGCGCGGAAAGGCACTAAGAACATCACCGCTATCAGCAACAATTGTGGAACACGCGAAGGCGAGCTCGGACTGATGTTCAAGAACAATCAGATCCAGCATGTGATTGCTTCTTTTCCCGGGCCTCACGCCAATTATTTTCAGGAGCGCTTTGCCGCCAAAGAAGTGACACTGGAACTCGTACCACAGGGAATTTTGTGCGAGCGCATGCGTGCCGCTGGTGCTGGACTGCAGGGTTTTTACACCACCGTGGGTGTGGGCACCGAAGTCGCCGAAGGCAAAGAAGAGCGCCTCCTTAAAGGTCAGCGCTGCATTCTGGAACTGCCGATTCACGCGGACTATGCCTTGATTAAAGCACACCAGGCGGATGAATTAGGAAATCTGACCTACCGGCTGGCGGCAAGGAATTTTAATCCCATCATGGCTATGGCCGCGAAGAGGACCATCGCCGAAGTGGAGGAAATCGTTCCCGTTGGTTCCATCAATCCGGAACACGTCATGACCCCGGCGATCTTCGTCCATCGCATCGTGCAGGCGAAAGGACTCCGTTATGCCGGGTAACGGCACTAATAAAATAGTTGTGCCGGATAAGCCTCGTTTGACCAGGGAACAGATCGCCCAGCGCGCCGCCCTCGAATTGCTTGACGGAGCCTACGTGAATCTCGGCTGGGGAATTCCTAATCTCATCGCCGACTATTTGCCGAAAGAAATTACTGTTTACTTCCACAGCGAAAATGGGATTCTGGGAATGGGCCGCCGCGCAAAACCTGGCGAGGAAGATTTCGATTTGGTGGACGCGATGAAAGTTCCCGTGACGCTGATTTCTGGAGCTTCTTTTTTTCATCAGGCGGACGCGCATCTGATGTCGCGCGGCGGGCATCTGGATGTCGCCGTTCTCGGCGGCTTTCAAGTCTCGGAGAAGGGCGATCTTGCGAACTGGAAAATTCCCGGCGCGAAAGGTTCCGGCGGCATCGGCGGCGCCATGGACATCGCGGCGGGCGCCAAGACGTTGATCGTCTGCATGGAGCACACTACAAAGGACGGAGCGCCCAAAATCGTGAAGCAATGTACGTATCCTGTGACCGGTCTGGCCTGCGTGGATACCATCGTCACTGATCTTGCCGTTATCGACGTGGAGCCGGAAGGACTAATCCTGCGCGAAGTCGCGCGCGGTTGGTCAGCGGAGGAAGTACAGTCTTTGACCGGCGCATCATTAATCGCGCGGAAGCAAATTCTGGAGATGAGTTTTGTTTGATTTCATAAGGAGGACAACATGAGCCAGGAAATTCCACAAAGCCATGCGGATTTGCTGGAGAAGCAGGCGTTTGGAAATCTCGGCACGCTGATGAAGGACGGAAGCCCCCAGGTGACGCCCGTGTGGGTCGATTACGACGGCAAATTTGTGCGCTTCAATTCAGCGAAGGGCCGCGTGAAGGACAAAAACATCCGCCGCGATCCCCGCGTTTCCATTTCGCTTCAGGATCCCGCGAATCCCTACCGCTACTTGGAAATCCGCGGCCGCGTCGTGGAAATCACCGAAAATGGCGCGGATGACCACATCAACAAACTTTCCAAGAAATATCTGGGAAATCCTGTTTATCCGTTCCGGAAGCCCGGCGAAGTGCGCGTAACCTACAAGATCGAACCTGAAAAAGTCAGCTCCATGGGATGACGCAGTCATCCTCGACAAGCCCACTTTGGGAGCGCGGCGGCTTGCCACCGCTTTTCTTCCATCCTTAGCCTGAACTACATGGGATGACAAAATCAAAAGCTGGAAAATTGAAATTAGAATCGGCGAAAATCCGCGATCCATTTCTTTAATTCAATTTTCCACTTTCGATTTTCCAATTTTAATTTTCTCGTTCCATCACAGCCGCGCGGCGACTCGCGCCGCCTTGCGTCCGTCCGGCGTGCGGATAATTAGCACCAGGCGGTCCGTCAGCGGCACACCTGCGCTGGGAACTGTGAAATCCAGAAACCAGCGAAAGCGTTTCGGCAATTCCTCCTTGCTCTCCGTGTTGTAAGGTTCGACGGGTTCAGCTGTGGCGGGTCCCCATTTCAGATTTTCAATATGCCTCAATTCGATGCCGCGCTTCCAGTAGAACGAAAAGCGCAGCGTCTTCATCATTTCTTGCGTGAGATACTTGCGCGGGCCAGGCTCCAGCGTTTGGCTCTTACAGGGAATATCGAACATGATAAACGAGACCTGGAGTTCCTCGGGAAACTCGGTCACCACCTTCTGCCCGCTTCGATATTCCATCCCATTCTCGTCATCAATGCGTTTGAAATCGTCGAAAAAACCTGGAGCCGTGGCGCGTCCCGTTAGCTGAAAGCACGTCAGCTCGGACAAGCCACCGTCCGTTTGAAAAAGAATACCCCCGTCAAAATTCAACACCTGCTTCTTCACGGGTTTTTCTTTATTCTTCGACTTTCGCTGCGCTGGACTCGCGCGCGAAGCAGGAACAAGCAACAGCGATACGACGGCAACGCCAGAAAAAAACCTTGGAAAAAAGCGGCTCATCCTCATTATTCAAGAGAGTTCAGTGCGCTTCCACCGCGCCGGTCTTCAGCAGAAATGTGATGCCGTCGGCGCTGTATAAAGTTTTCCCGCCTTCGCTTTTTTGCGGCGGCACTTTCCCGGCGCGCACGGATTCAAAAGCAAAGACAAGTCTTGGGAGTATGGCAGGTTCGGCTACCGGGATATTGTGCGCCCCCAGCACAAGTTTTACTTCCGGGGCGAGCGCGGCCAGACGCTTCACCGAAGCGACGTAAGCGTCGAAATCGGTTTCCGGGCGGAACAGCCAAATAGGAGCGGGATAGTAGGTGTCGCCCGTAAAAAGCAGACCGTTTGCGCGGTCGAGCAATGAAATCGCGTCAGGCGTGTGGCCGGGTGTCGCTAGAACTTCCAGAGTTCGGCCGCCAAGATTGACCTTGAATCCGTCGCGGATGAAATGCGAAATTCTCCACGGTTTTGTCGCATACGTTTTTGGATTGAACCCTTTTGGCAGATCGCCGCAGATCTGATCGGGAGCAATTTCCGCCTGCGCATCTTCGCGTGAGCCTTTCGCATTCTTCCGCGTGAAGTCAGTATCCATGCCATAAACAAAAGTGAACTGCCAGTTGCCCCCGACGTGATCGTCGTGCGTGTGCGAGTTAAGAACCACTACGGGGCGCGACGTCAATTTCGTCGTGACTCTGTGAATGTCGCTGATGCCCATCCCAGTATCAAAGAGCACAGCCTGTTTGTTGCCGACAATGAGGTAGGAAATCGTTTCTTCCGCCTGATGCGGTTCGTAGATGGCAAAAACTCCCGGCGCAACCTTGTATATCTCGAACCAGGGATCGTCCGGAAGAACGCGCTGCAGCGATTTGTATTCTGGCCTGGGCAGCGCGCGGCACCATTCTGGAATTTGCGCGCTCGTTTGCAGCCCGGGTAACAGGGGCGCAGCATGCTGCGCCCCTACAACGGAAGCTGAGACCACCGGAGGAAAAAGCTTTAACGCCGAGGGCGCAGAGGGAGGAGCGCAGAGGGCGCGGAGAAGTTGCGGAGAAGTAGCGAGCGTCGCCGTCAATGAGACCACGAGAATGAGTAGTGTCCTTTTCATTTGGGGGAGCCGGTAACAAAAATGGATTTGGGGAGCATCATGTGGACGCCTTTGTTGCCGTCGACGAGTTCGGTGATGTGGAGGTCGGCGGCGACGCTCGCGAGCATGTAGGCGTCGTCGCGCGAGAGATGCTTTTCGGTCACGAGGAAATCGATCATCTCGCGGACGGCCAGCGTGGCGCAGGCGTTCAGGTCATCGTTGAGGCCCATGGTGATGTAGTGCGTGGGCGTTTCGGCGCGCGGCCACTTCAGGTGCAGGTCCTTGCGGACGATGAATTGAAACGAGCCGATGAGCGAAGTTTCGAGAGCGGTGATGTCCACTTCGCCGTCGCCCTGT
>Ga0137412_10005157_pt1 | contig 10443 bp, 9 predicted proteins | sample CZODoug2_1_16fun_FD_122160 | JGI IMG/M metagenome (GOLD analysis project Ga0137412, IMG submission 122160) | Vadose zone soil fungal communities from Angelo Coast Range Reserve, California, USA - CZODoug2_1_16fungal (Hybrid Assembly) | ecosystem: Environmental > Terrestrial > Soil > Vadose zone... | reverse complement strand
ATGAACGCGCCCTGACCATAGACCCGGTCCATCTGGCCGGCTTGACCGGCAAGGGTCAGGCGCTGGGCGCGATGGGAAAATTTGGCGAAGCGCTCGCCGTCCTGGACAGGGCAATCCATATTTCCCCCGATCATGCCGATGCGCATTTGTATCGCGGCAATATATTCAGAGACCAAAAGAAACTGGCCGAAGCAATTGCCAGCTATGACCGAGCGCTCGCTATCCGGCCGGATTTTGTGCGCGCGCAGCGAAACAAGGGCCTCGTGCTGTTGCTCGATGGTGATTTTGGCGAAGGGCTGCGCCTGTATGAATATCGCAAGAAGCTCGATCCTCCGATCGATGCAAGAAGCTATGACGCTCCCTTGTGGACGGGCAGGGAGCCGATCGAAGGTAAGACCGTTTTCGCCTATATCGAACAAGGCCTGGGCGACACGATTTTGTTTTCCCGATTCATCCTCGAGGCAGCCGGTCACGTGGGCGAGCTGGTGCTGATGTGCCCGGATGCGCTGGCCGGTCTGCTCGGTCGCAGCCTGGGCTGTGTGTGCCTGGCTGACGGCGCGCAGGCCTGGCCGCAGCACGACGCGCATGTACCGTTGATGAGCCTGCCGCACGTGCTCGGGCTGGGCGCATCGGCGGCGGCGGTGCGGCCGCCCTATCTGACCCCCGACCCGGCACGGCGCGCCCGCTGGTCGGAAGCGATGGGGCCGCGGGCCGATGCCCAGCTACGAATCGGCGTCGTTCACGCGACGTCGGTCGCGCATTCGACCGAGGAAAACCCCTGGACGCGGCGATCCTGCCAGGCTGCCGATCTGGAACCTCTGACGCAGGCGCCGGGCGTGCTCGCCTTTAACCTGAACCTGGGACGGGCCGCCGGCCAGGCGCGCGCGGAATTGCCGGCGTTGCGAGACCTGCCCGGCGCATTGACCGATTTCGAAGACACGGCCGCCGTTGTCAGTCTGATGGACGCGTTGGTCTGTGTCGACACGGCGATGGTTCACGTGGCCGGCGCGATCGGTACCCCGGCTGGTCTGTTGCTGCCGTACGCCCGGGACTGGCGGTGGGCGGCGCAGGAAGGTCGATTGCCGTGGTACTGGTGCGTCCAGGCCTACTCTCAGAAGACCGCGGGTCAGTGGAGCGAGCCGGTCATGCAACAGCAGGCCGACCTGGCCGCGCGCGTCGCCCTGCGCTGACCGTCCGCCGGGCCCGGCAACGAGGCGACGAGCCCGCGCCCCGCCCGATACGTCCGGATCTCAGGCTACAAACTGGGAAACCCTCTTGCAAAACTCTTGCTGCGACTGTCCCAGGTCGTGCCGAGTTCTGCAATATTCGAGGTTGCGCTCCGCCATTTGCCGCAACTTGCTTCGATCCCGATTATCGAGAAGGAACTGATAGATCTGCGAGGAAAATTCCCGGGACGGTTTGGCAAAGCTCGCATAGCTGTCGCTGATCCATCCTTCAGGCTCCTGGCGATACACCATCTCGCGCGCGCCCCGCATGACGAACACGCTGTCCTGGATCGACTGCGTGTATTCATCGTATCCCAGCGCGTCCGATACGATCGGAACGCACCCATGCGCCAGCGCCCGCACCAGACTGTACGAGTGCAGGCCTGCCGCCGGTAGCGCAAAAACATGATGGCTCAGCAGCAAATCTTCAAGCACCGGGTCCTCGACTCTTTCAGGGATCCAGGTCACTCCGGTCAGGTCGCTGTTCGAAAAATACGCCGCGAGGTCGTCCGGAACCGACGAGATGATGGTCAGCTCGACGTCGATATGCTCTTCGCGCAGCTTGCTGAATGCGCGCAATAAATGATGCCCACCTCGCAGAAAGAATGAATCCGGGTTCTGGTGCAGCGAATTCGTGAACAGTACCCGTATCGGGCCGGAACGATCGAATTTCCCGAGTGCACGTGCGCTGGTCTGCGATTCGATGCCCAGAGGTATGTAATGCAGCTTGGCCGTCAGCTCTGCGCTGTCGAATACCCGCTCGAAAATATCGCGGCTTGACTTCATATGCGTAAAGATCAATCGGCAGTCCTCGGAGCACAGTACACGCCGGACGAGCTCAAAGTAGCCCTGGCGCTTCAAGGCGATGCCGCCCGTAGCCCCTGAAAAAATAAACGGCATGAACAGACTTGGAAAGCTCTCGAAATGAAAGATCCACGGAGTGGAACCGATGTGCAACGGCGTCGTATGGTGGAACACAGCGCTGCAATGGCCGGATTGCGCGTCAATCGTGACCTGCTCGATAAGACCAATCCAGTTGACGTAGTCGGCTGTCTGCTGTTCGCTTATCAGTCGGGCCTGGTCGCATAGCGTGGGTACGATGTCGCGAAAGTGCTCTGATTTTATTGCGACGTCCGGCCGGAGATTCACCGTGTTGATCGATGGGTTGTTTCTGATAAAGGATTCGACCAGTGGATGCGGTCCATTCAAGGGTCGGTAGAAAGGGAAATTCCACGGCAGACCCAGTGTCGTGGGCTTCAAGACGTCGTCGGATGAGTGACGGCTGTTCATTAGAATCTTGAGTCGCCGGTTCCAGCTGCGGTTAGCTCGGCTTGAGTATTTCGGTTGTGAACGCCCCATCCTTGCAGACAGTCCACCAGAAACTGTTCCTCATATTGACACTTTCGAATTCCTCGGCCACGGCGAGCAGAACACCCGGATGAAAACCTTGCTCGCGCAAGGCATCACGATTCGTATGCTTTCTTGATACCTCGATCAGATCGGGCGTGGGCAACTTGTCAAGATCATCTCCGCAGATCACTCCGAAATTCTTTCTCACCAGTCGCTTTGCCTGTTGTATATCGGCTTTGACCTTCTCGTATTTGTGATCGCCGTCGATGTAGATGAAGTCAAAAGCATTTGCCTGAAGCAACGGAAGGAAGCTGGATGAATCGCCCCTTGTCAGCTGGATTCGTATCTTTTTGTCCGCGTTTTCATTTTCGAATCTTTTGATATTCAGGAACGCACTCAGGAAAGCATCAGTACTCAAATCATCCATCTGCTTGTAGTTCCATCCATCGTCCTGTAGATCTTCCTGGGACGAATAAGGTTTCCACGAATCCAGCAATAGGATGCTGGAGCCCGGCTTCAGGTTGGTCAACCATATATTGGTCGAACCGACGCCGAACCAAACTCCGATCTCGAGCGCGGAAATTGGCGAAGTGAACGCCGCCTTGATCAAGGCGTCCATGACTCCGCTCCGATCCGGCCACGCTTGATTTTGCTGAATGGGTGCTGGCGACGGTTTGTCGGTCATGGAAGCCTCTTCTGTGTATTGGATGGGATGGCGTCGGTTATTCGGAGGCTCGGTCAGAAAATTTTCGCCAGCGTGTAGTCGATCACTGGTTTGCAGACGTCAACAACGTTCATTTGCGTCCTGAACTTCGCTGCCGCGAGCTCGCCCGTTTCGCGCCAGCCGCCCTGCGACAGGAGATCCTTGCAGGCCAGGGCTAAGCGCTCCGGACTATCGGAGTGCATGTAGTCGCAGTACGGATTGTCGAGGGGGATCGATTCCGAAACGACGCGCAGTTCGCGCTCGAGCATCTCGGTGATGCGCATGCAGGATGCGAAGCGAGGGTCGATTCCGTTGGTTGTGTCGTCTTCTGCGTGAAGATTCAGGTTCAGCCCGATCCTGGCCCTGTCCATCAGCGAGCCCAGGTAACTCTTCGACAGGTACCCAACAGGAAATCCACGTCCGACGCACAGGACTTTGACGCCGTGGGCGTGGAAGGTTTCGAGCACGGCAGTGCGATGCGGGGTTCTGGTTCCGAAAAAGATGACGTCGACATCCTTGGGCGACCGGCGCACCGACCCGGGACAGGCGGAAACGTGACCGACCGGGAAGAAACGGGAAGCGGGACCGCAGTCCCGGTATTCATGCGCGGTGCGCTCGAGCCACGACCACACGAAATCGACCCCGCGCGCGAACTTGTCGAACCCGGCGACGCGGTTCCGGAAAAACGTCTCCTTGTCGCCGTTCCACAACATGCCATGCTTTCCGTACGGGATGGTGCCGCCGACCATCAATTCCGTCGCGACCACGCCGATTTTCAATGCGTGGGATTTCCTGAGGTCGAGAATCTGCTCTACAAAAGCGGGATCAGGGAAGTACTCGAAGAATACGTTGATCGCGTCTGGATAGATCTCGTCCTGGACCAGGGTTGTCTCGTGACCGCACTTGCCCAGTGTTCCGCGCATGTAATCCGTCAGGGGCGACAGATATTCGCCGGAACTCGTTGCACCGTGATTTCGCATCACGAAGTTGAACCACATGGCCGATACCCCTCGACGCTTAGAGTTTGAGGACCAGGCCCTGATTGAGCCGCGTCGCTTGGGCCGGCTGCGGCGCCTGCACGAGTGGTGCGATCGTCACGCGGGCCGGGGCTATCGAAACGATCGGCGCAACGCGGCCCGCCGCCGTTACCCTCGGGGCGGCAGGATCCGGCTGCCCTGCGGCGCGAAGGAATTCGCGTCGGGTCTTGGTATGTTCGGCGAACATCTCTCCAAGCAAGCCGGGGCTGGTCGCCGCGCAACCGAGATACCCCTCGCACAGCTTGTAGATGAAGCGGTCGCCCCGATCGTCGAACAAGGTGCTCAGGTTGCCGTTCAGATCCATTCCGCCATAGACCACCTGGAGCGGCGCCGGGATGCCGTGCTTGCTCAGCAGCTGCTCCATTTCCTGCGCCGGGCCAACGCTTCCCTGGGGAATAAATTGGTCGTCCGAATTGCCGCGGCGCACGCTCGTGCTCACCCGCACGCGGTCCAGGATCGCACACTGCTTGGCCGGGTTGTCCAGAAGCTTCGGCCACACGTAGCCCAGGGCCGTACCGTGCAGCGACTCGCGAAATGTCGGCGTCGCGCGCCGCAGCAGCGACTGCGACAGGACGGCGGCGCCCGGCTCGACGAAGCTCGCATAGCGCAGCGCGAAGTTGGGGTTGTGCAGCGCCAGGGGCGTGCTGACCCGGCTGTCCCAGGAAAACGAGGGCTGGGCCAGATGCAGGTCCAGGGCTGCCATCAACTCGAACATCCGGTTGATGTCGTCGCAACTGGCCGCGAGGTCGTCATCCGGAAACCATACATAATCGTAAGAGCGCCATGCGTCGCTTGTATCGCTCAACAGGCTGTGCAGCGCGGACCACTTCGGTCCCTTGCTGTCGATTCGCACCATGGCCTCGCCGGAAATCGGGTAGCGCAGCGGGTTCTCACCGCGATAACTGACCACCAGATCCCAGTTGCGCTCGCCACCGGTGGCAAGCCATAGAGGGTGGAGCGAATTGTCGCCGGCACGAACCACGACCAGATTGGGGTTGCTCATTGGTGTCCTTGTGTGAATGACCGAGTCGCCGTCAACGGCGCCTTGCAATTTCGCTCAGCAGCTTGCGGATCAGGTACTCCCAGGTGTGTTCAGGGTCCGGGATCATGGTGCCGTCGAACGCCAGCAGCTGCCGCGCCGCGAAGCGGATCGATTCGTCGCTGAAGTGGTAAGGAAAGCATCCGACCGCGTTGTCGGTTCGAATATTGAAGTTGTTGGCGATCGGGATCCCCATCGCGAGGGCACTGACGGCGCGCTCGTTGGTGCCGTGTCCGAAGTTCGGGTCGAAGTTCACCAGCCCCGCGTAGTGCTGGCAGATGTGGCTGAACGCGTGGTTATGGTCCGGATCGGGCTTGCAGAACCGGAACGACGCGTTGTCGCCCACGTGCTGCTCCCAGTTCTCGCCATAGAAATCGACCGGCATGCCGCGCAGCGCGCGCGCCACCTTGACCCGCCGGTAGCGCTTCAGGCACGAGTCGATCGCGCACAAGGCGGTCATGGCGTCCGGCTGAACCAGCGAGGCAATCGGTTCATTGAAGGCCTGGGCGACGGCGCTCAGGCCGTGAACGATGTTCGTGTACCGCAACGACTCGGAAATCGTGCCGATGCGGCCCGGATCCAGGCCCCAGGGATTGTTGGCGCCGATCGTCTGCTCGAAGTCGTCGTGAAACTCGCTGATCGCGAGTTCCTTGTTGGCCGAACCCCAGATCATCAGTCGATCGGGGTACGCTTTCGGTCCGAGGCGCCAGGGAGCTGAGTAGGCTCCGGTGGGAAAATAATGAGCGCGCTCGCCGATCAATCGCGAATCGTTGCGCTCCAGGCTCGCGACATGCAGATTCGGCATCTGGGCCCAGTCGCGCAGGAAATCGCGACACGATGGCACCCGCACGTAATCGTACGGCCAGGCATCGATGATGTAAGTGATGAAATCGGCGCGGGCCGGGATCACGTGCCACAGGGGCGTCTGATCGATCTGGAGCGTGAGCGGCAGGGTGCCTGTGGTGATCATCAACTCCACGCCCCGGTCCTGCAGAATCGGCAAGTGGCGCTTCAGGTCTGAGTCGCTGATGTTGACGATGTGGGATTCGTACCCGTTGGCCAGCAGCGCAGCAGCCAGGCTGCGCGCCATCATGTCGGTGCCGCCGAACGGATGGCTGTTGGTGAGGACGACCGCTTTCGGGTAAAGCGTGATCATGGGGGCTTTGCTTGATCCGGGACTGCAGGCGGCTCGGCTCGACACCGACGCCTCGCCCGCCAACGTCCTCGATCATCTGCGCTTTGGGCAGCGCAAATTGTCCGAAAAGACCTCTACAGCTTGGCTATCTTTTGCCGATAGCCTGCCCCTGCGCCTGGCCGCGCTCAGACGTTGCCGTATACGGAGTTCTTGAGCATCGCATAGCCCTTGATGAGCTCCCCGATGCCTGCGTCGAGCGAGAACGCGGTCTTGAAACCCGTGGCCTCGATCTTGGCATTCGAAACGACGTAATTGCGCTGGTCCGGGTCCTTGCCCATCGGCGCCTCCAGGACGACGAAATCCGGCACCTGCCGCGCAATGTGCTCGCACAGCTCCCGTTTCGACACGTTGGCCTCGGTCAGGCCGACGTTGTAGATCTGTCCCTTCATCCGATCGAAATTCGCCAGCGCGTGCTGAAAGGCGCGCGAGACGTCGCGCACGTGCACGTAGTTGCGCTTGAACGAGCTTTCGAACAGCACGACGAAACGGTCGTGCACCGCGCGGTACGTGAAATCGTTCACCAGCAGGTCGACGCGCATGCGAGGTGACATCCCGAACACCGTCGCCAGCCGGAAGCTGATCGCGTTCGGGTGTTGCATGAGCGCCTTCTCGACCTCGACCTTCTCCTTCGCATACTGGGAAATCGGTCGCAGCGGGGATTGCTCGGTACAGAAGTTGTTCTGGTCGCCGGTGCCGTAGGCGCTGTTGGTGGTGGGCATCAGCACGATCTGCTGTTTCGACAGATGGCGCAACATCATCGTGATGGCGTCATGGTTCACCGTGGTCGCGCCCACCGGGTCCAGGTTGCACAGGGGCGCGCCGACCAGCGCGGCCAGCGGAATGATCACGTCCGCCTTCTTCATCAGCGGAACCACGGTGCCCTCGACCCGGATGTCGCCCTTGACCACGTTGAAGTCCGGGTGGTGGCAGACGTGGTTCAGGCTGGTCTGCTTGAACAGGAAGTTGTCGAGAACCGTCACCTTGTGACCGGCGTTCAACAGATCCGGAACCATCGTCGAGCCCAGATATCCGGCCCCTCCGGTAACGAGTATGTGGTAGCTCATGTTGTCGCTTTCGTTGATCCCGGATCGGGCTGTCAGTTGAAGAGCGCCGCCTCGACGCACTCGCACAGCGAGTGCGCCAGCACGATGTGCAATTCCTGGATCGTGCTGGTGGCGGTACCTGTGGCGATGACGCAGTGTTCTGCGAGCATCCGGGCGGGGCCGCCGTCGCGACCGCAAAAGACGATGCTCGGTATCCCGAGCGACCGGCACTGCTCGAGCGCCCGGAGAATGTTGGGCGAATTGCCGGAGGTGGTAATGCCGAGAAAGACGTCCTTGCTGCTGGCCTTGCCGGCAAGCTGGCGCGCAAAGATCTGCTCGAAGCCGTAGTCGTTGCCGATCGCCGTCAGAATCGAGCTGTCCACCGTCAACGCCTCGGCCGGCAGCGGCGCTCGGTCACGGGCCAGCTTGCTGACGAATTCGGCAGCCAGGTGCTGCGCATCGGCCGCCGAGCCGCCGTTGCCCGCGATGTAGATCCGGCCGCCGTTGCGGTAGCGTTGCACCACGACCTCGACCGCCCTCGAAAAATGCTCGAGCTCACGATGGGTGTCGAGGAATTGCTGCTTGGCTGCAATCGAGGCCAGCAGGTTTTTCTTCAGGACGGCCGTGTAATCCATGTCACTCTCCGCGACGGATCAAACCGAATTCAGGATCGCGCACAGCGCGTCAATTTCCTCGATCCGCAGATCCGGGAAATTGCCGATGTAAAAGCCGTAGAAGTGAACGTGCTCGGTCTGCGGAAACTGCCGATGGTGTTCGTCGGGCACGATGCCCTTCAGGTAGGGCTGGCGTATCTGGTTGCCGCCGCCTGCGCTGCCGCGCCGGAACTCGACCCCCGATTCGCGCATCGTGCGCATCAGGCGCGCGGCCAGTTCGTCGTCCGGCTCCTTCAGGATCAGGTTGAATGCATAGTTGCTCGAGCCCTCGAGCTTGAAGTCGGTGCGGTATTTGCGGGCGTCGATCCGCTCCAGGAAGCGACGCAGATTGGCGGTGCGGCGCTTGACGTTCTGGTCCAGGCGTCTGAGCTGGCTGCGCCCCAGGATGCCGCCGATCTCCGTATTGCGGGCGTTGTAGGCCGGGTAGGCGAAAATGAAGTCGGGGTTCAGCTCCGGGTTCTCGGCCTGGTAGGCGGCGCGTAATGCGGGGTCATCTGCCTCGCGCACCATGCCGTGCGAGCGCAACATGCGCAAGCGCTGGTAGACCTCGGTGTCGTCGGTGCACACCATGCCGCCTTCGATCGTGCTCATGTGATGCGCGTAGTAGAACGAGAAGTTCGACATCCAGCCGAATACGCCCAGCTTGCGGCCGTTGTGGGTCGCGCCGTGCGACTCGCACACGTCCTCGATCAGCGGGATGCCCCGCCGCTGCAACTGGTCCAGCAGTTCGTCGGTCAGGCCGTCGAACCCCTGCACGTGCGTCAGGAACACGGCGCGGGTCAACGGGCCGATGTGGGTGATCACGTCCTTCGAATCCATCGCCAGGGTGCGCGGGTCGATGTCGGCGAAGACCGGCGTGAACCCGTTTTGCATCACGGACGCGATATCCGAGACCCAGGCCAAAGGCGGCACGATGACCTCGCCCCCCTTCGGGTGCAGGATCTTCAGGATCGCCATCGTCAGAAGGTTGGCCGATGCCCCCGAGTTGACGAACACGCTGTGCTTCACGCCGAGCCAGGCCGACCACTCGGCCTCGAACGCGCGCACGTGTGCCCCGTGCGTCAGGATCGGGTCGTCCTGCTTCAGGTGCTCGATCACCGCATCGAGGTCTTCACGCAGGATGTTGTTTCGCATCAACGGGAATTTCATCATCTGACGGCTCGGTGGAGGACTCAAAGCACGGTGCGCTAAGTGGAAAGCGATTGCATGAAACGGTCGATGCTTCGGGACGCGGCCTGCAGGCCGATGCCGACCTGCTCGTGCAGCTGGCTGCGTGTGCCGAGCTCGAAGCGGTAATCGCCCTCGACGCCGATGTTGAGCATGCGGGCGTCCAGACGCTGGCGCGCCAAGAAATCGAACATCATCGCGTCCAGCCCGCCGCGGCCGCGAAAGCCCTCTTCCAGGGTCACGATGCCGGTGCAGGGCGCAAGCCGCTCGTGCAGGCCGGCAACGTCGAAGCCGGAAATATCGAACAGATCGATCACGCCGACCGCACGGCCCGATGCTGCAAGCTGCTCGGCCACCTTCAGCGCCGTATGCAGCATGTAGCCGGTGGCAACCAGACAGACGTTGCCGCCACGCCGATGCACGCTGAATCCGCGCGCAAGATCCGGGGGCTCGGACTCGTAGACGACCGGAAGAACCTGGGCATCCAGGCGCAGATATTTCGGGCCTGTGTTCGCCAGGCACTGGTCGAACAGAGCAGCCGCGCTCACGTGATCGGCCGGCGAATAGATGGCGACGTTGGGCAGCGCACGCATCACCGTCAGATCCTCGTAGCACTGGTGAGTCGGGCCGGACACGACATAGCTGTACCCGGCGCCGACCCCGATCAGGTTGACGTTCATCGATCTGACTTTTGACAGCAGTGCGAGGTTGACCCGGATCTGCTCGAAGCAGCGCATCGTGATGAACGGGGCGATCGCGTACGCGAACACCTTGAAGCCTTCGAGCGCGAGGCCGGCCGAGACGTTGATCAGATTCTGCTCGGCAATGCCAACGTTGGCGAATCGATCGGGAAACCGCTCTCGAATGCGATCGAGCACCGGGGAGCCGAAGTCGGCACAGGTGAAGTATATGTCGGCATCGTCGGCCATTGCCCGGCAAACCCGGTCCAGGAAAGCATCGCGCATCGCGATCGGGCGGGTGCTCATGGATTGGCCGCCAGCAGGCTGTC
>Ga0137412_10005155_pt1 | contig 10444 bp, 8 predicted proteins | sample CZODoug2_1_16fun_FD_122160 | JGI IMG/M metagenome (GOLD analysis project Ga0137412, IMG submission 122160) | Vadose zone soil fungal communities from Angelo Coast Range Reserve, California, USA - CZODoug2_1_16fungal (Hybrid Assembly) | ecosystem: Environmental > Terrestrial > Soil > Vadose zone... | reverse complement strand
AACTCATCATCGCGATTGACGGTCCGGTGGGTTCCGGAAAGAGCACGGTGGCGCGGCGCGTAGCCGAATTGCTGGGCTACACACATCTCGATAGCGGAGCGATGTACCGCGGAGTTGCTTGGAAAGCGCTGCGTGACGGCGTACCACTGGACTCGCCGGCGCAGCTTTCGGCTCTGGCGAATGCCGTGCGCATTGACCTCGTACCGCGCGGCGGGAAGCTTCACGTGATCCTTGACGGCCAGGACATCACGGATTTGATTCGCACGAGGGAAGTATCGCACGCGGCGTCCGTGGTTGCCGTGGTGCCCGGCGTGCGGCACCCGATGGTGGCCGAGCAGCGGCGGGCAGGCGCGCACGGCGGCATCGTCATGGAAGGCCGCGACATCGGGACGGCCGTTTTCCCGCACGCGGACCTCAAGGTTTTTCTCGACGCTTCGGCGGAAGTGCGCGCCGAGCGCCGCCAGCGCGAGTTGCAAGAAAAGGGCGAGGGGCTCGAACTTGAGAAAGTGCTGGCCGATGTGCGCGAGCGCGACCGCCGGGACCGCGAGCGCGAGATGTCACCGCTGGTGCGCGCCGCGGACGCGGTCGTCGTGGATAACACGGCGATGGACGGGGAAGAGACTGCTCGCGTGATCGTCCTGTGCGCCCGGGAAAAAGCGAAGAGGTCGGTGACAAAGGACTCGTGACTGGTGAAGTCCGCCGGTAGTGGCGCTTTTTCGCTATATGCGAATTCAGGCCAGTGCGGGAAGAGGGAATGATTCGTGCTACGTACTAGGTCGGGCTGGACATCGACGCGAGAAACTCGGCATTCGATTTCGATTTCGAAAGCCGTCCGCAGAGCAACTCCATGGCCTCCACCGGTGAGAGAGGGTTCAGCACTTTGCGCAGCACCCAAACGCGATTGAGCTCGTCCGCCGGCATTAAGAGTTCCTCTTTTCGTGTGCCTGAGCGGTTGATGTCGATGGCCGGGAAGATGCGCTTGTCCACCAGGCGCCTGTCCAGGTTGATTTCCATGTTTCCGGTGCCCTTGAACTCTTCGAAGATGACGTCATCCATGCGGCTGCCCGTATCGATCAGCGCCGTAGCGATGATGGTGAGTGAGCCGCCCTCCTCGACGTTCCTCGCGGCGGCGAAGAATCGGCGGGGGCGCTGCAACGCGTTGGCGTCGATACCGCCGGAAAGCACCTTGCCCGAAGGCGGCGTAACGGCGTTGTAGGCGCGCGCCAGGCGCGTGACCGAGTCGAGCAGAATCACGACATCGCGTTTGTGTTCGACCAGCCGCTTGGCCTTTTCCAGCACCATCTCCGCCACTTGAATATGACGTTGCGGGGGCTCATCGAAGGTGGAGCTGATGACTTCGCCTTTCACCGTGCGCTGCATGTCGGTGACTTCTTCCGGCCGCTCGTCGATCAGGAGCACGATCAGCGCGACTTCGGGGTGGTTCGTCGTGACTGAGTTGGCGAAGGCCTGCAGCATCATGGTTTTCCCAGTGCGCGGCGGCGCCACGATCAGCCCGCGTTGCCCCTTGCCGACGGGGCAAAGCAGATCCAGCACGCGGCCGGTGAGGTTCTCCCTCGTCGTTTCCATTTTCAGGCGTCCCTGAGGATAGAGCGGGGTCAGGTTATCGAAGAAAATTTTGTTCCGCGCGACTTCCGGGTCCTCAAAATTGACGGCTTCGACCTTGATCAGCGCAAAATACCGTTCGCCGTCTTTCGGGGGACGGACCTGCCCCGAAACGGTGTCGCCGGTTCGCAGATCGAATTTCCGAATCTGCGATGGCGAAACATAAATATCATCCGGGCCTGGCAGGTAATTGTATTCTGGAGCGCGCAGGAAGCCGAATCCGTCGGGCAGGCATTCCAGCACGCCTTCCGAGAAAATCAAGCCGTTCTTCTCCGTCTGGGCGCGGAGGATCTGGAAGATCAACTCCTGCTTGCGCATGCCGCTGGCGCCCGGAATGGCCAGATCCTTGGCGATTTTCGCCAGGTCCGTGATGTTTTTTTCTTTCAGGTCCGCAAGACTAATGCTCATTGTTTCGTTTCCTTAAGCCTTTAATTGAAGATAAGCCTGAAGCTCAGGCCGGGGTACTTCTCATCGGCGGACTCCGGGCAGGTCCTAAAAAAAACCGACCGGGGTAGCCAAAAGGGAAATTCAGATTACTTGCGACATGGCGAACTGGCGACGTGCGTCCCACACCCCAAAGCGGCGTGCTTCATGGTTGCTTTGCTGTTCTTTGGGACGGACGGGCCGAGGTTTCCCTCAGTTGGTCAATTCCTGATCGCTCTCGGTTTCCGTTTCGAACTTCGAGGCCACTTCCGGCCCCGCGTCGTGCAACAGCGGCTCCAGTGGCCGTTCCAGCGCAATTTCGAGCACCTGGTCCATATTCTCGACGAACCGGAGGGTCAAGTCGGACTGAATCTCCGCCGGGATTTCAGCCAAATCCTTTTCGTTGTCCTTGGGAAGAATTACGGTCCGTATTCCCACTCGGTGCGCGGCCAGCAGCTTCTCCTTCATGCCCCCGATTGGCAATACCTTGCCTCGGAGCGTAATTTCACCGGTCATCGCTACGTCACAGCGCACAGGCGTGCGCGTCAACGCGCTCACAATGGAGGTGGCGATGGTGATTCCGGCCGAGGGGCCATCCTTCGGGATTGCGCCTTCAGGAACATGCATATGGATATCGATGTGCCGGTAGAAATCCCGCGGAAGGCCAAAGGTCGCGGTTCGCGACCGCACATAACTCATCGCCGCCTGGGCCGACTCCTGCATGACGTCGCCCAGCTTGCCGGTCAGCGTCAAGCGGCCCTTGCCCTGCATGATTGTCGCTTCGGTGGACAGGACGGAGCCGCCGACTTCGGTCCACGCCAGGCCGGTCGTCAGGCCGATTTCATTTTTCTTCTCGGCCCAGATTTCGCGGTACTTGATGACGCCCAGAAATTCGCCGACGTTCTCCGGCGTCACGGCGATGGAATACTGCTTGCCGTCTTTTACCACGCGCCGCGCCACCTTGCGGCAGATGTTGGAAATCTCGCGCTCCAGATTGCGCACGCCTGCTTCGTGTGTGTAGTGCCGGATGACGTGTGTGATCGCCTCGTCGCTGAACGTCAGGTTTGCTTCGGTCAGCCCCGCGGCTTCGAGGGCCTTGCGCACCAGGAAGCGCTTCGCAATCTGCGTTTTCTCGACTTCCGTGTAGCCCGGGATCCGCAGAATTTCCATGCGGTCCTGCAGGGGCTGGGGAATCGTGTGCATCACGTTGGCCGTGCAGACGAACATGACTTTGGAGAGATCATATTCGACGTCGAGGTAATGGTCCGTGAAGGCGTTGTTCAACTCGGGATCGAGGACTTCCATGAGGGCCGCCGAAGGATCGCCTCGGAAGTCGGTGGACATCTTGTCCACTTCATCCAGGACGAAGATGGGGTTGACGGTCCCGGCTTTCTTCATCATCTGAATGATCTGGCCGGGGAGGGCGCCGATGTACGTGCGCCGATGTCCGCGGATTTCGGCCTCATCCCGCACGCCGCCGAGCGATACGCGCACGAACTTGCGGCCCGTTGCGCGTCCGATGGACATTGCCAGAGACGTTTTGCCGACTCCGGGAGGCCCGACGAAGCACAGGATTGACCCGCGGGGATTCTTCACCAACTGCCGCACGGCCAGGTATTCGAGGATGCGCTCCTTGACTTTTTCGAGCCCATAGTGATCTTCTTCCAGAATTTTCTCGGCCAGCTCGATGTCGCGGATTTCCTTGGATTTCTTTTTCCACGGCACGGCCAGCAGCCAATCCAGATAATTCCGGCTCACGGTCGACTCGGCCGACATCGGCGGCATCATTTCCAGCCGCTTCAGTTCCTGGACGGCCTTCTCGTGAGTGTCTTTGGGCATGCCCGCGGCATCGATCTTCTTCTTGAGCTCTTCGAGTTCGTTCTTCTCGCCGCGGCCCAGCTCCTTGTGGATGGCCTTCAACTTTTCGTTGAGGTAGTACTCTTTCTGGGCGCGCTCCATCTGGCGCTTCACGCGCGTATTGATGTTGCGGTCCACGTTGAGCTTTTCGATTTCGCTTTCGAGAATCTCCCCGACGCGGTTCAGACGCTCCAAGGGATCGAAATTCTCTAGCAGTTCCTGTTTTTCCTCGACCGGAATCTGCAGGTTGGAGGCAATGGTGTCGGAAAGCTTTGCCGCGTCGTCGACGCGAGTCGCCGCAATCATCGTGTCGTAGTTCAGGCTCTGCGAGAGCTTCACGTACTGCTCGAACAGGCCGGTCACCTTGGTTACGGCCTGCTCGACCTGCGGAGACGGCTCGACTTTGTTGGCAATGACCTTCAGGGTGGCGCGGAAGAATCCTTCCTCCGTCGTCACTTGCACGACTTTCGCGCGCTCGACCCCTTCGACGAGCACACGCAAGTTGCCATCCGGCAGCCGCACGCTTTGCACGATGTTCGCCAGGGTGCCGACCGTGTAGATTTCGTCGGGTTTCGGGTCATCCACGGAAGCATCGTGTTGAGTGGCGAGAAAGATCTTCTTGTCGCCGGCCAGCGCTTCTTCCAGAGCCCGCAAGGAACTTTCCCGGCCGACGATGAACGGATTCATCATCTGCGGGAAGATCACCAGGTCGCGTACCGGCATCATGGGCACGCGTTTCAACTCACTTTTTTCTCGGTTAAACATGGGTCCCGTGAATGGTTATGGCTCCTTTAGGGATCTTCATCCCGCTTTTTCGAGCAGCGTCCAGTTAATCTCGCGGCTCCGGACCATTTCGGCAGTCACGAGGAACTCGCGGAGTTTGCGCTGGGCCGGGAGGTGGTACATCAACTCAAGCATCAGATCTTCGAGGATCATGCGCAGGCCGCGCGCGCCGACCTTGCGCTGCAAGGCCAGGTCCGCGACGGTTTCGAGGGCATCGTCGGCGAATCGCAAGCGCACGTTTTCAAATTCGAATAACCGTTGATATTGACGGATGAGCGCGTTCTTCGGTTCCGTCAATATTTGCATCAGGGCGCCTTTGTCCAGATCGCCCAGGACTCCGACCACCGGCAGGCGCCCCACAAATTCGGGGATCAGGCCGTAGCGGATCAAATCCGTGGGCTGCACTTGTTCGAGCATCTCGATATTGCGGCGCTGCGCGGTGGAAGGCTGCGCATCCGTGTGGAATCCGAGCGATTTCTGTCCGATGCGACGTTCGATCGTTTTTTCAAGCCCGACGAATGCGCCTCCGCAAATGAAAAGGATATTCGTCGTATCCACGGGCGTGAATTCCTGATGCGGGTGTTTGCGCCCGCCCTGCGGCGGCACATTGGCGACCGTACCTTCCAGAATTTTCAGCAGGGCTTGCTGCACGCCTTCGCCGGAGACATCCCGGGTGATCGAAGGGTTCTCGTCCTTCTTTGAAATCTTGTCGATCTCGTCGATATAGATGATCCCTTGCTGCGCCTTGGTGACGTCCCCGTCGGCTGCCTGCAGCAGCTTCAGGATGATATTTTCAACGTCCTCGCCCACGTATCCGGCTTCGGTCAGCGTCGTGGCGTCCACGATGGCAAAGGGAACTTCCAGCATCCGCGAAAGCGTTTGCGCCAGCAGGGTCTTGCCGGTGCCCGTCGGTCCGATCAGCAGAATGTTCGACTTCGTCAATTCCACGTCGCCCGGCTGCCGGTTCAGGAAAATTCTCTTGTAGTGATTATAGACCGCGACGGCGAGCTTTTTCTTTGTCTTGTCCTGGCCGATGACGTAACCGTCCAGGAACGATTTGATTTCCGGAGGCCGCGGCAGCCTCTTGTTCACCGGATTCGATTGTTCCCGCTTTTCTTCTTCGAGGATCTGCTCGCAAACATTCACACATTCGTTGCAGATGTAGGCGCGCGGGTAGTCAGAGGGCGAGCTGATCAGTTTCTCAACCTGTTCCTGAGTCTTGTGGCAGAAGGAACAGCGAAGCGGTTCGTCAGTGGCGAGTTTTCTCAACGGTGTGATGCCCTCCGGCGGTTCAAGGACAGGTTTTCTGCCTCGCGATCAATCTTAGGCCCCTTTTCCTCTTCCGTACACCGGCGCGTGTTCCTGATACTAACTGTTTGGAACGCGCTAGCGGTGCTTGGTGATGATCTCATCGATCAGGCCGTACTCCTTGGCCTGCGCCGCCGACATGATAAAGTCGCGTTCCACGTCTTTCTCCACTTTTTCCATCGACTGGCCGCTGTGCTGCGCCAGAAGTCCATTGATCACCGTGCGCATGCGCAGAATTTCCTTGGCATGAATATCAATATCGGTAGCCTGGCCGGACAAGCCCGACATCCACGGCTGGTGAATCAGGATACGGGAGTTGGGCAAGGAGAAACGTTTTTTCTGAGCGCCCGCGGTCAACAGAAGCGCGGCGATGGAAGCGGCCTGGCCCACGCAAATGGTCACGACGGCAGGACGCACGAACTGCATCGTGTCATAAATGGCCATTCCTGCCGTGATCGAACCGCCCGGAGAATTGATATACAGCGAAATGTCTTTCTCCGGGTCTTCCGCTTCCAGAAACAACAACTGGGCGGTCACCAGATTCGCGACGTGGTCGTCGATCGGTGTCCCGATGAAGATGATGTTGTCCTTGAGTAGCCGGGAGTAAATATCGTAGGCGCGCTCGCCTCGGTTGGTCTGTTCGACCACCATGGGGACGAGAGTTGTCGCGCGCGGACTTGAATCTTCGTAATAATTCATGGGTAGTTTTTTAGGGTTCGCAGAGGACTCCGGCGGGAACTGCATCATTTTTCCTCAGTTTTTGTCCGGGTCCGGGAATTTTGACAGAGCCAATCCAGAGTTTTTTGACTCCGGAGATTAGATTTCATCCTATCGAGCGCTCCTTGCCTTGTCAAGTTCGCGCGAACGGCTGTAGCGGATTCGCCACTGCGTTGCGCCATCGCTTCCACTTGTTTTTCCACATCTTCCTCGGTCACGTCGATGTTTTCCGCGGTGGCGATTCGGTCCAGCAACAATTCAGCCTTCACATCCTCGACCGCGCGATCCTTCTGGCGGGTCCGGAGAGATACCCAGTCCACATTGACAGCGCGCGGATCTACTCCCTGCGCCGCTAGGGACCGCACCGTCCGCTCCAACCGCGAATCCATCTGGTGCTCGACAAGCGCCTGGGGCACGGGGAAATCGTGCGCCCCCACCAATGTGGCGAGCAGTTTTTCCCGAGTCTGCTCCGTTTGCTGCTGGCCGCGCGCCGCTTCGAGGTTTTCGCGAATTTTCTTCCTCAACTCCTCGACCGTCTGCGCTTCGCTCACGTCTTTCGCGAATTCATCATTCAAATCGGGCCGCTTTTTTTCCTTGATGCCCAGGATCTCGACTGAATACGAATACGTTTTCCCTTGAAGCTTGGCATCCGGATAGTCGGCCGGGTAGGTCACGTCAAAATTCTTGTGCTCGCCGGTGTTTGCGCCCCGTAAATTTTGATTGAAGGGGTCCATCGTCTCTTCGCCGCCCACATGGCAGAGCACGCTGTCGGCTTCGAGCATTTCGCCGCCACCCGCGGGAACGCCCTTCAGCTTGAGCTGCGCGTAATCGCCATCGGCGATGGACCGGCCCTCGACGGGGACGAAGTTTGCGGCGCGGTCGCGCAACTCTTCGAGCGCCTTGTCCACGTCGGCGTCCTCGATCTTGACGTCGTCGATCTCGACCTCGAGGTCCTTATATTGTCCCAGATCGAATTGAGGCAGCACCTCGAAGGTCGCGCGAAACTTCACCGGCCCAGCCTCGGCAAAATCCACCTTGTCGATTTGCGGCTGCGTAATCGGCACCATCTTGTTTTCGCTCACCGCGCGATCAATCTGGGTGGGGACCAGCGATTGCAGCACTTCGCTCATGATGTCGTCGGCGAATCTGCGCCGGATCAGCGTCACGGGCGCCTTCCCGGGACGGAATCCCGGCACGCGCGCCACGCGCGCAAATTCCCGCGCCACGCGTTCCACCGCCTTCTGCACATCCTCGGCAGGGATTTCCAGTTCCAGCTCGCGCCGGCAAGTCGCTTCAGTCATCGTCAAGTCTTCGATTTCGCAGGTTGCGCAAATGCGTGTCGGATTGGTCTTAAAACCGCCCGGACGTTCGTGCTTCTACTCTTTGCCGCTTCTCGGTCCGGATAAAGGAAACGGGAAAGAACTGCGCGCGGGGTACGACGAAGTCAAAGTATAGGGGAATCCAGTAGCGGCGTCAACTCACCTGGCATGGGTTTTCGTCCAATCCTCCCACTGAAGATTCTTGATACGCGCAAACTCCTTCGTATTGGCGGTCACCAGAATCATCTCGTGGCGCAACGCCTGGCTGGCGATCAGCAAATCATATGCTCCGACAGGTTTTCCAACAGCTTCTATTGCGGCTCGAATTCGTCCTGCTATTTGCGCATCCTCTTCTTCGAATGGGAGCATGGCAATGTGGCCGGCGAAAAATGTACGGACCCGCTGGGCGTTGGCCTCTTTGTGCATGCTCTTGGCGACGCCATACCAGAGTTCAAGGGCAACGATCGAGGACACAAATAGTTGAGCGCCTATGGCAAGTTCCTTCAGGAACCGCGTCCCAATGAACGGGGATTTTTCGTTGAGGAGCGCAATGCAAACGTTAGTATCGAGCAGGTACTTCAAGCAAAAATCCTGCGCCGGGGTGCCCGGGGCTGCTTGCGTCCCTTGGGGAGCAACGGTTCGATATTGAGCCGGCGTAGCTCGGCGAGCCACTTGGCAGCATCGGAAATGATTGGTTCCAGCAAGACTCCTCCCGCAACTTGACGAACCCGTACGCAATCGCCTTCGAAGCGAAACTCCTTGGGAAGGCGAACCGCCTGGCTGCGCCCGTTACGGAATAATTTTGCGAGTTTGCTCTTGGCCATGGTCCTAGATAAAGTATATACCAAGGATATATACTATGGCAACTTGGAGCAAGTCACGAGCGTTCGCGAAGGAGTAGCACGGGCATGAATCCAAATTGCGCCGTATGAGGTAAGGCGAAGCCTGCTCGGTACCGATACGCGATGCGTTCACCGGGGGAGATTGCGCGTTTGCAAATGCTTTCCTAGACTGGATAGCATGGGATTGCGCGGCGATGTCACCCAGCAAACTTCGTTGAGCCGCATGGGCCGCTCGCTTACCACGACGCATCTCGCGATCCTCATTTTCACCCTCAGCTTTCTGATTTATGCTTTTTCTCCGCAGGGAAGCCCCACAATATACAATCTGGCACAGCCCGGAGAGGTCGCGCGTGTATCTAGAAGCGTTGCAGAAAGGGGGACCTTCGGCGACCCTTTTTCGGCGATTCCCACCGGATTCACTGCTCACGTGGCGCCGGCCTACGTGTTCGTATATGCGACGGTCGCGAAACTATTTGGAATGGGCAGGGCGGGGGCAATCGCTCTATGGTCCCTGAACGTAGGCTTCCTTGCGCTGCAGTTCGCTTTGCTTCCTGTCTTGTCGGATCGCCTTGGGCTTGGCGTTCTGCCAGGCGTCTTCGCAGGCGTGTTGGGGGTGGTTATTCAACCCTATCGCGTCGTTCCTGAATGGGAACCGCTTTTCGTCGGGGCTTTAATGGTTGTGTTGTGCGTCGTCATGCTGCCGTATTTCAAGTCGCCGCGCGACTGGCAGCATTCCGCGCTTCTGGGTTTCCTTTGGGGCGTCGCGATTCTAGCCAGTCCCCAAAGCGCCTTGCTGCTGTTCGCGTGGTCGTACGCTGCGGCGAGTGAAAACTCACCCGAACTGTTGGCGCGGGCGCGGCGCGCCATGCTGGTAGTCGCCGCAGGAGCGGCTTTTGCCTGCCTGCCCTGGTTCATTCGCAATTACCAACGGTTCCACGCCGTCTTTTTTGTGCGCGACAATTTTGGACTCGAACTATCCACATCGAACAATGCTTGCGCCCGGCCGACTCTGCTCGAAAACCTCAACTCAGGCTGCCATTTCAAGACGCATCCGAATCCCAACCCGAACATCGCGGGGGAAATAATTGATAAAGGAGAAATTCAGTTCAATCACGAACAATTGCGTAAGGCGCTTGCTTGGATTTCGTCGAATCCCCGCGCGTTTGCCTCACTAACGGGGCGGCGGTTTCTGAAGTACTGGTTCCCGTATCTCGGCAGTCTTCGGTACGCCATTCCCACCGGTGTGCTCACCATTCTTTCCTTCGCGGGGCTTGCGATTCTGTTCCGGAAAAACCGGCGCGCGGCCTGGATGCTGGCCTCAGTGCTGCTGCTCTATCCATTGGTCCATTACGTCGTGCAATTTGACGCGCGCTATCGCTATCCCATCTTCTGGGCGACAATCCTGCTGGCGGCCTATGCGGTATGCGAAACAGCAAATTGGATGCGAAAGGCGCCCCAGCCATGCGTGAGCGACGTGAAACAACAGGTCGAGACGGTCCCCATTTTGAAGTAGTAGATGGTGCGGAAGAAGGGACTCGAACCCCTACGGCCTTTCGGCCACCAGCTCCTAAG
>Ga0137412_10005154_pt1 | contig 10445 bp, 7 predicted proteins | sample CZODoug2_1_16fun_FD_122160 | JGI IMG/M metagenome (GOLD analysis project Ga0137412, IMG submission 122160) | Vadose zone soil fungal communities from Angelo Coast Range Reserve, California, USA - CZODoug2_1_16fungal (Hybrid Assembly) | ecosystem: Environmental > Terrestrial > Soil > Vadose zone... | reverse complement strand
GCGCGGCAGCTGTCGGAAGCGCGGTATGCCTGGAGCGCCGCGGCAAAGGCGCTGGAAGGCTTTTATCGCCAGATTCTGGTTAGCAGCCTATAACCGGAACCGGCTTTGGCTCGCCGCGGCCCTAGCCGCAATCGCTTCATTCCGAGCAAGCGGCTCTCGAACACTGTCGGGCTGAAGGAAGCGCCCAGTCATTGGCGCGGCACATCCGGCATTAACTATCGCCGTGCTAGGAGCACACTTTAAAAGCGACCGCTGCTAGAGTGAATCATGCCCAGAGCCGCCACGCATTCTCTCGACATGGATGGAGCGCGATCGTCGACACGGACGTTCGACGGATACGCCCTCATTCCGATTTTGGCGTGCGTCTACGCGACGATCGTGTTTCCGCTCATCATTGTCTCGTGCGACCCGACCGACTCGGCCTGCCTGATGGAAGCCCGGCCGGAGAGCAAGATCTTCTGGCCGGCGCTCGCCGCGATTGCCCTCGTCATGGCGATCCGCAATTTTTCGCGCCTCAGCTTTCCTCCCCATGTCGTTTGGCTATTCGCCTACCTTGCATTGGCTGGCACCAGCGTATTGTGGGCATTCAAACCGGAAACTTCGTTCATCCGCTTCTCGCAACAGGCGATGATCGTCGTCTCCATCGTCGTGCCGGCGATGCTGGCGTCGCGAAAGGCAGATCTGGCGCGCGGCCTGTTTCTGTGCTTTGCGATCGCTACCATCCTCAACGTGTTCTTCGTCATCGGACGGCCGCCCATCGACACCAAGTTTGCGACCTGGGGCTATCCCGGGTACTTCTCCGGGAAGAACTATCTCGGAGAATGCGAAGCGATCGCAGTCTTGCTCTCGCTTCACGAGACGCTTTATTCGGGCAGACGCCGGGTGTTTGGCGTTCTGATCGCTGTCGCCGCCGCTGTACTGCTCGTCATGAGCAATTCCAAAACGGCGATGGGACTGGCATTTCTGGTCCCGATGCTGGCGGGAGCGACATTGCTGCTGCGAAAGGCGACGCGCCTATCACCGGCACTCATTCTGCTTTCTATCCCAGTATGCTGGATGATCGTGACCACGTTGACCGGTTTCAGTATGTATCGCCTATCCTACATCCTGTACGGCGATCCGACCTTTACCGGCCGCTCCATCATATGGGACTTTGTTCAATCCGAGATCGCGCAACGGCCGCTACTCGGATGGGGATATCAATCGTTCTGGCTGGCCGGGCCCGACGCGCCGAGCATCGTCCATGCACCGGGTTGGGTTAAGGACATGCCCAACGGGCATAACGGCTACTTGGACGTCAAGGTCGAGTTGGGCTACGCCGGATATGCGTTGTTCCTGGCGTTTATCTTCGCAACCCTCCACGCCATCGGACGGGTCGCCGATCGGGACATGACCCGGGCCTGGCTTGTGCTGACGCTTGCCCTGCAGATCATCATCACCAACGGGCTCGAAAGCCTATGGATGCGCGGCTTCGAAGTGTTGTGGATCGTGTTCCTGATTCTGGTCGCCGAAACCGCCCGCTACTGGAAGCCGCTTCGCGCCGGCGCAGCCCGCGCTGTGAGAGGAACAAGATCCGGCAGCTCAAGGCCCAGCGGCCATGGTCCTTCGCGCGGCCCGCGCAGATCAGCCGTTTCGAACGTCTGGCTCCATTCCGTTAACGGCAGCGAAGCTGCCGGTCGCCCATCTCCGGTGCCTCCGGCCGCACGCATAGATGAGGGTACCCCGGCGACCACCAACTAGGCCGCGTGCACCTTGTACGAGCGCTCTGACTTTGTCCGATGAAACCTCAGATTGATTAATGAATGCACATTAACCATCGGCAGTGATCGGCCAGAACTTCAAGCCAAACAAGGATATATTGCGGATCATCGCCGGTGTTGACGGGAAACAACGACGAGAATTGCGAACAACGAGATCGCCTGAGAGCAGATCTACGGCCGCTGATTTGCACGGCCCTCTCAACGATTGAATAGCGCTCGAGTGGATACGATCCAATGGATGCCAGAACCAACGAACTGCCTCTCGAATCCGAGCACGAATATTCCGATGGATCGGAATTTTCCCGGCGATCGAGCGCGCGCCCCTCGATTGGCTCCACCGATGTTCTCGAGACCTTGCGCCGCAGCTGGCGCTTTCCCTTGTACGGATTTCTGATCGGACTGGCGCTCGCGGCCGTCTATTTCATCACCGTCCCGAACCCGTACAAGAGTTCGGCCCGCATTCTGGTCGACCGGAGCGTGAGCCGGTATCTGCAGAACAACAAGATCGTCGACCAGCCGACGTTCGACGAGCCGGAAATCGGCAGCCAGACCTTCGTGGTGTCGTCGGATAGCGTGGTAATTCCCATCGTCCGATCGCTCGGCCTGACCCACGACAGCGAATTCGTCGGCCAGCCCAAGATGGGCGGCGCAAGGATTTCGGAGTATCTCGGCGATTTGAAAAAGGCCGTCGAGAACCTGCTCGGCATGAGCGTCGCCCAGCCGGTCGACCCCGAGGCAGCGCTCGAACGTTCCGCCGTCGAGGCCATCGCCAAACGACTGACCGTCACCCGCGAAGACGTCGCCAACGTCATTAACGTCACGGTCGAGTCGGAAGACCGCAACAAGGCGGCCAAGATCGCCAACGCCTTGGCCGACAGCTATATCGCGACAACCCTGGACGCCAAGCTCAAGTCGACCAAGGTCGCCAGCCAGTGGCTCCAGGACCGGCTGGTCGAACTGAAAAAGCAGGCCGCCGACGCCGATCGCGCGCTGCAGGATTTCAAGGCCGCCAACAACGTGAAAAACACCGGTAGCGGTCAAGGCGGCCTAGATCAGCGAGCGACCCTCGAACTCCAGTTGGCTAATGCCCAGATCGCGACCGCCGAAGCCAAGAGCCGACTCGATCGCATTCAACAGCAGAGCACCAGCGGCATAACGGCCATCGCCGGAACCGACGCATTGCTCAATCCGGCCAGGTCCGGCATGATCAACTTCGCTTTGAACAACAGCGACCTCGTGAAGCTTCGTTCACAGTACCGGGAAGTTGCAGCAAGGGCCGCCGACGTAGAATCCAAGGTCGGAAGCAAGCACGAGGTCGCCGTCAAGCTCCGCCGTCAGACCGACGAACTGCAGAGCGCGATAACCAGCGAAGAACAGCGAATTGCCGATTCCTACGCGATCGAATACCAGGTCGCCAAGGCGCGCGAGAACGAGCTCGCAGCCACCGTCGCCAATCTCTCCGGCGGCACCAAGGCCGGCAGCGAGCTACGCGAACTCGAAAGCTCGGCCGAGACCCTGCACAAGATCTACGATGGCACCCTGCAGAAATACAAAGAGATCAACACGATCGAAACCGAAACCATGCCGGTCCAGAGCGCGCGGGTCATTACACGCGCTGTTCCGGCGCTTTCCAAGAATTCCAAGAAGGGCTGGGCCATCCTTGCGGGCAGCATGATGCTTGGCCTCTTCCTCGGCGCGGGCGCTGCCGTCGGCAAGGAATGGGTCGCTGACGTGTTCCGGACCCCCAAGGCGGTCGAGCAGGTCACCGGAACCAAATGCGTGGTTCTGCCGCTGGCCGAGGCGAAGTCGACGCCGATGGAAGAACTTGTGCTCGACGCGCCCTACTCCCGCTTCACCGAGGCGCTTCGCAACGTCAAGGCGCAGATCGATACCAACAGGAGCGTGCACGGCGCCAAGGTCATCGGCATCGTGTCCTCGCTGCCGAAGGAAGGAAAGACGACCATCGGCGCCAATCTGGCGGCGCTGATGATCGCCTCGTCAGGTGCGCGCACTCTTGTCATCGACAGCGATTTTCACGTCAGAAGGCTGAGCGCCGCCTTGGCGCCCGACGCGCGCGAGGGACTGCTGGAAGCCCTGGAAAATCCCACCCGGCTGCCCTGGCTTGTCTCCCGGCGGCAGCGTTCGGGGCTTCATGTCCTGCCATGCGTTGTCCCGGCGCGTATTCCGAACTCAGCTGAACTGCTGGGATCGCCGATGATGGCGCAACTGCTGGCCGTTGCCCGCAAATCCTACGACTACATCATCATCGAGATCGCGCCCGTGATGTCGGTCGTGGATGTGAAGATGATCGAGCGCTTTGTCGATCAGTTCGTCTTCGTCGTCGAGTGGGGCGAGACGAAACGGGATCTCGTGCTCGACGCGCTCTCGGAAGCGGAGGTCATTCGCGACCGTCTCGCCTGCGTCATCCTCAACAAGGCGGATCCTGTCGCGATCCAGAAGATCGAGTCCTACAAGGGCATCAAGTCCGGCGACTATTACCAAAGCTGAGCTCCGGCGCAGCAAGCCCCGAGCCTGATCGGTTCTAACTGGATCGGAACCGGGTTCTAGCCCGTGATCGCAACGCGTTGATCGGGCGTTTTGCACCCTCACCACGCAAGATTTGCTGCAACCAGCGGTCGCACCGCCGGCAGAAATGCCCGCTGCGCCGCAGCATTAACCCGCCTTTAAACATAAGCGAATAATTCTTCGGATGTAGCGTCTTGTTAACCCGGAGTCTCCTCTCGTGGCAAAACGACTAAGCTTTTGCGACGAGCGAAAGGTAGACCCGGCACGGCACCTGCGGCTCCTCGCCCGCGCCGCCGTCTTCTCGGCGCTCCTCGTTCACGGCGGCTGCTCCTCCCTCCCGTCCTCGGGGCCATCAAATGCCTTGGCACGCATGGATCAAGTTGACCCTGCCGCCCTGCCGTATGCCATGGTCAAGGTCACTCCGGACATCGAAAATATCCTGGAGCGCAATTCGGTCAGAATAGGCCGGGTGTTTATCGACCGGCGCGGTCCAGCCGAAATTCGCTTCGGCATTGGCGATACCGTCAGTGTGACGATATTCGAGGCCGCAGCCGGCGGCCTGTTCATTCCGGTCGATGCCGGCGTCCGCCCGGGCAATTACGTGACGCTGCCGAACCAGCCGGTCGACACCCAGGGCAACATCACGGTTCCCTATGCCGGCCCGATCAAGGCGCAGGGCCGAACCGCGGTTCAGGTGCAGACCGCGATCGTCAACGCACTCAAGAACCGCGCGCTCGAGCCGCAGGCGGTGGTTGCCCTTGTCGACCAGAAGGCCTCCTCCATCAGCGTGCTCGGCGAAGTCGGCACACCATCCCGCTTCCCGGCGAACGCCGCGGGCGAACGCCTGCTCGATGCCATCTCACGCGCCGGCGGTCCCCGGAATCCGGGCTACGACACCTTTGTGATGCTCGAACGCGAAGGACGCCAGGCGACCGCGCCGTTCGGGTCTCTTCTCAACGACCCGACCAACAACATTTTCGTCCGGCCGCAGGACACGATCTACGTGTTCACGCAGCCACAGACCTTCGTGGCCTTCGGCGCGTCGGGACAGCAGGGCCAATTCGGGTTCGGCGCCTGGCGGCTCTCGATTGCCGAGGCTCTGGGGAAAACCGGCGGATTGAACGACAATCTCGCCGACCCGGCATCGGTGTATCTCTACCGCGGCGAGCGGCGCGAAGTCGCCGAACAGCTCGGCGTCGATTGTTCGCGGTTCAGCGGCCCGGTGGTACCGGTCATCTACAATCTCAACCTGCGCGACCCCGCGGGCTACTTCCTCGCCACCAAGTTCGAGATCCACAACAAGGACGTCATCTTCTCGTCGAACTCGACGTCGGTCGAATCCAGCAAGCTGCTGACGTATCTGCGGTTGATTACAGCCACCGTCAACGATCCGCTGATGGCTGCCGTCAACGCCTACACCGTCAAGGGCCTTGCCACGGGTCTGGGCGGTACGACCGTCGTCAACACGACGTCCAGCGTGAAATAGCACCGACGACATTGCGGACACAAAAACTCACCCGCCAAAGGCGGGTGAGTTTCTTGAAGCCGGGTCCACACTGTCTCAGTGGCCTGACGACAGCCGCCTGACTACAGCGGCTTGATCTGCACCTTGCGGAACTTGACCACGCCCGAGCCGTATTGAAGCGCGAACGGACCGCCGGCATTGTGCTTGCTGTCCTGGACGTCGGCGGTTTTCTGGCCGTTGAGCACGACGACGAGATGCGAGCCCTGGGCGGTAATCTCGTAGGTGTTCCATTTGCCCGCCGCCTTCGGCATCGGATCGACCTTGGCGACATCGACGATCGCGCCGGTGCCGTAGCTCGGGTCGGGCCGCCTGTCGAAGATGTTGACCTCGTAGCAGATCTTGGCGTCGATCTTGTCCCTGGCGTCGCAGCGGATGAAGATGCCGCTATTGGCTTCCTCGTCGGTCCAGAACTCCGCCTTGATCTGAAAATCCTTGTAGGAATCCTTGCTGACCAGATAGGAGAGAACCTTGGCGTCGTCGAGCTTGTCGGCAGCCAGCGCGCCGTCCTTCATTTCCCAATTGGCCTTGCCGACTTCGGTCCAGTCACCCTTTTTGGTGCTGTCGAGCAGCGTGATCCAGCCATCGCTCTGGCCCGACGCCGCGCCCGAAAATTGCAAGGCGGCGGCGCCGATCAGCAAACCGGCCGCGAGTGTCGACATACGTTTCATGTAGCTAGTCCTCCCTTGGTGCTTTTCTTGGAGCGCAACCTATCACCGCAAAGCGCGGCGTAAATCCCGTTTTCATGCTGCAGTTGCGTTGTAGGTCACTTCATTTTATCGCACGCACCCGTCACGCAGGCGTCCACGTGCCTTGCCCGACGGCAACGGGACCGGCTAGCATCGACCGCAACAGGGATGAGCGCTTTGCAGCTCAGGGATCATCGGGGAGAGAACCATGAAGGCGACCAATCGGTTTTGGCGATACCTCCTGACGCCGCTGGTGTTCGCCGGCATGCTGGGCATCAGCTCCGCCGCGGAACTCAATCCCGCCGCCGTGGCCTACAAATTGCCCGACCAGATCCCGTGGAGCCCTGTTGACGCACGAGGCGGGCAAAACGCTGTCGTTGTTGGCGATCCAAGCAAGCCCGGCTTCTACATGGTCTATACCAAATGGACCAAGGGCAATCATTTCAGCCGCCCGCACTTCCACCCCAACGACCGCTACATCGTCGTGTTGCAGGGCACCTGGTGGGTCGGCACCGGTCCGAAATTCGATTCCGCCAATACCACGCCGATGCCGGCCGGCAGCTTCGTCACCCATTTCGGCAAGCAGGTGCATTGGGACGGCGCCAAGGATGAAGACGCCGTTCTCCTGATCATGGGTGAAGGTCCGGCGACGTCAACGGGGGCGGAAGAGAAATAACCCCGGCGCGGCAACTCTATTCCCGCAATTATTTCTCACGGTATTGCCATGCTGCTTCAATGCAAAGTCTGCGGCCCTGCGACCGATCACGGCAGCGCGCCGTTGCGCGCCGGGAAAACGCCGAAACCCTGGCGCACCATCGACATTCATTGCCACTGCATGGTGCCCGAGGCGAATGCCTTTGTGCTGAAGGCCACCGGCATTCAGGGCGGCGGGCACACGCCCAACGCCAACGCGCATGTCAACGATCTCACCAAGAGCATCCAGCCGCAGCGCGGCAAGATCGATTTTCCAAAACTGACCGACCTTAAGACCCGCCTCGCCGACATGGATCGCGACGGCATCGATGTGCAGGTGATCTCGCCCTATCCCGGCCATTTCGTCTATGCGGCGCCGCCGGAAGTGGCCCGCGAGAGCTGCCACATGGTCAACAATCACATCGCCGAGATGGTGGCGAAACACCCGGACCGGCTGATGGGCATGGGTACGGTACCGCTGCAGGATCCCGGCATGGCCGTCGCCGAACTCGACCGCACCGTGAACGAGCTCGGATTTCGCGGCGTCGAACTCTGCACCAATGTCGCAGGCGTCGACCTGACCCGCGCTGGCTTGGAAAAATTCTTCGCCCGCGTCGAGGAGCTCGACGTGATGATCTTCCTGCATCCGTTCGGCACCAGCCTGGTCGGGCGCATGGAAGACCATTATTTCCCGAACACGATCGGGCACCCGCTGGATTCAGCCCTGTGCGTCGGGCAACTGGTTTTCGACGGCTATCTCGAGCGGTTTCCCAAACTGAAAATCTGCATCGCCCACGGCGGCGGCTACATCCCGGGCTATTGGGGCCGCTTCGATCACGCCTGGGCGCATCGCGAGGATTGCCGCGTCACCATCAGGAAGAAGCCCTCGGAATACCTGAAGAAGCTCTATTTCGACACCGTGGTGTTCGACGAGCGCGAACTCAAGCATTTGATCGAGATCTGGGGCGCCGATCACATCATGCTGGGTACCGATTATCCGTTCGACATGGCGGAGCCTGATCCCGTCGGTTTCCTGGGCCGGGTCACGGGCGTCGGCGAGAAGGACATGGCGCTGGTGGCCGGCGGCAACGCCGAGCGGCTGCTGGGCTTGCCGGCCAAAACAGGCTCAAAGACGAGGTCGCACACCTAGCAACCTTTCCTCTTTCGTCACGTTATCGACCGCACCGGCGACATCGGCGGCTTTAGGCGGCCGACGCGCTTTGCACTGGGCACGGATGCAGATATCATCGCATCTCAGGAGATTGAATGCATCCAGCGGCGAAACTGCAGTTCGAGCGCATGATCGGCGAGTTTGTCCGATGGCGCGAGGTTCCCGAGGACGCGCGATCGCCGGCTCCGGCCTGGTGGTGGGGACCCGCGATGGAATTGCGCAACATCCCGCAGCCGCTGCCGGTTGAATGGTGCGCGCAGCTTGGACTGCCTGACGGTGCGACCGTTGGCGCCGGTGCCGACGTCTTTCTCAAGGCGATGGCCGGGGAGACGTTGGTGCCGTGGCCCTATGATTTTCCGCGCAAGGCGGCGATGGCGGAGCCTGAGGTCCGCGAGTTGCATCCGCAGCCGTCAGACGACAGCGCTTTTCCACCCTGATCTGGTGTTTTATCTTGACGCGTCTTCTTTACGCGAACCGGTGTCCGCTTCGCTCGAAAACGCGATGGTGCCGGCTTCGGCATCACCGGCCTCGGGTTGCAGCGGCGGTGAGGCGAGCCGCGGTTCGGCAAGCAGCAGACTGGCCATCTCCCGTGGCGGCAGCGGCTTTGAGAACAGAAAACCCTGCATCTCGTCGCAGGCGTGGCTGCGCAGGAACGCTTCCTGCTCCACGGTCTCGACGCCTTCGGCAATGACCGTCATCCCGAGCGCCTTGCCCATGCTGATGATCGCCTGCGCGATCGCCTGATCCTCGGTATCGACCGGCAGGTCGCGGACGAAGGAGCGGTCGATCTTGATGGTGTCGATCGGGAACTGCTTCATCAGCGACATCGACGAATAGCCGGTGCCGAAATCGTCGATCGCCAGCCGGATGCCGCGGCTCTGGATCGCATCGAGCACCTTGATCGCGCGCGACACATTGCGCATCACCATGCTTTCGGTGACCTCGAGCTGCAGCAGCACCGGCGACATGCCGCTCGCCAGCAGCGCCTCGTCGACATCGTGCAGCAGATGCAGGTCGGCAAATTGCCGCGGCGACAGATTGACCGCCATCGTCACCGGCCGCAGGCCGCGGCGCTGCCACGCCATGTTCTGCGCGCAGGCTTCCTTCAGCACCCAGCGGCCGATCGGCACGATCAGCCCGGTTTCCTCGGCGAGCGGAATGAACTGGCCCGGCGAGATGGTGCCGAGTTCGGGATGGTTCCAGCGCAACAGCGCCTCGACGCCGGTGATCTGGCCGCTCGCCATGTCGACCTTGGGCTGATAGTGCAGCGAAAACTGGTCGCGCTCCAGCGCGCGGCGCAGCGCGCTCTCCAGGGTCAGGCGCTCGATCGACTGCGTCTTGATCTCGCGAGTAAAGAAGCGGAAGCCGTTCTTGCCGTCTTCCTTGGCGAGATACATCGCCATATCGGCATTCTTGGTCAGCGTTTGCATGTCCGCGCCGTCGGACGGATACATCGCAATCCCGATCGAGGCCGTGGTGTGGCATTCGTGACCGCTCAACTGCATCGGCTGGCTGAGCACGGACAACAGCTCGTTGGCGACGCGTTCGACCTCGTGGCGCTCGCCGGCCTGCTCCAGGATGACCACGAATTCGTCACCGCCGAGCCGCGCCACCACATCGCTCGAACGCAGAGCGCGGCGCAGCCTGCCGCCGATCTCCACCAGCAGCATATCGCCCGCGTCGTGTCCCAGCGAGTCGTTGATCACCTTGAACCTGTCGAGGTCGATGAACAGCAGGGCAAACTGCCGCTGGTAGCGCGCGGCGCCATCGATCGCGCGGCGCAGCATGCCGTTGAACATTTCCCGGTTCGGCAGGTGCGTGAGACTGTCGTGCGACGCCAGATATTCGATACGCTCGTCGGCCTTGGTCTTTTCATCGGCGCGGTCGAAATTCTCCAGCGCAAAGGATACGTTGTCGACGAGCCGCTGCAACAGCTCCGCAAACTCGGGCGTGAACGTGTCTTTCTCAAGCGACATGAAGGACATCACGCCGAAGACCTGCCCATGCACCCACAGGGGGAATGAAGCGCCGGAATTCGTGCCGTCGTTGCGCGCTGTGCCGTGAAATGCCGCGGCGCGCGGGTC
>Ga0137412_10005153_pt1 | contig 10445 bp, 7 predicted proteins | sample CZODoug2_1_16fun_FD_122160 | JGI IMG/M metagenome (GOLD analysis project Ga0137412, IMG submission 122160) | Vadose zone soil fungal communities from Angelo Coast Range Reserve, California, USA - CZODoug2_1_16fungal (Hybrid Assembly) | ecosystem: Environmental > Terrestrial > Soil > Vadose zone... | reverse complement strand
TGTGGCGGCGGGACTGTCCGCAGTGGACTCAACTGTCTGTTAGAACGAGTCGGTGTCGATAACGCCGGGCACGACCGCGTTGACCCGGACTCCGAGCGATCCCAGCTCCGCCGCCAACGACAGGGTCAGCGCCGCGATTCCGCCCTTGCTGGCGGCATATGCGACATAGCTCGGGACCGGCAGTTGGGCCTGGATCGCGGCGATATTCACGATCGACCCGCCGCCGCGACGCGCCATATCCCGACCGGCCGAGCGGCTGAGGAACGCCGCGGCGGTCAGGTTGGTCGCGATCACCCGGTCCCAGTCGTCCTCGTCCAGCTCGAGTGCCCGGATCCGCTCGCCGTGATTGACGGCGTTGTTCACCAAAATATCCACCGAGCCGTGCGCGGCGATGACGGCCGGCACCAGAGCGGCGCGCTCATGCCGGTCGGCGAGATCCACGGTATGGACAGAGGCGCCCGCGCCAATGAGCGTGGCCGTTTCGGCGGCACTCTTTTCGTCGATGTCGGTAACGGCGATCCGGGCACCACATTCGGCGAGCCGCACCGCGATCGCCCGTCCGATGCCCCGCCCGGCGCCCGTTACGAGCGCGACCCGGCCGCTCAACTCCGTCGTCATTGCTTGACCGCTCCCGCGATGCCCTCGATGAAATGCCGCTGCAGCATCAGGAAGATGATAATGACCGGCAGCAGGCTGATCGCGCTCGCCGCCGCCATGTTGGAATAGTTGGTGGCGTTGGCGCCCTGGAACGAGTAGATCCCGACCGCCAGCGTACGAAGGTTGGGCTGGCTGGCCGTCAGCACCAGCGGGATGAGGAAGTCGTTCCAACTCGCGATGATCTGCAGGATGATCGTGGTCGCGATCACCGGCTTCGACAGCGGCAGAAATATCCGGAAGAAGATCCGGAAGAAACCGGCGCCGTCCATGGTCGCCGATTCTTCGAGCTCGTTGGGCAGCTGCCGGAAGTAGCCGGCGAACAACAACACCTGGATGATGTGCGCGGTGCCGCTCTCGGCCAGAATGATGCCGAAGAGATTGCCGGTGAGGTGCAGGGCGGTCACCAGATCGAGGATCGGGATGATCGTGTAGCCCTGCGGCAGGAAGACCAATGCGCCGAGAACGCCGAGGATCAGCTTCTTGCCGGGGAAGCTGAACCGGCCCAACACGTACCCCATCGTGGAGGTAGTGATCAACACGATTATTACCGCGCCAACGGTAACGGCGAGCGTATTGACGAAGTACCGCCCGATGTGTGCGCTCTTCCAGGCATCGCTGTAGTTGCTGAAAAACCACTTGGTGGGGAACAACCCGAGCCCGGCAAAGACCTTCCCGTTCGGCTTCACCGAAGCGGACAACATCCATAGGAACGGGTAGATCCAGATGAGGCACACCGGGATCAACACGACGGTGGTGATCAGCCGGCGTTTGCCGCCCTGCCGGGCGTACCACGGGCGTCGGCGGCGTGCACGCTGCACCGGCGGCGCCTGCTGCTGGGTCATTACCTCGGTCATCGGGTGGCCATCCCGCTGGAGCTGTTGGACCGCAGCCTACGCAACGCGAGTATCTGGATGACTGCGATCACCATCACGGCCACCCCGAATATGACACCGGCGGCGGAGGCATATCCCAGCCGCTGCGTGGACGCCGTGCCGAATGCCATCCGGTAGATATAGAGCTCCATCATCTCCGAGGAGAAGAACGGGCCGCCGTTCGTCAGCGCCTGCATGAACGCGAAGGCCTGCAGGTTACCGACAGCCGTGATAAGCGTGATGATCACCGCGAACGGTGCCATCATCGGCGCGGTGATCGAGATGAGCTGTCGCCAGGCCCGGGCGCCGTCCATCCGGGCCGCCTCGTAAATCTCCTGCGGGATTGTCTGCAGCCCGGCCAGCCAGTAGATCATGGGCTGTCCGAACCACTTCCACACGAAAATGCCGATCGCCGTCCACATCACCGAATGCGGGTTGCCCAGGTAGTCGATCGGCTTGTTGATCACATGCATGGACTGCAGCGCCTGGTTCACCGGGCCATTGAACGCGGCGAAGACGAAGCTCATCACGATGCTGCTGATCGCCGTTGTGGTCACCACCGGGACAAACAACATCGTCCGGAAGATCGGCGCCATCTTCAACGCGCGGTCATTGAGCAGGATCGCGACGACCAGCGAAAATATCAGCTCGAGCGGCGTCGCCACGGCCATAAACCAGAACGACCGCCCGAACGCCGACCAGAAGTAATGGTCGTGCACCAGATCGCGGAAATTCTGCCAGCCGATAAAGTACTTCTGCGCCGATATCCCATCCCAGTCGAAAAACGAGTAGTACCAGGACGCAATCATCGGGTAGCAGGAAAACATCCCGACCAGGATCAGGCCGGGCGCCATCATCAGATAGCACCACCGGGCCTGCCACATCCGCTGCCGCAGGCTGCCCCGGGCCGCGCGAGTGCCGCCGGTGCGGGTGAGTCTGGTCATGGCTGGCTGCATGGCACACTCACCTCACATCGAGCTCACTTCTGATAGAGCTTTGCGTAGGGTTTTTTCGGGTCCCAGTCGTCGAAGATCCAGTCGTCCCGGGATACCTTCGCACCGCGACTCTTCGCCAGTTTGATCCCATCATCCAGCGACTTCTCGTACCGATCCTGGACACCCTTCAACGCCTTGGTGACGCTGGATTTGATCTGGCCGGTGAACAGCCCGACGAGGGTCTGGTCGAACGTCGGTTGCGGCGCCTTCTGGGCCTGAAACACCTTACTGACATCGGGATTGCGGACCGCCGGCTGCGGCGCAATCATCGTGTACTTGTTGGCTAAGGTCAGCGCCTTTTCGTTCAAGGGGTCCAGCGTCGCCTTGGCGGACGCGGCCGGGAAGGCCGGCGGGCCGCCGGCGCCGTTGTAGTCAGCCCAGTGCAGCTGAGCGTCCTCAGTGGACATATAGCTGAAGATGTCGGCGACCACCGGGCCGAGCTTGGTCTTCGCCGAGAAGTACCAGGTGTCCGAGCCGCCCGGCCCGTGCGTGGTCGGCCAAACGTCTTTCGGGTTCGCGACCGGCGGCATCGCCACACCCAGCGGGAATGACGGATCTGCCCGCGTCCAAGGGTCGATGTTCCACGGACCCTGGAAGATCATCGCCGCGACGCCCTGCGGGAAGCGCTCCCGGGCGCCGGGCTGGTCGAGGCTGGCCGAGCCGGGGAACACGCTGCCGTCGGATTTCATCGCCAGGATGAGCTCCACGGTTTCGGCGACCATCGGGTGGGTGAAGTTGAACTGGCCGGTCTTCCAGTTGATCGAGTTGGTGCCAACAGCGCCGGCGCCGGACGCGCCGCCGTGCACGCCGGACATCTCGGCGAACTGGGTCACGATGTTGCTCAGCCCACCCTCCTGGGTGAGCCCGAAGATCACACCGTAATACTTGCCGTTGCCGTCCTTGGTGCATTTCTTGGCCAGCTCGCGGACCCTATCAAAGCTCAACACCTCCTTGTCCAGGTCGAAGCCGGCCTTCTTGGTGAGGTCGGAGTTGTACAGCAGGATGCTGCCGATCCGGCCGTTGCTGCTGAACGGCATCCCGTACGTCTTGCCGTTGAACTGATTGATGCCATTCGCAAAAAGCCCGGGTGGGTAGCGCTTCAGGACTTCCGGCCAGTTCGGCACGATGTCGTCGACAGCGCCGACCCAGCCGTTGGTCACCGCCTGCGCCGCGGTGACATTCAGCGGCAGCTCGAAGACGTCGGCGACGGTGTTGTTCCGGAAGCCCAGCCCGACCTCTTGGGTCAGCGTATTCCAGTTGGTGCCCTGATAGTCGACTTTGATGTTCGAGTGTTTTTTCTGGTATGCGGAGAAGAACGCCTTGAAGAACTCCGCCTTCGTGTCACCGCTGTCGATCCAGCGCAGCTGCACGTTTCCGGTCGGCAACTTGGCGGCGGATGTCGCGATGTTGAAGTCCGACTTCGGTGTGGGCGCCGCGGTTTTGTTGCTCGTAGTGTCACTCGTATTCGTGCAGGCCGCGAGTGCCAGCCCCGCCCCACCGGCGCCGATCACGCCGAGCGCTCTCCGGCGCGAAATCGGCGTACCGGGAGATTCTGGTGAATTCATTGCTACCTCACCTCGATGTGCACGCGTGCCGACCCGAGCCTCGGGTGTGCGGCCGTCAGCATGACCCGACCGGTACGGGCGGGCATGGTCTTCACCCATACCGCACCGGCACCGGGCGTGTCCGCGAATGAAAATGGGTTGTCACCGATCAGCACGGCCGGGCCGGTCAATGAGAGTGCGACGTCGCCGGTCACGTTCGGCCGATAGTTTCCGTAAGTGTCCACCGCGCGAAACGCCACTCGAGTGGCATCCGCGCCGTCGGCGACCAGGTGGTCGTCATCCGCGGTGAGCTCCAGCCGGTCGCCGGCCGGGTCCGCTGCCATGCGGCCCGAAATGAACAGCTCGTCGCCGAGAAATCCGTCGATACGCAGCTCCGGCAGCTGTGTCGCAACCTCTGGGAGATCAGCGGAATACGGCGGGTATGGGAGATGCGGGAACCGCTTGGAGTCCGGCCAGGCGGTCGCGTAATGCGCGCCGTCGAGGTAGAGCTCCAGCCGGTCGCAGTTGGACCCGATCAACGCCTCGCCGCTGTGCCGGGACACGTCCCAGAAGAATGCGGGCTCGAGCACCGGCCGGCGCCGCGGATCGACCTGGGATCGATAGAAAGCCGCACCCGGCTTGGCGACCCGGAATATGTCCGCGACGCCGTTCTTCTTCATCGCTTTGTACGTAAAGCCGTTCTGCGAGGCGTAGTCAAATGCAACCCAGCCGAGCAGCCCTGCGTACCGGTCGTCGGACGCGACCGTGTCGTGCACCTGCGCGTGCAGGAATGCCTGCTGGGCAAGCGTTTGCTCGTCATCGGTCCAACGATAGTAGTGCGGCCCGGACAGCGCCCCGACCGACTCGGCCACCAGATACGGCACGTCCGGCACCGGTGGCCGCAACAGCGCATTGTGCTCGTCATGGTTGTAGTCGTCGTAGGCAAAGACGTCCTGCACCCAGTCCACGGTGGACTGTGAGGTCAGCGAGCCGGATGTCTGCCGGGTGCCGTCCAGGTCGTACGCCAGCCGCTTCGTGCGGGTATAGAGCTCCGGGTATGGCGCCGACTCGTTGACCTGAACGCCCCAGACCACGATGGATGGCCGGTTGCGGTCGCGCACAATCATGTCGCGCACATCCCGTACCAGCAGCTCCCGCCACTGGTCATCGCCGACGTACTGCCAACCCGGCGGCTCCTCCCACACCATCAGGCCGAGCTCGTCGCAGGCATCGAGGAAGTCCGGCGACTGCGGATAATGCGCACAGCGGACCATATTGCAGTTGAAGTCCTTGGCGAGAATTTCCGCGTCATGGCGCTGCACCCGGCCCGGCATCGCCATTCCGACGTACGGGTATATCTGGTGCCGGTTGAGTCCGAAAATCTTCAGGCGGCGGCCGTTGAGAAAGAACCCGTCCAGCTCGAAGCGGGCCTCGCGGAATCCGGTCCGGACCGATCTCTCGTGGACCGCGGAATTGCCCCGGGCGAGCGTCACGACGACGTCGTACAGCTGCGGATCAGTCACGTCCCATAAGCGCACCTCGGTCAGGTGGTCAAGTGACGCGGCAACCAGCGTCGGCCCGGCCGCGAGCGCGGCAATGTCCACGGTTGTGCTGTCCAGGGTCTGATCGCCGGCCCGAAGCGCTATCTGCACTGAGGCGTACCGGATTGGTTGCGCGGCGTCGATCGTGCACTGCACCTCGAGCCGACGCTCGGCGCGCAATACGTCGACCGGCTTGGCAAATACGTCCGCGACAAATACGTCGGGAACGGTCCGCAACCTGACCTCGCGATAGACCCCCGCGGGCTGCTGGTAATCCACCGCAACCGACCCATCCGGCGCACCGTCGGGCGGAACATTGAGCCAGCGGCCGTCGACCACAACAGCGACGAGGTTGTCCTCGCCTATCAGATCGGTGATCTCGTAGCTGACCGGAAGATAGCCGCCGAGATGCTTCGGAAACGCACGCCCGTTGACGGTGACGGTCGCGGCCGACATCACACCGTCGAAATCCAGAAAGGTACGTTCGCCGCCGACCGGTCGCCCAAACCGGCAGCGGTAAATCCACTCACCCGCCCACGACGCCGGATCCCATTCCTGCCACGACAGGTCGGCAACGCAATGCGGCACCGTCACCACGGCGAATGCGCTGTCATCGAAGTCGGGCGCGGTGCAGCCTTCGACGAAGCGGCCGCCGAAACGCCACTCCCGCAGCCGCACGGTGGCCGCATCCCGCCCAGCCGCGAGCAGCGCACTGTCACCGGAAGCGTCGCCCATCCGGGTCCCTTCCTCACAGGGTGCGCAGAGGTCTGACCACGAACAGTAGAAGAATGGCGGGTGACAGGTCAATATGTCTGCGGGCCGACAGAATGTGACCGATCCCGGCCATGGGTAAGGTTCCTAGCCCGCTCCATCCGGCGAACGGCGGCGGCCCGCGCGGCCCGGATATGAGCCCTGGCCGCCTTGCGCGCGGCGGCCGGATCGTGCGCCTCCAACGCGGCGAAAATCCGCTCGTGGTCGCGCCTGGACAGCTGTGCCCGCCCGGGAATCATCAACGTGGTTTCCATCCCCGACAGCAGCATGTCGTGCAGCACGCCGCTGGTCTGCCGCAGAAACCGATTCCCCGCGGCCGCGGCAATTCCCATATGAAAGCTCACATCCAGCGCCGCGAGCTCGTCGAAATCGATCGGTGTGCCGCTGTCCACCAACGCGGCCATCTCGTCCAGCGCGGTCCGCAACCCGGCCAACTGATCCGGGCTGATCCGCTCGGCCGCCCAGGCCGCCGCCGGCACCTCGAGCACCTCACGCATCGCGAACAGCTCTTTGTTGGTCATCTCGGTCGAGGCGAGTGCAAAGCGCAGCTCCCGCTGCGACCGGGCGTCCTGTATGAATACGCCCTGGCCATGCCGGACCAGCAGTCGGCCGTGGGCTTCGAGAATGCGCACCGCCTCACGCAGCGACGGCCGGCTGACCCCGAGCAGGACCGCCATATCACGTTCGGGCGGCAGTTGATCACCGGGCTTGAGCTGCTCGTCGGCGATCAACTTCTCCACCTGGCTGACGATGCGGCCGGCCAAGCTGCCCCGCTGGTTCACCGGCTGCCATCGGGGTTGCGCGTGCCGACTCGTGATCGCCTTCTCGCTCCGCGCCGGAGTCGCCGCACGCTGTCCCTTTTGACGCCATTCCGGAGTCGCTGCGCACATGCCGCCCTGCCTCCCTCCGGCGCCGCGGGGCGCGCGGCCGATGATAGGCGCCTCGATCGCCGGGAGTAAGAGGTTGCTCTGATGGCATCGCTCACGGGGCACTAGGATCGATGGACTGTAGAAAACGGAAAGGCGGGGCGGACCGTGGCGGCTATTCATCGCAGCATTGCCGACGAGCTTGGCGTGCGCGAGTGGCAGGTAGATGCCGCGGTCGGGCTGCTTGACGGCGGCGCGACGGTGCCGTTTGTGGCCCGATATCGGAAAGAGGTGACCGGGACCCTCGATGACGCCCAGCTTCGTACGCTGGAGGAACGGCTCGGCTACCTGCGCGAGATGGAGGAACGGCGCGGCGTCATTCTGGAGTCGATTCGCACCCAGGGAAAGCTGACCGACGCGCTCGAGGCCCAGATTGCGGCCGCGGACTCAAAAGCGCGACTCGAGGATATCTACCTGCCATACAAGCCAAAGCGGCGGACCAAGGCGCAGATCGCCCGCGAGGCCGGGTTGCAGCCACTCGCCGACGGCCTGCTTGGCGACCCGACGCAGCAGCCGCTTGCCGCGGCCGCCGTATTCGTCAACGCCGACGTGCCTGATGCCGCGGCGGCGCTCGAGGGAGCGCGCGCGATCCTGGCCGAGCAGTTCGGTGAGGACGCCGACCTTATCGGCGCGCTGCGCGAGCGCATGTGGTCCCGCGGGCAGGTCGCCTCCCGGGTGCGCGACGGCAAGAACGACGAGGGCGCCAAATTCGCCGATTACTTCGAGTATTCCGAGGCCTTTACGAAACTGCCGTCGCACCGGATCCTGGCCCTATTCCGCGGCGAGAACGAGGAGATTCTCGACGTGCGGCTCGATCCGGATGTCGAGCCGGACGGCCTGGCAATGTTCGAAGCCCTGATAGCGCGCCAATTCCAGATTGCCGATCAGGGCCGGCCGGCCGACCGCTGGTTGCTGGACGCGGTCGGCTGGGCCTGGCGGACCCGGATTTCGGTGCATCTCGGCATCGACCTGCGGACCCGGCTGCGGCAGGCCGCCGAAGACGGTGCCACCACGGTTTTCGCCACCAACCTGCGCGACTTGTTGCTCGCCGCGCCGGCCGGTGCCAGGCCTACACTTGGGCTGGATCCCGGTCTGCGTACCGGCGTCAAGGTCGCGGTCGTCGATGGGACCGGCAAGGTCGTGGCCACCGATACGATCTATCCCCACGCACCGGCGCGGCGCTGGGCCGATTCGCTTACGGCGTTGGCCAAACTGGCTCGGCAGCACAAGGTGGAGCTGATCGCGATCGGGAACGGCACCGCATCCCGGGAGACCGACAAGCTCGCCGCCGAGTTGATCGCGGCCAATCCACAGCTGTCTATGACCAAAATGGTGGTGTCCGAGGCCGGCGCATCGGTCTACTCCGCATCGGAATATGCGTCCCGTGAGCTGCCCGAGCTCGACGTCTCGCTGCGCGGTGCGGTATCGATCGCCCGCAGGCTGCAGGATCCGCTCGCCGAGCTGGTAAAGATCGACCCGAAGTCGATTGGCGTCGGGCAATACCAGCACGACATTTCCGAGATCAAGCTGTCGCGCTCGTTGACGGCCGTGGTCGAGGACTGCGTGAACGCCATCGGTGTCGACGTCAATACCGCGTCCGCGCCGCTGCTCACCCGGGTATCAGGGATCGGCGACGGGCTGGCCGAAAGCATCGTGGCGCACCGCGATGCAAACGGTCCGTTCCGCTCCCGCAAGGCCCTCAAGGAGGTGCCGCGGCTCGGCCCGAAGGCATTCGAGCAGTGCGCCGGATTCTTGCGCATCCGGGACGGCGACGATCCGCTGGATTTCTCGAGCGTGCACCCGGAGTCCTATCCGGTGGTACGCCGCATTATGCACACCTCCGGCACCGATATCCGGTCGCTGATCGGAAACACCACGACGCTGCGGAAGCTGCGCCCGGATGACTTCGTCGACGACACATTCGGGCTGCCAACCGTGACCGACATTCTCGCGGAGCTGGAAAAACCCGGCCGTGACCCACGACCCGCCTTCCGTACGGCGACATTTGCCGATGGCGTCGAAACGCTCGCCGATCTGCGGCCGGGAATGCTGCTGGAGGGTGTGGTCAGCAACGTGGCCGCATTCGGCGCGTTCGTGGATGTCGGCGTGCACCAGGACGGGCTGGTGCACGTGTCGGCGATGTCGAAGACGTTCGTCAAGGATCCGCGCGACGTGGTCAAGCCGGGCGACATCGTGCGGGTGAAGGTGCTCGACGTCGATATTCCGCGAAAGCGCGTTTCGCTCACCCTGCGACTTGATGATGAGTCCGGGGCCTCCCGGCCGGAGCGCCGGGCGCCGGCGGAACGACGGGCAGCACCGGCGGAACGGCGGGCAGCGCCGCCGCGCCGGGAGCCCAAGAGGAATGCCCCGCAACCGCCGCCGCAGAACGAGCCCAGCGGCGCGCTGGCCGACGCGCTGCGCCGGGCCGGACTCACCGGCGGCTAGTCCCTCACGGAACTAGGAGGGTCTTGCCGATTGATCGCCGATTCTCGATGTTGGCGTGTGCGTCGGCGGCCTGCTCGAGCGGAACGGTCTGGCCGATCGTCGGTCGCAAATCGCCGGCCGCGGCGGCATCCAAGGCAGCGACGATCAGTTCGCGAAGCGTGGCCGGGTCGATCGAGCGGAGCGTGATCTGCTGAATATTCCTGGCGGCAATCTCCTCGGCAGGCGGCATGTAAAGGGCGCCGCTGGCGGCGCCCATCGTGCAGAAGCGGCCACCGTCGCGCACCAGCTCGAATGCCGACCGACCGATGTCCCCACCGACGCTCTCGAAGACCAGATCAACCGCCTTCGTGGTTGAGCGCACCTCATCGATCCACCCTGGCACCGAATAGTCCACTGTGGACTCAGCGCCGAGAGAACGCGCGAGTGCCAGCTTTTCGGCATTGCTCGCGGCCGCGATGACCCGGGCACCAGCGGCCGCCGCCAACTGCACCAGCAGGCTGCCCACTCCCCCGCCGGCGGCCTCGACCAGCACCCATTCCCCGTTGGCCGGTCGCGCCGCTCTGGTCAACCCGATCGCGGTGCGACCGTCGGCCAGCAACGCGACCGCGTCGATCGTGGACACACTGTCCGGTATCGGGACCGCATCACCGGCCGCGACCGCGGCCAATTCGGCGTAACCGCCGGACCCGCCGGT
>Ga0137412_10005150_pt1 | contig 10448 bp, 6 predicted proteins | sample CZODoug2_1_16fun_FD_122160 | JGI IMG/M metagenome (GOLD analysis project Ga0137412, IMG submission 122160) | Vadose zone soil fungal communities from Angelo Coast Range Reserve, California, USA - CZODoug2_1_16fungal (Hybrid Assembly) | ecosystem: Environmental > Terrestrial > Soil > Vadose zone... | reverse complement strand
AGACCGATCTGCCAGTCCGGCCGCGACGTGAGCCGGTTGGTGTTCTGATAGCGAACCGTCTGGCGCCCCACCGGCACCGTGAGGTCGGTGCTGACCGAGTCATCGCGAATCTGCGGGTAGTCGTAGGCCGCCTCGACCAGCCGCACCAGGTCCGCTGCGCTGGCGCGGTTCTGCGGTGACAGACCGGTCGGATCGGCGAAGTTCGAACCCCTCATACCGATCAACAGCGCTTTGGCATTCATCGCGTCCACCAGCGCCGCAACTCCGCCCGGATAGGTGCGTCCCAGCAGCTGGGCGGCATGATTTTCAGACGACATCAGCGCCAGGTGCAGCGCCTGCTCGCGGGTCAGGTGGGTGCCCGGGCGCAGGCGCGAGGTGGCCCAGCCGTCGGCTCGATCATCCGAGGTCACGAGCAGATCCTCATCGGGCGGCAACTGCGCATCGAGCGTCACCATGGCCGTCATCAGCTTGGTGATCGATGCGATCGACGACACGTGGTCCGCGTTCTTCTCGTACAGGATCTCGTCGGTGTCCTGGTCGACCACGATCGCGATCGCCGAGCGCAATCGGGGCTCATGTACGGGCGCGGCGGGCGACGCCGACCACGCCGTCCACGGCAACAGCGCCAGGCCGATGGCCAAGCCGCCCACCCATGTGAAACAACGCCGATTTTGCATAGCCTCCATCATGCCCGACCTTCTGGCCTCACGTGTTCGCGAGAACGGCTGATTTTAAAGGGTATTCGGCACATCCGAAATTGGGGTCGGGAAAACCCGGCCGCGCTAGAGCGCCCCGGCGATGGCGCGGCCCAGATCGGCGGTCGAGCCTGTCCCTCCCAGGTCGCGCGTGATCGGTGCGTGCGCCGGTCCCTGCGCCAGCACCTGCTCGATCGCCGCGATCACCGCGGCACCGGCCGGCGGATGGCCCAGCCAGTCCAGCATCAGGGCGGCGCTCCAGATCTGGCCGATCGGGTTGGCGATACCCTGGCCGGCGATGTCGGGAGCCGACCCGTGCACCGGTTCGAACAGCGACGGGCCGGTGCGCTCCGGATTCAGATTGGCCGACGGCGCGATGCCGATCGTGCCGGCACAGGCCGGACCCAGATCCGACAGGATGTCGCCGAACAAGTTCGAACCGACCACCACGTCGAACTGCTGCGGGCGCCGCACGAAATGCGCGGCCAGGATGTCGATGTGGAACTGGTCGACCCGAACCTGCGGGAACCGGGCCGCCATCGCCGCCACCCGTTCGTCCCAGTACGGCATCGTGATCGAGATGCCATTGGACTTGGTGGCCGAGGTCAAGTGGCGCTTTGCGCGGCGCTGGGCCAGTTCGAACGCGAATTTGAGCACGCGGTCCACGCCGTGCCGGGTCATCACGGTTTCCTGCACCACCAGTTCGCGCTCGGTGCCCTCGAACATGCGGCCGCCGATCGAGGAGTATTCGCCTTCGGTGTTCTCGCGCACGATCACGCAATCGATATCTCCGGGTGCCAGGCCGGTCAGCGGCGAAGACACGCCCGGCATCAGGCGGCAGGGCCGCAGGTTCACGTACTGGTCGAACTCGCGGCGAAATTTGATCAGCGATCCCCACAGCGACACGTGGTCCGGCACCTTGGCCGGCCAGCCCACGGCACCGAAGAAGATGACATCGTGGCCGCCGATCAAATCGCGCCAGTTGGTCGGCATCATGGCGCCGTGCAGCTGGTAGTACTCGCAGCTGGCGAAGTCGAAATGGTCGAACTGCAGCCGGATGTCGAAGCGGCGCGCCGCGGCCTCAAGCACGCGCAGGCCTTCCGGCACCACCTCGCGCCCTATTCCGTCCCCGGGAATCACCGCGATCCGGTGGGTTGCCATCGTGATTCAACCGTCGCGAAACACCACGAACTGATCGACCGGCTCGCGCTCGCTGACCAGCGTGTTTTCGATCTTATCCATGTCCGCCACGCCCAGCGCCATCCCGCACACGATCATCTCGGACTCGGGCAAGTCCAGCTCGGCCCCGATCACCCGGTGATAACTGGTGAACGCGGCCTGTGGGCAGGTATCCAGCCCGCGCGCCCGCGCCGCCACCATCACGTTCTGCAGGAACATCCCGTAGTCGAGCCAGCTGCCGCGTTCCAGTGCCCGGTCGATCGTGAAGATGAGCCCCACCGGCGCATCGAAGAATGCGAAATTGCGCCCGTGCTGCTCTTGCATGCGCTGTCGATCCTCGCGTCCTATTCCAAGCAGCTGGTACAGGCCCCAGCCGAGCTTGCGCCGCCGCGTCAGGTATGGCTCGCTCCAGCGGCTCGGATAGTAGGCGTACTCGGGCATGTGCGCGTCCGCCTGCTGCGGGTCCTGATAGGCGGCCAGGATCGCGCGGGAAAGCCGCGCCAGGGCCGCACCGGTGAGCACGTAGACCTTCCAGGGCTGAATATTGGTGCCGCTCGGAGCCCGGCTCGCCACGCTCAGGATCTGCTCCACCGTGACGCGCGGGATCGGATCGGGACGAAACGCGCGGATCGACTGGCGTGAGGTGATCGCCTCATCGACGATCGAATGCGGTCCCGCAGGAGCACGTCGCTTCACGCGGCCATCCTTTCCGAGGCCTCGAGGAGGGGGCTGCAGTCAACGACCTGATTCACGCTGAGTGCGTGGCTCCATCGCGATGGCCAATTTGAACACAGCTCGATCGCCGGCCTGAGCCGCGGGCTTGCCACCGCCGCCGCCGCGCCGAGGTGGCGATCCGGCTCGCTCGGGTGCGTGACCCATGTTTGCGCGATGCAGCAGTTATTGATACCCATTCTTAAGAGTGGTCGGGATATACGTCTATCTAATTGTTTTACATGAATACTATGAACAGGAACCGTACCCCATGGGGACACTGTGACATGCCGCTTTCACACCTTTTTGGCTTGACTTTTGTGCATAGCAGCATAGAATTATCCTTGTGCAATGCATCAAGCAGTGCGCAGAGGCCTCGCCAGAGGAACAGAGACAGGTCGAAGTACGGAACCACCAAAGACTAGGAGAAAGTTCATGTACGCAACTCCCGCTCAATTCGTCGAACTGCAAAAAGGTCAGCTCGACGCAATGAATTCCCTCGGACACACGGTGTTCAACGCTGCCGAGAAGCTGGTCAATCTGAACCTGGCTGCGGCCAAGGCCCTGATGCAGGATGCGGCCGATACGACCCAGACCCTGCTCGGAGCCAAGGATGTGCAGGAACTGGTCGCGATGTCGAGCGCGCTGGGCCAGCCCACGATCGAGAAGGCGGTCAGCTACTCGCGCAACGTGTATGGCATCGCCAGCGGCGCCAGCGCCGAGATTTCCAAGATCGTCGAGGCACAGCTGTCCGACGGCAATCGCAAGGTGACCGAGCTGATCGAGTTCGCCACCAAGAACGCGCCGGCCGGCAGCGAGACCGCCGTGTCGATGTTCAAGAGCGCCGTGGCTGCCTCCAACACCGCGTTCGACACGGTCAGCAAGGCCGCCAAGCAGGCTGCCGACTGGGCTGAATCGAATTTCGCCGCGGCGGCCTCGGCGACCGTGAATGCAGCCAGCGCCGCCAACGACGCGGTCAAGGCCAAGGTCAAGAAGGTCGGCTAAGCGCTTTGCAAGAATGCGGATGGCCGCAGCCACTCGAGAAGATCCAAACACGGGTTGACCGCCCAGGCGGGCAACCGGAGCAGACCGCGGCCGTCGCACAGTCTCCTTGGCACCACTAGTTTGGACCTCGCGTCCAAACCACCTTCTGTCTCCTCCTTTGGTGGTGCTTTTCAAGCCTGGTCCCTGGACCAGGCTTTTTTTTGCCCACGGGTCACGACCCGCTCGAAAATTCCGCCCCGCTCTGTTGCACTGCGCGGCGCAGGCTCTCGAACGCGGCGTCGATCTGGGCCGGCGGCCCCTTGACGCCGAGCTCGATGTGGCGGCGCGCCGGGCGCCCGTCGCGACCGTCGCCCAGCGACGGCAAGCTGAAGGTTCGAACCGATGGAAAGTCCTGCTCGATCTGCAGCATCATCGGCACCACCGCCGACTCCGGCGTATTGAAGATCAGCAGCGAGCGCTCCAGGTCCGGTGCCGCATTGAAGTGGCCCCGATACTCTGAGTCGAGCACTGCCTCGATCATCGGCCAGGCCATCTCGGGAAAGCCCGGAACGAAGTGGTGACGCGCGAGCGCGAATCCCGGGATCCCGTTGAACGGATTGGCGATGATGCGGGCGCCGGCCGGGAACTCGCCCATGGTCAAGCGCTGGCGATTCTCGGCCGTGCTCATGTCGGGCTGTCCGAGCTGGGCGCAGCGCGCCGCAATCAGCGCCGCGGCCTCGGGATGCAGCACCAGCTCGCGTCCCAGCGCGCCCCCCACGGCCTGCCGCGTGTGATCATCCGGGGTCGATCCGATCCCGCCGCAACTGAACACGACGTCTTCGCCGGCCAGGCTGCGCCGGAACGCCTCGATCAGCGCGGCTCGCTCGTCTGGCAGATACTGGGCCCAGTGCAGCGCCAGGCCGCGAGCCGAGAGCAGCTCGATGACCCGCTGCATGTGGCGGTCGGGACGCTTGCCCGACAGGATCTCGTCGCCAATTACGAAAAGCCCGAACCGCAGCGGCACGGCGCACCACGAATCATCCAGTTGGACCTGCCATTCTATCGGGCGCCTCTGGTACTGGGCCGCCGGGCCACCGTCGCATCGACCTGAAACCAGTTGTTTCCGCCTGTGCACTCGGATCGGCAGTCGGGCGTTGGGTAGCCGACAGCCCGCGCTCCCGCTGGCGGGCATGACGCGCAGGCACAATCCAAAGTGATGAACCCGGACCGACTTGGACGCTCGATGCCCTTGACCGGCCCGTGGCGGCAGCGCGCGGCCCGCATCGGGTTTTCGCTGCTGTCCACGCTTTTCGCGCTGACCTGCGCCGCGCAGAGCGGACCGGACGACGACGCGGACACGGTAGCGGCTGATCCGCCCGGCCGAGTCGGACGCGTGAGCATCGTTGCCGGGTCGGCCACGGTCACCGACATGACGTCGGGCGACAGCCAGACCGTGCTCCTGAACTGGCCGATCACCGGCGGCCAGAACATCGCAACTGACGCAGGCGGCCGCGCCGAGATCCGCATCGGCTCGCTGGCGGTGCGCCTGGACGGCGCCACGGACGTCGATTTCGTCCGCATCGACGATGAGACGATCGAGCTGGTCGTTCAGCGCGGGGCGGTGGGCTTGCACGTGCGCAGCCGCGACATGCTGGCTGCGATCGACCTCACCACGCCACGCGAGCGCGTCGTGCTGGACGATGTGGGGCGTTACCGGCTCGACGTGGACCGGGCGCCCGGGCTGACCTCGCTCACCGTGACCACCGGCTACGCGCGTTTGCTGACCGATGGCTCGACGTTTTCGGTCGTCGGCGGACAGCGTGCCGATATCAGCGGCGAACCGGCCCCGCAGGTCCAGATCCTGGCTCCGCTCACCGATAACTTTGGCGACTGGGTCGCCCCGCTGGACCGGCGCGACGATGCAATTCGCAGCGCCCGCTACCTGTCGACCGAAACGACCGGCATCGAAAGCCTGGACGACTTCGGGCAATGGCGCAGCGTGGCCGACTATGGGCAGGTCTGGTTTCCCGCGGTCGTCCAGGCCAGTTGGGTCCCGTATCGATTCGGGCGCTGGATCTGGGTCGTGCCCTGGGGCTGGACCTGGGTCGACGAGGCCCCGTGGGGCTTTGCCCCGTTTCACTACGGGCGCTGGGTTTCGCTGAATGGACGCTGGGGCTGGTTGCCCGGCGCCTACGTGACCCGCCCGATCTATGCGCCATGCCTGGTGGCCTGGTACGGGGGAGCAGGACCGGTCGGATGGTTTCCGCTCGGCCCCGGCGACATTTACGTTCCCGGCTACCGCGCGTCGCGCCATTACGTCGAGACGTTGAACTTCCAGCATCTGCGCGGAGGTTCGGCGGCCTGGCGCGGCGATTCGCAACCGCGCTATGTCTACCAGCGCAATCCGAACGTGGTGACCTGGGTCGACACGGATACGATGGCGCATCACCGACCGGTGGGCCGCGCACTGCAGCCGCCGCCACCACAGTGGAGTGCAGCGCCAGCGACTCATCTGGCACCGGTCGCGGCGCAGCCGCCTCGCGCGATCAAGCGCGGGGCCGACGAAGTTGTTGCCTCGCCCGCGATTGCGCCTGCCCGCCCCGCCACCGTCCAGCCCACCTACGGTCAAAGCAACCGGCCTGCGCGCGTCGACGCGGCGCCGGCGCTGGGCGTGGCGGCAAGCCAATCTTCCCCCGCCCGGCGTCCGCCCTCACCGTTGCCGCCGACCATCGGCGGCGAGCCCGGCAGGCGCGGGCAGCCGGTGCAACGCCCGATACGGCACCCGGATCGACCGGCGGTACCGATCCAGCCGGTCCCTGCCGCTCCACCGATCCAGCCGACCCCTGCGGCGGCTCCGCAGGTGGCTGCGCCGGCGGCAGGCGCATCGCAGCCAATCCGCGCTCCGGAGGTGCGCGTTCCGCAACATCCGGCTGCCGAGCATCCCGCGAACGTCGAGGCCGATCGCAGCCGCGCCGTGCCCCATTAACCGTCAAGATCCGGGCGCCGATGCGCCCATTTCATTTCTCGTTTCTTGTTTAGCGGCACTGGCCCTCAAATCGGCCGCTTTGGCCCGAACCAGCCGCCTTTTGCGCGTGTGTTTAAGCGATCGCCGCCAGTACACCGCGCCTAGTCTGCCCGCTAGCCGTGCCTCTATCCGCCGTGCCGTCACCCGGCAATGCGCCATTCTGGCCAGGCGAAAAGCGGGTGTCACGGCACTGAACAAGGGACGAAAGGACAACGATCATGACGATTCAAGCAACGAACGCATACTCAAACGTGTACCAAGCCCAGCCCATCAGCCAAACCCAGGGCACCGGCCGCACGCACCACGCGCATCGGCACGAGAGCGGCGGCGATGACGACGATCACCAAAGCGCGCAGAGCGGTCAGCAAAGCGGTAGCGGCGGCATGATGGGCTTCCTGGACAGCATCTTCCAGGCGCTCGGCCAGCTGGGACTGGTGCCGGGCGGCGCTGCGTCTTCCTCGACCACTGCAGGTACAGGCACAACCGGCACCACGACTTCCACCAGCGGCACCTCGACCGTGAGCAGCACGCCAGCGGCCACGACGACGACCACCAGCAGCGCTCCGGCCACCAGCACAACGAGCACCAGCGGCTCGACCACGCCGACCGCCACCAACGGCGCGGTCAACGTACTGAACGCACTGCACTCGTTCCTGCACGATCTGTTCACCGCGCTGCGCCAGAGCAAGTCGGCCGGAGGCGAAGGCGGCGATGACAGCGATGGCAACGGGCATGGCGACGGCGGCGGGCGCTACGGCAATCTGGCAAGCAACCTGCAAAACCTGTTGCAAAGCCTGTCGAATCCGTCGTCCTCGGGCTCGACCTCGAGTGACAGCGCGGTTTCGAAACTGCAACAGGACTTCCAGGCGCTGGTCAGCGCGCTGACCCCGGCCAGCGCGAGTTCCACCAGCGCCGCTTCCACGGCCACCGGCGCCACCGCCGGCGCTGCCACGGGCAGCACCACGACCACACCTGGCACCACGACCACGGGAGGCACCACGAGCACAGGCTCGACCGCGTCCGGCGGAGCCGATACTTCGACCAGCAGCTCGACGGCCTCGCTGCAGGCTTTCCTGCAAGCGCTGATCCAGAACCTGGGTGCGCAGTCCAGCGACTCAGCCGACAGCGTGGCCAAGCCCGGCTCGCTGGTGCAGGCGACCGCGTAAGGTCGCATCAAGCACGTACCACACGACCCAAAGCGGCCCCGGAAACGGGGCCGCTTTTTTTGGGCGCGCGGCGCCGCAGGTCGTGCCTGGCACGCAAAGAGTCCTGGCTCGGCCGTGGAATCAGCCGCAGATGCTGGCCCAGACCTTGTTCAAGCGCTTCACGCTCACCGGCATCGGCGTCTTCAGTTCCTGGGCGAACAGCGACACCCGCAGCTCCTCCAGCAGCCACCGAAACTCCTCGAGCCTGGAGTCCGGCACGCCTTTGCGGGCCGCCACGGCCCGCCCATGGGCGGTCTGCAGCACCGCGAGCTCCGAGAGCTGTTGCTGATCGCGCGCCGGGTCGATCTTCAGCTTGTCCAGGCGCGTTGCGATCGCCTTCAGATAACGCGGATAGTGAGCCAGCTGCGCGCCCGGTGTGTGTTCCACGAAGCGCTTTGGAAAAAGTCGTGACAGCTGCTGCTCGATATCGCCGCAGGCCGCCGCATACGAGCGGTTGGCCACCAGCTTTTTCGGCAGCGGCGCCGCCTCCTGCACGATCTGAGTGAGCAGCCGCGCGATCTGCTGCGCAATCAGGCTCAGGCGGCCGCGCGCCTCGTCCTTGCGTGTCAGGAATGCATCGCGGCTGGTCGGCCACGGCTCCTCCAGGCAGGTGCGGTCGATGGCCGCGCTCACCACCTGATCGCGCAGCTCCTCGAAGCTTGGCAGTGCCGACGCCAGGGCCGGCACCACCGAGGCCTGCATGCGAACCGTCTGCAGCGACGTCAACGAGCGTTCCAGGTACTGAATCTGCTGGCGCAGCTGAAGCTGGAACAGCCGGCGCAGCCCCTCACGGTGGCGACTGCGCGCCACCAGCGGGTCGTCGAACACCTGCAGCTCGCAATGGTCACCCTGATCGACCAGCGCCGGGTAGGCCAGCAGGGTCTGCCGGTCGCGCTGGACCTGGCGCTCGCGCGGCAGCTCGCCGAAGTCCCAGTCGGTCACTGGCTGCGCGGCCTGCTGCGTGTGCGCCGGATCCGCATCGGCCAAGGCCTGGAATTGTTCGCGAGCCTGGTGGCCGAGTTCGCCGCGCAACTGCGCCAGATTGCGGCCCATGGCCAGCTGCCGACCCTGCTCGTCGACCACTTTGAAGTTCATCACCAGATGCGCGGGCAGCGACTCCAGCTTGAAATCGGCGGCGGCGCACACCAGGTCGACCCGCTCGCGCACATCCTGGATCAGCGCATCGATCAGCCCGATCGGCCTGGCCTGCGCCGCGGCTGCGGCCGCCGGAGCCTCGGCGGAGGCGGCCCAGCGTGCTGCGAAGGCCTGGGCGTAGTCGGGCAGCGGTATGCAATGGCGGCGCAGCTTCTGAGGCAGCGACTTGAGCAGCAGTTGCGCTTTTTCCTTCAGCATGCCGGGAACCAGCCACTCGCACCGGACGGCATCGACCTGGTTCAGCGCGTAGAGCGGCACCGTCAAGGTGGCCCCGTCGCGGGCACTGCCCGGCTCGAAATGGTAGGACAGCGACATCTGCAGACCGCCCATGCCGATCGCCTTCGGAAAAAGCGATGCGGTGACAGCGGCCGCCTCGTGCCGCATCAGGGCCTCGCGTGACAGGAACAGCAGGTGCGGCTCGGTACGCTCCGCCTCCGGGCGCCAGCGCTCGAACTCGGCCCCGCTGGTGGCCGACGCCGGCAGGCGCTGGTCGTAAAACGCGAAGATCAGCTCCTCGTCGACCAGCACGTCCGGGCGCCGCGCCTTGTGCTCCAGCTCGCGGATGTCCCGGATCAACTTCAGGTTGTGCGCCATGAACGGCGCCCGCGTTTCGTACTCGCCCGGCACCAGGGCCTCGCGAATGAAAAGCCGGCGTGCCGCGGCCGGATCGATCGGCCCGAAATTCACGCGCCGCTGCTGGTAGACGAGCAACCCGTACAGCGTGGCGCGCTCGAATGCGACCACCTGCCCGGCTTGCTTTTCCCAGTGCGGATCGCCGTGCGAGCGCTTCAGAAGATGAGCGCCGGCCCGTTCGAGCCAGGCCGGCTCGATTGCGGCCACGGTGCGAGCGAACAGGCGCGAGGTCTCCACCAGCTCGGCGGCCACGATCCAGCGCCCGGCCTTGCGCGCAAGCAGCGAGCCCGGCCACACGTGGAAGCGAATCGCGCGCGCCCCCTGGTACGGCGGCTCACGCCGATCGGCCGGGTCGGCCAGGTCGGCACTCGCAGACTTGCACCCGACGTTGCCCAGCAGGCCCGCCAGCAGCGACAGGTGCAGCTGCTCGTAGGTCGGTGGCGACTGGTTCAGGCGCCAGCCGAGCTCGGTCACGATCCGATGCAACTGCGACTGCACGTCCATCCACTCGCGCACCCGGCGCGGACTGATGAATTCGCCCCGCAGCTCCTCGGAAAACCGGCGATTCGACTTCTTGTGCGCGAGGCGCTGCTGCAGCTCGTCCCACAGCTTGACCAGCGCCGAGAATTCGGATCGCTCGTCCGCATGGCGGCGGTGCGCCTGGTCGGCCGCCTCCTGGGCGCCCTGCGGCCGCTCGCGCGGATCCTGAACCGACAGCGCCGAGGCGATGATCAGCATCTCGCGCAGGCACTGCTGATCGCGCGCCGCCAGCAGCATGCGCCCAAGGCGCGGATCCAGCGGCAGCCGGGCCAGCTCGCGGCCGATCGCGGTGAGCTCGTTGCGCTCGTCCACCGCGTTCAA
>Ga0137412_10005149_pt1 | contig 10448 bp, 8 predicted proteins | sample CZODoug2_1_16fun_FD_122160 | JGI IMG/M metagenome (GOLD analysis project Ga0137412, IMG submission 122160) | Vadose zone soil fungal communities from Angelo Coast Range Reserve, California, USA - CZODoug2_1_16fungal (Hybrid Assembly) | ecosystem: Environmental > Terrestrial > Soil > Vadose zone... | reverse complement strand
GTGCGGGCATCGGAGGACGAACTCGACGTTGGCGAGGATTGCGCGGTCGATGATGATTCTTCCTACGATCTGTCGCCGGGTGCTTGTGCGGCGTTGCTATTGGAGCACACCGAGCCGGACGCGTTGAGTTCCTACGACTTACTGGACGCGGCGACAAGCCTGGGCCGGATCGCGTCGTGGGCGCAGGCGAAACAGGCGAAAATGTTGGCGGCGTTTGCCTATCGCCGGCCACCATCAGGTCCGTACGACGACGGCTTCCAGAATTCCGACACTATCAGCCGGTTCGCCGCCGATGAAATATCGTGCGCCTTGTCCCTCACTAAGCGGGGCGCGGAAAACCGGCTCGGTCTGGCGGTGCAACTCACCGACTCGCTACCGGGCACGCTCGCCGCCTGGGAACGCGGTGATCTGGACTGGCCGAAGGTCAACCTGATCGCCGACCGCACCGCCGTACTCACCAACGACGCGGCGGCCCGGGTCGAGGAATCCGTGCTGCCGCGCGCCGATCACCTCACCACCGGACAGTTGCGCCGGATCGTGGACCGGGCGGTGATCGCCGCCGATCCGGACGCCGCGAACACCCGACACGACAAAGAACGCCTCGCCCGCGACGTCACCACCCGACCCGCCACCGACGGCATGGCGGTGCTGTCGGCCTATCTGTGCGCCGAGGAAGCCGCCGCCGCAAAACGGGTCCTCGACCAACTCACCGCCAACCCCGCCGCCGACGATCCCCGCAGTGTCGGGCAACGCCGCGCCGACACCCTCATGCAACTCATCGCCGGCCACACACTCTCCGGTGAGGTCACGGTCTCCACGCCGACCGAGAGGCTTGCGAATACCGGGAAGCCGCTGGTGCATCTCATCGTTTCCGCCGACACCCTCACCGGACAGTCAGCGGCGCCGGCCGAACTGGTCGGATACGGCCCGATCCCCTCCGAGCTGGCTCGGCGGTTAGCCGCCGACGCGACGTGGCAACGCATCCGCACCGACCCCGCTACCGGCGACATCGTCGATATCAGCCGCACGCGTTATCGGCCACCTGCCGCGCTCGCCGACTATGTCCGCGCCCGAGATCGGGTCTGCACCTTCCCCACCTGCCGACAACCCGCAGTCGACTGCGATCTCGACCATTCCGTCCCGTACCGACGAGACGGTACCGGCCCGACCAGCGACAAGAACCTCACCGCGAAATGCCGGCGCCACCATTTACTGAAACACCACACCGGCTGGCTCACCACCCAACACGACAACGGTTCAGTAACCTGGATATCCCCGGCTGGGCATAAATACGTCAACCAGCCAGAAACCTACAACGACCACATCGACAAACCGGCGGTCGCAGAGCCCGTCTGCGCGCCAACCTCGACGCTTCCCGACGACCCGCCGTTCTGACCCGTCACCGGCACGAAATACCTCGACGGCAGGCGTGGCGTGGGACAATAACAGGGTGGAATCGGTCGATCGTTTTGATATCGACTGTGCTGGAGTCGATCGGCTGGCTAGCGGTGACGGTCACCGCCGACGAGACCGAAGCACACATTCGAGCGTCGTACATGAGCGACGCTCTTCGTGATCTCGCGCGAGCGGACATCGCACTTGGCCCGCTCACGGATGCGGCCGATCGGGTTCTTTGGGCGCACAGGCTAGCGGGGGAGGGCGGAGCGGCGCCAGGCGTCCGGGCCCGACCGTAGCGGAGAGCGAAGCCGATACGCCGGATCCGCCCAGCGGGAGCGTTTCGGTGCCGACGGTTCGTCTCGGGAGGCCGCGGCCGCAGCCAGCACGACCGTCAATGCGGCGATCTCCTCGGGTGTCGGATTGCCCCGGACGATTCGCAGGTGGGCGCTCACAGCGGAATGTTTCCGTGCTTCTTCGGTGGCAGTGTCTCCCGCTTGTTCTGCAACATGCGCAGTGCGCGGGTCACGTACTTCCGGGTGTGACTCGGCGGAATTACCGAGTCGACGTAGCCCCGTCCGGCCGCGACATATGGGTTTAGCAGCGTGTCCTCGTAGTCGGTGATCCGTTGCCGTCGTACCGCATCCGGATCGTCGGCCGCCGCCAACTCCCGCCGGTAAAGGATGTTTACCGCGCCCTGCGCGCCCATCACCGCAATCTGCGCGGTCGGCCACGCCACGTTGATATCGGCCCGCAAGTGCTTGGAGCCCATTACGTCATAGGCCCCGCCGAACGCCTTGCGGGTAATCACCGTCACCTTGGGCACGGTCGCCTCGGCGTACGCATAAATCAGCTTCGCGCCGCGCCGGATAATGCCGTTCCACTCCTGATCGGTGCCCGGCAGAAATCCTGGCACGTCGACGAACGTCAGGATCGGAATGTTGAAGCAATCACAGGTACGTACGAATCGAGCCGCCTTTTCCGACGCGTCGATATCCAGCGTGCCGGCGAACTGCATCGGCTGATTGGCCACGATCCCGACGCTGCGCCCCTCGATCCGGCCGAACCCGCAAATGATGTTCGGCGCGAAGAGCGTTTGCACCTCGCAAAACTCGCCGTCGTCCAACACATGCTCGACGACCGTGTGCATATCGTAGGGCTGATTCGGCGAGTCCGGGATCACGGTGTCGAGGAACGCGTCCTCATCGCCGACCTCGGCGTCGAGCTCGTTGTCGAATGCCGGCGGCTCGTCCATATTGTTGCTCGGCAGGTACGACAGCAGCGCCTTCGCATAGTCGATCGCGTCGTCCTCGTCGTGCGCCAAATAGTGCGCGACACCGGATTTCGTGTTGTGCGTCCGGGCGCCGCCCAGCTCCTCGAAGCCGACATCCTCGCCGGTGACCGTCTTCACCACGTCCGGCCCGGTGATGAACATATGCGATTTCTCATCGACCATAATCGTGAAATCGGTGATCGCCGGTGAATATACCGCCCCACCAGCGCACGGCCCCATCACCAGCGAGATCTGCGGGATCACCCCGGATGCGATCGTATTGCGGTAGAAAATCTCCCCGTACAGGCCGAGTGACACCACGCCCTCCTGGATCCGGGCGCCACCGGAGTCGTTGATCCCGACAATCGGGCAGCCGGTTTTCAGCGCCAGATCGAGCACCTTGACGATCTTCTCGCCGTACACCTCGCCGAGACTGCCGCCGAAAACCGTAAAGTCCTGAGAAAATACGCACACCCGGCGGCCGTCGACCGTGCCGTATCCGGTAATGACGCCGTCGCCGTACGGCCGATTGTCCGCCAACCCGAAATTCGTCGACCGGTGCCGAGCCAGCTCATCCAGCTCGATGAACGAATCCGGGTCCAACAGCGCCGCGATCCGTTCCCGCGCGGTCTTCTTACCCTGTGCGTGCTGCTTCTCCACTGCACGCGCCGACCCGGCGTGGATCGCCTCGTCGTTGCGCTGATGCAGGTCTGCCAGCCGGCCGGCGGTGGTGTGAATGTCGGCGTCGGTCGGATCGGGAACCGTCATGCGGGCAGCTTAGATGAGCGTTACCGCTTGGCCAGCCACGCATCGACGGCATCGACGACGATCTTGGCGCGGTCAATGGAGGCCAGCGCATCGTCATTGGAGACCGATACCAGGTCGTAGTCGGCCCGGTTTCTGCTGTCGAAGAGCCGCCTGAGCGCCCGGCCGGCGGCCGGATCCGCGCCGCCCTCCTTAACAGCGAACCGGCCGAATGCGGAGATCACGCCCGCGTGCGTCTCTCGCTGCTGGCCCAGGCGATCCAGCGCCGCCTTGGCAGCGTAGAACGCGGCGTAGTAGGCCCGGGATATCGTGGCCTCCGCATGACCGACATCGTGCAGGAGCTGTGCGACCCGCAGGTCCTCGTGGGCACGATCCTGCCAAGTGCGGTCGGTCATGCGGCCACACCGTCCGCCTTGACATTGCGTAGAAAGAGCGTCTTTGCCTCGGCGAATTCGTCCGCCGACACGGCTAGGCCGCTTACTACGACGTCGCTGTCGTACGTGTGTTGCCACAACACTTCATCCATGACGTCGCCCTCGTGCTCCACGTTGTCCACCCGGTCGAGCACTATAAGCAGGTCCAGGTCGGAGTCCTCGCGGTTGTCGCCGCGGGCCCGGGAGCCGTACATCACCACCTGGACCAGGCGGTCGCCATACAGGGCGCGCAGGTCCTCGGCGACCGCGTGGGCCAGTGCGCGCGACGTCCCGGCCGCCGGCGGGTCGGGATAGCGTGCCTGCGCCCCGTCCGCAGTTTCCTGGTCGATCACGCCGTTCCCGGCAAGCCACTCGATGGCGCGCCGGCGCATACGGGCGTCGTGAAAGGCGAACCACTGCTCCCGAAGCTGCGGGAACTCAAACAGCGTGTCCTTGAATCGCCGGAACGCACCACGGCCCTCGATGGCGCGGGCCAGCAGCTCGGCCGGCCGGCGCTCAGCCACCCGATCGACGAAGGCGGCCATGTCCTTGTAGGCCTCCGACGACGGCAGTGGCTCGATGCGCACCAGCGCCTCGTCGAGATCGTCGGCATCCTCGAAATCGCCGGCGTCGCGGTTGTAAACCCGCGTCTCGCCGGTACGGGTATCAAAGACCCAGAACGCGTCGTAGCGAGGTGAGTTGTCCTCGAGTGCCGCGTACAGCTCGCCGAGATCGATCCGGTCCAGGTCGAGCATCGTTATCTCCTTCATCTCGCTCGACATGTTGCAACCGCCATCGCTAGGTCGGGTGCCAAAAGCAACCATATCCGCCTGACCTCCTAGTCTGGTGCCGATGACGCACCCATACGCCGAGCTGGACCGGCCGCCGCTGTCCCCGCGGCCGCTGCGGGCCGCGCTGATCCGGCCCGGTGGGTTGTGGACCGCGCTCGACGTGGTCGCTGCGACCGGCTCGACCAACGCCGACCTGATGGACTTGGATGCGCCGACCGGCACCGTGCTGGTCGCCGAGCTGCAGGTCGCTGGCCGGGGCCGGCTTGACCGCGCCTGGAACTCGCCTGCCCGCGCCGGCCTCACGTTCTCCATGCTGCTCCGGCCGACCGTGGACCGGTTGCACTGGAGCTGGCTGCCGCTGCTTGCCGGCGTGGCGCTGGCCGATGCGGTGAGCGGCTACGCGGACGTGCCGGCCCGTCTGAAGTGGCCGAACGACCTGCTGCTCGGCGAGGATCGGCAGAAGGCGGCCGGCATCCTGGCCCAGGTGTCCGGCGACGCGGTGGTGATCGGCATCGGGCTAAACGTGGCGACCCGGCAGGCCGAGCTGCCGCCCGGTGCTACCTCGCTGGCCGCGATCGGCGCCACCCGAGCCGACCGCGATCCCTTGCTGCGGGCGATATTGCGTGGCATCGAGGCGCGCTACCTCGGCTGGATCGAGGCCGACGGCGATGCCGAGGCCAGCGGGCTGCGGGCGGCCTACCGCGACCGCTGCGACACGCTGGACCGCGACGTCGAGATCACGCTGCCGGACGGCGGCTCCTATCGCGGGGTGGCCTACGACATCGACGCGGCCGGCCGGCTGGTCGTCGATGAGCGGACGTTCGCGGTCGGCGACGTGACCCACGTCCGTCCCGGCTAGCCTCCGGAACCGGGTCGGTAGCGGGATCGTCAGGACGGTACTGTGACGCCCCTGACCAAGATCCACGCCCCGCAAGCCGGCCCGCTGCGCAAGCCGCCGCCGGCCGATTCGCCGCTGCCGCCGGCCGAGACTCAGCCGACCGCATTGGCCCGGGTACTCAGCATTCCGCTGTTGCCGTTCGTGGCCCTCTGGGAGCTGCTGAAACTGCTCGGCCGGATGGTGCTGGCGCCGTTCCGCTGGCTCGGTCGGGCGATCGGGTGGGTCTTGCGGTTGTGTGCCGCGCCGTTCCGCTGGCTTTTTCAGGCGCTGGTGTACGTGCTCGAGTTTGTTGCCCGATTGGTGGCCGCGCCGTTGCGGTGGTGCTGGATGGTGCTGTCGTTCCCGTTTCGGCTGCTCGCCCGCGGTCTGCGGGCGCTGGGGCCGGTGCTGCATTGGCTCGGCCGGCTGATGCTGGCGCCGTTCCGCTTGCTGGGCTGGATTCTGATGCTGCCGGTCCGTGGGATCGCCGCGCTGTTCCGCGGTATCGGCCGGGTAATGCGCGCGATATGGCGGGTGATTTGCGCGCCGGTACGGGCCGCGTGGCGGTTGGGCGTGCGGTTCCTGCGCTTCTGCTGGCTCGTGGTGACGTTCCCGTTCCGCCTGGTCGGTCGGGCGATTGGTGCGGTTGTGCGGTTTGCGGCACGGTTGCTCAGAACGCCGGCCCGGATGGTACGGTCCGCGATTTCCTTTGTATGCCGGCCGTTACGGGCGCTGCGGCTGGGTCTGCGGGCTCGGTTGCGCGGAATTCGGGCGGCCCTGCGTCTGCGCCGCTAATTCCCGCGTAGTCGGAAGTCCCCTCCCCGCCAATCCCGGCGCCGCTCGTCCCGGGGGTCGGCGCTGCAGACTCGACAATCACGCCTCGACCATGATCATGAGTCAATCAGCGTCGGATTCCGTAGGGTCAGGTGCTCACGATCTTGGTGTAGCGGCGGCGATTCCATGATCGTGATGGGCAAACCGTCGGAATCCGTGGGGTTTCGCCATCATGATCATGAACCCCCCCCATTCCGTGAGTAGCGGAAAGCGCTTTCCCTCGCCGATCTTGATGTTATTGCGCCACATTTCGGACAAAGCACGGCCATAACCTCAAGATCGACGCGGGAACGTCAAGATCGACATGGGAACGTCAAGATCGACATGGGAACCTCAAGATCGGCGAGAGGTTGTGGCCGAGCTTGACCCCGGCCGACCCCACCCGCGGGTGATCATGCGCATATGCAGGTTTCGCGCGGCGTGTTTCTCAGGTTTTCTGCATGATCACGGGGCTGGGGGCGCGATAACGTCAAGATCGGCGGGTCCGGTCCGACCAGCCTGCGGAATTTCTGCCGGCGGTCTCAGTTTTCAGCGGCCGACGGCGTACCCCTGCATTCCCCGCGGATTGGCCGCCGCGCGTAGGAAATCGTCCCGGGCGACCGCCGACAGCCGGCCCAGCGACCACGGATCGGCCACCACCACATCATGCCCGCGCCGGCGCAGCTCGTCGATTGTGGACACCGGAAATCGCGACTCCACAATGAGCTGCCGCGGGTGGGCATCTCGCGGCCAGAATGACGACGGGAAATGCGTACTGTGAAATGCCGGCGCATCGACGGCTTCCTGCAAATTCTGTCCACTGTGGACATGACGTAGAAAGAAATGCAGCGACCACTGGTCCTGCTGATCTCCGCCAGGCGTACCAAAGGCCAGATATGGCGCGCCGTCGCGAAATGCCATGGACGGGGTAAGCGTCGTCCGCGGGCGCTTGCCCGGTGCCAGCGACGCCGGCAACCCCTCGGTCAGCCAGAACATCTGGGCCCGCGTGGACAGGCCGAATCCGAGCTCCGGGATGACCGGCGAGCTCTGCAGCCAGCTGCCGCTGGGCGTCGCGGACACCAGGTTGCCGGCCGCGTCCACCACGTCGAGATGGCAGGTGTCGCCGCGGGTCCGCCCTGAGGGCTCGATGCTCGGCTCCGCTCCCAGGTCGCTCCGCAGGACCGTCGGCTCGCCGGTACCCGCGCCGGAGCCCATACCCGCCGCGATCTCCGGCAGCCGCGGCGTGCGGCCGTCCGGCGACCCGGGCCGCAGCTCACCGGATGCAACGTCGTCGATCAGCTCCCGGCGGGCATCGTTGTAGTCGGCCGACAACAGCGATTTCAGCGGCACGTCGACGAAATCGGGATCGCCGTAATACGCCTCCCGGTCGGCGAAGGCGAGCTTGGCGGCCTCGATCACGGTATGCACGAAATCCGGCCCGTCCGGATCCATTCCGTCCAGGTCGAATCCGGTCAGCAGCGCCAACTGCTGCAGGAAAACCGGCCCCTGCCCCCATGGACCGGTCTTGAGCACCCGGTAGTTGCGGTAGTCGAACGCCTGCGGCTCCTCGACCGGCGCCCGCCACGAGGCCAGATCGTCCGCGGTGAGCAGCCCGACATGCGCGGTCCCGGTCACGTCGTGAATGGCCTGCGTCGCAAACCGGCCGATCGTCTCGGCGACATAGCCTCGATAGAAGACTTCCCGGGCCGCGGCGACGCCGGCCTCGCGACCGCGGGTCGAGCGGGCCGCCCGTACCAGCAGGTCGTAGGTGTCGGCCAATACCGGATTGGCCAGCCGACTACCGGGCGCCGGCGCCGCACCATCGCGCAGATAGACCTGGGCCGAGGTCGGCCAATGCGTGGTGAAAAGCTCGGCGACCGTGTCGATCGTCCGCGAAATCGAGGGCAGCACTGGATATCCGTGCCGGGCGTACCCGATCGCCGGCTCGAGCACATCGGGCAGCGACATGCTGCCGTACCGTTCCAGCAGGGTCAGCCAGGCGTCGACCGCACCGGGTACGCAGGCCGCCAGCTGCCCGGTGCCGGGCACCAGATCCAGGCCCAGGTCGCGGTAGTAGGCGATGCTCGCCGCCTGCGGTGCCGGGCCCTGGCCGGCGATCACCGACGTCTCGCCCGAGGCGGTGTGCAGGATGATCGGCGCCTCACCGCCGGGGCCGTTCAGATGGGGCTCGACCACCTGCAGGACGAACGCGGCGGCGGCGGCCGCGTCGAACGCGTTCCCGCCGCGTTCGAGCATCGACATCCCCGACGCCGACGCCAGCCAGTGGGTCGAGGCGACCATGCCGAATGTCCCGGAAAGCTCTGGTCTCGTGGTGAACACGCCGCCTCCGTGGTGATTACGTTGGGTCGGTCTATTCTGACCCGGACCGGCCGCCCGGGGCGCAGATCGGTCATGCTGTAGCTATCCGATCCGCTTGAGGAGAAACGCAGTGGCCTACCCCGACAAGCTGCTCGTCGACGATGAGCGCGTCGTCAAGCATCTGCATCCGCACTGGATCACGCTGGTGGTCCCGGTGCTCATCTTCCTGGTCGACGTCGGGCTGGGCACCTTCCTGGCGACGGTCGTGCCGGACGGCTCGGCGAAGACGCCGCTGCGGGCGGTCATCGGCATCGTTGGTCTGGTGGTGCTGATTTGGTGGGTGATCGTGCCGCTGATCCGCTGGCGGTGCACGCATTACGTCGTCACGACCCACCGCGTGCTGATCCGGACCGGCGTGCTCCGGCAGCAGGATATCGAGATCCAGCTGCGTCGGCTCAACGATGTGCGGTCGGTGCGTACGCTGGCCGATCGGCTGATCGGGGCGGGCACGCTCACGTTGGAGTCCGCCGGCGAGCACGGCCAGGAAACGCTGCACAACGTGCCGAAGGCCGACCAGGTGCAGAATCTCATCAACCGACTGTCCGAAGAGGACGCCAACCGCCGGGGCGGTGGTTATCAGCCGCCGCCGCAGCAGCCCGGATTCGAGGCCGACAGCACGCAACAGCAACGCGGCTTCGACGAATACAAATAACGTCTTCCCCCCGCCGATCTTGAAGTTATGGCCCATCGCTGTCCGAAATGTGGGGCATTATCTTCAAGATCGGCGAGGAGTAAGGCTATTGGCGGACGGCGGCGACCAGGTCGATTTCGACCATGATTCCGCCGAGCACCGAGCCGACCGTGGTCCGTACCGGATACGGCTGCGGAAATGCCTTCGCGTACGTCGCATTGAAGCCGGCGAAATCACGCGGTGAATCCTGCAAATGCACGGTCGTCTTGACCACGTCGGAGAAATCCAGTCCGGCGGCGGCCAGGATCTCGGCGAGATTGGCCAGCGTTTTCTCGGTCTGCTCCTCGATCGTCGTGCCGACAATCGTGCCGGATGCGGCGTCCAGCGGCCCGACGCCGGCGGTGTAGAGAAATCCGTTCGCGACAATTCCCTGCGAGTACGCCCCGGCGGGTGCGGCCGCGGACGCGGCGCGTACCTCTTGCTTAGCCATAAATCCTCCAGTTTCTAAAAGAACGTACGTACATAGTCCACAACGTGATCGTCTTCGTCGACGACCGGAATGAACCGCCATTTGTCCAGTGCCGTGCACGGGTGCGAAATGCCGAATCGCACCCAGTCGCCGACCCGCAGCGGCACATCGCCGTCGAGTCCTAGATAGCCGTGCTGGTCGTTGAGCGCGGTGACCGTGATGCCGTCGGCCGGATCGTAATTTCCGTCGGGATGCCGGATCGCCTGCGCCACCGGCAGATCGATGTCGAACGAGACATCACGCCGGCCCATTCCGACCAGCGCCAGGCCGGGCTCCGGGCGGGACAGCACCGAGGCCCACACCTCGATCGCCGGTATGAGCTGTCCGTGCAGGGTCCGGCCAAATGGGGTCCTGCGCAGGTACGAGCCGGTGTCATGCGTGAGATAGCAGCCGCTGCGCAAGACGACCGTCACAGGCCGGTCGAGCGACCAACCCAACGTGAGCTCTTCGGCAACCAGGTCGAAATAGACGCTGCCGCCGGCCGACGCGATAAAGGGCGCGTCCGCGGGGACCGCAAAAGCGATCGCCTCACCGGCCGCGCGTAACAAATGGAGGAATTCCCGGACCTCTTGCTGGGTCTCC
>Ga0137412_10005148_pt1 | contig 10449 bp, 9 predicted proteins | sample CZODoug2_1_16fun_FD_122160 | JGI IMG/M metagenome (GOLD analysis project Ga0137412, IMG submission 122160) | Vadose zone soil fungal communities from Angelo Coast Range Reserve, California, USA - CZODoug2_1_16fungal (Hybrid Assembly) | ecosystem: Environmental > Terrestrial > Soil > Vadose zone... | reverse complement strand
AGCGCGACGACGATGACCCAGAAATACCAGTACATCCATCCGGCCAGGAAACCCGCGAGCTCGCCGAGCCGCGGCCGGTCACTAAAGGCCAGGCGGGCGTATTCGTAGAATGAGCCGACCGCCGGCAGCGCCACGGCTGCTTCCAGCACCACCACGTCTCCGCCGTCGTCGACCACCACCAGCTCCAAGCCCACGAGGTCGTCCTCGACGCCACCGGCCGGCCGGTCCGGCGGCGGGCGCTGCCCCGCCTATCCGACGCCGGCCTGCACCGGGGTCCCGCCAGGCACCAAACTCAAAGACCTCGCCCCCAACGTCCCCGACGGCGACGGCTACCGCGTCACCGACAACGGCGCCGTGCTCGACGGGGTGCACATCGCCGGCAACCTGCTGATCACCGCCTACAACGTGACCGTGCGCAACAGCCAGATCGACGGGTGGGTCGACGACCAGTACGGCAATGCCTACTACTCGTACACGATCACCGATTCCACCGTCGGCAAGCCGACCGGCTGCGATTCCCTGCCCGGCGTCGGCCAGGGCTCGTACACCGCACGCGGGGTGCTCGTCCAGAACCACAGCCACGGCTTCCAGGCCGACGGCAGCGACATCGCGATCCACGACTCGTTCGCGCTCATCTGCTCGAACCCCGGGGACCACTCCGACGGCATCCAGAGCTACGGCGCCGGCAACAACATCGTGCTCGACCACAACACCCTGGACGAGCGCGGCGTCACGGACATCACCGCCCCGATCTTCCTCACCGACCAGCAGAACAACGTCACCGTCACCAACAACCTGGTGGCCGGCGGCACCTATTCCATCCAGGTCAAGCACTTCGGCGGCACCGCCGTCGTCACCGGCAACCGCATGGTCGACAAGTCCTGGGTCTACGCCCCGGTGGAGTCCGAATGCTCGCGGCTCACGTGGTCCGACAACACCCTGGTCACCATCGACGCCAACTACGCCGTCACCGGCACCGTCGGCTCCCTCCCCTGCGCCACGTAACGGTTTTCAGCCCACCGCCTCCGGCACTGCTTCCCGACGCCGCCGGCGGGAAAGCAATCCCCGCAGCCAGGCCCAGCGGTAGCGGACCCAGTACAGCACGCCGAACTGGTCCTCGTGTGGCGCCAACTCCTTGGCTGTCCGCAGCAGGGATCCGCACGCGCCGGCCATCAGGAACGTCACGCCGGTCACGGTGGCGAAGCCGAGCAGGTCGAAGGTCGCGGCCCCGAGCAGCGGCGCGACCATGCAGGCGCACAGCGTGAGGGCGAGGTCGCGGGTTCCGGGGTCCTTGCTGAGATAGCGGGCCCGCAGCGCCGAGTAGAAGGCGCACAGGAAGATGGCGCCGAAGGCGGCAAGGCCGACGAAGCCGGTCGACACCGTGGTCAGGATGTACTCGTTGTCGAACACCTCGTGCTTGGGGAAGTACCAGGTGCCGGGCCCGTGCCCGAGCAGCGGGTGCAGGCTGATCTGCTTGGCCGCCACCGCCTGCGCGTAGGTGCGGTGGGAGATGCTGGTGTCCCGGCCGAAGTTGGCGAACAGGTCCCACAGCGCGCCGAGCAGGCTGGGCACCGCGATCTTGATCAGGCCGAGGAACACGCCCGCGGTGATCAGCGCGTACAGCCGGCGCTTGGCCGGCCAGCCCAGGAACAGCACGACCGCGATGGCGGCGATGCCGAGCACCGCGGAGCGGGAGATGGAGAACATCAGGCCGGCGGCGATGATCAGGCAGCACAGCCACCAGCGCAGCGCCGGTTCCCGGCGTTGCTTGGCCTGGAAGGCGAAGTGCGCGGCCAGCGGCACCAGCATCGCGCACAGCACGCCGAACTCGATGGGGTGGCCGGTGGTGCCGGCGACCCGGGCCAGCGAGTCGCGGGTCTCCACGAAGCCGTCGTCGGAGGTGAAGCGCAGGCCGGGCAGCGCGAGGTACTTGGTCAGGTCGATCTTCAGCACGAACTGGCAGCAGCCGATCAGCGCCACCCCGGTGCCGCAGACGACAACGCACTTGAGCACCCGGTCCAGCCGGAGCAGCCCGCGCACACCGTCGTTCATCATCAGCGCCACGGCGACGTTGGCCGCCACCAGCACGATGGCGTGGTCGGACAGCTTCACCTCGTCCGCCGGCAGCGCCGCGTAGTTGGCGTAGCCGTAGGACATCAGGTTGGCGAGCATGTAGACGAACAGACTGGTGCGCACCGGGGTGCGGCCCTTGGCCATGCCCAGCGTCAGGGTCAGCTGCGCGCACAGCCAGCAGATCAGGGCGAACAGCGCCGCGATGTTGGCCGGGGTGAGCGACAGCGGCAGGCCACGAACCACGGCGCGGGCCGGGATGAGCATCAGCACCGCGACGAAGACGCACAGGATCGTCGCGCCGTCGGCCAGCGTGCCGGTCTTCTTGCCCGGCAGGAAATCCGTGCCGGCTTTTTTTCCGGTCAGGAAGTCGGTGGACATGTCAGCTCCCCGACGACGCGGTCACCAGCGCCTTGTCGCCGAGCGAGCCGGCCTTGCGCCGGCGGGCCTGGAAGTAGCTCTCCGCCGCGTACGAGCCCGCCAACGCGGCCACCACCCCCATCACGACCGCGATCGCCGCCGACCGGACCTTGTTGTTCCGCTCGGCCTGCGGCGTGGTCGGCGCCACGGCGACGTCCAGAGTGATGTACGTGGCCTGCGGCGCGTCGAGCACCTTCTGCCGGGCGGCCAGCTCGGTCCGCACCCGGTCCACCGCCCGCTTGGCGATGTCCTGGGCCGCCTTGGGATCCCGGCTGTCGCCCTCGACGAAGATCAGCGGCGCGGCGACGATCTGCTCCTGCTGGTTGGTGCTGCCGTTGGTGACCTTGTACGTGGGGTCGCCGCTGGGCGAGGCGCCGAGGTCGGTGGCGACCTCGGGCGCGTTCATCGCCTGGATCACGATCGCCGCCGCGTAGTTCAGGCCGGCGTCGAAGTTCAGCAGCGGATTGGTGATCGTCTTCTGGTCGGGGTTGGCCGGCACGGTGCCGCCGGACAGGGGCTGGTTCAGTACCAGCACCGCGCTGGAGGAGTAGGTGACGGGGATGGTCAGGTAGATGCCGCCGGCCACGGCGACCGCGAGCAGGAACGCCGGCAGCGCCACGTACCAGCGCCGGCCGAGCACAAGCATCGTCTGCCAGAAATCCATGCCCCGCTACACCGTCTCATGTGGAGTGTCGTCGCCGAGCGTGCCGGAGAACGCGTCGCCGCGGACGGTGAGCACCGCCTTGTCCTTGGCCCGCGCGATTCTCAGGGTCGGCGGGTCGAGCTCACCGGGAGAGCTGGTGAGCTCGGCCACGTTGTCGGGGGCGCGCAGCCGGCGGGACTCGCGCATCCGGTCGCGGGCGTAGGCGCCGCCCAGACCGAGCAGGAGCACCAGCACCAGCGCGACGCCGGTGAGTTGGATCTTGGTCGTCATCTTGATCACCGGCGTGGTCGGCGGGACGACGTCCACCATGGTCAGGAAGGTCGACTTCGGCGCGTTCAGCGCCTCCTGCCGGGAGACCAGCTCGGCCCGGATCCTCTGCTGGGCCTTGAGCACGACCCCGCTGGCCGCCGCCGGCGTGGTGCTGTCGCCCTCGATGTAGATGAACGGGCCGTTCTGGCTGCTGCTGAGCAGGTCCGGGCTGGTCGCCCCGTCGTTGATGACCACGGTGGTCGAGTTCTTCGGGCCAGCGCCCAGCGCGTCCATCTCCTCGGGCGTGTTCACCGCCTGCATCAGGATGCCGGTGGTGGTCTTGAGGCCGTCGTTGAAGTTCAGCAGCGGATTGGTCAGGCCGGTGGGCTTGCTCGGGTCCAGCGACAGCGTGCCGCCGCCGGCCGGCGTGGCCAGCACCATGAAGGCCTTGGACACGTAGTGGGTGGGCACCAGCAGGAAGGTCACCGCGGCCACCAGCACCGCCAGCACCAGCACCGGGGGGCCGACGTGACGCCGACGCAGCAAGCCCCAGATGGACTTCCAGAATTCCATAGGCCCGCCCTGTCTGATGTGCCCTGTCGACTCGCCTCGGTCCCCGCGACCGCCGGCACTGTGTTGTCGCTGGCCCGCCGATGCTCGTTACAGCGGCGCAATGGTCACACCGCCACGCACACCAACGGATTGCTCTTTTTGCGCGATCAAGTCCGTTGTGGACGCCATGCCGTCAGCGTGGCACCAGGTCCCGCGCGATCCGCACCAGCTTGCGAGCCCGCCTGGTGGCCACGATCCGTTGCCGCTTGGCGTACATCTTGCCGACCTCCAGCGTCGCCCGGCGGCGCTGGTCCTCGCTCAGGCCATCGCATCCACGCACCCAGGCCAGCATCTCGCGGCACTGCAGGGTGGTCGCGAAGTGGGCCTGCCAGGCCGGCACGTCCAGCCGCCGGGCCAGGGTCGACGGGACCTCGTGCTTCCAGTTCCGCTTGGCCAGCACCTCCGGCACGTGGCCCCACGGCCCGGCCAGCGCCAGCTTGGTGGCGAACACCTCGTCCTCGCGCAGCATGTTGCGCCGGTCGATGCCTGCCACGGAGTCCCGGCGCAGCATGCCGTACAGCGGATCGATGATCAGGTGGCTCTTGTTGAGCAGCCGCAGCATCTCGGTCAGCCGGACCACCGGATCGTCGGACCGCAGCGCGGTGCCGGCGTAGGGCTCGGTCGCGGTGTGGCCGTCCGGGCCGGTGTAGTCGACCTGGCTGGTGACCAGGATCAGCCGCGGATCCTCGGCGAACACGTCGAGGCCGCGGGACACGCAGTTGGGGGCCAGCCAGTCGTCGTCGCCGACCCAGCGGAAGAACTCGCCGCGGCCCAGCCGCATGGCGCCGATGAAGTTGTTGAGCAGCCCCACATTGACCGGGTTGCGGTGGTAGACGATCCGCGGGTCCTCGGCGGCCAGCGACCGGCACAGCTCCTCGGTGCCGTCGGTGGAGGCGTTGTCGCTGATCACCAGCTCCAGGTCGGCGTGGTCCTGGCCGAGCACCGAGCGCACGACGGCCTCGACCCGCTCGACCCCGTTGTAGGTCGGCAGGCCCACGGACACCAGCGGCATGACAGCTCCTCACTCAGCGGGCCCGGGCCAGCCGCGTGCGCAACTGCCGGAACTGCTCGATGGGCACCACGGTCAGCACGAACACCAGCAGACCGACCAATCCGGGCACGAACAGGTGCAGGAACACGCCGCCGTCGACCAGCCGCACGGCGACCAAGGTCGCGGCGGCACACAGCACCGCGCCGATCGCCGGCCGGATCAGGGCCGGCAGCACCGGAAGCAGCGGCACGCCGGCCCGATGCAGCGCGGCCACGGCCAGCGGCAACGCAACGACGACGGCGACGATGCCGTGGGCGATCGCGGCGCCGCGGATGTTGTCCAGGTGGGTGCCGAACCACAGCGCCGGGATCAGCACGACGGCCCAGCCGGCGTTCAACACCACCGTCGACCGGGTCGCGCCCAGTGAGGTCAGGATGTCGAACGACAGCGAGGTCAGCATGCGCACGACCATCAGCACAGTCAGGAACCGCAACACATCCGCCGACGGTCCCCACTGGTCTCCGTACAGGAACACGACCATGTACGGCGCGAGCACCGCCATCAGCACGGCCACCGGCAGGATCGCCGACACCAGCACCGGCACCGACCGCCGCACCCCGCTGGCCAACGCCTCCGGTTCCTGCTCGGCGAGCCGGGAGAAACTGGGGATCGAGACATAGCGGACGGCCGTGCCGACCAGGCCCGGCACCCAGTTGGAGACGTTGAACGCCAACAGGTAGTAGCCCAGCGCGGTCGCGCCGAGCACGTTGCCGACGATCACGTAGTCGGCGTTGAGCAGCACCGACTCCACGCCCAGGCTGGCCGCCAGCGGGATGCCGAACTTCAGCAGCTTGCGGGCGATCTCCCGGTCGAAGGCCAGCCGGACCGGGAGTTTTCCCATGCGCCAGACCAGGATCCCGGTGACGACGGAGCCGGCCACCTGGCCGCCGGCGAAGCTGTAGGCGCCGGCCCCGGCGAACGCCAGCGGCACCGCGACCACGAAGTTGGCCGACATGCCGATCATCGTCGCCTTGGTCAGCCGGTCCTGCTCGAACCGCCGCATCAAAGCCGCGCTGCGACAGGAGGTGATGCCGTCGACGATGATGATCACCGTCAGCAGCCGCACCACCGGCGCCGCGTCCGGCGTGCCGGCCAGCGTGGCGAAGGCCGGCGCGCCAAGGAAAAACACCCCGTACACGACCGTGCTGAACAGGATCGCGATCGTGGTGCCGGTCGGCGCCATGTCCTCCAGCTTGCCGCGCCACTGCACCCCGGCCGCGATCACGCCGATGTCGTTGACGTGCATGACAAAGGCGGTGGCGGCCATGGCCACCGCGAACACGCCGAAGTCGGCCGGCACCAGCAGCCGGGCCAGGATGAGTCCGATGGTGAAGGACCCGAGCTTGGTGCCCAGGTTCCCGACCAGGCTCCAACGCAGGCCGCGACCGGCCTTGCGGCCGATCGTGCCGACCTGGGCTGCGGTCTCCTCGGAGTCCGGTCCCGCCGGTGACTCAGACTCGCTCAAGCCAGATCTCCCGCCAGAACGGCACGAACTCACGCGGGCAGCTGGCGTTGTACACCCCGGCGCAGACGATGTCCTCCAGGATGATGCAGGGGCTCTTCATGGTCAGCAGCTGGCCGGTCTTCTCGTCCAGGCACTTGGTGACCCGGGCCTGCACCCGCGCGGTCTGGCCGCAGTAGCGGGCCATCTCGATCTCGAAGCCCATGCCCCGGTTGAGCATGTCCTCGTTGAGGGTGGCCAGGATCGCTTCCTTGCTCCTGACCCGCACAAGTTCGCCGGGCTGCAGGTCCAGGTGCGCGGTCGGGGTCTTGCCGACCGCCCCGCCCTTGATGAAGCCCCAGCGCATCCCTTCCCTGAACCACAGCTTGCGCGGCAGCCTGCTCCGGCTCACGTCCTGGAGCCGGTTGAACAGGCCGACCAGGAAGGCCTTGAACGACTCCCACGCGGTGACGTTGCCGGTCTTGACGTCCTCGACGTACTGGCCGAGGTCGCGGAACGGCAGGCAGGTCGGCGCGGCCCGGAGCAACTCGGTGGACTGGCAGGAGAAGCGCTCCCCGCCGTCCGGGCCGGGCTCCTTGTGCGTGTTGGCGACCAGCAGCGGCAGATCGATCCGGCCGGTCGGCGCGGCCTCAAGCACCGGCGCGCCCGGCTCGACACGCTTGAGCCAGGACTCCTTCCAGTACATGGAACACGCGGTCTGGCAGCCGCCGTGGGCGGAGCCGTCGCAGCGCGCACCGGCCAGGTGCACGGCGTTGGCCATCTTGCGGATGCCGCTGCGGCTGATGGTGTCGCACAGCTTGTGCGCCACCTTGTGCACGGTCATGCGCTGCCCGCAGAACCGGGCCATCTCCGGCATGAACGGCAGGTTCTCCAGCTCGCCCCGGTCGTCCAGGGTGGCCAGGATCTCCTCGACGCTGCGCACCTCGACCAGGTCTCCGACCCGTAAGCCGAGCATGGCCGCGGTGGTCACGGACTGGGTCATCGTCGGTGTCACTCCTTCACCAGGCCGGCGCCGCGCAGGGCGTCGGCCGCGTCCGCGACCGTGGCGAACGGCAATCCGGATCGTTGCGCTATGTCCAGCAGGCTGTGCTCGCCGTCGGACAGGTTGAGCACCCACAACATCGCCAGCTGGGCCTGTTTTGTGTCACTGCGCCCGCCGAGCGAGTCGTACAGCCCACGCCGGCCCAACTGCGGCTCGCCGTACGGGCTCAGGTTGACGTAGCGGCGATCGCGCTCCAGCACGGTCACCGCCTCCCACAGGGTCTCCAGGGTGTCGGCCATCGACTCCTCGGTGACGAAGTCGGGGTTGTCGCCGGAAGTGTGGTACTCCGGGTAGCCGGCGTAGGGCGTGCGGGTCAGGCTGCCGACGCCGAGGTTGAAACCGGGCGAGCAGTACTGGCGCTCGTCGTAGCCGTACGGGGAGAAGTCGAGCACCGTGTGCGCCCGCCCCGATTCCCGCAGCACGTGCTCGACGGCCCGGTCCACCGGCGCGTCGCCGCGGCGGCTTCGCTTGTACGTCACCGGGCCGCGGTCGCCGGCGCAGGCGATCGTGAGACCGCCGTGAATCCGGTTCACCCGCTCGAAGTTGCGGGCCAGCCAGGTGATCGCGCCGATCGTGCCCGGCGCGAAGATAAACCGGTAGGTATAGCGGGGTTTCTGGCCACGGGGATTCTGCGCCGCCAGCCGCTTGGCCAGCTCGACGGCCACCGCGACGCCGGCCATGTTGTCGTTGGCCAGCGAGGGATGGCAGACGTGGCAGGAGACTATGACCTCGTCGGTCAGCTCCCCGGGGACCACGTGCTCGCCGTAGCTGAGGTGCCCATCCGCCAATGTGGAGTCGACGCACACCTCGTAGTCCCCGTCCGGCAACGACTCCAGCACGTCGTGCCGCAGGCAGAAGCCCCACCGTTCGGCGTAGTAGCTGGTCCGGTACGGGATCAGCGTCGGCTGCTCCGGCAGCGTGTGCAGGTGCTCCCGCAGCCGCGCCAGCGGCATGACCTCGTTGACGGGCGTGCTGTAGCCGACGATGTGCAGGTTGTGCTCGGCGAAGTCGATCACCTTGCGGCCACTGGGATCCTTCACCCAGGCCTCGCGGATGTTCCACTCGCGCGGCACGGTCCAGTCCAGCACCTCGGTCCCGGTCGGCACCTCGGAGACCGCCAGCTCGATGTGCTCGCCGATGATCTCACACGTGCGCCGCAGGCCGTCGCCGGTGATGCTGCGGCACACCGGGAACAGGCGCTCCACCAGCTCCTTCACCGAACAGGCCGCATGTCCGGGCCGAGAGTGCCCGCCGAAGTGCGGTCCGACAGCCGGGCCAGCCGGGTGAAGCGCTGCTTGAAGTCGTGTTCGGTGAGCCCGAAGCGCTGGTACGCCTCGTAAAGCTCGACCGCGCCGTCCTTGACCGACCAGGCGGCGTGGAAGTCCGGCATGGCGGCGCGGATCCGGGCGAAGTCGACCCGGTAGGAGCGCGGGTCCGCGCCGGCCTCGCCGGTGATCACCAGCTTGGAGCCGGGCACCGCCTCGATCACTTCGCCGGCGATCTCGGCCACGGTCAGGTTGTTCAGCTCGGTGCCGACGTTGAACGCCTTGTTGTGCACCGCCTCCTTCGGCGCGACCAAGGCGCAGGCGAACGCGGCGGCGATGTCCTTGGCGTGCACCAAGGGCCGCCACGGCGTGCCGTCGGACAGGACCCGCACCTGGCCGGTCAGGTGCGCGTGCCCGACCAGGTTGTTCAGCACGATGTCCGCGCGCAGCCGCGGCGAGAAGCCGAAGGCGGTGGCGTTGCGCAGGTACACCGGCGTGAAGTCGTCGTCGGCCAGCTCGGCCACGTCGTCCTCGACCCGCACCTTGGACTCCGCGTACGGCGTCACCGGGCGCAGCGGGGCGTCCTCGTCGACCAAGCCGCCACCACCAGACGCGCCGTAGACCGAGCAGGTCGAGGCATAGAGGTAGCGCTTGACGCCAGCGTCCTTGGCCAGGCGGGCCAACATGACCGAGGCGTGGTGGTTGATGTCGTAGGTCAGCTGCGGCGCCAGCGAGCCCAGCGGGTCGTTGGACAGCGCCGCCAGGTGCACCACGGCGTCCACATCGGACAGATGTTCGGCGGTGATGTCGCGGAGGTCCACGGCGATGCCGGCCGGGTCGGCCGGCTGGTCGCCGAGCACGCAGTCCGCGTACAGGCCGGAGTCGAGGCCCACCACCTCGTGCCCGGCCTCGGCCAGCACCGGGGCCATCACAGTGCCCAGGTAACCCTGGTGTCCGGTCAGCAGCACGCGCATCCGGGTCATCCTCCAGCCAGGTCGAGAGTCAACTTGTTGACGTGGAACGCTTCCGCGTACCGGGCCTTGCACTCGATGCCCCGGATCCGGGCCAGGCCGAAAAAGGCCTCGCGGTCGTACCAGGGCCGTTCGCGCTGCGACGGGTAGTGCTCGTGCAGCAGCCGCACCTTCGCCTCGGCGACCTCGTCGGCCAGCGGCTGGTACACCGCCGGGCGGCCAAGATCCCCGTCCCACTTGACGATCTCGTAGCCCAGGACCAGGTGGTCGCGGAACACCTGCGGCACCAGCTCGGCCAGGCCGCGGTGATCCTGGTGCGCGTCACCGGTGGTCGGCGCGAAGATCAGCGCCGGGTCGGTGCGCGACCGCGGCTCCTCCACCGCCGCCTTGGCCTCGTCCCAGTGCGCGGGCAGCCGGCCGTCGGGCAGCTTGGCCACCGTCACACCCAGCTCCGCGCCGGCGCAGAAGGCGGCCAGGGCGGCGTGTTCCTCGTCCTCGGCGTTGATGCCGTAGTTGCCAATCTGCACGGCCGTCATCGTGACGATCTGGCCGAAGTAGGAAGGATCGGTGATGATTTCCTGGTAGCCGGTCATCGAGGTGTTGAAGACACACTCGCCGGCGATGGTGGCCTCGGCGCCGAAGG
>Ga0137412_10005147_pt1 | contig 10450 bp, 11 predicted proteins | sample CZODoug2_1_16fun_FD_122160 | JGI IMG/M metagenome (GOLD analysis project Ga0137412, IMG submission 122160) | Vadose zone soil fungal communities from Angelo Coast Range Reserve, California, USA - CZODoug2_1_16fungal (Hybrid Assembly) | ecosystem: Environmental > Terrestrial > Soil > Vadose zone... | reverse complement strand
TCGGGCCATTAACTGCCGCCTCTCTCATTGCAGAACTCGGAGACCCCGCGCGATTTCGCAGCGCCGGTGCGATCGCGAGCTATGTCGGCGTTGCGCCGCGGCTGCGGCAATCTGGGAAAAAGCGGTTCTTCTCGGGCAGCCCGACAATCCCGTTTGGCAACGCTCGCTTGCGCAAGGCGCTCTGGATGGTGGTTCTCAACGCCGTGCGATGCAATCCGTGGCTGCGCCAGTACTACGAACGCCTTTGCGCCGCGGGCAAACCTGGCAAGGTGGCCGTCATCGCAGCTATGCGAAAGCTGTTCGCGGCGGTCTGGAATGTGGCTACTCACCGCCGACCCTTCGTCCCGCACTTACGTCCAATGGCCGAGACCGCCAGCGCAGTGACCAGCGACGCTTGACGAACTCGACGGTATCGGCTCAGCGAGCGCCGCCGAGCCAGGGTGTTTGGTGCTCCTTCGTTGTTGAGGGCAGCATGTCCCGCGCGACGGCGACACGCAGAGGCGCATCGAACATGGTTAACATGCTTTGAAACAGCCGATAGCATACAGTTAGCTGTTTGTAGTTTCACTCTCAGGTGTTTCTCGGAACTACTCGATCTGCATTAGTCTGAAACACATTCAGCACTTAGAGCTGTCTACTTCAGAAACGCGCTACTTGCGAAAATACGTGCCTTCCGTGATTCGAACCGTGGCAGATGAGGCTCGCGCAAGTATCCTGGCAGGCGTTCGTCAGCATCGATCTGCTCGGGCGCTAGCTGAGACTCCCGCGGTTCATCGAGTTGATTCCGCGTAAGCTGGCGTCCTTCTGCAAGTCGTCCGCGAAGCGTCATACAGGTGCTCGACGCGCGCGCGACAAGCCGCTGCCGCTCGTCAAGTATGTCGCATTCGACGAGGCCCACGATTTTGCCGGCACGAACTACTCTCGCTTCAGCGCGAAGCTTTGCCTTCCAGACTGGCCGTAGGAAGTTGATTTTCAATTCGATGGTGGTGAACGTCTCGCCTTCTGCGAGGATGCTGCGGTAGGCAACGCCCATCGCGGCATCTGCGATATCGCAGAGCACTCCGCCATGAAGTGTGCCCATCGGGTTCGCGTATCGCTCGCTTGCTTCGAATTCGACCGTGGCTCGCCCGGTTCCACTTCTTGTAATGGATAGACCTAGAAGTTTGCCGATTGGCGCGGGAAATTCTTCTGGTGCCACACCTGGGTACTGTTCGATAGCGTTCACCACCTCGAGCTGGGTCTCCGGTTCCCTGGCGTCCGAGTTGACTCGCAAATCGCGACTGCTTTGGACGTACGCGAATTTATCTTCGTCACTATTTTCAATGAAGTTGTCCATTTTGTTCCCGCCTAATACTTGTATATACAAGACTCGGACCAAAAAATTGCTTACGAAGGGACATACCTCAGCGCAGCGCCCGGGCCGGCGCTTCATCCGGGCCGGCGTTTCATCCGCGCTGGTCTGCACCGCAAGTGAGTGCCCTTGCCGAGGCGACGGCCGCGGCCTGTGCGGCGATCGCGAGCGCCAAATCGGTACTGTCGATCCGCATCAGCGGTTTTCCTCGTTTGACGAAGTCGCCGGTGTTCACCAAACGCTCGACCACTTTACCCGGTCCTCGAAAGCCCAGATTGCTTTGCAGCCGCGCAGTAACCACACCGGTGAAGGCGCGCTCCGCCGGGCGCACCGGCTGAACCGTTGTCATCTGCACAAACTGAATGTCGGTCCTTGGATCCGTTTCTTCAGGCGCCGATTCACACGGGGCGAAGGTGAGAGCCGCTAGGGGTGAGAGCCAGTGCAAATTGGAAGCCTTGAAGGCCGACTACCTCACCGGTAAGGACGCACTCATGCTGGATTCCGGCCGTCTAAACTCTCATTCGCACTATGACCTTGCCGAAGTTCTTTCCCTCGAGCATTCCGATGAACGCTTCGGGCGCTTTTTCCAGACCGTCAACGATGTCCTCGCGATAGCGGATGCGGCCTTCGGCAACTCCGGCCCCCACCTCGCGCAGGAATTCGGCGTAGAGCTGTCCGGCAAATTCGTTGAAGATGAAGCCGCGCAAGGTCAGGCTCTTCGACAGGATCTCGCGCATCGTGGCGGGCACTCGATCGGCACACTCGCGAGATCCTGTCTCGTTGTAATGCGCTATGAGGCCACACACCGGCACGCGCGCGAAATTGTTGAGCAATGGAAGCACCGCCTGCCAAACAGCCCCGCCTACATTTTCGAAGTACACGTCGATACCGTTTGGACAGGCAGCCGCCAGTTTGGCGGGAAAATCGACAGCACCGTGATCGACCGCGGCGTCGAAGCGAAGTTCGTCCTTCACGAAAGCGCATTTCGCGGGTCCGCCGACGATGCCGACCGCTCTCGTGCCCGCGATCTTAGCGAGCTGGCCGACCAAGGACCCGACGGGTCCACTCGCGGCAGCGACGACCACAGTTTCGCCAGGTTGAGGCTTGCCGATCAGGCGCAGACCGGAATAGGCGGAGAAACCTGGCATGCCGAGCACGCCGAGGCGTGTCGTGATCGGCGCCACGGCGGGATCAAGCTTCTTAAGACGGGCGCCATCCGACAGCGCGTGCGTGCGCCATCCAGTTTGCGCGAGGACGATGTCACCTTCCGCATAGTCGGGATGGTTCGATGCGATCACCCGCGCAACCGTTTCACCAAACATGACGTCGCCAACTCCTTCTACTCCGTATTCCGCAAGGAAGTTTCGGTCATCCATGCGACCCCGCATGTAGGGGTCGAGCGAAAGGTACTGGACCTCGAGTAGAACCTCCCCGGAAGCCGGCATTGGGATCGCGATTTCTTCAAGGCGGAAGTCGGTTAGCTTAGGTTTACCATGCGGCCGTGCAGCGAGAACGATTTGACGGGCTGCAGATTCATTCATGGCAACTCCTCCAGCAGGACCGTTTCGGAAGTGACGCGCTCGATATTGACTATGCTTTTCACTTTACGTGTCACTTCGGCGCATCCTTGCTTTGACCTCGCTCCATTCGATCCAATCTGAGCGGTATTTTTCGACTTCGACGATCACCATCGAACCGCTGCGATCGACTAGCTTCGCTCGCGCTCCGCTCTTGAGATCGAAGACGCTTTGGAAAGGCGGAATATCTTCACCAACGATTTGCGTTTTTTCCGCCTGATCGATCGCCCGCTTCAAGTAATCAGCGTTTAATGAAATCATCTCGTCCTCACCAAGGTGAATGTAATCAATGCTACGGCCCATGCGCAGCAAGCTTCGGACCACATCCCGTTGAGAAGTTCTGCTATTTGGCCTCGCATCTTCGACGCTATTGACCGGTGGTAAGGACTATTCGGAAGCGCGCTTCGTTGCGCATCATGCGCGCGTACGCTTCTGCGGCATGTTCCAGGGGAACCATCTCGATAATCGGACGAACGTTCTGAGCCACGCTGAACGCCAGCGTGTCCTCGATGTCGATAGCAGTTCCGGTCAGGCTTCCCTCGATTGAACGCGCGCCAAATAGGAGCTGAACTGCATCGACTTGGATCGGTTCGGCCGACGCTCCTACAACGACTAGTCGGCCACGCGGTGCAAGTCCGGCGATCAACGGTCCCATTGAGCGACTGCTTGCGGCAGTCGCGAGGATGACCTTTGCTCCGCCCATGCGTTGCAGCGCTGCCGCGGGATCCTCAGTCTCCGCGTTTATGTAGCTGCTAGCGCCCAGTTCCCTCGCGAGCTTCTCCTTTTCGATCCCGCGCGCGATAGCCACGGTGCGAAACCCCATGCGCCGCGCAAACTGGATGCCGAGATGGCCGAGGCCACCCACGCCCTGCACTGCCACGAGATCGCCGGAACGAAGCGGCGCATTACGAAGTGCGTTGTAAGTCGTTACACCCGCGCAGAGAAGCGGGCCCGCGTCGACGGCCTTGAGCGAGTCCGGAAGCGACACCACCGCGTTAGCGTCGGCAAGCATCATTTCCGCGTAACCGCCATCCACGCTGATTCCTGAGACGGTGAGATTCTTACAATTGATAAAATCTCCTCGGCGGCAAAGCTCACAGTGCCCGTCGTAACCCCCGAAAAAGCCCACGCCCACTCGCTGTCCGGCGCTCCACGCCGAGGCACCGGAGCCAACTGCTTCGATACGCCCTGCCACTTCGTGCCCAGGCACTCGCGGAAAACTAAGCCCTGGGAATTGGCCCTCGACCGTTAACGAGTCGGTATGACAGATCCCGCAGGCTTCAACGCGGATGAGAACCTGTCCCTTATCGGGCTCGGGAATCGGTCTTTCAACAATCCGAAGGTTACCGGGCGCTGTGACTTCGACTGCTTTGTACGTCTTTGCCATTTCATCCTCTCTAGTGAATGTGAGTTGCCTTTCGTCATCGGTCGACTAGCGCGCTAGCTACGTCGCTGGTACTTAGTTTCGCCATTTAGTTGCTCTGACTTCGCCGGACTCTGCTGACGGCTCGGCGCAACTCAAGTGATCTGCATAGCTGACGGAGCGAGTCTCTTCGCGAAAACAAACCCGCCCCGTCCCTTTGCGTTATGCCGTGTGTTCTGACGGAACCTTGTAGTCGGCGAGTCCATTGGGAAAGACGCCGAGCGCAATCTCAACGAGGTTGGCCGATTCGCGAAGCAGCTTGATCTTCCCGTTCTCTGCGACCAAACGCCCGAAAAAGAGTTCGTGGACGGTACGTCCAGTCTTGCTGGATTGCGCGGTGAACTCGTACTCAGCAAACGCTTGCTCAGGCGTGTCGATCATTACTTTGACATTTTCAAGGTCCATGTCGGGATAGAGTTCGCGAACAATGCGGAAGAAACCTTCGATGGCCTTACGACCTTCGTATCGTCCTGGAACGCCGACGCTCTCGAGGTAGGGCATTTCGAAGGCGCCATCTTCGGCGAACATCTCCGCAGCCTTCTTCGGATCCCGAAACGATGAAGCAGTGAACTCTTCAAGCAACTCTCTCGCGTTTTTCATGTGTGATCTCCTTTTTGCCAAGCCGACGCGGCGTCAGTTCCTGGCTTTTACGATGCGTTGTTCTTTGTCTTTCGTTGATTGATTAAGGAATCATTTACCGTTGCTGGTGCTCGGCCGGCGGTGTTACCGCATCGAGACTTAGATCTGCGCGGCGCCGCCGTCGACGAATAGCTCCGTGCCGGTGACGAAGCTGCTGTCGTCGGAGGCGAGGAAAACTACGGCCTTCGCAATTTCGTCAGGCGTACCTATCCGACCCATCGGCACACTTGCTAAGAGGCTTTCCTTAAGCTGATCACCTACTCCCGCTGTTTGCCCCAAGCCGTCCAAACCCGGCGTATTGATCGGACCTGGGCTGATGGCGTTGACCCGGATTTTCCGTTCCTTCAAATCGAGGATCCAGGTACGCGCGAACGACCGCACCGCGGCCTTGGTCGCGCTGTAAACGCTGAACGCCGGATTGCCGGTGGATGCGACGATTGAAGCGTTCAGGATGATCGAGGCAGCGTCCGGCAGCAAAGGCAGAGCCTTTTGGACGGTGAACAGTAGTCCTTTGACGTTCGTGTTGAACGTCTTGTCGAAGTGTTCCTCTGTGATCGCCCCAAGAGGCGCAAGCTCCCCAATGCCGGCATTGGCGAATAGTATGTCGATGCGTCCCTTCTTTGCCTTCACGGTGGCGTACAACCTGTCCAGATCAGCGAGTTTCGCGACGTCGCCTTGAACGCCGGCGACGTTTTCGCCGATCTTCTTCACTGCCGCATCGAGTTCCGCTTGACGGCGTCCGGTGATGAAGATGTACGCGCCCTCCGCGACGAATCGCTTTGCGGTCGCCAAACCGATGCCACTATTCCCCCCGGTGATAACTGCCACCTTGCCTTCGAGTTTTCCGCTCATTGTGATTTCTCCACAGTTGGTTTTTGTCGACGCTATAGAGCTGCCGTTTCCGAGGTCAGATGGATGATCCGCCTACGCCCAGAAGAATCTTTCGGACCCGAAGCCTCGGGCACGGGAATGTCGACATACTTAAGATCCTCGACAGGTCGCCATAAGTCGTAAGCTGAACTGTGCGCATCTTCGTATCTCCTTTGTTGGGGGCGGTCGTTCTTCTGCTCTCTGCTCATCCACTCGCGTATGTACGGTGAGCAGTGGACGAGACGCACGCCGTCCGTCTCACATCTGTTCAGGAGCCGACCCACATCTACCTCCACCCAGCGTCGCTTCATTCAGCTGCACCACGGTCAGTTCTTTGCCGTGCCGCTTTCAGAGCCTCAGCCCACCAGACCAGGTGATCGAACATGACCTCCCGGCTTTGCACCAGATATTGGTAATCATTCAGTGAACGACCCTTTTGCAGGATGCCGAGGAATGGCTCCATTGAGATGTTCACTTCGTGTCTGATCGGCGCCATCTGCAGTTCGATGACCACGCCGCGGAGCGCCTCGATCGCGCGGGCCGCGCCCACGCCGCCGTAACCGACGAAGGCGATGGGCTTGCGGTACCACTCGATCAGCGCGCTGTCGAAGGCGTTCTTGAGAACTGCGGTGGGACCGTGATTGTACTCGGCAACCAATGCCACGAAGGCGTCGAACTCGCCGATACGTTTGCACCAGGCCTGTGCTTCGGGCTCAGTAAAGACACCGCCGGTGGCCATCGGCGATGCTGGCTCGTTGAGAAATGGCAACTGAAAGTCGCGCAGGTCGAGCACTGTGAGTTGCAGGTCTCGCCGCGCTGAGGCTCCCTCGACTAGCCACGGCACCGGTATGTCAGCGAACCGATTTGGCCTAGTGCTTCCGACGATCAATCCTACCTTCAGCATGACTCTTTTTCTCCGTAAGGCTCGGTGATCCAGAGTTATTCAAGACTCTGGGTGTCGGCCACTTGCTCGACCATCCGGCGTAATCGGCGCCCGCGAAATCGCGCGCAGCACGCCAATTAATTTCGCGTTCCGCTATCCTTGGCTTCGGTTCTGCTCACGGCGCATCCACTCGCGTATGTATGCTGAGCAGTCGACGAGTCGCATACCCTCCGTCTCACATCTGTTTAGGAAACGGACCACATCCACATCCACCAGCGTCACCTCATCAAGCTGCAACACTGCCCCTGGACCGCTGGCTTCCAGCTGCCTTGCCACTTCCACAAGATCCTCCGCTCGAACTCGGCCGATCAGTCTGATGGTCGTGCCGCGCATGTCGCGAGTTTTTTCGATCTTCAAGGTCACTCAGCGTCTATCGCAATGAGCGAGCCATTTGTAAGTGCTGCAAAAATGGGAAATTACGGGCGGGAGCGGTGCTGATTTTTCAGCAATTGCCGAACGGTCAGCAGATTCCAGACGAAGTCAGAGCAACTGAATCTTGTTCGACGTCGGCTTCTGAGCGCGAGCAGCGAAAGGCAATGGATGAAGCTTGATCTGTAAGTCTAATTCGCGGTTAAACCGTCCTGAAGCGATGCTTGTCGATACCGAAGCTGCGGATCTTTGATTCAAGCGTCTGACGCGGAATTCCCAGCTTGGCGGCTGCACCCGACGGGCCTGCGATGCGACCGTTACTTTTCGCTAACGCAGCTTCAATCAGTTCTTTTTCCTGGGCGACCACGGTAGCTACAAACGGAACCTCAGGGCCTGGCGCCTGACGCGATGTCCGTTTCAGCCACGTTTCATCAATCGAGAATGTATCTCCATCACATAGCACCACGGCCCGCTCGATGACGTTCTGCAGCTCGCGAACGTTCCCCGGCCAGTCATAGGTTTCAAACAGTTCGAGCGCCGGTTTGCTTATTGCCTTGAACTTCTTGGCGGCTTTTTTGGCGTAGCGATCGATCAAGTACTCGACAAGTAGACGAATGTCGTCCACCCGCTCGCGCAGTGGGGGTATGCGGATCGGAAATACGTTCAATCGGTAGAAGAGATCCTGTCGGAATGTGCCAGCCTCGACGGCGCGTTCCAGATCACGGTTGGTCGCCGCTACCACTCGCACGTCTACCTTAAGCGGTTCAGTGCTCCCAATGCGTTCGAACTCCCGCTCCTGAAGCACTCGCAGCAAAGCAATCTGTGCCTCCACCGGAAGCTCGCCGATCTCGTCGAGAAAGATCGTTCCGCCGTCCGCCGCTTCAAAGCGGCCCGCGCGCCGCTGCAGAGCGCCGGTGAAGGCGCCTTTCTCGTGTCCGAACAGCTCGGAAGTGATCAACGATGGCGCAATTGCTGCGCAGTTCACAGCTACAAATGCCCTCGCTGAACGGCGCGATCGCCGATGAACGGCACGTGCAATCAGTTCCTTTCCGGTTCCGGTTTCACCGAAAATCAGGACCGTGGAATCCGTCTTCGCGACCTTTGTTACTTGCGACAGCACACCGCGTATCGCCTCGGATGAGCCAACGATTTCCTCGAACATCGAAGAGTGATCAATTTCCTCTCGCAACGCGAAGTTTTCTATGCGCGTTCGCTCTTCGGCCCGTTTGCGATCGTCGATGTCGGTACCGGTCCCATACCAACGGATCACCTCTCTTCGCTCGCCTAGAAGCGGCTTGAATTGGGTCAGAAACCAACGATACTGGCCGTCTTTGCGGCGCACTCGTCCTTCGTACTCGAATGGGACCCCTCGCGGGATCGCCGCTTCGCGTTCGTCGCGCAGTCTCTCCACATCTTCCGGATGAAAGAAGCGTCCACGAATGCTTTCCGACTCCGCTTCTTCTTTCGTCAGGCCGGTGTACTCCAGTACTGCCTGATTCACGTACAGAAATTTTCCGTCGGCCCCAATAGCTACGATGAGCTGAGGTATTGCATCGATGACTGTGCGAAGTTCAGCTTCGGATTTCGTTAGCGCCGCCTGTGATCGCTCTCCCTCGATCGCAATTACAGCTATGTGACCTGCGCCTTCGATCAGTCGCAGATCAGTCTCGTCAGGGGTGCGGGGCTCCGCATAGTACATTCCGAAGCTACCGAGCACTTGCTGGGTTTTTGAGAGTAAGGGCTGAGACCACGCGGCGCGCAATCCGTAACTTAAAGCAACGTCTCGATAGTCGACCCATAAGGGGTCGGTCGCAATGTCGGAAACGATCACCCGCTGCTTCAGAGATGCAGAAGTGCCGCACGAACCTATGCAAGGGCCAATCGGCAGCGGACTGATGGCCTCAAACCAGCCCTTGGGAGCCCGACCTGCCACGGGCCATAGGTGTTGGCCATCCGAATCCATCAGCATTATTGTCGAAATCAGGTCCGGAACCTGAGCATCGATGGTATCGCACAGGTTTTCCAGAATATCGGCGAGGAGCGCACCACTCGCGATCATTTCCAAGGTTCGCTTTTCGGCCGCCAAAAGCGACTCGGCCCGCTTTCGTTCCTCAATATCCGTATTCGTTCCGTACCATCTGATGGTGTCGCCGTGATCGTTGCGCGCGGGCTCTGCACGGAACAAGAACCACCGATATTCTCCGTCGTACCTGCGCAGGCGTGCTTCGATCTCGCCAGCCTGCCCGGAAGCCAGCAGGGCGCGCCATCTATTCGTCAGCGGGTCAAGGTCCTCGGGATGAACTGCGGCCTTCCACCCCCAAGCAAGTGCCTCGTCAAGCGAGAAACCTGTGTAGTCGAGCCATCGCCGGTTGAGAAATTCGACTGAACCGTCCGGCCGACCGGACCATGCCATCGCGGGAATCGCATCGACTATCGTTCGGTATCGATCTTCGAAATCGTTCATTTCACCGACTTTGCGGTCGCGAAGGAGCGTCTACGGATCTAATACAGCTGAGGATGGAAGCTCGCAACAAATGCAAGACGGTGTTTCGCAACGCTGCAGATGGCCGCCACCAACTTGCGCATGGCTGCGATCATGGCGACCCGGCACGGTTTCGCAGCCCCGGTGTGCTCGCGATTTATGTTGGCGGCGTACTTGGCGGGTCCGCCGCCGAACACGCCGGTGGCATCGCGGTCGATTCGAGTCAGAACGTCTACGTGGCGGGAGGAACCTTCTCTACGAATTTTCCGGTGGTGGGCGCATTCCAGGCCATTAGCGGCGGCAGCCAGGACGCGTTCGTAACCAAAATTCGCTCCGACGGCGGCGCGTTTCTGTACAGCGACGGCGTCTTTCGCGACCTCGGAACGTTGGGTGGCCTCTCGACCTTTCCGAACGCCATCAACGACCTCGGGCACGTCGCGGGTCAAGCTCGAACGCCTTTTGGCGACCACGGCTCGTTCAACGTGCGCGCGGTCGTATTCCGCCGCGGCGTGTTGACCGATGTGCACCCGCCCGGATACGCCGACAGCACCGCGATGGGCATCAACGACAACGGCGACATCGTGGGGACCCTTTACGCGGCAAACGGCTTGTCGAATGGCTTCCTTCATCGCAACGGCGCGTGGTCGAACCTGAACTTCGGAAACCCATTCAACACGACCACAGTCAATCCCGACGCGCTTCACGGATGGGGGGTTCGACCCTACGACTGGCAGGTCGGTGTATCTGTTCAGCAGGAAATCGCGCCGCGTGTGTCCATCGATGTGAGTTATAACCG
>Ga0137412_10005146_pt1 | contig 10450 bp, 11 predicted proteins | sample CZODoug2_1_16fun_FD_122160 | JGI IMG/M metagenome (GOLD analysis project Ga0137412, IMG submission 122160) | Vadose zone soil fungal communities from Angelo Coast Range Reserve, California, USA - CZODoug2_1_16fungal (Hybrid Assembly) | ecosystem: Environmental > Terrestrial > Soil > Vadose zone... | reverse complement strand
GGGAGACCCATCGGTGGCCGGCGTGTTCAGCCACCACCGAGGACCGCCTCGGCGGACTTGTCAGCGTCGTTCTGGAGGCGGGCCGCCGCGTATCGGACGGCCTCCCGGATCTGCACGTACCCGGTACACCGGCAGATGTTGCCGCCGAGCGCCTCGTCGATTTCGGCCTGCTCCGGCGCCGGAGTGGCCCTGAGCAGCGCTTCGACGGCCAGCACCATGCCCGGCGTGCAGAAGCCGCACTGCAGGGCATGGGTCTGACAGAACGCATCCTGAACAAGGCTGAGTCGCCCACCGGGCTGGGCCAGGCCCTCGATGGTGGTGACCTGGTGTCCTTCGGCCTGGGCGGCGAGCAGGATGCACGACCGCACCGGTGCACCGTCCAGCAGCACCGTGCACGCCCCACACACGCCGTGCTCGCAGCCGAGATGGGTCCCGGTGAGCCCCAAGGTGTCCCGCAGCAGGTCGACCAGGCTGGTGCGGCCCTCTGTCTCGCAGCCGCGCAGCTCGCCGTTGACAGTCAGCTCGATCCAGTGTCGGCTCCCCATCGAGTCACCTCTCCGTCCCGGCCGACACCCCTCGACCCCGGTCGGCGAGCGCGCGCTGGAGCTGCGCACTCCCCACCACATCATTGGACCGTCGTTCCATATATGGTTCTTAGCTGGACCACCGGTGCGAAGTCAATGCGACGTGACATTTGCATCCCATCGCTGTCCTGGGTGATCATCCCGGTGATCTGGTTCGCCGATGTCGAAGTCCGGATCTGGTTCGTGATGATGCCGGTCACCCTGCCCGGGTTCGCGCCGCTGGCACAGACTTCGTGTAGCCGGCGCAGACCCCGTGCGACTCGGGCACAGCCGACGCAGACCCACTGCCTCCGACGCAGACCCTGCAGAGTCTGTGCCGGCTGCGGCCGGTCTGTGCGAGCCGAGAGCGGGTCTGTCGGGGCGGAGCCGGGGGCTGGCGGGCGGTCTGTGCGAGGCCGAGCGGCGCTGGCGGGCGGTCTGTGCGAGGCCGAGCGGGGCTGGCGGGCGGTCTGTGCGAGCCGGGGTGGGGCTGGCACACACTCCGTGTAGCCGGCGCAGACCCCGTGCGACTCGGGCACAGCCGGCGCAGACTCCGTGCGACTCCGGTGCCCTGGCAGGCCGACGCTCCCCCAGCGCGGCGTTGATTGCTGAGCCACGCGCACCTCGCGTGCACGGTTGGCGGTGCCCACCCATCGCGCGGTTAATCAGGCTTGGACGATCCGCAGGTGCACACCGGAGGCTCCTATGATCGTCGACTGCGCGCACTACCGCGACGGGCAACGCCAGCACGAGGCCGCGATGCCTGTGGAGCAGGCCGCCGACCGGTGCTCACAAGATGGATTCGTCTGGCTCGGGCTGTTCGAGCCCAGCCCTGAGGAACTAGACCGAGTGCGGGAGGCTTTCGAGCTGCACGCACTGGCGATCGAGGACGCCCAGACGTTCCACCTGCGCCCGAAGGTCGAGCGGTACGACGGAGGCGTCGAACTGGCCGTGCTGCGGACCGCTCGCTACGACGACGAGCGCGAGGAAATCGATACCGGTGAGATCAGCGTCTTTCTCGGGGAGAACTTTGTGATCACCGTCCGGAAAGGAGTCGCCAGCGAACTCCACGGCGCTCGGATCCGCCTCGAGGAACACCCCGAGTTGTTGCGAGCCGGCAGCGCCTCGGTGCTGTGGGCGATCCTGGATCAGATGGTCGATTGTTATGGGCCGGTAGTCGCTGAACTCGATCGCGACATCGAGCAGATCGAAGCCACCGTGTTTTCCGGGTCAGCCGCCCCCACCGAACGCATCTACTTCTTGAAACGCGAAGTCACTGATTTCTACCGGGCCGTACATCCGTTGCTCGCGGTGCTCGCGAGCCAGGTCCAGCCCAACAAGTGGCCGGCCGAGCTGCTGCCCTACTTCCGTGACGTCTATGACCATCTTGTCCTGGTTAACGAAGAGGTCGCCGCCCAACGTGACGTACTCGGCACGATCCTCGAGGCCAACATCGCGGTGATCTCGGTCGAGCAGAACAAGATCACCCTCCGACAGAGCGCCACCATCGAGCGGCTCACGATCCTGGCTAGCATTTTCCTACCATTGTCGTTCATCGTGGGATTCTTCGGTCAGAACTTCGACTGGTTGGTCACCCATGTCCAAAGCTTCACCGCATTTGCATTCTTTGGCATCGGCGGCTTGGTGCTATCTTGCCTATTGCTCTACGTATGGTTCCAGCGCAGCCAAGGTGCCCCACCGATGTAGCGGCCCTCGCCCGGCGCATCGGCCGCACGCCAGCCACCGCCTAGTCCGGCCGGGTGGACTCGACGGTCTGGAAGATGGGCCAACCAACCTGGGTGCGCCATAGCGACTCGTCGGCGGTGTTGTGCGGCCCGACCAGGTAGTACTCCCGGATCGGGCCGTCCACGGCGAGTGCGTGCTTGGCGACGTAGCTGGCCAGGGTTCCGTAGGCACGGTCGAGGTCGGCGTACGAGCCGGCATGCACGGTAGTCGCTAGCTCGGCGGCCGGCACGACCATCGGGGCAACCCTGCCGGTAGGCCGCACCGGATCGATACACGGGACGTAGAGCGTCGCCTGGCCGCGCTCGTCGGCGAACAGCTCGGTGGCGTAGATGCCTCCGGCGGGCCCGGCGACCGGCACTTTCTGCGCGGCCAGGGTGGCGTACAACTCACCGAGCGCGCCCTTGAACCAGGGCAGCAGGTCCAGGAGATCGACCACCGCGCCAATCGCCACCGAGGCACAGGCACCCACGGTGCGGTGCTCGACCTCGATCGCCGCCGAACCGGACGGCGAGCGCAGCAGCTCACGCAGGGACGCCACGGCGCTCTGGGTTCGGGCCAGCCCATCTTCCAAGCGATCCAGATGACGGGCGATCAGCTCGTTGCGCGCTTGGGGGTCCGCCGCGGCGAGCACCGCGGAGATGTCCTCGAGGGGCATGTCGAGCTGGCGGAAGCGACGGATGACCTGGGCGGTCGGGATCTGCTCGGTCGTGTAGTACCGGTAACCGGTCGTCGGGTCGACGTCGGCGGGTTCCAGCAGGCCGACCCGGTGATAGTGCCGCAGCGCCTTGACGCTCATGTGGGTCGCTCGGGCGAAGTCTCCGATCGCGAGGGATGGCCGCATCCGCACAGTCTGCGGCCTCCCCCGACGGGAGAGTCTCCCGGCGCCGCCCGCTGGAGGGCGGCGATGAATGCTCGCACCGAAGGATGACTGTCCGCGCCGCGCCGGTAGGCCGCCAGCGTCGTGCGGCGCATCGGCAGTCGGTGCAGCGCCACATTCGCCGGCGGCGAGTCGAGCGCCAGCTCGGGGATGAGGGCGACCCCCTGTTCGATCGCGACCAGGGCGAGCACTGTGCTGAAGTCGTCCACCACGTGCCGCGCTCGCGGGTTGAATCCGGCGGACTGGCAGGCCCGCAGCGTCATGGCGCCACAGCTGGTGTTGGGCGGGGCGATGATCCACGGGACGCCTTGCCACCGTCGCATCGGCTTTTCCCCGGCTTCGCCGGAGCCCGGCCAGGCTCGGGGCGCGGCCAGGTACATGCTCTCCTGGAAGACCCGCTCGGTGCCGATGGCCGGGTCGGGCGGCTCGGGAACCAGGTCATAGGCATGCACCAGGGCGACGTCCAGGTCCCCCGCGCGCAGCGCCTCGGCAACCGCCGCCGGGTCGATCTCCCGCACCGTGGGCTCCAGGCCGGGGTGGTCGGCGACCAGCGCGGCGATTGCCGAGGGCAGCACGGCCCGACCGGCGGTGGGGAACGCGCCGATGCGCAGGATGCCGGCCACCTCGGCGCGGGCGAGCGCAAGGTCGGCCTCCGCACGTTCCAACCGCTCCAGCACAGCCTCGGCGTGCCCGACCAGGGTGTGTGCCGTCGGGGTGAGCAGCACGCGGCGTCCGGAGCGCTCCAGCAGCGGCACGCCGACCTCCCGTTCCAGTGCGCTGAGCTGCTGGGACACCGCCGAGGGCGTGTAGGCCAGCGCCCGGGCAACCTCGGCGATGGTGCCCCGCCGGGCGAGTTCGGACAGCAACCTCAGCCGGCGCATCTCGAGCATCAGTTGAACTTACGCTCACCGTCAGAAATGTGAACTAGACCTGATGGCAGCGGCGCTCCACCATGTCCGGCATGCACCCTCAGGGCTTGTTCGTTCCGCTGGTCACCCCGTTCACCGAGGGCGGCGAGGTCGACCTGGCCGCGGTGGAACGCCTCGCCGGGGAGATCCTTGCCGACGGCGCCAGCGGCATCGTGGCGCTCGGCACCACCGGGGAGCCAGCGACCCTGGACGATGCCGAGAAGCGGGCCATCATCGAGGTGTGCGCCCAGGTGTGCGGCGGGGCTCCGCTGCTCGTCGGCGCCGGCTCCAACAACACCCGGGGCACCGCCGACTCACTCCGCGCGCTGGCCGGCTGGCCGGAGATCTCCGCCGCGCTCGTGCCGGTTCCGCCGTTCACCAGGCCGAGCGAGGCGGGCGTGATCGCTCATTTTGCTGCCGTGACCGAGGCCAGTCCGGTGCCGGTGATCGTTTACCACATCCCGTACCGGACCGGCCGGGCCCTGGCCGCGCCGACGCTCGCGGCGATCGCCGCGCTGCCCGGGGTGATCGGTGTCAAGCAGGCGACCGGGGCCGTCGACGCCGAGACCGTGGCGCTGCTGGCCGAGCCACCGCCCGGCTTCGCGGTACTGGCCGGCGACGACGTCTTCGCCGGTGCGCTGCTGGGACTGGGTGCCTCGGGCGCCGTCCTCGCGTCGGCCCACCTGCACACTGCGATGTTCGCCGCCATGGTCAGCGCATGGCTTGACGGCGACGCCCGCACCGGGCGGGAACTGGGCCGCCCGCTCGCCCGCCTGGCGGCCGCGCTGTTCGCCGAGCCGAACCCGACGGTGCTGAAGGGTGTGCTGCACGCCACCGGGCGCATCGCCACCCCGGATGTGCGCCTGCCGCTGCTGCCGGCGGGGCCGACGTCCGTCGCCGCCGCCCGCGAGCTGGCTCAGGGCATCCGTACCACCTGCGCCGCGTAGCTCAGACCGGCGCCGAAGCCGACCAGCAGGGCCAGCTCACCGGAGTTCACCTGGCGATCCTCCATGAGCTGGTGCAGCGCGAGCGGGATGGACGCGGCCGAGGTGTTGCCGGTGCACGCGCCGTCGTGCGCGACCACCGCGTGCTCCGCGCCGATGCTGCGCGCCATGGCGTCCACGATGCGCATGTTGGCCTGGTGCGGCACCAGCGCCGCGAGCTCGGTGGGTGCCACGCCGGCCCGGCGACAGGCCTCCAGCGCCACCGGGTGGACCTCGGTGGTCGCCCAGCGGAATACCGCCTGCCCGGCCATCACCATCATCCCGGTGTCCGCACTGATGTGGATGTGGTCGGCGTTCGATCCGTCGCTGCCCCAGACGACCGGGCCGATCGCCGGCTCGTCGCTGGGGCCGACCACCGCGGCGCCGGCGCCATCGCCGAACACGATCGCGGTCGGCAGGTCGGCCGGGTCGACCCAGGCCGTCATCTTCTCCGCGCCGATGACCAGCGCGTGGCGGACGGACCCGGCGCGAATCGCGTCGGTGGCCACCGCGAGCGCGTAGCAGAACCCGGCACAGGCGGCATTGAGATCAACCGCGGCGGCATGCCCGGCGCCGAGCTGGCGAGCCACGGTGGCCGCCGCTCCGGACGGCCCGTCCACGCTGCAGCTCGCCACGATCACCAGATCAACGTCGTCGGCGGACAGCCCACTGGCCCGAATCGCGTCCTTCGCCGCCTCGGTCGCCATACCCGGCACGTCCTCGGCCTCCGAGGCGATCCGCCGCACCCGCATCCCGGTGCGGGAGCGGACCCAGTCCCCCGTTTTGCCGAACCGCTGCCCGAGATCGTCACTCTCCAGGGTGCCCGCCGGCCGATACACCCCGAACCCGAGCAACCTCCCACCAGCCGGCACCACATCAACTTGCGACCGGATCAGCGGCATGCACCCTCCACATCACATCAGGCCATTTACCCTGAAGCCCTACTATCGGGTATCCCACAAGGTGTGGCGCGCGTCTCACCCCCCGACTCAATCCCCGCCGGGGCGGCGGACTTGTCGGTGACCACATCGCGTCGCTGTGGGAGCCTGCGGTGGTGAGCAGCTCGCACAACGACAAGATCCTCGAGCAATTCCGGCTGCAGGCCGCCACGTTCACCGACAGCGGATTCGCCACCAGCGGCCTGGCTTGGATCGTTGACCAGCTCGCGCCGCGCCCCGGCGAGCAGGCACTCGATGTGGCCGCCGGCGCCGGGCACCTCGGGCGCGCGCTGGCTCCGCACCTGGCACAGGTCAGCGCGGTGGACCTCACGCCGGAGATGCTCGAGCAGGGCGACCGGCTGGCCCGCGCCGCCGGGCTACCCAACATCGCCTTTCTCCGGGGCGACGCGACCGCGCTGCCCTGGCTGGACCAGCAGTTCGACCTCGTGGTGTGTCGGTTGACCCTGCACCAGGTGGCCGACCCCGCCGCCGTGGTGCGCGAGATGGTCCGGGTCACCCGGGGGGACGGGCGGATCGGCATCACCGACATGGTGCTGGACAACCTGGACGTCGCCGAGGAGAACACCCGCCTGGAGCGGCTGCGCGACCCCAGCCACAACCGCACGCTGACCGTCCAGGAGATCCACGCCCTGCTCGACGCCGCCGGGGCGACCGCCACCTCAACGGTGACCAGGGAGAACCCGGTCGACCTCGAGGACTGGATGGAGCGCAGCCATACCCCCGAGCGGGACCGGGCGGAGATCCGGCGACGTCTCGACGACGAGCTGGCCGGCGCGCCACCGACCGGATTGCATCCGGCCCGCGAGGGGAGCATTCGCACCTTCACCCACGTCTGGGGCACCGTCGTGGCAACACCGCGACGGCGCCCCTGACGCGGGCGGTCAGTCGGCCTCCGGCGGGTACCAGAGTGTGCCCCGCAGGTCGGTACCCCGGCGCAGTTGTACCCGCCACGGATCGATGCGCAGCACGTCGTACTCCGGGTCCGCCGGCCCGCTCCGCCAGTAGGTGCTCGGGTCGTAGCCCACGCCCGGCGGGCTGCCGGCGCGGTAGAGCTCCCACACCCTGGCCTTCGTCTCGGCGTCCGGCACCCACGCGGCGATGGCATCCACGAACACCGCGTTCTGCCGGTGATTCCAGTAGGAGAACGTGGTGTGCGGGTTGTCGGCGAGGTGCGCCACCTTCACCGGGGTGCGGTAGGCGGCCAACCAGCCGACCGGCCGGTCCTCGACGACCTCCCAGATCGGCAGCAGCACCCGCGCCCTGGGCCGCCCCCTGCGGTCCACCGTGATCATCGTGGCGTACTTGATGTCGGTGATGTACTCGATGAAGTCCCGTTCCAGCGCCGCGAAGGACCGCGTCTTCAGATCCATGCCGACTCGTCCTTCCGCTCCACCCGCCGGCGCAATCCGAAGGCGGTGACCAGCGCGGCAAGCAGCACGCCGACCACCGGCACGATCAGCCCGGCGCGCAGCGCGTCCAGCTCGGCCTCAGCGGCCAGCGCGGGTTCCAGCAGCGGGTCGAGCACCGGGGCGAGCGCGGCCACGCTCACCGCGGCGGCCGAGGACAGCCCCAGCGCCGCGCCGAACTGGAACGAGGTGTTCAACAGCCCGCTGGCCAGACCCTGCTCGGACTCGCTGACGCCGTCGGTCGCGGCAATGGTCAGCGGCCCATAGGTCAGCGCGAAAGCCAGCCCGAGCAGCACCAGGCTCGGGAACATGGCCAGGTACGCCCAGTCCAGTCCGACCGGTAGGAACAGCGCATACCCGACGCCGCCGAGCAGGATCCCGCCGAAGATCACCCGTACGTTGCCGAACCGGCTCACCAACCGGGGAGTCAGGGTCGGCGCGAGGATTGCGTCGATGCCAGCCACGAGCAGCGCCAACGCGGTCTGCAGGGTGGACCAGCCGCGCACCTCCTGCAGGTACAGGGTGATCAGGAAGAAGAACCCGAAGAACGAGCCGACGAACAGCACCGCGGCCAGGTTGGCGCGCACCAGCGGGCCCGAGCGCAGGATGCCCAGTCGCACCAGCGGCGCGGCTGCGCGGCGCTCGATCACCACGAACGCCCCGAGCAGGGCCAGGCCGGCCAGCAGCGCCCCGAGCGTCCACACCCACCCCGTCGCCGGGTCCTCCAGCCGCACCACGCCGTAGGCCAGCAGCAGCATCGCCGTCGTGACCACCACAGCCCCGGCCACATCGGACTCACCCCGGGCACGGTCGCGCCGCCCGCTGTCGGGCAGCAGCGCCAACCCGGCCACCAGGATCAGCCCGGCCAGCACCGCCGGGCCGAAGAACACCCAGCGCCAGTCCAGAGTGGTCAGCAGCCCGCCGACGACCAGGCCGAGGGAATATCCGCCAGCCGCGGTTCCGGCGTAGACGAGCAGAGCCTTGTTGCGTTGCGGGCCCTCCGGAAAGCCGGTGGTGATCAGGGACAGGCCGGCCGGAGTCATGAACGCGGCGGCCACGCCCTTGACGAACCGGGCGATGAGCAGGGTCCAGCCGTCTCCGGCGAACCCACCCAGCACGGAAAACACCACAAACACGCCGAGGGCGATTAGGAACACCCGGCGCCGGCCGAACAGGTCCGCGACCCGGCCGCCGAGCAGCATGAACCCGCCGTAACCGAGCACGTACGCGCTCACCGCGCCGCTCAACATCGCGGTGGACAGGCCCAGATCGGCTCGGATCGCCGGCAACGCCACGTTCAGCATGGTGATGTCGACGGCTTCGAGGAAGATCGCGCCGCACAGGACGAGAAGTGCGCCCCAGGCGGGGCCGCTCAACCGGTCGGCGCCGGCGAGCGGGTAGGTCGTGGACACAGTACGGCTCCTTCGGTGATCCATACCCGCTATTGGTTACTACCTTGCGGGTCAGTTACCTCTTGTAACCATGCAGATCCTGCGGCACTATGAACGATCGTGGAAGAAGGCACTTTGAACTCACCGAGGCACTTGTGCCGCACCGACGATCCGTACGACGTGCTGCAGTGGGACACCCGGGAGGACTGCGAGGTCCGGCAGATCCTGGACCGGATCGCGGACAAGTGGTCCCTGCTGGTGATCGCGCTGTTGGACCGGGGCACACTGCGCTTCACCGAGCTGCGCCGCGGCATCGACGGGATCAGCCAGCGCATGCTCACCACCACGCTGCGCCAGCTGGAGAGGGACGGGCTGGTCCGGCGGACGGTCCACCCGGTCGTGCCGCCGCGGGTGGACTACGAGCTCACGCCGCTCGGGGTGACCCTGCACGAGACGATCCAGTCGCTGGTCACCTGGACCGAGGCGCACCAGCGGGAGATCGCGGCGGCGCGCGCCAACTACGACGCCCGCCAGCACGCTTGATCCCGCCCGTGCGCTCCGGATCAGGTCCCGGCCGCTGAGACCCGGCCGTACTGCACCATCGCCCAGGCGAGGAAAACGAGCGCCGCTGTTGAGGTGAGTGTGCGGATGATGTTCCAGCGCACCCAGTCCGCCTCGAACCGCTGCCGCGCCGCGGACAGGTCGGCGATCTGATCCGGGTTGCGGCCGGCGGCGTCCAATGCATTGTTCAGCGGCACGTTGAACACCATGGTGACGATCACTGTGCCGAGTGCGAAGACGAAGCCCAGCACGATCCACGGCAGCACGGGGCGGCCACTCCCGCCCAGGTGCAGCAGCGCGGCCAGCGCGGCGAGCAGCGGCGCCCCGAAAAAGCTCAAGAAGAACCACGGATTGATGATGGCGATGTTGATCTGCTGCATGGCGTGGACCAACGTCCGGTCGTCGGTGCGCGCCAGCCCCGGCATCACCGAGACTGAGTAGGCGTAGAACAGCCCGGCGATCAGTCCGGCGGCCACGATGGCCAGGACCAACGACGCACCGCGAAGCGCTTCCAGCACGGCGGCCTCCTCACGCGTTCCAGATGCCGGTGGCGGCGGCGCCGCGGGCGTACTCGGCGAAGTCGCGCGGCGGGCGGCCCAGGGCGCGCTGCACCCCGTTGGTCAGGAAAGCGTTGCGGCCGTCGAGCACCGTGTCGAAGATTTCGGCGAACACCGTGGCCTCCTCTTCCGGGACGCCCTGCTCGACGAGGCCGGCGATGAACTCCTGGCTGGAGATCGTCTGGTAGTCGATGTCCCGGCCGGTGGCCTCGGCGATCTCGGCGACGGATTCGGCGAAGGTCACCAGGCGGGGGCCGGTCAGTTCGTAGAGTTGCCCGGAGTGCCCGTCCTCGGTCAACGCGGTGACCACCACGTCGGCGATGTCGTCGGCGTCCACGAAGGGCTCGCCGATTTCCGGGGCGGGCAGCGCCACGGTGCCGGCGCGGACGAATTCCTCGAAGCCCTTCTCGCTGAAGTTCTGGGCGAAGAAGGCGCACCGCACGATGGTCCAGTCCGCACCCGACTCGATCACCGCCTGCTCCGCGCGCTGGGCCTCCTC
>Ga0137412_10005145_pt1 | contig 10451 bp, 10 predicted proteins | sample CZODoug2_1_16fun_FD_122160 | JGI IMG/M metagenome (GOLD analysis project Ga0137412, IMG submission 122160) | Vadose zone soil fungal communities from Angelo Coast Range Reserve, California, USA - CZODoug2_1_16fungal (Hybrid Assembly) | ecosystem: Environmental > Terrestrial > Soil > Vadose zone... | reverse complement strand
CGCTTGCTTCGTTACTTTCCAAGCGCACGGTGCGGGCCGATGTGGCGATGACCGGCGAGATCAGCCTGCGCGGCGTCGTGCTTCCCGTCGGCGGGATCAAGGAGAAATGCGTGGCCGCCGCACGTGCCGGAATTCGCACGGTGATTTTGCCGGCGAGAAACCGGCGGGACCTGGAGGAAATCCCCGAAAGCGTGCGAAACCGCCTGGAGTTCGTCTGGGCGGAAAAAATCGACGACGTCCTGGAGCGGGCGCTCGAGGACCTGCCGGAGCACCGCGCAGCGGCGTGAACCGCCGGCTCGGCTTCATCAAGAGGCGCCGGCTCGGCTTATGGCGCCGCCAGCTGCTGCAATCGCGTAATGCGTTCGACCGCCGAGGGGTGAGAATCGTAGAACGCCGAATGCACACGATCCGGCGTGAGGGTGGTCGCATTGTCGCGGTAGAGCTTCACGAGCGCGGTCACCAGGTCGCCGGCATCGGCGTACTTGGCGGCGAACTCGTCGGCCGCGAGCTCTTGCCGCCGCGACCACCATGATTCGATCGGGGTCGTAAAAAACGCGAAGGCGGGCATGGTCAGCGCGAACAGCAGCAATGCCATCGCGGAAGCTTCGGGGACTGCGAAGGCACTGTAAAATTCCGGCACCCGTGCCAGCCATCCGAGCAGCGCCAGGGCCGCCAGCGTCGACAACAGGGACGTGAGCAGCCGCTGACGCACGTGATGCAGCCGGAAATGGCCGAGTTCGTGAGCGAGCACGGCCTCGATTTCCGCAAGATCGATCCGTGCGAGCAGCGTATCGAAGAACACGATGCGCTTGTTGCGCCCGATTCCGGTGAAATACGCGTTCCCATGCGCGGAGCGGCGCGATCCGTCCATCACGAAGACCCCGCCGCCTGCCGCATATCCACAGCGTTGCAGGAGCGCCTCCACCCGCCCTTTGAGGGCCGCGTCGGTGATCGCGGTAAACCGGTTGAACAGCGGCGCGATGAAGCGAGGCGCGGCCCAGGTGACGATGACCATCGTGACCACGTATACCAACCATGCCCGCACCCACCACCACGTGCCCATCCTGTCCATGAGCCAGAGGGTGACCAATGCAAGGGGCGCCGCGAGTACCAACCCCAGCAGCAATCGCTTGGCGAGGTCGGCGGCAAAGAGGCGCGGCGAAATCCGATTGAAACCGAATCGCGCCTCGATTCGAAACGTGCGCCACAGCGTAAACGGCAGGCCGAGCAGCTGGAGCATCAAGAACACCGCCAGGATGACGAGGCAGCCATGCCAGGGCTCGGTCGAAACCGAATGCCGCAGCCACGCATCCACCGCCGCGAGACCACCGCCTACGGTGAAGCCGACCTTGATCAGGGATTCAATGACCGTCGCCCACCGCCCGAGGCGAACCCGGGCGAGCGTATAGTCGGCGGCCTTCTGTTGGTCGGCAAGCGCAATCTGCCCGTGAAAGGCCTCGGGCACGCGGTCGCGATGGGCGATGACCGCGTCGATTTGACGGGAGGCCAGCCACAGGCGCGTCGCCGTCTCCGCAGCGAGGGCCGCAAGGAATATCCAAGTGATCCAATTCATCGCGGAATACTCAGACAGGCTGTCAGCTGCGTCCCATTCACGGAAACAGCGTAGCCGAATTCGCCGGTGAGCGAAATACGAGCGGCTTTTCCTCTGCAGGGCGCAGCCGCTCCTCTCCCGCCGCCGCTACTGCCTCGGTCACCAGGTGATGATGCGGCGATAGGTCGCAGACAGGGTCGGCGTTCGCCGCGTCGCCGGTCATCAGAAAGGCCTGGCATCGGCAGCCGCCGAAATCGCGCGCCTTTTCCGGGCAACTGCGGCATGGCTCCTTCATCCAATCATCACCGCGAAAGTGGTTGAATCCCGACGAATCGAACCAAGCGTGCTTCACGCTGGTGTCGCGGACATTCGGAAATTCGAGCCCGGGCAGCATGCGGGCCGCATGACAGGGCAGCGCCGTGCCGTCCGGCGTCACCGTGAGAAAGATGGAGCCCAACCCATTCATGCACGGCTTGGGCCGGCGTTCGAAGTAGTCGGGCACGACGAAGTAGATCTGCATGGGGCGGCCGATCCGCTCGCGGAAGCGCTTCGTGGCCGCCTCCGCCCTTTCCACTTGAGCCCGGGAGGGCATGAGCTGGTCCCGATTGTGCCACGCCCATCCGTAGTACTGGGTATTGGCGAGTTCGACGTACTCCGCACCGAGCCGATCGGCCATGTTGAGGATCTCCTCCACATGATCGATGTTGAGCCGGTGCAGTACGACGTTGAGCACCATGGGATAGTCATACTGCTTGATGAGCGCCGCCACCTTGGACTTCAAATCGAAGGTGCGTGTGCTGCTCAAGAAGTCGTTCATCTGCTTCGAACTATCCTGAAACGACAGTTGAATGTGATCGAGGCCTGCGTCCTTGAGCGCCGCAATGCGGGTTTCGTTGAGCCCGACCCCGGAGGTGATGAGATTGATGTAGAACCCGAGCCGGTGCGCCTCCGCGACGATGAGTTCCAGATCATCTCGAACCAGCGGTTCGCCGCCGGACAAGCCGAGCTGCACGGCGCCGAGCGCACGAGCCTCACGCAACACCCGAAGCCAATCCTCCGTGGGCAACTCCGGTCCCGTCCGGGCGAAATCGGTCGGGTTGTAGCAGAACGCGCAGTGCAACGGACATCGATAGGTCAGCTCCAACAGCAGCCACAACGGGGGACCCGGGATTTTGACTTGCGCGTTCATGACAGCAATGTGACCCATTTCTTCTCCACGGCCATCGCAATGAACGCGAAGACGTCGCCGGACAGGCCGGAGGCTGCGAACGACTGCTCGAGACTCGCGGTGATGTCGGCGAGCGTCGCTTTGCCGTCGCAGCGCTTCAGGATCTCGCCGGCGCTGGCGTTGAGCTTGATCATTCCCTCGGGATACAAGAGGACGTGCGCATTTTGCGCGGCCTCCCATTGCAGACGAAACCGCCGGTCGATGGCGGGTATCGACGTACCATTGATCGGATTGGCATCATTGATCGGATCGGCGCTCATATCGGCACCCCGTAACGCAAGGCCATGGCATCGCTCATCTGCCACAGCACGTCCAGTTTGAATTTCAAGATCTCGATGGCCCGCTCCTGCAGGGGACGCGTATCGAAGTGATCCAACGTGAAGGCCAATCCAAACTCGACGTCGCGACGCGCAAGGCTCACGCGACTCTGGAAGTACTTGAGGCCCGCAGGGTCGATCCACGGATAATGCTCGGGCCAATTGGCCAGTCTTTGTTTGTGAATCTCCGGTGCGAACAGCTCGGTCAGCGAGGAACACACGGCTTCCTGCCAGGGTGCGCGGCGGGCAAAATTCACGTAGGCGTCGACGGCGAATCGCACACCCGGCAGCACCAGCGACAAATCCTCCACCGACTCGCGTGACAGGCCCACCGCCTCGCCCAGGCGCAGCCACGATTCGATTCCGCCCGGATCATCGCCATGGCCATCGTGATCGAGAATGCGCTGCACCCAGTTGCGCCGCACCGCCCGATCGGGACAGTTGCTGAGAATCGCCGCATCTTTGATGGGTATGCTGATTTGATAGTAAAAGCGGTTTGCCACCCATCCTCGGATCTGCTCCCTGCTGGCCGCGCCGGTGTTGAGCAGGACGTTGTACGGATGGTGGATGTGATAGGCGCCGCCCTGGCCGCGCAGCTGCGCCTCGAATTCCTGCCGGCTCCAGGGCGCGGCCGCCGTTCGCGGCAACGCATTCACAGGATTATCTCCATGCCGTCACGCGCCACGTCGACCCCGTGCTCTCGGAGTTCCGCGGATTCCGCCGACGCCTCATCGAGAATGGGATTGGTGTTGTTGATGTGAATCAGGATTTTGCGGGTGTTCGAGGAAAGCCGGTCCAGCCATTCCAGCATCCCTTCCGCGCCGCTTTGCGGCAGGTGTCCGATGTCGCGCGCGCGCTTGCGCGATACCCCTAAACGAATCATCTCATCGTCGGTCCAAAACGTACCGTCGACCAAGACGCAGGACGCCGCCCGCATGGCATCCCACAACCGGTCGTCGATGGCGGCCAAGCCCGGCGCGTACACCGCACTTCGCCCGCTCACCTGGTCGGTAATCACCAATGCCAGATTGTCGCCGCTCACCGGCGACTCGCGGTTGGGGGAATACGGGGCGGGTTTGCTCGCCACCGGAAGGCCGCGCCAGCGCACATGCTCCACCGCCTCCACCACGAATTCACGGTCCAATTCGATCCGGCGACGATCGACGCCGCAGAAGTGGGCCAACACGCCGAAAACGGGGTTTCCCTGCGTCAGGTCCGCGCAGGTGCTGTCGGTGCACCAGATCGGCCAGGGGCGCACGGATTCGCGCAACATATACAGGCCGGTGGTGTGATCCACCTGGCCATCGACGAGAATGACGGCGGCAATCGCGGTGTCGCGGAGCGAGCGATTGGGCTGCAGGTACGGCGTACGCTGCAACTGGGTCAGAATGTCAGGCGAGGCATTGACCAATACCGACGCGGGGGCGTTACTGCCCGTCACCGCGATCGAGGACTGGGTGCGCGCGGAGCCTTGAAAAGTGCCCGCCCGGATGGCGGCGCAGTTCCGGCAATTACAGTTCCATTGCGGAAATCCACCCCCGGCGGCCGACCCCAGCACATGGATTTTCACGTGAAAGACGAGCGCGCCCGCCCTTTCGGGAGGCGCGCCCTAGTCGGCTTCTAGCGATTCGAGACGTACATCGTGATTTCCATACCGAATCGATAATCGATTGCAAGCGGGGTTTCCCATTTCATCCTGGATCTCCTAGTTGAGTGAGGACTTTCATACTCCTCCCGGCCGCCTTCCCCCGAATCAGCAGCATCATGAAACTTTGCTCATGATTTTCATGAGGCCGGGCAACGCACGGCGGCCCCGGCTGTGCGCGGAATCCGGCCGGCGCCGCGCCCGCGTGGACGCCCTGGGGTACCATTGGTCAAATGAGACTGCGGACCCGTTTGAACCTCGTGGTGGCCGGACTCAGCGCCACGTTTTTGATCGTCCTGATTGCGGCTGAAATTCAGAGCACCCGCGCCTCGATACGCGAGGAAATAGAGGCCGCGAACCGTGTGGCGTCTCAATTGCTCGGCCAATTGGCCTCGATCTATTCCAATGTGGGAGGCCCCGACCTGGTGCTGCAGTTCCTAAGGCAGACCGGCCATGTTCGTGCCAATGAAGTGAGCCTGCTGTCCCGGGAGGGCGATATCCTGTATCGCGCGCCCCAGGCGACCTACAAAGCCGGGCGCCAGGCCCCCGATTGGTTTGCGCGGCTATTGGCTCCGGCCGTGACGAAGGTCACCTTCCCGCTGCGCGGCGGCGTGCGTCTGGTGGTGGAGGCACAAACCTCCCGTGCCGTGCTCGACGCCTGGGACGGCATACTGCGCCTCACGGCGCTTGGGTTAGGTATGTTCGTCGTCATCAACGGCTTGGCGTTTTGGAGCGTCGCGCGCGTCCTCAAGCCCTTCCCGATCATCGCCGAGGGCCTCGAACGCATTCAACAAGGCGAGTTGTCTTACCGGTTGCCCCCGCTGGCCGGGTATGAAGCCAGCACCATCGGCAGCGCCTTCAACAGGATGGCGCAGGCGGTCGAGGATAAGGTACGGGCCGAGCGCCAGGTACGCGACGCGGAAGCCCGCTTGGAGGAACGGCGCGAGATGTCGTCCTTGGCGGACCAGCGTGTGGAAGAGGAACGGCGGCTGATCGCGCACGAGTTGCACGATGAGTTCGGCCAATCGGTCACGGCAATACGCAGCCTGGCGTTGGCCATCGCCACCCAGACCGAAGCACGCGATGCGGCGACCGCCGAGATAGCCCGTCTGATTTCGGACGAAGCGGCGCGCCTCTACGACGCGATGCACGGGCTGATCCCAAGGCTCGCACCGCTCACTCTCGATACCCTCGGGCTCGCCGCCACCCTCGAGAGTCTCGCGCGCGACTGGCAGCGGCGTCATCCCTTGGTCACATTGACACTACATCACGATCTACCCCCCGATCTCGGCCCGAGCGTCACGCTCGCCATATATCGCGTGATCCAGGAGGGCGTCATCAATGCCATACGGCACGCGAATCCTTCGCGGGTGGACGTCGAGGTCTGCAGCGATTCGCAGCGCATCACCGTGACGGTGACCGATGATGGCATCGGTTTGCCGGCCGAATGGTCGAAGCCCGGACACTTCGGTCTGCGCGGGCTCAACGATCGCGTCACGCAGTTGGGCGGCTCGTTCCAAGTCGGCAATGCCGCCCGCGGCGGCGCGCGTCTGACGGCCGAAATTCCCATGGCGGCCTCGGCGTGATACGCGTGCTACTCGTCGACGATCACGCCGTCGTACGCATGGGTTTTCGGCTCTTGCTGCAGTCGAATGCGGAGATCACGGTCGTCGGCGAGGCAGACTCCGGCGAAGCGGCCTGCCAAATGTATCTCGAACTCGCACCGGATGTGGTGGTCATGGATCTCGCCATGCCGGGCATGGGGGGACTCGAGGCATTGCGGCGCATCCGCGCGCGCCAACCGCAGGCCAAGGTGCTCGCGCTGTCCGCCCATGATGATCTCATGCACGCTCGTCGCACGCTGCAGGAAGGCGCACTCGGGTTTCTCTCGAAGCGCGGCGCGCCCGAAACCCTGCTCGAGGCCGTGTGCACGGTCGGCGCCGGCAGACGCTACATAGAGCCGTCCCTTGCGCAAAAGCTGGCGCTGTCGGAATTCGACGGAGGGAGCCGGTCGCCCGTGGATCAGCTCTCGGAGCGTGAATTCGAGGTCTTCATACGGCTCGCGGGGGGTGCGACAGTGCAAAAAATCGCGCAGGACCTGAAACTGTCGTCGTCGACCGTGGGCACCCATCTCTACAACATCAAACAGAAACTCGACGTGGTCAATCAGTCGGAGCTCACGTTGATCGCGATACGCCACGGTCTCATCGAGCCATGATCCGCCGTCGGGAAGTGCTTCGCGCAGTTGCGGGATTGGCGGGCTATGCAGCGGCATCGCGCGCATTCGCGCGCGCGCGTCCGCTCAGAGTGGGCGTGATCGGTGGAGGCATCGTCGGTGCCAGCATCGCGTCGACCCTCTCGCGGGCCGGCGCGAGGGTCACGCTGTTCGAGAAATCGGGACCGGCGCTCGGCGCCACGCAAAACTCGTTCGCCTGGGTCAACGCGTTCGATGACGACTCCCACTACCGGTCGCTGCGTCTGCAGAGCCTGTTCGCATACCGTGATCTGGACGGGCCGTTGGGGCTCGGTATGACGTGGGGCGGGTATGCGGATTGGGCGGCCGATGCGGCGGGCGCGGAAGCCGTGCGCTCGAATGCCCGGCAACTCGCGGACACGCCGTATGCGGTACGGTCACTCGCGCCCGACGAACTGGCGGCGCTCAGTCCCGCCTTGCAGCCGGGTCCCGTGGCGGCCGCGTTCTATTCCGCCATCGATGGCCACCTGGACCCCGTCCATGTGACGCGCCGTTTCTTAGGGCACGCCGCCGGACTGGGCGCCGTGGTGGTCTATCCCTGCGAAGTGCAAGCGCTGGAGTTTCGCGGCCCTCGTATCAAGGGCCTGCGAACCGCCAAGGGCACGTTCGCCGTCGATCGGCTGGTCGTGGCCGCAGGGGTCGACACGCCCGACGTTCTCAACATGGCGGGCTTTTCACTTCAGCTGCAGCACGCGCCGGGGATACTGGCGCACAGTGCGCCGCTGGCGCCGTTGACGACGCTCGTTTGCGATGCGCCGGGAGGGCTGTCGTTCAAGCAGATGGCGGACGGCTCGGTGGTGGGAACCGATGCCACGCAACCGCCGCATACCGCGGTTCACGATGACATTCGATCGCGCAGGATGGATTTCCCGGATGAAGCGCTGCGCGAGTATCACGGCAATCGCATTCTCGCCAAAATCGCCGCGTTTCTTCCCGCGGCTCGCGGAGTCCGCCTCGAGCGGCTGACCTTGGGATTCAGGCCCTTGCCCATGGACGGATTTCCGGTGGTCGGCGCATTGCCGGCATCGCCGGGGGTACACGTCGCGGTGACCCACAGCGGCGTCACCTTGGCTCCCATCATCGCCCGCCATACCACCGACGAAGTTCTTCACGGCTCACGCGTCGACATGCTGGCGCCTTACAGACCCGAGCGTTTCGTAAAGCGAATTGCGCGCGCCGGGTGAAATCGTGAATGCAAGGATGCGTGTAAAGTCCGGTCCGTTTCGCGCGCAGCTCCTGAAATGGATCGGCAACAAGCAGCAGCAGGCCGATGCCATCATCGCGCATTTTCCGAGCGTCTTCGGCACCTACTACGAACCGTTCCTGGGGAGCGGCGGGATCTTGGGCGTGCTCTCTCCTCCGCGCGCGGTCGCAAGCGACGGCTTCCTGCCGCTGATCGAAATATGGCGGGGCCTGCTTCAGGACAAACAGCGACTCAAACAAGATTATGCGGATCGATACGCACTGATCGCGCGGCTCGGGAAGCACAAGGCATACGCGCGGGTCCAACGCAGCTACAACTCCGCGCCCAACGGCGCGGATCTCCTCTTTCTGTGCCGGACCTGCTACGGCGGAGTGGTGCGGTTTCGAAAACTGGATGGGTACATGAGCACGCCCGTCGGCATACACGACCCGATGCCGCCCGAGCGCTTTGCGGCGCGTGTCGATGCATGGCACGCGCGGACTTCCGGCACGGAATTCCATCACCTCGATTTCGCACAGGCGATGCGCCGCGCCGGTCACGGAGATCTCGTTTATTGCGATCCGCCCTACCGCGACAGCCAGACGATCCTTTACGGAGCGCAGTCGTTCTCGCTCGGCCGGCTGTTCGACTCGATCGCCGGCTGCAAGGCGCGCGGTGCGCGCGTTGCCTTGAGCCTCGACGGCACGAAGTTTTCAGGACGCAAGGTGTGCGACATTGCGCTGCCGCAGGGACTCTTCGCGCGCGAGACGGTCATCTCCGTCGGCCGCTCGATGCTGAAGCGCTTTCAAATGGACGGCCGCACGCTGGAAGCGCACGAAGTCAGCGACCGCCTGTTGTTGACTTACTGACGGTTGACGCGCCGCGCGATCGGGCGTGTCTCCAGGCCGTGAAATGCGTCACATTTCCGGCATCGGCGGCCCCGTGTTTCGGCAATGTCGTCAATTGACGACGCATTCCCATCGGGTGTCTTTTAATTAATGGTGAAGACTTCCGCGGCAGCCGACAATACCGATCAAGCCAGAGGATTTTTCATATGCGTCTATTCATTCTCGTAGCGATACTATTCGCCGGCATCAGCGGCGCTCGCGCGGGCGACTTGGACATCCGAGTGATGTTGTCGGGGCAGGTGGCGCCGGGGGTGTACGGTCAAGTGCAGATCGGCAACGATCGTCCCCCGCCCGTCGTCTATGCCCAGCCGATGTTGATCGAACCGATGGCAGGTCCGCCGCCGCCCGTGTACCTGCACGTTCCGCCGGGTCACGAGAAACACTGGAGTAAGCATTGCGCGAAGTACAACGCCTGCGGCCGGCCGGTCTATTTTGTGCGAGACGACTGGTACAACAACGAGTACGTGCCGCGTTACCGGCATGATAGCGACGACCACGGTGGCGGTCATGGGCATGGTCGAGGTCACGACAAGGGCCATGGTAACAAGCACGAGGATAAGGGCAAGTGAATTGAGCCGGGCGGAGGGTCTCCCTCATTTCTCAATCGCCAGAATCCTCAAGGCGATCATAGCGCCGCAAAGACTAACGCCGGAAAGAGGTTCCACTCGCAGGGCATTTCATCTCGGAACAAGGGATTGGCGCTCGCCTGATTAGCCCTCGGTGAAGACGTTGCGGCGCAGACGAAGTGTAGCGCTAGACAGCGCCACGCGGCGGCGGGGTGGTGGTGCAGCAGCGGCGTCGTCGTCGTGTTCCTATAGGGGCGTGTGCCGAGATTGTGAACTCAGTTCGCACATCTTGGCACCAGTTCGCGGGATCTCGGCGCACACCGACAGCCACGACAACCACAGTTCGGCTGTCGAACTTTTCTCTTGCGGGTAGCCGGATCAGTCGCATCGTCAAGGCACATGGTCGCATCGTCAAGGAACACCGACAGGTGCGTGGATGACGCATCATTTTTTGCAGGCGGGGCTGACATGGCAGCAGACGATCAGATCGGCCTGCGCGGCCACGGCGGCGGCGATGAGGGCGTTTGGTGGCGGATAGCCGGGTGAGTACGTCGGTCAGTTCTTCGAGCAGCGCGGTGCTGCTATAAAGCTGCGAACCTGAACGCTGTTGGATCGCTTCGAGCAGTCGATACGGTGTGCCGCGCCATAACAGCGCAGACATCACCACGTTGGTATCAAGAACGATCCGCACCCGGTTCCGCCGCTTGCATCCGTGCGCGCCGCTCGGCGCGCGCCGCCTTGATCTCGGCGGTGATCTCTTCTTCACTCATCGGCGCGCCGCCCGCCGCCTCTAATGCC